>Ga0207505_100015_pt1 | contig 47614 bp, 40 predicted proteins | sample NitcycUWRROWE17A_FD_188207 | JGI IMG/M metagenome (GOLD analysis project Ga0207505, IMG submission 188207) | Soil microbial communities from Arlington Agricultural Research Station in Wisconsin, USA - Nitrogen cycling UWRJ-ROWE17-A (SPAdes) | ecosystem: Environmental > Terrestrial > Soil >... | reverse complement strand
CTTTCGCACCTCAGCGTCAGTACCGGGCCAGTGAGCCGCCTTCGCCACTGGTGTTCTTGCGAATATCTACGAATTTCACCTCTACACTCGCAGTTCCACCCACCTCTCCCGGACTCCAAGATCGCCAGTATCGAAGGCAGTTCTGGAGTTGAGCTCCAGGATTTCACCCCCGACTTAACGACCCGCCTACGTGCGCTTTACGCCCAGTGATTCCGAGCAACGCTAGCCCCCTTCGTATTACCGCGGCTGCTGGCACGAAGTTGGCCGGGGCTTATTCTGCAGGTACAGTCATTATCGTCCCTGCCAAAAGAGCTTTACAACCCTAAGGCCTTCATCACTCACGCGGCATGGCTGGATCAGGCTTGCGCCCATTGTCCAATATTCCCCACTGCTGCCTCCCGTAGGAGTCTGGGCCGTGTCTCAGTCCCAGTGTGGCTGATCGTCCTCTCAGACCAGCTAAAGATCAGAGCCTTGGTGAGCCATTACCTCACCAACTAGCTAATCTTACGCGGGCCGATCCTTCGGCGATAAATCTTTCTCCTCTCGGACGTATCCGGTATTAGCTCAAGTTTCCCTGAGTTATTCCGAACCGAAGGGCACGTTCCCACGCGTTACTCACCCGTCTGCCGCTCCGTATTGCTACGGCGCTCGACTTGCATGTGTTAGGCCTGCCGCCAGCGTTCGCTCTGAGCCAGGATCAAACTCTCAAGTTTGAGATCCTGATCGGCTCGATCACAACGTTTGACGAGTCCCAAGCACGTCGATCTTGACCCGCTTGCGCGAGCCGCGATCGATCAAGCTTGATGAATCGAAACGTAGGACCGCCGAAGTTTCTCTTCGACCGTTCCCACACAGGCTTGCGCCCGCGAGGGAAAAGTCCGCAAGGACTCCGCCGCCCACGTTTCTCTTTCTTCCGATCCACAATTTCAAACAGCAAACGCCGGCGGCAAGACCGCCAGCGCCGCCTTCCGGAAAACCGGAGGGCTTCGAAGCCTCTCTCTTCCAGCCACGGCCAGACGAGAAACCACGGTACGATGATGAGCTTCGCAGGTGCGCCATCGCGCCGAGCGGCGGCGCACCGTGGTGGCGGTTATATAGGCTCCACCGACTTTTATTGTCAACTATCGCCCTAACTGGGTGTTGCGGTGCACTTTTTCCAGTCGTTTCGGCCATCATGCCGCCATGATGCCGGGGCGCCCTTGCTGGGCTTGGCTGGCACTGTTCGCACATGCGTAACTGTTGCGGACAACGGGTTCGACGAAGGACGGTTCGAGGTCAGAAAATTCCCCGAACGGACGTACGGGGAAGGCTCAGGATCAGGGGCGCCGGACGGCGCCCGCGGTCTTGAAGTGCACGGGGACGGCGTTTGGAAAGCTGGCGACAGACAGCGGGGACGCGGCCGCACGGCGCTGCTGCCGCGATCGATCTGGGCAACGAGCCGCCGCTCGGTCTCGACCTGCATGACGAAGAGCCGGTCGACCCTCGCCGCATCTCCATTCGCTGGCTTGCCGCCACCGTGCTCACCGCCCTTTCCGGCGCGAGCCTGATGAGCGGCGCGGTCTATGCCGCGCTTGACGGCGAATACCGCTTCGCCTCGCTTCCCGAAATCGCCCGGATCGTGCTGAAGACGGCCGGCGAACGCCTGTCCAACACCACCAGCAAGGCCGACCGCATCTCGCTCCTCGGCGAGCATGTGCTGGCGCGGCAGGTCATCCGTGTTTCCACCACCACCCGCAGCGGCGACCGCGAGATCGTGCGCGTGCGGCCTTTCGTGCGCGTCGCGACGAATCTCGCGCTCACGCCGTCTTCCTTTGCCGCGAACGTGCCGCCCTTCAATCCCGTGAAGCTCATGGCCGAGGCCGATCCCGAAGAGCGCCCCGACGAAATTCCGCAGGCCGAGCCGAGCGGCGACCTCTCCATCGTCATGCGCGACCTCGCCATGGTTTCCTCCACCGCGCGCGTCGTTGGCGCGCTGCGGCCGGAAGACGTGATGATGAAGCTCCGCGAGACGATCGAGGCGGACAAGGCGGGCGGAAAATCATCTTTGCCCTCGCCGGCGGGCAGCACGATCGGCGGCGTCTTTAGCGGCCGCCTCGCCTATGCGGTGGAAAGCGGCAACCGCTTCGCGGTGGATGACATTCCCGCCACCTTCGAGAACATGAATTCCTTCGGCAAGACCAGCGCCGAAGTCACCGGCGGCAACAGCTGGTCGGAGCGCACCATCGTCGCCAAGAAAGGCGACTCGCTCGGCAGCATCCTGCGCGACATCGGCGCCGAGCCGAAAGCGCAATCGGCGATCGTCTATGCCTTCGGCCCGCGCGGCAAGGAGGGCGGGTTGAAGGAAGGCCAGCGCGTTCGTCTCCTGGTGCAGCGCGGCGAGGGCGGCCAGATCCAGCCGCTGCGCGTCTCGATCTTCAGCGACCAGAGCCACGAAGGCACGGTCGCGGTCGCCGATAACGGCCGTTACGTGACGGTCGAGGAGCCGCGCGACATGGGCTTCGCGATGATCGGCGACGACGAGGACGATGACGGCAAGGGCATGCGGCTCTACCAAAGCATTTACGAGACCGCGCTGAAGAACGAAATCCCCAAGGGGATGATCGACAACATGATTCGCAATTTCTCCTTCGATGTCGATCTGCAGCGCAAGGTGCGCGCCGGCGATTCGTTCGACGTGCTCTATGCCAATGACGAGGGTGACGGCAACGACGTGCTCTACGCATCGCTGGTAACCGGCGGCGAGCAGCGGCGTTACTACCGTTTCCAGACCAGCGACGACGGAATTGTCGATTTTTACGACGAGGCCGGCAAGAGCGCGAAAAAGTTTCTGGTGCGCAAGCCGATGGCGGGCGGCATTTTCCGCTCCGGCTTCGGCGCGCGAAACCATCCGATCCTAAAATACGTGCGCGCCCATACCGGCGTCGATTGGGCCGACGACATCGGCACGCCGGTCTTCGCCGCCGGCAACGGCGTCGTCGAGGAGGCGGACTGGAGTTCGGGCGGCTACGGCCGGCGCATCGAGATCCAGCATCTCAACGGCTACATGACGACCTATTCGCACTTGTCGGGCTTCGCGCGCGGCATCGAGCCGGGCGTCAAGGTTCGCCAGGGCCAGGTGATCGGCTATATCGGCTCGACCGGGCTGTCGACCGGCCCGCATTTGCACTACGAGGTGATGATCAACGGCAGCTTCGTCGATCCGATGCGCATCAAGCTCCCGCGCGGACGCGAGCTTGACGGCCCGGTGCTGAACGAGTTCGAGCGCGAGCGGGCCCGCGTCGACGGCATTCTCGACCGCTCGCCTGGCGGCCCGCGCGTCTCGCAGGCATCCGCCGCGAAATAACAAGCCGCGCCGCCGGCCGTTCAGGCCGCGCGGCCGACGGCCCCCGCGATCTTGAAGGTGAGTTCGCCCTTGGCGAGCCCGATCTTGACCCGCTCGCCCTCCTTGATCTCGCCCGAGAGCAACCGGCCCGCCAGCGGATCCTGCAATTCCTTTTGGATCACGCGTTTCAACGGCCGCGCGCCGTAGGCGGGATCGTAGCCCTTCTCGGCGAGGAAGTTCCTCGCCTCGGGCGAAAGCTCGATCACCACCTTGCGCTCGTCGAGCAGCTTCTGCAGGCGGCCGACCTGGATGTCGACGATCGCCCCCATCTGCTCGCGCTTCAGGCGATGGAAGAGGATGATCTCGTCGACGCGGTTGAGGAATTCGGGACGGAAGTTCGCCCGCACCAGGCTCATCACCTGATCGCGCACCTTCTCGACGTCCTCGTTTTCACCGAGCGCCACCAGGAATTCGGCGCCGATGTTCGACGTCATCACGATCAGCGTGTTGCGGAAATCGACCGTGCGGCCCTGCCCGTCGGTGAGCCGGCCTTCGTCGAGCACCTGCAGGAGGACGTTGAAGACGTCGGGGTGCGCCTTTTCGATCTCGTCGAACAGGATCACCTGATAGGGCCGCCGCCGCACCGCTTCGGTGAGCGCGCCGCCTTCCTCATAGCCGACATAGCCGGGGGGCGCGCCGATCAGCCGCGCCACCGAGTGCTTCTCCATGTATTCCGACATGTCGATGCGGATGAGCGCATTCTCGTCGTCGAACAGGAAAGCCGCGAGTGTCTTGGTGAGCTCGGTCTTGCCGACGCCGGTGGGGCCCAGGAAGATGAACGAGCCGATCGGCCGGTTCGGATCCTGCAGTCCCGCGCGCGCGCGGCGAATGGCGGTCGAGACCGCCTTGACGGCTTCGGCCTGGCCGATCACGCGCTTGCTGAGCACCTCCTCCATGCGCAGCAGCTTTTCCTTCTCGCCCTCGAGCATGCGATCGACCGGTATGCCGGTCCAGCGCGAGACGACCTGCGCGATGTGGTTGGGGGTCACGGCCTCCTCGACCATCGTGTCGGCGGCCTTGCCCTCGACCGCCGCGAGCTTTTTCTCGAGTTCGGGAATTTTTCCGTAGGTCAATTCGCCCGCGCGCTGATACTCGCCGCGCCGCTGTACGCGCGCGAGTTCGTTGCGCGCCTCATCCAGTTCGGCCTTGAGCTTCTGCGCGTCGGAGAGCTTGGACTTCTCCTTCTGCCAGCGTTGCGTCAGCGCCTTCGAATCCTCTTCAAGCGAAGCCAGTTCCTTGGCAAGCCGCTTCAGGCGCTCCTTCGAGCCCGGGTCGGATTCCTTCTTCAGCGCCTCTTCCTCGATCTTGAGCTGCATGATGCGGCGGTCCATCTCGTCAAGCTCTTCGGGCTTGGAATCGACCTGCATGCGAAGCCGCGCCGCCGCCTCGTCGACGAGATCGATCGCCTTGTCGGGCAGGAAGCGGCCGGTGATGTAGCGGTTCGACAGCGTCGCCGCGGCGACCAGCGCCGAATCGAGAATGCGCACGCCGTGATGCAATTCGTATTTTTCCTTCAAGCCGCGCAGAATCGAGATCGTGTCCTCGACCGTGGGCTCGCCCACGAACACCGGCTGAAAGCGCCGCGCCAGCGCCGCGTCCTTCTCCACGTGCTTGCGGTATTCGTCGAGCGTGGTGGCTCCGATGCAATGCAACTCGCCGCGCGCGAGCGCGGGCTTCAATAGGTTGGAGGCGTCCATGGCGCCGTCGGCCTTGCCGGCGCCGACCAGCGTATGCATTTCGTCGATGAACAGAATGATGCCGCCGCTCGCGGCAATGACCTCCTGCAAGAGGGCCTTCAACCGCTCCTCGAACTCGCCGCGATATTTCGCGCCCGCCACCAAGGCGCCGAGATCGAGCGCGAGCAGGCGCTTGTCCTTGAGGCTTTCCGGCACGTCGCCGTTGACGATGCGCAAGGCCAAGCCCTCGACGATCGCGGTCTTGCCGACGCCGGGCTCGCCGATCAGCACCGGGTTGTTCTTGGTGCGGCGGGACAGCACCTGAATGGTGCGGCGGATTTCGTCGTCGCGGCCGATCACCGGATCGAGCTTGCCGGTGCGCGCCGCTTCGGTGATGTCGCGCGTGTAGCGCTTGAGCGCATCATAGGCGTTCTCGGCGGTGGCCGAATCCGCCTTGCGGCCCTTGCGCAGCTCCTCGATCGCGCCGTTCAAGCCTTGCGGGGTGGCGCCTGCGCGCGCGAGAATTTTGCCGGCATCGGCATTCTTCTCGATGGCAAGCGCCAGCAACAATCGCTCGACGGTGACGAAATTATCGCCGGCCTTCTGCGCGGCCTTCTCGGCGGTGTCGAACACGCGCGCGAGCGAAGGCTCGAGATAAATCTGGCCGGCGCCGCCGCCCTCGACCTTCGGGCGCTTATCGAGCGCGGCCTCGACCTCGCGCAGCGCCTCGCGCGAGCGCCCGCCGGAGCGGTCGATCAGCCCCGCCGCCAACCCTTCGGGGTCGTCCAACAGAACTTTCAAGAGATGTTCGGTGGCGAATTGCTGGTGCCCCTCGCGCAAGGCGAGGGACTGCGCCGACTGCACGAACCCGCGCGCGCGCTCGGTGTATTTTTCAAAATCCATCGATGTCTCCCACAGGCCGCCTGAGGCGCTCCTCGGCGGGTCCCCGCAGGCGGTCCGCCGGGTTTAGATATGGGTATCGGCCCCGCGCAACGGCAAGAGCTTCCGAAGCCGCAACAAACCTCGTGATCGAAGCATAGCTTGCAAAAAAGACGGCTAACAGCGAAGAAAAACCGTGATCCGCCTCGCTTCCATCTACCGCTATCCGGTCAAGGGACTTTCGCCCGAACGCCTTTCGTCGGCCGATCTTCGCACGGGTGAGGTACTCGGGGGTGACCGGCTCTACGCCATCGAAAACGGCCCTTCGGGTTTCGATCCACAGGCGCCGCGCTGGATGCCCAAGATCAAGTTCCTGTGCCTCATGCGCAATGCGCGGCTCGCGGCGCTCGCGGCCCGCTATGATGACGAAACCGCCGTGCTCTCGATCGAGCGCGACGGCGAATTATTGGCGGCCGGCGATCTCAAGACGCAGGCCGGACGGCGCGCGATCGAGGATTTTTTCGAGCGCTATATGAGTTCGGAAAAACGCGGGGCTTTCCGCCTCCTGCAAGCGCCCGGCCACAGCTTCTCGGACCTCGCCAAGAAGGTCGTCTCGATTATCAACCTCGATACGGTGGAGGATTTTTCCGGCGCCCTGGGCCACGCGGTGCATCCGCTGCGGTTTCGCGCCAATCTCTATCTCGCGGGCCTGCCCGCCTGGTCGGAATTCGATCTCATCGGAAAGACGCTCGCGATCGGCGAAGCGCGGTTAAAAATCATCAAGCGCATCGAGCGCTGCGCCGCGACCGAAGTGAACCCGGAGACGGCGCTCCGCGACATCGACATCCCGGAGATTTTATGGCGCCGACGCGGCAACGTCGACTTCGGCGTTTATGCCGAAGTCACGGCCGCCGGAAAAATAGCCGAAAGCGATCCGATCGAAATTCCGAGCTGAAACTTATTCGCTTGGATCGCGCTGCCCGGCCGCGGGTCCGCCTTCGGCCGGAGCCGGGTTCTGATCGGATGGGGGAGTCGTTGCGGGCGGTTGTTGTTGGCGCTCGCCCTGATGACCGCCGCGTTGCTCGAAATTTCCGCCCTGCGGACGAAAGTGGCGATTTCGATTGCGATCGCGCCCGAAGCGGCCCCCGCGTTCTCCCTGTTCGTTGTCATAGCCATTGCCGGGCGGCGGCGCTCCGGCTCCCGAGCTGCCGGTAATGAAGGCGGGCAAGCCGCCGCCCGCGTTTTGCTCACCGCCGGCGCGTTGCTGCGGGTAGCCCTGGAAATTAGGTTGCGGCTGTGGCTGCGGCGGCTGCGGCCGATGCTGTTGCGGCTGCGGCTGCTGTTGCTGCGCCACGGGCGCGCCGCCGGCGTAGGGTTGCGCGTTCGGATTGCCCGGCGCGGCTTCGTCTCCCTCGCCATCTCCATCGTCGAATTCGTCGCGCCCCTCCATGTCCGGACGCTGATAGGGCGGCTGCTGCGGTTGATGCGGATTCTGTTGCGCGAACTGGGCTTGCGCGGCTGCGATCAGGCGGAAGTAATGCTCGGCGTATTGCAAGTAGCCTTCGGCCGTTACCGGATCGCCCGAGGACTGGGCATCGCGCGCGAGTTGCACATATTTTTCGGCAATGTGATGCGCCGTGCCGCGTACCTTCACATCCGGGCCGTTCGATTCGTAAACGCGGGTCAGTGGATTGTGTCCGCGGTTACGATTGCGGCCTCGCATGCGCTTCTGTTGTCCGTTTCTCATGTTCGCAAGTCTCTCTGTTCTGCGGCAGGAAGCCGCTTATTGCGTTCTCGTCGTCACGTTCGAACAGGCGCTATCCAATCCCGCTTTCGCCGGATTGCATTTCCTTGAGTCGCGCGGCTCGCCGCGTCGCGCAAGTGTTTCCATGCTTGTCAATTCAAGAGTCCATCCGCGCCAAGCGCAAATTTCTCTTTCCGCGCTCCAGCGCGGATGATCGCCCTTCGCTTCGCATATCGGTAGCCGCTATTCGCGCACCTTGCGAACTTCGATGAGATATCTGACCCCAAAGGTCTCGCCGGCATCCTCGCCAGGCGGATCGATTCTGGAACCGTTTTCGGTCCCCATACGCCGCTGGCTTATAGCTTGTGGCGGATGCCGGGTCGAATCCGAGGCGGACACTAATGCGGATCGGTCCGGCTTCCAAGCGTTTTTTTATGGCCGCCGCCGAAGCGTTAACGCCCGGGGGATTCCGGCAAGATCGGGGCGGGCGGGACCGGCGACGAATAATCCTGCTTCGGTCGCCAGATTTGCGACCGCCGATTCCTGCCCGCGTCCCAGTTCGAGAACCGCAACACCGTGCGCGTGGAGCAAGCGAGCGAGATCGGCAACGACGGCGCGATAAGCGCTCAAGCCGTCGCCGCCGCCGTCAAGCGCAAGGCGCGGATCGTGGGCGCGCACTTCGCGCGAAAGCCCGGTGAATTCATCCGCGGCGATATAGGGCGGATTACAGACCACCAAATCGTACGCTGCATGGAGCGCCGCACCCCAGTCGCCGCAAGCGAAGCTCGCTCGCGCACCGAGACCGAGCGCCGCGATATTTTCCCGCGCAACAACGAGCGCGCCTTCGCTGCGGTCGAGGCCGAGCCCGGACGCGCGCGGGCGCTCGGCCAGGATGGCGGCAAGCAAGATGCCGGCGCCGGTGCCCAGATCGAGCACGCGTAGCGCGGCGGTCCGATCCGCAAAAGCGGCAAGCGCCGCTTCGACCACGGTTTCGCTCTCCGGCCGCGGCACCAGCGTATCGGGCCCAAGACGGAAGGACCGGCTCCAGAACTCCTTCCGTCCGACGATGCGCGCGACCGGTTCGCCGGCGAGCCGGCGCGCAAGAAAACCTTCGAGCCGGTGGCGGACGCCGTCCGGTGCTTCTGCCCTCGACGCGGCGAGAACCGCCGCATTCTCCACGCCGAGCGCATGCGACAGGAGAATCCGCGCATCCGATTCGGCGGACTCAACGCCGCCCTCGCGCAGCCGCGCCGCCGCCGAGCGGCGCAGCGCGCCGATCGAAGGCGCGCAATCCGCGCGCCCGTCTTTCGCCGCCTCGAGACCGATATTCACGCGCCGTTCTCCGCCGACAGCAAAGTGGCCTGGTGATCGGCGACCAGCGCGTCGATCAATTCGCCGAGCGCCTCGCCTTCGAGAATTTGCGGGAGCTTGTGCAGCGCGAGGCCGATGCGATGATCGGTCACGCGCGCCTGCGGAAAATTATAAGTGCGGATGCGCTGCGATCGATCGCCCGACCCGACCAGTCCGCGCCGCTCGGCGGCGCGCGCCGCATCTTGCTTCTGCCGCTCCATGTCATAGAGCCGCGAGCGTAAAATCGCCATTGCGCGGGCGCGGTTGCGATGCTGCGAGCGCTCGTCCTGCACGAAGACGACGATGTCGCTTGGGATGTGCGTGATGCGCACGGCGGATTCGGTCTTGTTCACGTGCTGGCCGCCGGCGCCGCCCGCGCGCATGGTCTCGATCCGCAGATCCCCGTCATTGATCTTGACGTCCACCTCGTCCGCTTCCGGCAGCACCGCGACCGTCGCGGCGGACGTATGAATCCGGCCCGAAGTCTCGGTATCCGGCACGCGCTGCACGCGGTGCACGCCCGATTCGAACTTGAGCTTGGAATAGGCGCCCTTGCCGCGCACGGCCGCAATCACCTCCTTGTAGCCGCCGACCGCGCCTTCGCTCGCTGAAACAAGTTCGACTTTCCAGCCCTGCAGCGCGGCGTAGCGTTCATACATCCGGAACAGATCGCCGGCGAACAATGCCGCCTCGTCGCCGCCGGTGCCCGCACGGACTTCGAGAATGACGTCGCGCTCGTCCATCGCATCTTTCGGAATGAGCGCAAGCCGCAACTTGTCCTCGAGCGCCGCGACGCGGCGCGTGAGCTCCGATTTCTCATCGCCCGCCAATCGCGCCATTGCCGGATCGGTCTTCGGATCGGCAAGCAGCGCCTCGGCATCGGCGAGCTGCGCCTGCGCCTCCTTCAGGGCGCGCACGCTCTCGACGACCGGACCAAGCTCGGCGAACTCGCGCGAAAGCTTCACATAGGTGTCGCGGTCGAGGTTGGTCGAAAGCTCCTTCTCCACCACCGCAAGGCGGGCAAGCAGCGCGTCTAACCTCGAAGCCGGCAACATGGGCGCCGTTCAGACCGGGATGCCGGCGCTCGCCGCGAAGGCGCTTAAGCGCTCGCGGACCGAGGCCTTGCCGGATTTGTGCGTGAGCAGCGGGTCGAGCACCGCCGCGGCCTCGCCGACGTCGAGCTCCAGAATCATCGCCTTCACCGGCCCGATGGCGGCGGGTGAAAGCGAAAGCGTGCGAAAACCCGCCGCGATCAGCGCCAGCGCCTCCAGGGGCCGCGAGGCCAGTTCGCCGCAGAGCGCGATCGGCTTGTTGTGCGCGCGGCCCTTTTCGACGATTTGTTGCAGCGCGCGCAGCACCGGCGCCGATATCGGATCGAAGCGGTTGGAGACGCGCGCGTTGCTGCGGTCGGCGGCGAACAGAAATTGCACGAGATCATTGGAGCCGACCGAAAGGAAGTCGACGCGGGGCAGAATGTCATCGAGCGCGAACAGGAGCGAGGGCACCTCGACCATCGCGCCGACCTGAATGATCTCCGGCAAATCGTGATTGTGCCGCCGCAAGTGGGTGAGCTCCTTTTCCAATAACGCGCGGGCCTCATCGAATTCGCCGACGGCCGCCACCATTGGAAACATGACGCGCAGCTCGCGGCCTGAGGCCGCTTCCAGCAGCGCGCGCAACTGGCTGCGCAGCAGCGCGGGACGATCGAGGCTGAGCCGGATCGCGCGCCAGCCGAGCGCCGGATTTTCCTCCTCGATGTTGCGCATATAGGGCAGCACCTTGTCGCCGCCAACGTCGAGCGTGCGGAAGGTGACCGGCTTGCCGCCGGCCGCCTCCAGCACCGAGCGATAAAAACGCGCCTGTTCGCTGGCGCGCGGCAGGGTCGCCGCCACCATGAACTGCAATTCGGTGCGGAACAGGCCGATGCCGTCGGCGCCGGTCTCGCCGATATGCGGCAGATCGACCAAGAGGCCCGCATTGATGAACAGATTGACGCGCTCGCCGTCCTTCGTCACCGCCGGCCGGGCGCGCAGCTCGGCGTATTGCGCTTGCCGCCGCGCGCGCAGCCGCACTTTTTCGGCATAGGCCCGCTCCAGATCGGGCATCGGCCGGGCGTGAACCTCGCCCGCGTCGCCGTCGACGATGATCGCATCCAACGGATCGACGAGGCCGACCGCGTTCGCAACCTGTCCGACGGCAGGCACGCCGATGGCGCGCGCGACGATCGCCACGTGACTCGTCGGCGCACCCTCTTCCAGCACCACCCCGCGCAGCCGCGTGCGGTCGTAATCCAACAGCGCCGCCGGGCTCATGTTGCGCGCGACCAAAATCGCGTTCTCCGGCAGCTCCATGCGCATCGGCACGTTTTCCTCTCCGACCAGCTCGCGCAACAGCCGGTTGGCAAGGTCGTCGAGATCGTGCAGGCGCTCGCGCAGGAACGGATCGGTCTGGCGCAGCATGCGCGCCCGCGTGTCGGATTGAACGCGCTCGACCGCCGCCTCCGCCGTAAGGCCGGTCATGACCGCCTCGCGCATTTTATGCAGCCAACCGCGGTCGTGCGCGAACATGCGATAGGTCTCGAGCACGTCGCGGTGCTCGCCGGCGCGCGCGACACCTTCTTCTTCGAGCATCACGTCGATCGTCGCCCGCAAGGTGCCGATCGCCAGATCGAGGCGCCGCTCCTCCTTCTGCATGTCGTCGGCGATGAAATTCTTCACGAAGACGCGCGGCTCGTGCAGCACGACATAGCCGAGCCCGATTCCCTCCGACAGCGTCTCGCCCTTCGCATGAACCGGCCGGCGCGCGGCGGGCTCGGCGCCGGGCTTGGCGAGCGCCGTCAATTCGCCCGAGGCGATCATCTCGGCGAGCACCATCGCCGTCGTCTGCAGCGCTTCGATTTCTTCTTCGCTGTAGGTCCGGTGCGCGCGGTTCTGCACCACCAGGACGCCGAGCGTGTTGCCCGCGCGCAAGACCGGCACGCCGAGGAAGGAGTGATAAATCTCCTCGCCCGTCTCCGGCTTGTAGGAAAAGGAGGGATGCGCCTGCGCGTTGGGCAGGTTCAAGGGCGCCGCCTCCTTCGCCACCAGGCCGACGAGGCCCTCGCCCGCGCGCAGAACGGTCAAGTGCACGGCCTTCCGGCTCAGGCCTTCGGTGGCGTAGAGTTCGAGGCTGCCGTCGACGCGCAACACGTAAACGGAGCACACCTCCGCCACCATGTTGGCGGCGATCATCACCACGATCTTGTCGAGCCGCTCCTGCGCGCTGACCGGCTCCGCCATCACTTCGCGGAGCCGTCTCAGAAGTACGCGCGGACCGCCGAGCGCGCCACGCATGGGCCGCATCCCTTCCCGGGCGCCGCGCCGCCCGGCTCTAGGTTACAGAAAACGCACGGCGCTTTCCCGCGCGCTACCGATCGAGTCCGTATAGCGAATGCAAAGTCCGTACCGCAAGCTCGGTATAGGCGGCATCGATCAGGATCGAGATTTTGATCTCGGAGGTCGAAATCGCGCGGATATTGATGCTCTTATCGGCCAATGCCTTGAAGGCGCGGGCCGCGACGCCGGCGTGCGTCCGCATGCCGACCCCGATGATCGAGACCTTTCCCACGTCGGCGGCGCCCTCCATCGACTTGAATCCGACCGCCGTCTGCGCCTGCTTCAGCGCCAATCGGGCGCGTTCGTAATCGACGGCCGGCACCGTGAAGGTGATGTCGGTAAAGCCGTCCGCCGAAATATTTTGCACGATCATGTCGACGTTGATGTTCGCATCCGCCAGCGGGCCGAATAGCGCCGCCGCGATGCCGGGCTTGTCGGCGAGACGCCGGATCGAGATTTGCGCATCGTCCTTCGAGAAGGCGATGCCGGTAACGACCTGATTTTCCAAAATCTCCTCCTCATCGCAAATGAGCGTGCCGATCGGCTCGTTCCGCCGGTCGAGCTCGGGCCTTTCGGGATCCTCGAAGCTCGATCGCACGAACACCCGCACCTTTTTCTGCATCGCGAGCTCGACCGAGCGGACCTGCAGCACCTTGGCGCCGAGCGATGCCATCTCCAGCATCTCTTCGAATGCGATCTTTTCGAGCCGCTTCGCCCTCTCGACCACGTTCGGATCGGTCGTATAGACGCCGTCGACGTCGGTATAGATGTCGCAGCGATCGGCGTGGATCGCCGCCGCGATCGCGACCGCGCTCGTGTCGGAGCCGCCGCGGCCGAAGGTGGTGATGCGGCCCGTCTCCTGGTGGATGCCCTGAAAGCCCGCGATCACCGCGACCTCGCGCCGCGCCTTGAACCGCTTGATCAATTCCTCGCCGTTGACGCCGATGATGTGCGCGGCCGCGTGCGCGCCGTCGGAATAAATCGGGATCTGCCAGCCCTGCCAGGAGCGCGCGGTCACCCCCATTCCCTGCAAGACGATCGCGAGGAGGCCCGACGAGACTTGCTCCCCGGACGCCACCACCGTGTCGTATTCGCGCGCATCGTGCAGGAGCGATGCCTCGCGGCACCAGCCGACGAGCTGATTGGTGGTGCCGGCCATCGCCGAGACCACGACGGCCACGTCGTGCCCGGCGTCGACCTCGCGCTTGACGTGGCGGGCGACGTTGCGGATGTGTTCGATATCGGCGACCGAAGTGCCGCCGAATTTCATGACGAGCCGGGCCATGAGGCGCGCGTATCCCTGACGAACGCGGGCAAGAGACCCCTCTCTTCCCGCGAAGGCGCGTATAGATACAGGCGCTAGCTATGGCCCGCAACGCTGCCAGGCGCTAAGAAGTCGCGCATGGTGGAAAGCCCGGCCGCAGAGCGTACGAGCGTCGATCGCGCCGAGGTCGCCCGGTTCGCGGCGCTCGCCGACGAGTGGTGGAACCCGCGCGGCAAGATGGCGCCGCTGCACAAGTTCAATCCGGTCCGGCTCGCCTTCATCCGCGATCAGGCCTGCGCGCAGTTCGGCCGCGAGGCGAAATCGCTCGATTGCCTGAACGCATTGACGTTTCTCGATGTCGGCTGCGGCGGCGGGATCGTATCGGAGCCGCTCGCCCGCCTCGGCGGCAAGGTCACCGGCATCGATCCGGCCGAGGAGAACATCGCGGCCGCGAAGCTGCACGCGGAGAAAAGCGGTCTTGCGATCGATTACCGCGCCGCCACCGTGGAGGCGCTGGCCGAAACGGACGCCGCCTTCGACGTGGTGATCGCCTCGGAGGTCGTCGAGCACGTCGCCGATCTGAATTTCTTCGCCGGGCGCTGCGCGGCGCTGGTGAAGCCGGGCGGATTGATGATCGTCACCACCATCAACCGCACGCTGAAGAGCTTCGCGCTCGCCATCGTCGGCGCCGAATACGTTCTGCGCTGGCTGCCCGTCGGCACCCATCGTTGGGACAAACTCGTCAGCCCCGACGAACTCGAAGCGGCGCTTGCCGCGGGCGGCCTCGCGGTCGTCGAGGAAAGCGGAATCATCTACGACCTTTTTCGCGACGAGTGGCGCCGCTCCGACGACATGGACGTGAATTACATGTTGGCGGCCGAAAAGCGCGCCTAGAGCATGATCCCGAAAAGTGGGAACCGGTTTTCGGAAAAGATCATGCTCCCGCAAAAGAGCATGATCCCGAAAAGTGGGAACCGGTTTTCGGAAAAGATCATGCTCGAGTAAGAATCACCCCGAAACGAACGGAGCACTCGAATGATCGCGGCGGGCTGGCTGTGGGCGGTCTTCACCGTCATCGCCGCGATCGGGCAGACCGCGCGCAACGCCATGCAGCGCGAGCTCTCACGCCTCGTCGGCACCGTCGGCGCGACGCTGGTGCGGTTTCTCTTCGGGCTTCCGTTCGGGATTCTGTTTCTTGCCGGCGTCGCCTATTGGCTGGACGAGCCGCTGCCGAGTCTCAACCCTCGTTTTCTCGCCTGGAACGGGCTCGCCGCGGTGACGCAAATCGGCGCAACGGCGCTGATGTTGCTGGCGATGAACGAGCGTTCCTTCGTCGTCACCACCGCTTATCTGAAGACCGAACCCGTGCTCGTCGCGTTGTTCGGCTTCGCCTTTCTCGGCGACCGGCTCACCGCGCAGACGATCTTCGCGATTGTCGTCGCGACCGCCGGCGTGATGATGATGTCGTGGACGAAGGGCGCGGCCTCCGCGTCGACCCGGCCGCTTTTGTTCGGGATCGGCGCGGCGGCGCTGTTCGGCATTTCCGCCGTCGGCTTCCGCGGCGCGATTCTGTCGCTCGACACGCAATCTTTCGTGATGGCGGCGACGTTCGCGCTCGCCGTCGGGCTGATGATCCAGACCGCGCTGTTATCCGTTTATCTCGCGCTGTTCGACCGCAACAGCCTGTTCGCGATCCTGCGCCAATGGCGGCCGTCGCTGTTCGCGGGCTTCATGGGGGCGGCGGCATCGCAGTTCTGGTTTCTCGCCTTCGCGCTGACCACCGCCGCCAACGTGCGCACGTTGGCGCTGATCGAAGTGCTGTTCGCGCAAATCGTCTCACGCCGGATCTTCGACCACAAAAGCGCCCCGCGCGAAGTCATCGGAATCGCGCTGGTCGTGGCGGGAATCGCGTTTCTGCTATGGACGCAATGAGGCGGCCGCTCAGTTGCGTTCCTCCGGCAGGATCGGCAGCGGCTGCACTTCCACGCCTTCCTCGAGCAGCGAACGCACTTCGTCCGGCTTGGCGTCGCCGTAGATCGAGCGTTTTTTGGTCTCGCCGTAATGCATTTCGCGCGCGAGCTTGGGAAATTCTCCGCCGACATGCTCGGCATTTTGTTTCACGTGCTCGCGCAGGGATTTTAGCAACGCCCGCGCCTCGCGATCCTGGTCGGATAGAAGCACGGCGGGCTGGCGCGCGGCGTCCGGCGCTTGATCGGGCTTGCGCGCCGAAGTGCGGAGCGAAGGCGCCATGATCGCCTTTGCGACCTTGGTCGAATCGCACAGAGGACAGCCGACCAATTTGCGCTTCAACTGTATGTCGCAGGCTTTCGAGTTCGAAAACCAGCTTTCGAACGCGTGGCCGGCGGCGCAAATCAGGCTGTAGCGGATCACGACGCTTTGCCGACGAGATGCAGCCGCTTCTTTTCGACCGGCGCGACCTCGAAGCGGCGGCCGTGCTGCAGCGACGGAATGCGTCCGCGCGCTTGCGCAACCAGGGCCGGCTCGATTTCGGCCATGACGATTCCGGGCTCGATGCCGCCTTCGGCGATCACGCCTCCCCACGGATCGACCGCCACGCTGTGGCCGAAGGTGTCGCGGCCGTTCTCATGATGCCCGCCTTGCGCCGCGGCGAGCACGAACGAGCCGGTTTCGATCGCGCGCGCGCGCATCAGCACATGCCAATGCGCTTCCCCGGTCTGCTTCGTGAAGGCGGAAGGAATGGCGATGAAATCGGCGCCCGCTTCGGCGAGCGCGCGATAGAGCGCCGGGAAGCGCAGATCGTAGCAAACGCTCAAGCCGAGCCGGCCCCAGGGAAGGTCGGCGAGCATCGCGGTTTCGCCGGGGCGGTAGGTGTTCGACTCGCGGTAACTTTCGCCGTCCGCGAGCTCGACGTCGAACAGATGGATTTTGTCGTAGCGCACGACGATCTCGCCGTCTCGGTCGATGAGCAGGCTGCGGTTCGCCGCCTTTTCGGCCGAAGCCTTCACCGCGAGCGAGCCGATGTGGACGAAGAGCTTCAATTCGCGCGCGAGTTCGCGGAACGCGGCGAGCGCCGGGTCGCGGTCTTCCTCGACGATGGCGGCGAAGAGCGCCTTGCGGCTGAGCTCCATGAGATTGGTCATCTCCGGCGTCTGCACGTAGTCGGCGCCGGCGGCCTTTGCTTCGCGCACGAGTTTGGCCGCCGCGTCGATGTTCGCTTCCACCGAGCGGCCGGAACGCAGCTGGATCAAGCCGGCGCGAAATGTCTGGGAGGGCGCCATGAGCTTTTCCTCGAATGATGATCCCATCATAGGGTCGATCAAGCCTGATCCACAACCCGGGCCAGCACGAGCACGTCGACGCGCGACGCCCCTGCGCGCAGAAGCGCTTTGGTGCAAGCATCGGCGGTGGCGCCCGTGGTCAAAATATCGTCAACGAGCACGAGCTTTTTGCCCTTCACCTCGATCCGCGACGCCTTCGGCACTTCGAAGGCGCCTTGCACGTTGCGTGCGCGCTCCTTGCGCGCAAGACCGAATTGCGGCGGCGTCGCCCGCGCGCGCGCAAGCAAATGATCGGCGGCCGGCACGCCGGAAAGTTTCGAGACGGCATGCGCGAGCACGGACGATTGATTGAACCGCCGCTGCCACAGCCGCGTCCAATGCAACGGCACCGGCACCAGCGCATCGGCGTCGGCGAGAAGCTCGCCGCCCGCCCGCGTCATCCAGCGCGCGAGCGCCCGGGTGAGATCGAGCCGGTCGCCGTATTTGAGCAGATGAATAAGGTCGCGAACGACGTCGCCGTAACGCGCGACCGCGCGGGCTCTGGCATAGGCCGGCGGCTCGGCGAGCGCCGCGGGCGAAATCAACGGGCCGCCGTGGTCGCTCGGAAACGGCGTGCCGAGCCGCTCGCAATAGGGCCGCTCGATGAACCCCGCGCCGACCCAGCATTGCGGGCAAAGCCCGCCTCCTTCGCCCACCGGCACCCGACAAGCAAGGCAGGTCGGCGGCAGAATGACATCGACGACGAAGCGGCCGAGCTTGCCGAACAAGCCGCCGATCGAGCGGCGCAGGCGCGGCGTTTCGGCGTCGGTTCCGGCGAGGGTCATTTGTGGAGATTACGCGCTCCGTCCATGATCGTCACCGCCATGGCCGCCCCCCGCCTGTTCGACCGCAAACTCGTGCTTGCCCGCCGCATCCGGGCGCTGCGGCAAGGAGCCGAAACGTTTCTGCTGGATGCCACGGCCGAAGAACTGGTCGAGCGTCTTTCCGCCGTGAAGCGGCGCTTTACGCTCGCGCTCGATCTCGGCACGCCCGCCGACGCGCTCGCGGCGGCACTGCGGCAGAGCGGGCAAGTCGAGCGCGTCATTGCCGGCGAGCCGCTCGCCGGCCTGCGTATCGATCGCCTGCCGCGCGTCGCCGCCGACGAGGAAGCCTTGCCGTTCGCAAACGAAACGTTTGACCTCGCCGTGTCGGCCTTATCGCTGCAGTGGGTGAACGATCTGCCCGGCACCTTGGCGCAGGTTCGCCGCGCGCTGAAGCCCGACGGGCTTTTCCTCGCCGCCTTGATCGGCGGCGAAACGCTCGGCGAATTGCGGGAAAGCCTCGCCGTCGCCGAATCCGAGATCGCAGGCGGCGCGAGCCCGCGCGTCTCGCCGTTCGTCGACGTGCGCACGCTCGGCTCGCTCCTGCAACGGGCGGACTTCGCACTGCCGGTGACCGATGTCGAGCGGATGACCGTGCGTTATCCAAACGTGCCGGCGCTGATGCACGATTTGCGGCGGATGGCGGCTGCGAACGCGCTCGCCGAGCGCAGCAAGAAACCGCTCAGGCGCGCGGTGCTCGCGCGCGCGGAGGAGATTTACGCCGAGCGCTTCGCCGATCCCGACGGCCGCTTGCGCGCCACCTTCGACGTGATGTGGCTTTCGGCCTGGGCGCCGCACGACAGTCAACAAAAGCCGCTGAAACCGGGCTCGGCCAAGATGCGGCTCGCCGATGCGCTCGGCACGCGCGAGCGGCCCGCCGGCGAAAAGGCCGGGCGCCGGCCGCGGTAAGCCGCCTCGGCCAGGCCGCCTTCATCTCGCCGGCAGCGCGACCAGATCGACGATGTGCGCGATCAGCGGCTTGTCGGCGGGCGGCATCGGATAGTCGTTCAGCCGCGGCGGGCGCACCCAGGCGATTTCTTGCGCTTCTTTCGCTTCCACCATCCCCTCCCAGCGCCGGCAGACATAGAGCGGCATCAACAGATGGAATTCCTCGTAGGCATGGCTCGCGAAGGTAAGCGGCGCGAGACAATCCTCCCGCACGACGATGCCGAGCTCTTCGCCGAGTTCGCGGACGAGCGTGTCCTCGGGCCGCTCGCCGGGCTCGATCTTGCCGCCGGGAAACTCCCACAGGCCCTCCATCGGCTTGCCGGCCGGGCGGCGGGTGAGCAGCACCCGTCCGTCGCTATCGATCAGCGCGCAGGCGGCGACGAGCACGAGCTTCACCCGCTCAGCTCCGATAATCGCCGTTGATGGCGACATATTCCTTGGTGAGATCGCAGGTGAGCACGCGATCGGCGCCGCGGCCGAGGCCGAGATCGACCATGACGTCGATCACGTCGCGTTTCATGTAGGCCGACGCCTTGGCCTCGTCATAGGCCGGATCGCGCGCGCCCTTGGCGGCGACGCGGATGTCGCCGAACCAGATCGCGAGCTTGTCGCGCAGGGCGGGCTCCCCCGCCTTGCCGACCGCCATGACGACGCGGCCCCAATTGGCGTCTTCGCCGGCGATCGCGGTCTTCACCAGCGGGGAATTGGCGATCGAAAGCGCGATCCGCCGGGCGGATTTTTTCGAAACCGCGCCTTTCACCGTGACCCGCACGAGCTTGCGCGCGCCTTCGCCGTCGCGCGCGATCTGCTCGGACAGATCCGCGAGCACGCCGTGCAGCGCCCGGCGAAAATCCTTGAGCCGCTTGTCGCCGGCGCTCGAAATCCGCGGCGCGCCCGATCTCGCCGCGGCGCCGGTGGCGAACAAGAGCAGGGTGTCGGACGTCGAAGTGTCGCCATCGATGGTGACCGCGTTGAACGTATCTTCGACTTCGCCCTTCAACAGCGCGCGCAGCGCGGGCGCCGCGATCGGAGCGTCGGTGAAGACGAAGGCGAGCATCGTGGCCATGTCGGGGGCGATCATGCCGGCGCCCTTGGCGAAGCCGTTGATGCGGACCGTCGCCTTGCCGAGCGCGGCGCTGGCCGTGGCGAGTTTGGGGAAAGTGTCGGTGGTCATGATCGCCTTGGCGGCTTCCAACCAGGCGCCGGGCTTGGCGGCGGCGACGAGGCCGTCCATCACGCCGTTGAATTGCGTGGCCTTGAGCGGCTCGCCGATCACGCCGGTCGAGGCGAGAAAAACCTCCGCCGGCTTGCACTGCGACGCCCGCGCGGCGAGGACGGCCGTGAATTTCGCCGCCTCGCGCCCATTCTTTCCGGTGAAGGCGTTGGCATTGCCCGAATTGACGACGAGCGCCCGCGCCTTCCCCGATTTCAATTTTTCGCGGCACCATTCGACCGGCGCCGAAGGACATTTCGAGCGCGTCAGCACGCCCGCGACGCTGGTGCCCGGATCGAACAGCGCGAGCAGCACATCGGTGCGGCCGGCATAGCGAATGCCGGCGGCGGCGGTCGCCAACCTGACGCCGGCAAGCGGCGGCAAGCCCGGAACCGCGGCGGGTGCGAGCGGCGAAACGGTCGCCACGAAAGCGTTACTGTTTTTTGTCGCCGACGGCCGGCGCGGCGCTCTCGGTAAGACGTTCGATCTTGGCGCCTTGACGTGCCTTGGTGACGAGATCTTCGTTCGCCTTTTGCATCAGCACGACCTTGATGCGCTCCTTCACCGCGTCGAAGGGAGGCGGCGTGCGTTCGCGCTTGTCCTCGACCTTGATGATATGCCAGCCGAACTGGCTTTTCACCGGATCGGAAATCTTGCCCTTTTCGAGCTTGAACGCGGCTTCGCCGAATTCGGAAACGACCTGATCCTTGGTGATGTAGCCGAGGTCGCCGCCGTCGGCGCCCGGATCTTTCGATACTTCCTTCGCAAGCTGCGCGAAATCCGCGCCGCCCTTGAGCTTGGCGATCACTTCCTTCGCCTGCGCATCGGTCTCGACGAGAATGTGACGGGCGTGAACCTCGTTCTGCGGCTTCAAGTTCTCGTCATAGAATTTCTTGATGTCCTTGTCGCTGACAGCCGCCTTCGCCTCCTGTTCGAGCAAAGCCTCGACCAATACCTTCTTGCGCGCGAAGGCGAGCTTTTGCGGGAAGACCGGCGCCTGATCGATCTTCTTCGCTTCCGCCGCGCGCGAGAGCACATTGACGTCGATGAGATAGGACAGGAGCGCGTCGCGCCGCTGCTCGCCCTGCACCGGCGGAAGGCTCGCGCCGATATCGGCCTCGGCCATGGCGAGGTCGCTCTGGTGAATTTCCACCCCGTCGACGCGCGCCAGCACGGGGTCTTTGGCGTCTTGGGCGAAGGCAAGTTGCGGGGTCGCGGCAAAGCAAGAAGCGGCAATCGCAAGTAGCGGCAATCGGCGGATGCGCATAGCAAAATCCTTGGATGAGCGCCGGTTCGGCGTGTCCGAAAAGTGGCGTAAGCCTGTGTCCGAAGCAAGGCCCTTCAAAATCGGCTGCATTGACAAGGCCTAGGGCGGTCCATATCTCTCCGCCAACTTCTCCGAAACCCGCGCGACTTGGACCCCGGTATGATCGGCGCGCTCGCCCGCAAATTCTTCGGCTCGGCCAATGACCGGCGGGTACGGGCTTATTATCCCTTGGTCGACGCGATCAACGCGCTCGAGCCCGAGCTCGAGAAGCTCAGCAACGAACAATTGCGCGCGCGCACCGAGGAGTTCCGCCAACAGATCGCCGCCGGTGCCTCGCTCGACGACCTTCTCGTCCCCGCCTTCGCCACGGTGCGCGAAGCCGGAAAGCGCACCCTCGGCCAGCGCCATTTCGACGTGCAGCTGATCGGCGGCATGGTGCTGCACGAAGGCGCGATCTCCGAGATGAAGACCGGCGAAGGCAAGACGCTGGTCGCGACGCTGGCCGTCTACCTGAACGCGCTCGCCGGCAAAGGCGTGCATGTCGTCACCGTCAACGATTACCTCGCCCGCCGCGACGCCGAATGGATGGGGCAGATTTACGAATTCCTCGGCCTCAAGGTCGGCGTCATCGTCCACGGCCTCGACGACGATCAGCGGCGCGCGGCCTATGCCTGCGACGTCACCTACGGCACCAACAACGAGCTCGGCTTCGACTATCTGCGCGACAACATGAAATACGAGTTGTCGCAGATGGTGCAGCGCGGGCATCCCTACGCCATTGTCGACGAGGTCGACTCGATCCTGATCGACGAAGCGCGCACGCCGCTCATCATCTCCGGCCCGCTCGACGACCGCTCCGACTTTTACAACACCATCGATCGCTTCGTGCCGCCGCTCGATAAGTCCGATTACGAGGTCGACGAGAAGCAGCGCACGGTGGCGATGACCGAGGCCGGCATGGAACGGATGGAGCAGGCGCTGCGCAACGCCGAGCTGCTGAAATCCGATCATCTCTACGACATCGAGAACGTCTCGGTCGTCCACCACGTCAATCAGGCGCTGCGCGCGCACAAGCTGTTCCAGCGCGACCGCGATTACATCGTGCGCAACGACGAGGTTGTCATCATCGACGAGTTCACCGGCCGCATGATGCCGGGCCGGCGCTATTCGGAAGGCCTGCATCAGGCGCTGGAGGCGAAGGAGCACGTCACCATCCAGCCCGAAAACCAGACCCTCGCCTCGATCACCTTCCAGAACTATTTCCGCTTGTACAAAAAACTCGCCGGCATGACCGGCACCGCGCTCACCGAAGCCGACGAGTTCATGGATATCTATAAGCTCGAAGTCATCGAGGTTCCGACCAACCGGCCGATGATCCGCGACGACCAGGATGACGAGGTCTACAAGACCGCCACCGAGAAATATCGGGCGATCATCGAGCTGATCAAGGAGTGCAAGGAACGCGGCCAGCCGGTGCTCGTCGGCACGGTCTCGATCGAAAAGTCGGAAAACCTCGCCGAACTGCTCCGTCAAGAAGGCTGGGAGCAGCACGATTTCTCCGATCCCGACGCCTTCGCCACGCTCTATAGCGGCGACGATGGCGCGGCGAAATCGAAAGTGTTCGCGGTGTTGAACGCGCGCTACCACGAGCAGGAGGCCTACATCATCGCCCAGGCCGGCGTTCCGGGGGCGATTACGATCGCCACCAACATGGCCGGCCGCGGCACCGACATTCAGCTCGGCGGCAACGCCGACATGCGGATCAAGCAGGAGATCCGGGATGTCTCGGACGCCGAGCGCGAACGCCGCACCGAAGAAATCCGCGGACAGGTCGCGCGGCTGAAGGAAAAGGCGCTCGCCGCCGGCGGCCTTTTCGTGCTCGGCACCGAGCGGCACGAGGCGCGGCGCATCGATAACCAGCTGCGCGGCCGTTCCGGCCGCCAGGGCGACCCCGGCCGCTCGCGTTTCTTTCTTTCGCTCGAAGACGACCTGATGCGCATCTTCGGGTCGGATCAGCTCGGCAACATGCTGACCAAGCTCGGCCTGAAGGAAAACGAGGCGATCGTCCATCCGTGGATCAACAAGGCGCTGGAAAAAGCGCAAGGCAAGGTCGAGGCGCGCAACTTCGACATCCGCAAGAACATTTTGAAGTACGACGACGTGATGAACGACCAGCGCAAGGTCATCTTCGAGCAGCGCATCGAACTGATGCGGGAAGCGGACGTATCGGCCACCGTCGCCGACATGCGCTATTCGGTGATCGAGGATCTCGTCAGCAAGCACATTCCCGACAACGCCTATCCCGAGCAGTGGGACGCCAAGGGCTTGAAGGAATCGGTGGAGCAAGTGCTGACCTTGCAGCTGCCGGTCGACGCGTGGGTGAAGGAAGAAGGGATTGCCGAGGAAGAGGTGCGCGAACGCATCGCGCAAGCCGCCGATGAGCACATGGCCGCCAAGGTCGCGAAATACGGCGCCGACATCATGCGCTATGTCGAGAAATCACTTCTCTTGCAGACGCTCGACCATTTGTGGCGCGAGCATCTGGTGATGCTCGACCATCTGCGCCAGGTCATCGGCTTGCGCGGCTACGGCCAGCGCGATCCGCTGAACGAGTACAAGTCGGAGGCCTTCACCCTGTTCGACACGCTGCTCACGCGTCTGCGCGAGGCGGTCGCCGCCCAGCTCATGCGCGTCGAGATCATGAGCCAACCGCCGCCGATGGAGCAATTGCCGCCGATGCAGGCGCACCACGTGAACCCCCTCACCGGCGAGGATGAACTGTCGCTCGCCCCCGCGCAGATCGCGGCCCAAGCCGCGATGGCGGCGAGCGCATCGAACCCGGTCGCGCGCGACGCGAGCGATCCGGCGAGCTGGGGCAAGGTGGGAAGAAACGAGGCCTGTCCCTGCGGTTCCGGCAAGAAATACAAGCACTGTCACGGCCGGCTGGCGTAGCGCGCCGCCGCATTGTTGATTGCCGATCTCGGCTAGAGCCGGGATCCGAGCGGCAGCGGGAGCGAGCTTCTCGCCGCGAGATTTATCGGAAGGATAGGCCGCCCGCGCCCAGAATGGGCGTCGCGCCCTTCATGGTGCCGGGATCGGGCGCCTCGTCCGGCGCGGGTTTTGCAGCGGGGATCGCCTTCGACGCCGCCGCGTCGTGCGGAGCGGACTGCTGCGCCGCCGGCTGCGCGGCGGAATTCGCCGGCTGTTTTTGATCGTCACTCTTGCGATTGATTCCGAGCCAACCGCCGAGCTTGCTGAGCCGGCTCGGCTGCGCGGGCGCGCTCGCAGTCTTGCGCGGATCGCTCGGCGGCGTCGGCGCCGCCTCCTTTGCCGTGACAGCCGAAGCGGCTTTCGGCGCCGTCGACGTGATGTCCTCGTGCGCGGCCGCCGGCGCCGTTTGCGGACTGGACGGCAGCGACACCGTGCGTTGATCGTTCAGCGGATTGCGCTCGGGGAATTTCGCCGCGAACGCCGGGTTCATCCCGCCGTCGCGATAGGTGAGGATCGGCGCCGTCTTGATGCCGCGCGCAACGAGCGCGGCGTATTCTTTATTGTCGGCCTCGCGCTTCGCTTTCACCGCTTCGACGATTTCAACCGGCTGATCATAAACGGGGCAGGAACGTTGCGCATTGAAGGACTGCGCCGGATCGAAGGGAATCGCGTTGAACACGTAGCGCTTGTCGCACACCTCGACTTTCGGCTCCTGCCGCGTCACTTCGAAATGGTCGTTGCCTTCCTTCAACATGCGCCAGAAGGCGATGTTCGGATTGTCGCGATGCTTCGCCATGTTCGCGGCCGTCATGCGGAACGGATAGGCCTGCACCTGGAAGGCGCGCTGGCCGCCCTCGAACGATTCGCGCGCAAGCGCGAAAATTTCGGAGATCTGCTCGTCGGTCATGGCGTAGCAGCCGGACGAAGAGCAATCCCCGTGCACCATCAGGTTCGCGCCGGTGCGGCCGAGGGCCCTGTCGAAGGCGTTCGGAAAGCCCATGTTGAAGGCGAGGTAATAAGCCGAGTTCGGATTCATCAGCCCGGGCGTGATCATGTAGAAGCCTTCGGGCGCCTGGCGATCACCCTGTCTTACCTTCGGCCCGAGCTCGCCCGACCAACGGCAGATCGGATACGTCTTGAGGAGTTCGTACTGGCCTTCCTTGGTCTGTTTCCAGACCTCGAGCTCCGACTCTTCCTTGAAGATGCGAACGAGCACCGGCGTTTCCTTCGCCATGCCCTTGCGCTCGATCGTCTCGACCATTTCGTTGGAAAGGGGACGCGTCGCCTTCTCGCCGACGAGCATGCCTCCCCCGGGAAGGCATCCCGCAAGCGCAAGCGCGCAGCCCGCCGCCATGACCGCGCCCCGCGCGCGGAAAAGCATGGCACGGCTCAACGCAACACTCCTGAGCCCGTAAACGTCACCCACCATGATTGGCTAAATCGTTACTCTTGCCATGAGGTTACCGCAAGCTAGGAAAACCCCTTATTCCAGCCATCGTGAACCGCCGGGGAACCGGCCGCCCGAACTCAAAGATTGCGGCCAATCGCGAGGAATTTTTGTTGCCGGCGGGCCTTTATGTCCACGCGCGAAAGGCCTTTCAGGCTGTCGAGGGCGCCCGCAATGGCCTCGCCGGTGGCAACAATCGTGGCCGCCGTGTGGCGATGGGCCCCCCCGGTCGGCTCCGCCACGATGGTGTCCACCACCCCGAGCCGGGCGAGGTCTTGCGCGGTGATCTTCATATTGGTCGCCGCTTCCTGCGCCTTGGCGGTGTCGCGCCACAGGATCGAAGCGGCGCCCTCGGGAGAAATGACGCTGTAGATCGCGTGTTCGAGCATCAAGACGGCGTTGGCGGTGGCGATCGCAATCGCGCCGCCCGAGCCGCCCTCGCCGATGATGACTGCGACATTGGGAACCCCGAGCGCGAGACAAGCCTCGGTCGAACGCGCGATCGCCTCGGCCTGGCCGCGCTCCTCGGCGTCGATGCCGGGATAGGCGCCGGCGGTGTCGACGAGGGCGATCACCGGAATGTCGAAGCGATCGGCGAGCTCCATCAACCGCACCGCCTTGCGATATCCCTCCGGCCGCGCCATGCCGAAATTGTGCTTGATGCGCGATTCCGTGGTCGAGCCCTTCTCGTGGCCGATCACGCACACGCTTTCGCCGCGAAACCGCGCGAACCCGCCCTGGATCGCGGCGTCCTCGGCGAATTTGCGGTCGCCGGCGAGCGGCGTGAATTCGGCGAACAGGCCCCCGACATAATCGGAGAAATGCGGCCGTTGCGGATGACGGGCGACCAGCGTCTTCTGCCAGGGCGTGAGGTGGGCATAGAGCTGCTTGAGCGCGACGTTCGCCTTGCCTTCGAGGCGGCCGATCTCGTCGCCGATCGCGACCCCTTCTCCCGCGGCGCCGAGCGCGCGCAATTCCTCGATCTTGGCGTCGAGTTCCGCGACGGGCTTTTCAAAATCGAGATAGGTGCGCATGAAAAGGCCTTGCGACCGGAAATGTCGCGGCGGCGGAAGCTGCCCGCGCGCATGGGTCGGAGTCAAGGATAGGGAGAAGCGGACGGAAACGCGCGCCCGATTGGCCGCGTTAATCCTCGGCCAGCGGGTGCAGATCGCGCACCAGGCTCTTCAGCCGCTCGTCGAGGAGATGCGTGTAGATCTGGGTGGTCGACACGTCGGCATGGCCGAGCAGCGCCTGCACCACCCGCAGATCGGCGCCGTTGGCGAGCAGATGGCTGGCAAACGCATGCCGCAGGACGTGCGGGCTCATCTTGTGCGGCTCGATGCCGGCGGCGGCGGCGAGCTCTTTCAGTTCGCGCGCGACGTGCTGGCGCGTGATGTGGCCGCTGTCGCCGAAAGACGGAAACAGCCAGCGCGTTTCGCCGATCTTCGCTTCGACGACCAGCTTGCGGTAATCGCGCATCGCCTTCTGCGCCGCCTGCCCGAGCGGCACCAGCCGCTCCTTTCCGCCCTTGCCGCGCACCGTGATCGTTCCGCCCTCGGCGCGCGCCGCGGCGGCGGGAAGCGCGATCAATTCCGAGACGCGCAAGCCGGTGGCATAAAGCGCCTCTAACAGACAAATCAGGCGGAGCGCGCGCACATGCTCCGCCGGGCGCGCGCGCGCCTTGTCGGCCGCCTCGCGCGCGGCCTCGAACAGGCGCGTGACTTCCGCGACCGAAAGCACCTTGGGCAGCGCGCGGCCGCGCCGCGGCCCTTCGAGCACGGCGGCGGGATCATCCTTGCGCTTGCCTTCGGCATAGAGAAAGCGATGCAATTGCCGGATCGCCGAAAGTTTTCGCGCCGAAGAGTTCGCCGCCATGCCGCGCTTGAGGAGCGCGGCAAGATAGGCGCGCACCTCGTCGGTAACGGCGCCGGCAATGCTGCTTCCTTTCGCGGCGAGAAAACCGGCGTAGTCGTCGAGATCGCGGCGATAGGCCTCGATCGTGTTTCGGCTCGCGCCGCGCTCCGTCACGATCATGTCGAGAAACAGCTCGATCGCAGCGCGGCCGCGCGCGTCTCGTTCGGTTGCGCGTTTCGACGTCACTTGGAGAGGCGATCCTGTGGAATGGTGATGGTCATTTCGCGCGGCTTCGGTTCGATCAGATGGGCGAGCGACCACAGCCCGCCGTACACCACGCCGGCGATCACGCCGATCACGACAATAAATCTGATGAGGCTCGGCATTTCCCGATCCGACTCGGCTTCAGCGCGCCCCTTCTCATAAGTAGGAACATTTAACGGTTTGTGGCAAGCGCCGTTGCCCCTGCGCCGCGTTGGTGTAGGTTCCGCCGCCAACAGGCAGGCTAGAGGATCATGCCAGGCACCGCCAGAAACGACCCGCCGGCGAGCGCGCCGGGCGCGTTGCGCGCGCGTCTCGGCGCGCGTTCGATCGTGCTCGTCGGCATGCCGGGTTCGGGCAAGACCTCCATCGGCCGCAGGCTCGCCCAATATCTCGGGGTGGAATTCGTCGACGCCGACCAGGAGATCGAGGCCGCCGCCGGCATGTCGATACCCGATATCTTCTCGCAGCATGGCGAGCCTTATTTTCGCGCCGGCGAGGCGCGCGTGATCGCGCGCCTGTTGGACAAGGGTCCGCAAGTAATCGCGACCGGCGGCGGCGCCTTCGCCAATCCCGACACCCGCGCGCTCGTCCGCGCGCGCGCCTTGTCGATCTGGCTCAAGGCCGATGTCGATCTCCTGCTGCGCCGGGTGAAGCGGAAGAACGACCGGCCGCTGTTGCGCGTGGCCGATCCCGAGGCGGTGTTGAAACGCCTGCTGGCCGAGCGCGAAGCGGTCTATGCGGAGGCCGATATCACCGTCACCTCGCTCGACGTTCCGCACGAGGCGGTGGTGGAAGCGCTGGTGAAAGCGCTTACCGGGAAATTGTCCGAGGAAGACGCCAAGGCGACGACGCCGGTCGGGGCGCGGCCATGACCGCAGCCCCGGGCAAGAGCAGATCCGCCCCGGCCGCGCCGGTGACCGTGCGCGTCGACCTCGGCGCGCGCGGATACGACATCGCGATCGGCGGCGGCCTGCTCGGCGAGGCGGGCGCGCGCGTCGCGCGCATCAAGCCGAAAGCCAAGGCCATGATCGTCACCGACGAAACCGTGGCCAAACTTTATCTCGAGCCTTGTCGGCAGGCGCTTTCGGCCGCCGGCGTCGAATCCGCCTCGGTCGTCATGCGGCCGGGCGAAAGCTCGAAGAGCTTTTCGACCTATGAGCGCGTCATCGACGCCCTGCTGCAATCGAAAATCGAGCGCGGCGATCTTGTGATCGCGCTCGGCGGCGGCGTGGTCGGCGATCTTGCGGGCTTCGCCGCCGCAACCGCGCGGCGCGGGATGGATCTCGTGCAGATCCCGACCACGCTGCTCGCCCAGGTCGATTCTTCCGTCGGCGGCAAGACCGGCATCGATACCAAGCAGGGAAAGAACCTCGTCGGCGCGTTTCACCAACCGCGCCTGGTGATCGCCGATACCGACCTGCTCGACAGCCTTTCGCCGCGCGAATTCCGCGCCGGTTACGCCGAGGTCGCCAAATACGGCTTGATCAATGACGCGGCGTTTTTCGCCTGGCTCGAGCAAAACTGGAAGCACGTGTTCGCGGGCGGTCCCGAGCGCGTGCATGCGGTCGCCACCAGCTGCCGCGCCAAGGCCGCGATCGTCGGCCGCGACGAGCGCGAAGCGGGCGAGCGGGCGCTCCTCAATCTCGGCCATACTTTTGGGCACGCGCTCGAGGCCGCCGCCGGATATTCCGAGCGCCTGCTGCATGGCGAGGCGGTCGCGATCGGCATCGTGCTGGCGTTTCGCTTGTCGCACCGGCTCGGCCGATGCCGCGGCGAGGAAGCCGAGCGCGTCGCGGCGCATTTCTCGGCCGTCGGCCTGCCGACGAAACTGTCCGATGTGGCGGGCGGGCTGCCCGGCACCGATGCACTGCTCGCGCTGATGGCGCAGGACAAGAAGGTCCGCGCGGGCGCGCTCGTGTTCATCCTGGTGCGCGGCATCGGCGCGGCCGAGATCGCGCAAGGCATTGATATGCGGGCGGTTCGCGAGACCCTCGACGAGGCAGGGAGCAATTCCTAGATATTAGCCATGACCCCCTTTGAGATTTTCTCGCTGCTTGCGGTCGTCTTCTGCCTCGTCGCCTCGTTCTTTTTCTCCGGCAGCGAGACGGCGCTGACGGCTTCTTCGCGCGCGCGCATGCACGCGCTCGCGCAGAACGGCGACAAGCGCGCCAAGCTCGTCAACCGCCTGTTGGAGATGCGCTCGCGGCTGATCGGGGCGATCCTGCTGGGCAATAACGTCGCCACCATCGTCGCCTCTTCGCTCGCGACGGGGATTTTTCTGCTGTGGTTCGGCGAGGTCGGCATCTTTTACGCCACCGTGATCATGGCGGTGGTGGTGGTGGTATTTTCCGAGGTCATGCCGAAAACCGTCGCCATCAACCATCCCGATCGGGTCTCCCTGATGATCGCGCGGCCGATCTACTGGATCGTGCGGGTGCTCGCGCCGATCACGATCGCAGTCGAGAAAATCGTCGGCCTGTCGCTGCGCCTGTTCGGTCTCCGCCTCGACACCATCGAAAACGTGCTCAGCGGCCACGAGGAGCTGCGCGGCGCGGTCGATCTGTTGCATCGCGAAGGTGAGGTGAAAAAAGACGACCGCGACATGTTCGGCGGCTTGCTCGACCTGCGCGAGCTCGAGGTTTCCGACGTCATGATCCACCGCACCAAGATGGCGACGATCAACGCCGACGATCCGCCCGAGAAGATCGTCAGCGAGGTTCTGGCTTCGGCCTACACGCGCCTGCCGATCTGGCGCGGCACGCCCGAAAACATCGTCGGCGTGATTCACGCCAAGGACTTGCTGCGCGAGCTCGACGCCGTCGGCGGCGACGAAAGCAAGATCGATATCGGCGCGATCGCGCTCGAGCCCTGGTTCGTTCCCGACACGACGAGCCTGGCCGATCAGCTCAAGGCCTTCCGCAAGCGCAAGACCCACTTCGCCCTCGTCGTCGACGAGTACGGCGAGGTGATGGGGCTGGTCACGCTCGAGGACATCATCGAGGAAATCGTCGGCGACATTTCCGACGAGCACGATGTCTCGGTGAGCGGTCTCCGGCCGCAGGCCGACGGCTCGGTCACCGTCGATGGCGGCGTGCCGATCCGCGACCTCAACCGCGCGATGGACTGGAATTTGCCCGACGAGGAAGCGACCACGATCGCGGGTCTCGTCATCCACGAGGCGCGGCTGATCCCCGAGCCGGGGCAGACCTTCACCTTTCACGGCTTCCGCTTTCAGGTGCTGCGCAAGACGCGGAACCGCATCACCGCGTTGAAGGTCACGCCCTTGAAGCGTCCCGAAGCCAAGCCCGCCGAGCAGGCGGCGTGATCATTCGCCCGCCGCCCGCGCCTCGATGGCGAGCGCGTGCAGGCCGGCGGCGATCTCGGCGGCCAACAGATCGTTCACCAGCCGATGCCGCTCGATCCGGCTCTTGCCGTTAAACGCCGCCGACACGATATGCACGCGTACATGCGTCGTCTTGCCGGGCACCGCGCCGGCGTGCCCCGCATGCAAGGCGCTCTCGTCGATGACGTCCAGGCGCTCGGGGGCAAGGTGCTGCGCCAGCGTGGTTCGAATTCGGTCGACCGTGTTCATGCGAGATGCCCGAAAATTTCCTCGATCAAGCGTCAATGAGTTGTCAATCGCCCCCGATTATAGAGAAAACAGCGCTTCCTTGTGCCGCCACGATCGGACGCCCATAATCTGACCATGAAGCTCGATTCACCTTTTTTCGACCGCTTGCGGCTGAAGCCCGACGCGGCGCGGCGCGCGAAAAGCGATTGCCCCCGCTGCGAATGGCCCGGTTGCGACCAGCCGGGCGCGCATCGCGCGCCCAAGGGACGCGGGCATGAGGGGCAATACTGGCACTACTGCCTGGCGCACGTGCGCGAATACAATCACACCTACAATTATTTCGCCGGCATGGGCGACGAGGCGGTTTCGGCCTATCAGAAGGATGCCATGACCGGCCACCGGCCGACCTGGCGCATGGGGATGCGGGCCGCCCGCTCGGCCGAGGAACGAAATACCGCCGAAGCCGGTTTAGGTTCCAAGGGCAGGCGCTGGCACGATCCCTTTCGCTTTTTCGAGGAAGTGGGGGGGATGGCCCATCCCGCGCCGGAGACCCCCGAAAGCCGCACTATCCGCAATGCGGAACGCAAGGCATTCGGGGTGCTGGCCCTGGAAATCCATGCCTCGGCGATCGAAATCAAGTCTCGTTTCAAGGAGTTAGTCAAAATTCACCACCCCGACACGAATGGCGGGGACCGCTCGACCGAGGATCGGCTTCGGGAAATCATCCAAGCCTATAACTATCTCAAGAGCGCGGGATTCTGCTAAATTCCTAATCCTCTGCTTCGGTTGTCGAATCGAACCCGCCGCGAGCGCGGCCGGAACTGAATGATGAACGCATTGCACCCGATCGCCCCCCTGCCCGACATGAAGGTGTCGGTGCGCCAGGTTTTCGGCCTCGACGTCGACCTCGAGGTCCCGGCCTTTTCCGAGACCGAGGAGCACGTGCCGGATCTTGATCCGGATTACGTCTTCGACCGCGAGACGACGCTGTCGATTCTGGCGGGTTTTGCCCATAACCGCCGCGTGCTGATCGCCGGCTATCACGGCACCGGCAAATCCACCCACATCGAGCAGGTCGCCTCGCGGCTGAACTGGCCGTGCGTGCGCGTCAACCTCGACAGCCACATCAGCCGCATCGACCTCGTCGGCAAGGATGCGATCGTGCTGAAAGAGGGCCAACAGATCACGGAATTTCGCGACGGCATTCTGCCCTGGGCGTTGCAGCGCAACGTCGCGCTTTGCTTCGACGAATATGACGCCGGCCGGCCGGATGTGATGTTCGTGATCCAACGCGTGCTCGAAGTCTCGGGCAAGCTGACGCTCCTCGACCAGAACAAGGTGATCCGCGCGCACCCGGCGTTCCGGCTTTTTGCGACCGCGAATACGGTCGGCCTCGGCGACACCACCGGCCTCTATCACGGCACCCAGCAGATCAATCAGGGACAGATGGACCGCTGGTCGATCGTGACCACCCTCAACTATCTGCCGCACGACAAGGAAGTGGACATCGTCAGCGCCAAGGCGCGGCAATACCGCACGCCCGAAGGCCGCGACATCGTCTCGAAGATGGTGCGGGTCGCGGATCTGACCCGCTCGGCCTTCATCAACGGCGACATCTCGACCGTGATGAGCCCGCGCACGGTGATCACCTGGGCGGAGAACGCCGAGATTTTCGGCGACATCGGCCTCGCCTTTCGGCTGACCTTCATCAACAAATGCGACGAGCTGGAGCGGCCAATCGTGGCGGAGTTCTATCAGCGCTGCTTCGGCCGCGACTTGCCCGAGTCGACGGTGAACGTGGCGCTGAGCTGAAATGTCGATCTCGAATACCACGAAAAACAAAAGCGCCGAGCCGCCTGCCGAACCCTTCAAGCGGGCGGTCGCCGCGTGTCTGCGCGCGATCGCGGGCAAGCCCGAGCTTGAGGTCGGCTTTGCCGCCGAGAAGCCGATCGTCTCCCAGGCCCGCGTCCGCCTGCCGGAGCCGCCCCGCCGGATGAGCAAGGGCGACGCCGCGATCCTGCGCGGCCACGCCGATTCGATGGCGCTCCGCCTCGCCTGCCACAACCCCGCGATCCACCGCCGCATGCTGCCCGAGGGCGAAACCGCCAAGGCCATCTTCGAAGCGGTCGAGCAGGCGCGCGTCGAGGCGATCGGCGCCCGCCGCATGAACGGGATCGCCGCCAACCTGTCGGCGATGCTGGAGGACCGTTATCACCGCGGGAATTACGCCGAGATCAGCGATCGCGCCGACGCCCCGATCGAGGACGCGCTGGCCATGCTCGTGCGCGAGCGGTTGACCGGCGTGGCGCCGCCCGCGGGTGCGAAGAAGCTCGTCCAGATCTGGCGCGATTTCGTCGAAAAACGCGCCGAGCGCGACCTGGCGCGGCTCTCGGACGAGGTCGAGGACCAGCGCGCCTTCGGCGAGATCGTGCACGATCTGTTGTCCTCCCTCGACATGGGCGAGCAGCGGACTTCGGACCGCGAAGAAGAGGACGCCGACGACGAGGGGGAAGGACAGGATCAGGCCGGCGAGGAAGGCGGCGCGGAGCGCGACGACGCGAGCGAAAGCGCCGCCACCGAGGACTCCAAGCTTGCCGCCGACGATGCATCCGACGCGGCGAGCGAGAGCGAGCAAGCGCCTTCCGCCGAGCGGCCGGAGGACGCGGATGCGGGCGATTCGCGCGAGGCCGGCGAACCGTGGCGGCCGCGGCATCCGCTCTCCAACGAGCCGCGCGGGCCGGATTACCGCGCGTTCTCGATGCGCTTCGATGAGACGATCGGCGCCGAGGAATTGTGCGACCCCGAAGAGCTTTCGCGGCTTCGCTCCTATCTCGACAAGCAGTTGCAGCACTTGCAGGGCGTGGTGGCGCGGCTCGCCAACCGGCTGCAGCGGCGCCTGCTCGCGCAACAGAACCGCGCCTGGGACTTCGATCTCGAGGAAGGAATGCTCGATACCGCGCGCCTGTCGCGCGTCATCGTCGATCCGTTCCAGCCGCTCTCCTTCAAGCAGGAGCGCGATACCGATTTTCGCGACACGGTGGTCACCCTTTTGCTCGACAATTCCGGCTCGATGCGCGGCCGGCCGATCACCGTCGCCGCGACCTGCGCCGACATTCTCGCGCGCACGCTCGAGCGCTGCGGGGTGAAGGTGGAGATCCTCGGATTCACCACGCGCGCCTGGAAAGGCGGTCAGTCGCGCGAGGCGTGGTTGGCGGCGAACAAGCCGGTCAACCCCGGCCGCCTCAACGACCTGCGCCACATTATCTACAAGTCCGCCGACGCGCCTTGGCGGCGCGCGCGCAAGAACCTTGGCCTGATGATGCGCGAAGGCTTGCTCAAGGAGAATATCGACGGCGAGGCCCTCGACTGGGCCCACCGGCGCCTGGTCGGCCGCCCCGAGAGCCGCAAAATTCTGATGATGATCTCCGATGGCGCGCCGGTCGACGACTCCACCCTGTCGGTGAACCCCGGAAATTACCTCGAGCGGCACCTGCGCTATATCATCAACGACATCGAAACGCGCTCGCCGGTGGAGCTGATCGCGATCGGCATCGGCCATGACGTCACGCGCTATTACCGCCGCGCGGTGACCATCGTCGATGCCGAAGAACTCGGCGGCGCGATGACCGAGAAGCTCGCCGAACTGTTCGACGAAAAGGCGCTGCCGGTTCCGAGCCGGCCGGTTTCACGCAAACGCGTCGCTTGAGCCCTCGTTCGGCCGCTCGACCACCAGCTTCATGACAGCGATCCTCCGCCACGCGCTGGCGCTTGCGCTTCTCGCGAGCCTCTCCGGCGCCGCCATCGCCCAGGCGCCGCCCAAGGCGGACGAGGCCGGAGCCCGCATCGACTTGCAGGCGCAGCCGATCGCGGCCTTCGATCGGCGCGACCCCGAGCGGCGCGAATTCGGCGCGCTCCTCTTTCGCGGCGGCCTTGAGCTCGTGTCCAATTATCAGGGCTTCGGCGGCATCTCGGCGATCCGCGTGAACGCGGACGGCAAAGGATTCCTTGCCGTCAGCGATCGCGGCCGCTGGTTGAGAGGCCGCATCGTTTACGCATCCGCCCGTCCCGCCGGGATCGCGGACGCGGAGATGGCGCCGATCTTGGGCTGGGACGGCAAGCCGCTCGCCTTGCGCGGCTGGTTCGACACCGAATCCCTCGCCGAGGACGGCGGCACGCTTTACGTGGGGATCGAGCGCGTCAACCAGATCGTGCGCTTCGATTACGGCAAGGATGGATTTCTCGCGCGCGCCGAGCCGATCCCCGTGCCGCCCGAGGTCAAGTCGCTGCCTTACAATAAGGGGCTCGAAGCGATGGTCTTCGTGCCGCGCGAGATGCCGCTCGGCGGCACGTTGATCGCGATTTCCGAACGCGGGCTGGACGATCGCGGAAACATCCGCGCATTTTTGATCGGCGGCCCGAACGCGGGGAATTTCGCTTTTACGCGCTCGAACGATTTCGACATCACGGACGCCGCCGTTACCCCCGCGCAGGAATTACTTATCCTCGAGCGCAGCTTCTCGCTGCTGCGCGGGCCGGCCATGCGAATTCGCCGTTTTGCGCTGTCGGCGATCATTCCCGGCGCGGTGCTCGAGGGCTCGGTCGTCTTCGAGGCGGACCGCAACTACCAGATCGACAACATGGAAGGGCTCGCCGTTCACCGCTCGCCGGAAGGCGAGACGGTGCTGACCCTGATTTCAGACGACAATTTTAATCCGCTGCAACGAACGCTGTTGCTGCAATTCACGCTCGCGCGCTGAGGCTAGGCGGCGGATTGGCTGGCGGGAGCGGCGACCTTCTTGGCGATTTTTTTCTTCAGATCGCGGGCCTTTGGCGAAAGCTCGCTATCGCGCGCCTTCATCAAAAAGGCGTCGAGACCGCCGCGATGATCGACGGATTTCAATGCGTTGGCGCTGATGCGAAACCGCACGCGCTGGCCGAGGGCGTCGCTCTGCAGCGTCACGTTGCAAAGGTTCGGCAAAAACCGCCGCTTGGTCTTGATGTTGGAATGGCTCACCTTGTGCCCGACGAGGACCGTCTTGCCGGTGAGTTCGCAGCGCCGCGACATGATCGAACCTTCCGATGAAATCCGGCGTCGCCGGACGGCGCTTCTCTTAGGGGCCGCGCGGGATAGCGTCAAGCAGCCGGGCCACAGTTCCGACGCATTCAGGTCTCACCGGAAATTTCGCTACGCTCGCGCCGGACATGCGATAAAGTCAGACCGAGACCGGCTGCCACGGCGGCTTCGGCCCACCGGAAGGTTCGAACATCATGCGACCCCGCACCGCGCTTTTAGCCGCCGCGACGCTTCTCCTCTTCGCTGCGACGACGCCCTCCTTGGCGGACGCCCGCCTCGACGTCCGCTACCACGCCTCGCTGGCCGCGCTCGCCGACATGAAGGGCATCGAGATCGGCAAGGCCGCGCTCACCGTCGACATCACCGACGAAGGCTATGCCGCCGCCGGCAGCGCCAAGGTCACGGGGCTTGCCCGCCTGGTGTCGCGGGGCGAGGGCTCGGTCGCGGCACGCGGCAATTTCGTCAACGGCAAGGTCTCGCCGTTGAGCTATTCCTCCACCTCCGAAACCGACAAGAAGGCGGAGGAAATCCGCATTTCTCTCGCCAACAACACGGTGAGGGAATTCGCCGTATCGCCGCCGACGACGCCGCATGAAGACCGTGTCCCGGTGACCGAACAGCATCGCCAGGATGTGGTCGACCCGATGAGCGCGGCGATCATTACGGTTCCCGGCAGCGGCGACATGCTGGCGCACGATTCGTGCAGCCGCACCATTTCGATCTTCGACGGTCGCCAGCGCTACGATCTGGTGTTTTCCTACGAGCGCACCGAGGCGGCGAAGAACGTGAAGGGCTACAACGGTCCGATGCTGGTTTGCCGCGTCGACTACCGGCCGATCGCGGGCCACCGGGCGTCGCGGCTGCAAGTGAAATACATGGAGAACAACAAGAACATCTTCGTGTGGCTCGCGCCGGTCGCCGGCACGCGGGTGCTGTTTCCGATCCGGGTTTCGATCGTGACGCTGGTCGGAGTCGTCCTCGTGGAAGCCGAGACCTTTTCCGCCGAGGCGCGCGAAAAACAGGCGGCAAGCCCGATCGCCCGGTAGCAATTCGGCGCGGTTCACGCGACAACGGGGAAAATTAACCGCGCGTTGCGCGATTCGATCGAATTTTACGGCGCGCGGAACAGCCCTGGTGGCGCTGTCAGGCTGAAACCCACGATCTAGAGGCGAACGAACCTGGACTCGGGCCGAGTCAGCGATTCGGGCACCTTTCGTTCGGGGCGCGTTCCAACTCCTTCACAACGGTCTCAAGAACAGGGCCGAAGCGTCGCATTATGATACAGAAATTCGCAAACGAGTTCGCGGGCGACATCCCATGCCGATGAAACTTCCGCCCATTCCGCCCGCCCAGCGCGGCCGCGGCGTCACCGCCGTTCTCGGGCCCACCAATACCGGCAAGACGCATCTGGCGATCGAGCGCATGCTCGCCCACTCCTCCGGCCTGATCGGGCTGCCGCTCCGCCTGCTCGCCCGCGAAGTTTATAACCGCGCGGTCGAGCGGGTCGGCGCCGATGCCGTGGCGCTGATCACCGGGGAAGAAAAGATCAAGCCGCCGAACGCGCGTTTCTGGGTCTCCACCGTCGAGGCGATGCCGCAGGATCTCGACGTCGCCTTCGTCGCCATCGACGAAATCCAGCTCGCCGGCGACCTCGAGCGCGGCCACGTCTTCACCGAGCGCATGCTGAACCGGCGCGGCCGCGAGGAGACGCTCGTGCTCGGCGCCGCGACCGTGCGCGGGCTGATCGAGCGGCTCATGCCCGGCATCGACGTCGTGCAAAGGCCGCGGCTTTCGCAACTCAATTTCGCCGGCGAAAAGAAGATCACGCGGCTGCCGCGCCGCTCCGCCATCGTCGCCTTTTCGGCGGAAGAGGTCTACGCGATCGCCGAGTTGATCCGCCGCCAGCGCGGCGGTGCGGCCGTCGTCCTCGGTGCGCTGTCGCCGCGTACGCGCAACGCGCAGGTCGAGATCTATCAATCCGGCGACGTCGATTATTTGGTCGCCACCGACGCCATCGGCATGGGTCTCAATCTCGACGTCGATCACGTCGCCTTCGCCTCGGATCGCAAATTCGACGGCTACCAGTTTCGCCGGCTCAATCCCGCCGAAATGGCGCAGATCGCGGGCCGCGCCGGCCGCGCCGCGCGCGACGGTACCTTCGGCACGACCGGCCGCTGCCCCGCCTTCGATCAGGAACTCGTCGACCGGCTGGAAAATCACAACTTCGAACCCGTGCGCGTCATGCAGTGGCGCAACGCCAAACTCGATTTCCGCTCGCTTGCGGCCCTGCTCGAGAGCCTGGCCGCGAACCCGCGCGAGGAAGGATTGACGCGCGCGCCGCTCGCCGAGGACGTGCTGGTGTTGGAGCGCGCGGCCAAAGAGGACGCCATCGTCGCGCTCGCCAAGACGCCGGACGCCGTCGAGCGGTTGTGGGAAGTCTGCCAGATCCCCGACTACCGCAAGATCGCGCCGGCCGCGCACGCGGAGCTCGTAATGACCCTCTATGGATTCCTCATGCGCGAGGGTAGAATTGCGTCCGATTGGATGGCGCGCCAGGTCGCGCAGACCGACAGGACCGATGGTGACATCGACACGCTTTCGAACCGCATCGCGCAGGTCCGCACCTGGTCCTTCGCCGCGACCCGGCCCGATTGGCTCGACGATCCCGGCCATTGGCAAGGGGTGGCGCGCGGCATCGAGGACAGGCTCTCCGATGCCTTGCACGAGCGCCTCACCCAGCGTTTCGTCGACAGGCGCACCAGCGTCCTCATGCGGCGTCTGAGAGAGAACGCGATATTGGAAACCGAAATCACCAAGACCGGCGACCTGATCGTCGAAGGCCATGTCATCGGCCATCTGTCCGGCTTCGAGTTCGCGCCGGCGGATTCTTCAAGCGAGCCGGATGCGAAAGCCTTGCGCGGGGCGGCGCAAAAGGTGCTGGCGAGTGAAATCGAAGCGCGCGCAAAACGGCTGGCGGATTCGGCCGACGCGCAGTTCGTGCTCGCCGCCGACGGCACCATCCGCTGGACCGGCGAGCCGGTCGCCCGCCTGATCGCGGGCGAGAACGCGCTGGAGCCGCGCTTTCGCATCCTCGCCGACGAGCAGCTGACCGGCCCGGCGCGCGATAGCGTCGAGACGCGGCTCGCGCTCTGGCTGAAGACCCACATCGAGAAATTGCTCGGGCCGCTGGTCGCGCTCGGCAAGGCCGAGGACGTTACCGGCATTGCGCGCGGCGTCGCCTTCCAACTCGTCGAAGCGCTCGGGGTGCTGGAGCGGCAAAAGGTCGCCGAGGAGGTGAAGGGCCTCGATCAGACCGCGCGCGCGGGCTTGCGCGCGCACGGCATTCGTTTCGGCGCCCATCACATCTATATGCCGCTGTTGCTCAAGCCCGCCCCGCGCGCATTGAGCCTGTTGCTGTGGGGCCTGAAACACGGCGGTCTCGGCCAAAAGGGCATATCCGAACTTCCCGCGCTCGCGGCGAGCGGGCGCACCTCGATGCCGCTCGACCCCGAGATCGCCAAGCCCCTCTATCGCGCCGTCGGCTACCGGGTGTGCGGAGCGCGCGCGCTCCGCGTCGACATTCTGGAGCGGCTCGCCGACCTCATCCGTCCGGCGCTTTCCTGGCGGCCCGGCATGCCGGGCGAGAAGCCGGCCGGCACCGCCGATGGCCGCGGCTTCACCGTGACGGTCGCGATGACGTCGCTGGTGGGCTGCGCGGGCGAGGATTTCGCCCACATTCTGCGCGCGCTGGGCTACCGCGTGGAGCGGCGTCCCGCGCCGCCGCCGGAAGTAAAACCCGAGGTCGCGACGGACGCGGCGCCGGCGCCCGATGCGACGGCCGCCGTCACGGCGGCGGAAGCCGCGCCGGCGATTCTCCCCGCCGCCGATCCGCTTCCCGAAACGGCCAGTGCCGCCGCCCCGATTCAGCCTGAGCCCGCCGTCGAAGCGCTGGCGGAAGCGCCGAGCGAAGCCGGGCTGCAGCCAACCGAAGCCGCTCCCGCCGCGGCCGCATCGGCGGAACCCGCCATGATCGAAGTTTGGCGTCCGGGCCGTCCGCAGGGCGAGCGCAGAGCGCCGCGCCGGCACGAGCGCGAACGGCGCGTCGCGCAGGCTTCCGCCTTACCCGCGGCGGCGGATGCCGCCCAGGCGAGCGAGCCGCCGGCGCCGCAGCCAAAGCGCGATCAGCCGCATCGGCATCAATCGCACAAGCGCGAGCGCCCGGAACGCGAACGGCGGCCCGCGCGCGCCCATCGTCCGGATCGCGAGCCGCGTCCGCCGCGCGAGCGCAATCGCGAACGGCCCGTCGACCCCAACTCGCCCTTCGCCGCGCTCCTCGAGCTGAAGGCCCGCCTGGAAGCGGCCCAGAAGAACGAGAGCTAAGTGTCTTCGTGGAAGGAGGCCGCCAACGTCTCGATCGCTGGCTGTGGCACGCGCGTCTGGCGAAAACGCGCGCGCGCGCGGCGGCGCTCGCCGCTTCCGGCTATGTCCGGCTGAATGGAAAACGGATCGCGGCGCCGGGTCGCGCGGTTCGCCCGGGCGACGTCTTGACGATTGCCCTGCCGAACACGGTCAAGGTGTTGCGAATCATCGATTTTGCCGAGCGGCGCGGCGGCGCGGCGGCGGGCCAGCGGCTCTACGAAGAAATTACGCCGGCAAAGCCCCCGGCGGCCGCGCCCGATCTGCTTGCGCCAAGGAAAAGCGTGCGCTAGGCCGCTCCGCCCCCCATATATCGCATCATAGACAATGACCTACGTCGTCAACGATAGCTGCATTCGATGCAAATACATGGACTGCGTCGAAGTTTGCCCCGTGGATTGCTTCTACGAGGGCGAGAACATGCTCGTCATTCATCCCGACGAATGCATCGATTGCGGCGTTTGCGAACCGGAATGCCCGGTCGATGCGATCAAGCCCGATACGGTCCCCGGACTGGAAAAGTGGCTCTCGCTCAATGCCGAATACGCCAAGATCTGGCCGAATATCACGGTCAAACGCGATCCGCCCGCCGATGCCAAGGAGTGGGACGGCAAACCCGGCAAAGAGGCGCAGTTTTCGCCGAACCCGGGCGAGGGCGACTGAAAATTATCGCCAATTGGCCGCCGCGGTTTTAACCTTGCTTCGCATTCGGCTCCGCCGACCGCCGCAACCCATTGATTTTTGGCCAATTTGTGCTATATTGTCGCAATCAGCGAACGAATCCGCCGGCCCTTTCGCGCTCCTTTGGAGCCTTCCATCTCGGAACTGAAGCCTAAGCTGCGGGGTTCTTTGGTCGCCTTCATCCCAAAAGGGCTGAAGGCGCAACGGTCTACTGTCGGTTGAGCCCCCGATGGGACAAAAGCGCGCCAAAACCAGGTCAAAGGATCGAATTGTGCCAAAAAGCCGCCCCCACCCATCGAAGGCCCATGCTCCCGCCAAGACGCCGGTGCCGGTGAAGAAAGCCGCGCACAGCCGTCAGGGTTTCCGCACCCACGAGCACGTCGTCTATCCGGCGCACGGCGTCGGCCAGATCGTGCGCATCGAGGAGCAGGAAATCGCCGGCAACAAGCTCGAATTGTTCGTCATTTCCTTCGCCAAGGACAAGATGACGCTCAGGGTGCCGACCTCGAAGGCGTCGGCCGTCGGCATGCGCAAGCTTGCCGGCCCCGACATCGTGAAAAAGTCGCTCGACACCTTGAAGGGCCGCGCGCGCGTCAAGCGCACCATGTGGAGCCGGCGCGCCCAGGAATACGACGCCAAGATCAATTCCGGCAATCTGATCTCGATCGCCGAGGTCGTGCGCGATCTCTTCCGCTCGGAAAGCCAGCCGGAACAGTCCTACAGCGAACGCCAGCTCTACGAGTTGGCGCTCGACCGGATGGTGCGCGAGCTTTCGGCGGTCGAGGACATTACCGAGACCGAGGCCTCGAAACTGATCGAGACCAATCTCCTGAAAGGCCCGCGCCGCACGCCGAAATCGGGCGACGAATCGGGCGACGAGCAGGAAGCGGCCTGATCGGCCGCCTCATCCGAATAGCAAAAGGCCCGGCGCTTCGCCGGGCCTTTTTCGTGGCCGATGCGCCGCCGCTCATTCGGCGACGATCTTCACCCGCTCGCCGAACTTGAGCTTGGCGTCGCGCTCCAAGCCGTTCAGCACGAGAAATCGCTCGAGCTGACGGTCCGGCACCGCCATGCGTTTGGCAAGCTTGTCCACCGTGTCGGTGAGGCCGACGCGCACGACCGCGATGCGCAAGGGCTTCACGTTCTTCGCTTCCTCGAGGGCCACGCGCCGGAACGTCATGGCCGAGACGCGAAACGCCTGGTCGAACTGCGGCGTGATGTCCCGCGCCGCGAAGACCAGCCGGTACACGTCGCTGCCGAAGCGAATGGCGTAAAGCCGGAACGACCATTGATCGCCGCGCGCGATCGCGGTCGCCGCCGGGAAGCCGTTGATGGTCAGCGGCTCGACCGAGCCCTGATCGACCCCGTCGATCCAGCCCGAGGCGAGATAATTCTGCAACGGCGTCATGGTCGGCACCCGCACGGCGTCGAGACGCAGCGCTTCCCGGCCCGAGGCCGTGGCGCCGAGGACCGCCTGCGGCGTGTTCTCGAGCGTGAAGCCCTCGGGCGCGGTGAAGCTGAAGCCGAGATTCGGATGCAAGAAGTTGCGCCCGCGGACGTATCCCTCCTTGGGGTCGTCGCCGTAGACGAGTCCTTCGACCGCATCGAGAAATTCCGTCCGCTCCCGCTCGCCGCTGCCCGGCGTCGCATATTGGCTCGCATTGGCGACCGCGATCGAAATTCGTTCCGGCGTCGAGGGATGGCTCGAAATGAAATCGACCGGATCACGGCCGCCGCCCGGCTGGCCGGCCGGGCTCGCACGCAGCGTCGCGTAACGGCTCATCGAGGTCAGGAACCGCGAGGCGCCGAAGGCGTCATAGCCGGCCCGCGCCGAGATGCCGACGCCGACGGCGTCGGCTTCCAACTCCTGCCCGCGCGAGAAGCTCGCCAGCGAAATCTTGCTTTTCGCCAGCGCCAACGCGCCGAGATCGGGGTCGCTGACCACGTCGGAGATCACCCGGCTCACGATCATCGCCTGGCGCACTTGATCCTCGCGGATGGCGGCGTGGCGCGCGATCACATGCGCCATTTCATGCGACAGCACCGAGGACAGTTCGGACGTGTCGTTGGCGAGCGCCACCAGCCCGCGCGTGACATAGAGCGTGCCGCCGGGGAGCGCGAAGGCGTTGATCGCGGGCGAATTGAGCAGCGTGACGCGATACTTCAGCTCGGGCTTCTCGGAGGCCGCGACCAGCCGATCGACGGTATGGGAAATCAACGCTTCGAGTTCGGGCGCGTGATAGATGCCGCCATAGGCGCCGACGAGGCGCTCGTGCTCCTTGCGCTGCTCGGGCGGCAGGCTGTTCGCCACGTCGTCGCGCGCGGCGGAAGCTTCCGCCAGGCCGTAGCGGTCGATGTCGACGCTGGCGCAGGAGGCGGCAAAAAGCGCGAGCGCCACGGCCGCGGCCAAGCCCGCGGCGCGCAGATCGTGACGGCGTTCTTTTGTCTCGCGCGCACTCATGTGCCGCTGCCCTGAATGATCTCGATCGAGGCGGGCTTGCGTACCTCAATCGCCGGCCCGCCGGAAGAGAATAACACGCCGCGCCCGCGGATTCGTTTGCCGTGAAGGGTCTTGAGATCGATGCCGGCGGCGCGGAACGCCGCCCGCGCCGCGCGCGGGATAATGATGGTGAAATCCTCGCTGTAGCGCCGTCCAAAATCGAGATAGGTGCGGCTCGCGGTCTCCCCAATGCGGACGACCCGGCCCTCGACCACGGCGAAACGCCCGATCGCCGCGTTCAGCGCCGCCAGGTGATTCGCCGATTCGACGGCAAAACGCGGCTCCGCCCAAAGTCCCGCGTTGGCCGCGCGTGCCGCGCGCTCGTGGGCGATCAGCGGCTCGCTACATGCAGGCTCGCCCGCCTCCGGCCCGACGCGGAGCACTCCGTCGGCGACGAGCCGCCCCTGCACCCAGGCGCCCTCCGCCTCGGCGAGCGCGACCTGGGCGAGGATTCGTCCGTACCGGTCGGCCGCATCGGAGAGAGAATAGAGCAGCACGCGTTTTCCGGCGACGAGGCGGTCGAGCGCCGCGGTCGCGCGCGCCGCCGCGTCCTGATCGCCGTCGAGATCGTTCGCCGCGATGACGCCGGCGAGCCGTACTTCGCGGCCGTCGGCGAGCCGCAGCGTCGCGCCGTCGCGGGCGCCGGCCGCTGCATGGGCGGTGGGAGATAGGTTGCTGCCGGCGCAGGCGGGCCACGCCTCGGCGCGCGCGGCGTCGGGGGCGAAATTCGCCAGGGCCGCGAGCGCCAGCCAACAAACCGCACGAACCCCAAACAAGCGCGCCCTCGCCTCGTCCCTGTTGTCCGCCTCAGAAACGGCTTCAAGGCGGCGATTTTGCGGCCGCCTCGCCGCCCGCCAAGTCCATGCAATGGCTGAAGGATAACGCGCACGCGGCGACACGCGCCGGCGTTTGGCTTGTGCTAGACGAAACTGGCCGCCCAATTCCCCCAATCCTTGCGAGCTTGAAAAGGACAGCGAATGGAAGAACCCGCCTTCGACCAAGCCGCGATGGGGCGCCTGGCGAAAGCCTTGGTCTTCATCTGCGGCAAGGATCATCCGACCACGGTCGCGCTGCAGTTGGCCGCCGACACCGGCAGCGAACGCGACATCAAGAATGCGCGCGCGCTGTTCGTGAAACTGAAGCCGGGAGACCGCCGCGCCGCGCTGGCCATGCTCAACGGTTGATGGTTCAAGACTGGGAAGTCGGCGATCGTATTGCGCCGGTTTTCCCCGTGCTAAATAAAGCCGGCCGGTCCCGTAGCTCAGCTGGATAGAGCAGCGGTTTCCTAAACCGAAGGTCGGAAGTTCGAGTCTTCCCGGGACCGCCATACTTTTTATGACCAATGCAAATCCTTCCGGCGCAGGGAATCGAGACGCCCTTCCAGCGGCCATAACGGGCGGATAAGCCGAATGCCCGGTCTTGCTTCTGCCGTTTCCCCGTCGCAAACAGGGCCGTCGCAGGGCCGGAACATCTCCATGACTTTGTTATTGCGCAGCCTGCCGCTGTTGGCGCTCGCCTTGCTGGCCGCGGGCTGCGGCACCGAAACGACCACCAAGCCCTCCTTTTACGAAAACCTCGCCTCGCCCGAGGCCAAGGTGGACGGCGTCGCCGCGGCCTCCATGATCTCCGATTACCGCCGCAACAACGGTCTCGGCCTCGTCGAGCTCGATCCGACGCTCACCCGCATGGCCGAGGACCACGCCCGCGCCATGGCCAAGGTCGACAAGGTGACGCACGACCCCGGCGGGCGCGGTCTCAAACAGCGCATGCAGGCGGTGAGCTTCAACGCCAAGGTGGCGGCGGAAAACGTCGGCGCCGGCTATCAGACGCTGGCCGAGGCATTTTCCGGCTGGCGCGATTCGCCTTCCCACAACAAGAACATGCTGACGCCGAGCGTCACCAAGCTGGGAATCGGGACCGCTTACGCGCCGAAGTCGAAATACAAGGTCTATTGGGCGCTTGTCGTCGCCGAGCCCGACGATAGATAACCCGCTGATGCTCCCGCAGATTCGCGACTACGACCAACTCGTCGCGGCGTTCCGCTGGCAAATTCCGGCGCGCTACAACATCGGCGTCGATGCCTGCGACAAATGGGCGGCGAACGAGCCCGATCGCCTCGCCCTCCTCATCAAGCAACCGAAGGGGTTTGAGTCCGTCAGCTACGGACGGCTGATGCAGGATTCGAACCGGCTTGCTAACGCGCTCGAAGCCAATGGCGTGAAGCGCGGCGACCGCGTCGCGATCATCCTGCCGCAGACGACGGAGACCGCGATTTCGCATCTGGCGAGCTATAAGCTCGGCGCCGTGGCGCTGCCGCTCGCGGTCCTGTTCGGCGTCGAGGCGCTCGTGTACCGGCTGGAGAATTCCGACGCCCGCGCCGTGATCACCAACGCCGCCGGGCTCGCCAAGCTCGCCGAAATCCGCGGCAAGCTCCCCGAATTGAAGCTCGTGCTTTCGATCGACGGCGCCGCCGAGGGCGCGCTCGGATTCCACGAAACGCTCGCCCGCGCCGCTTCTTCCTTCACGCCCGTCGACACCTCGCCCGACGATCCCGCCATGATGATCTATACCTCCGGCACCACCGGCCCGCCCAAGGGGGCGCTGCACGGCCACCGCGTGCTGCTCGGGCACTTGCCGGGGGTGGAACTGCCGCACGAATTCATGCCGCAGCCCGGCGATCGCATGTGGACGCCCGCCGACTGGGCCTGGGCGGGGGGCCTGCTCGACGTGCTGTTGCCCGCGCTGTCGCTCGGCGTGCCGGTGGTAGCGAAGAAATTCGACAAGTTCGATCCGGTGGAAGCCTTCGCGCTGATGGCCGAAGCCGAAGTCCGCAACGCCTTCATCCCGCCGACGGCGCTGCGCATGCTGCGCTCGGCGGGCAAGCCGCGGGAAAAACTCCGGCTGCGCACGCTCGGCTCGGGCGGCGAGTCGCTCGGCGAAGAAACCTATGCCTGGGGGCGCGAGACGCTCGGGCTAACCATCAACGAATTCTACGGCCAGACCGAGTGCAACCTCGTGCTTTCATCGGCGGCGGCGATCGGCGTCAGCAAAGCCGGCGCGATCGGCAAGCCGGTGCCGGGCCACACCGTCGCCGTGATCCGCACCGACGGCAGCATTTGCGAGCCGGGCGAGCTCGGCCAGATCGCGGTGAAGCGGCCGGATCCGGTGATGTTCCTCGAATACTGGAAGCGGCCCGACGCCACGCGCGACAAGTTCATCGGCGATTGGATGACGACCGGCGATCAGGGCATCGCCGACGAGGAGGGTTACGTGCGCTTCGTCGGGCGCGACGACGACGTCATCACCTCGGCCGGCTACCGCATCGGGCCGGGCGAGATCGAGGATTGCCTGATCCGCCATCCGGCGGTCGCGCTCGCCGCCGCCGTCGGCAAGCCCGACCCGGTGCGCACCGAGATCGTCAAGGCGTTCGTGCAGTTGAAGCCGGGGCATGCGCCTTCGAACGCGCTCGCGGTGGAGATTCAGGATTTCGTCCGCACCCGGCTTTCGGCGCACGAATATCCGCGCGAGGTCGCCTTCGTCGCTGAGATGCCGATGACCACCACCGGCAAGGTGATCCGGCGGCTGTTGCGCGAAAAGGC
>Ga0207505_100014_pt1 | contig 47625 bp, 49 predicted proteins | sample NitcycUWRROWE17A_FD_188207 | JGI IMG/M metagenome (GOLD analysis project Ga0207505, IMG submission 188207) | Soil microbial communities from Arlington Agricultural Research Station in Wisconsin, USA - Nitrogen cycling UWRJ-ROWE17-A (SPAdes) | ecosystem: Environmental > Terrestrial > Soil >... | reverse complement strand
AACCCGTTTGCGATGGCGCTGTGGGGCGTGATCGTCGCAGCGCTGCTGGTGATCGGCTCGCTGCCCTTCTTTCTCGGGCTCGCGGTGGTGATGCCGGTACTCGGCCACGCGACCTGGCATCTCTACCGGCGGGTGGTAGAGCGCGAGGGACGGCACGCCGCGCCCTGAAGGCGGCCTGCGGCCGCGACCGTGCGGGCGCCGCGCGGCGGCTTACTTTTTCTGTCCCGCGGCAATCTCCTTGTCCCTGGCGTTGGCGCGTTTCGCCGCCGGGCGGTCGCCGATGCGTTGGGCATAAGCGGAAAATTCCGGCCGTATCGGCACATTCTTCGTCATCATGCCCCAGCGCAGGCCGCCGCCGATCAGGAGATCCGCCGCCGTGAATTGATCGCCGAACAGATAGGGCCCCTTTTCGATTGCCTTGGCGACCGTATCCAACACCAGTTCGAGATTGCCCCAGCCGATCGCGCCGCGGTCGCCGGGCTCCCGCTTCAGCATTTTGTCGATGATGGCGGGTTCGAAACAGCTCGGGCCGAAAAAGAGCCATTTGAGATAGGGCCCGCGGCGCGGATCGCCCGGAGGAATATTCAGTTTCGCGCTTGGGAACGCGTCCGCGAGATAGCAGCAAATGGCGGCGGCCTCGGTGATGACGGTGTCGCCGTGTTTCAGCGCGGGAACTTTTCCCATCGGATTGATGGCGAGATATTCGGGCGTGCGCAAACTGCCGTCGTCGAAACGGCGGACCTCGAGCTGATAGGGCTCGCCGATTTCCTCGAGCATCCACAGCGCGGTCGCGGAACGCGACTGGGGGACGTGATACAGCGTGAGATCGGCCATGGGTTCCTCCTTCTAGATCATCTTGGATTGAACCGGCGCGTGTTCCTGACATTTTGCTGAAGCATGATCTTTCCCGAAAACCGGTTCCCACTTTTCGGGGTCATGCTTTAGGCGCCGAGCTGATCGGCGAGATGTTCGATCGACCTTGCCGCGAGATCGACTTGGGTTTTCGGCGCGGCCTCGCCCCTCCCCGGCCCGGCTTCATCCGGCCGCGCGATGTGCGCGGTGCGAAGGCCGCATGCGGCGGCCGCCGCAAGGTCCTTCGAATGGGCCGCGACCATGACACACTCGGTTGGCGGAAGATCGAACGCTTCGCAGGCTGCGAGATAGACGCGGGGCTTGGGCTTGTAGTCGCCGGCGACCTCGGCACCCAGGATCGCGTCCCAGGGAAGGTCGTTCAGGCGCGCGAGATCGACCATCAGCGAGATGTTGCCGTTGGAAACCGGCGCGATCAAAAACTTCCGCTTCAGGCGGCCCAATCCCGCGCTCACGTCCGGCCAGGCATCGAGACGGTGCCAGGCGAGATTGAGGTCGGCGAGCGCCGGCTCGGGAACGTTCTTGACCTCGAAGCGCGGCAGGATGCGATCGAGATTATAGCGGTGCAGCGCGTCGAGTTTGCAGAACGGAATGCGGCCCGCGCGCACCTCCTCCATCGCCGGCTGGTATTCACGGCGCCAAGCATCGGCGAAGACGAGCCAATCGAGCTTGTGGCCAAGCGGCGCGAGCAGCCGCTCGGCCTCGCGCGCGACGCCCGAGCGCCAATCGACGAGCGTGCCGAAGACGTCGAAAAGGAACGCTTTCACCGCCGCTCCGTCAATTCTTCTGCTTCATCGAGTTGAGATACAATTCGTCGCCCGCTTTTCGGAAAGCGGGCCGTACGATCGCCTTTTCCTCCGCGCTCAGGAATGACGATTCGTAGTCGTCCACCGGGGGAATACGCGTGTTCGGATCGGCCTGATAGGCGCGCAGGAAGTTGCGCGTCGCGATGAAGCGGCGGATGCCGAATGCGTTCTTGCGCAGGGCGAGCTCGTCGAGGTTCAGCGGATTTCCTCGACGATCGGGCACGACATCGTCGGCAACCGCCTTCACCAGCGCCGATTCCGGATCGACGCCGATCTCCTTCAGATATTCGATCGCCTTCGGCGACAATTCAGCCGCGACCGGAAGCGCCGCGAGCGAAGCGGCAAGAAACGCCAAAAGACATGCCGGTAGGAAAAGACGCATCGATCGTTCAATCACCGCTCGCGTGGGGGCGGCGAAACCTCCCACAGCCCCGCGAATTCCGCAATCGCGCCGGGGTCTGGAACCCAAGCAGGTCTTTGCGCGTTTTTGATCCACAAGTTTACGGCGTGCGTTCCGCCCGCCACCCTCTCGAATGTTGCGTCTATCGATATTTTGGAGGCGCGTTATGCGCGAAATCGATCCTGCCAGTTTTTTCGCCACGCCATTCTGGCTCATTCACCTGAGGGCGATCGAATAATCGGAGCGCGGCGTCATGGAGCAGCCTCTGTCCGGCACTCGCAACCGTCTTCTCGCCGCGCTGCGGCCCAGCGAGCGCACGTCGCTCGAGCCACACCTCGAGGAAGTCCCGCTCAGCCAGGGCCAGATCCTGCAGGAGCAAGGCGACGATATCGAACGGATTTATTTTCCCCACAGCGGCATGATTTCGCTCGTCGCCGTGATGAATCACGGCGGCAAGATGATCGAGACCGCGACCATCGGGCGCGAAGGCGCCGTCGGCGCGATGGCCGGATTCGGGCCGCGGCACGCGTTTCGGCGGGCGATCGTGCAGGTGGCGGGAACCGCCGCCAAGATTTCAACCGCGCCGTTTCGGGAAGCGGTGAAAGGCAGCGAAGCGCTTCGCGACATTCTCGTTCGCCACAACGAGGTGCTGCTCGCGCAGGTGCAACAGGCCGCCGCCTGCAATGCGTTTCACGAGGCCGAGCAGCGGCTCGCCCGTTGGTTGTTGCAGACGCGCGACCGCATCGACTCGGACACGATCCCGCTGACGCAGGAGTTCCTGGCGCAAATGCTCGGCGTGCGGCGGACGACGGTCACGATCATCGCGCACGCGCTGCAAGAGCGCGGCTTGCTGCGCTATCGCCGCGGCCAGATCGAAATCGCCGACCGGCAGGGCCTCGAGAAGACTTCCTGCGAATGTTACGAGACCGTACGCAAGCAAATCGACGAATATTTCCCCTTGGCAAGCGTCTAGGCCTGAATTCACGCACGCCGCCGGCTGTTCCTCGATCCAATCTGATGTATATTTTGCGACGACATCGGGGGGCGCGACCGATCGTGGACTGATCGCGAAAGAGCCTGTGAATGCCGCTGCTTCGTCAAGACTGGATCATCGGATATCGCCTTTCTTGAACAACGCAAATCATCGAAAATCTGAACCATCACGGGCGGCGTAATTGCAATGAAGGTATCGATCCTTGACGATTACCACGACACTTTGCGCACGCTTGACTGTTTCAAAAAACTCAAGGGACAGGATGTCGAAATCTGGAACGATCACGTGCAGGATGTCGACGCGCTCGCCGAGCGCCTGAAAGACACCGAAGCACTGGTGCTAATCCGCGAGCGCACCCAGATTCGCGCCCCCCTTCTCGAAAAGCTGCCTAAGCTGAAGCTCATCAGCCAACGCAGCGTGTACCCGCACATCGACATCGATGCCTGCACCCGGCTTGGCGTGATCGTGTCCTCGAACATGCATGCGGGCGCCCCGTCCTATGCGGCCGCGGAATTGACCTGGGGGCTGGTTCTTGCCGCGATGCGCCAGATCCCGCAGCAGATGGCCGCACTCAAGGCGGGGACATGGCAGATCGGCGTCGGCCATAGCCTGCGCGGGAAGACGCTGGGTATTTACGGCTACGGCCGCATCGGCAGCGTCGTCGCGGGCTACGGCAAGGCGTTCGACATGAAGGTGCTGGTGTGGGCGCGCGAAGCCTCGCTCGCGCGGGCACGAGCGGACGGCTACGCGGTGGCGCGGAGCAAGCAGGCATTTTTCGAGACGTGCGATGTCATCTCGCTGCACATGCGCCTGCTCGATGCCACGCGCGGCATTGTGACCGCTGCCGACCTCGCGCGCATGAAGCCGACGGCGCTCCTCGTCAATACCAGCCGCGCACCGTTGATCGAACCCGGCGCGCTGGAGCACGCTTTGCAAGCGGGACGTCCCGGCATGGCCGCCGTCGACGTCTTCGAGCAAGAGCCGGTTCTGGGCGCACGTCATCCGCTGCTGGCTTTGGAAAACGTCGTATGCACGCCGCATATCGGATATGTCACGCGCGAAGAGTATGAAACGCAGTTCGCCGATATTTTCGATCAGTTCGTTGCCTATGCCGCGGGCAAGCCGATCAACGTCGTAAATCCTGACGTGCTGGAGTCCAAGAACAAGCACGCCTAATCCATTCCGAATTGGGGAAGAAATGCCATGGGGTTCCCGGACTATTCGAATTATGACGGCCTCGGCCTCGCCGAGCTGGTCAGGAAGAAAAAGGTCAAGCCCGCCGAACTGGTCGAGGCCGCGATCGAGCGCATCGAACGGCTCAATCCGAAACTCAATGCCGTCGTCTTCAAGGGCTATGACGACGCCCGCGCGAGGGCGAAGAGCAAGCTCACTGGCGCCTTCGCCGGCGTGCCGATGCTGCTGAAGGACATTCTCGGATACAAGAAGGGCTGGCCGAACCGCGACGGCTCGCGCTTCGTGGCGCCGCACCCCAGCCCCTACACGTCGACGCTCGTCACTCGCTTCGAAGCGGCCGGCTTGATCGCGCTCGGCAAGACCAACGTGCCGGAATTCGGCCTCGTGCCGCTCGCCGAGTCGAAGCTCTATGGTCCTGCGCGCAATCCATGGAATTTGGATCATTCGACGGGCGGCTCCTCGGGCGGATCGGCGGCGGCGGTGGCGGCCGGGATCGTGCCGCTCGCGCACGCCAATGACGGCGGCGGCTCGGTCCGCATTCCCGCCTCGTGCTGCGGCCTCGTCGGCCTCAAGCCCACACGCGGACGCAATCCGCTCGGCCCCACGATCGGCGACATCATGGGCGGGCTCGTCGCCGAGCACGTAGTGAGCCGCAGCGTGCGCGACACGGCGGCGGCGCTCGACGCCAGCGCCGGCCCCGATCTCGGCGATCCCTACACCGCCCCGCCTCCGCCCGGACCGTATCTTTCCGCGATTAAAAAGAAACCGAAGAAGCTTCGCATTGCCTTCGCGACCACGCGGCTCGACGGCCAGCCATTCGATCCGGAATGCAAGGCGGCCGCCGAAGCGGCGGCCAAGCTTTGCGCGAGACTCGGGCACCATGTCGAGGAAGCTATGCCGCAAGTATCGCCGGCGATCGTCGGCGCGAACTTTCTGCCGATCTGGGCGTCGGGCTTAACGATGCTCGTCGATTTCATTGCGCGAACCGCCGGCAAGGAGCCGGCGCGGCAAGAATTCGAGGGGCTCACCTGGGGCCTCTACCAATACGGCAAGACGATCACCGCCGCGCAATATCAGCTTTGCTGGGCGACGCTTCAGAGCGTTTCACGCCAGGTCGCGGCGTGGCAGCAGCCTTACGACGCCTGGATCACGCCGGTGCTGGCGCAACCGCCGATGAAGATCGGCACGGTCAACCTTGAGGAGACCGATTTGATGAAAGGCTTCGCGCCGATCATCGGTTACGTGCCGTTCACCGCGATGCAGAACATCACTGGCCAGCCGGCGATCGGCCTGCCGCTCTCTTGGTCGAGATCGGGATTGCCGATCGGCGTGCAATTCGTCGGCCGCTTCGGTGAAGAGCACGTACTGTTGCAGCTCGCGGCGCAAATCGAGAAGGCGCAGCCGTGGAGCAAGAAGAGGCCGCCGATTTACGGCTAACGAATATTCGTTCGTCAGGTCCGACCCTCGGATCCGGCGTTCGGCCGGGCCAAGTGTAAACCCTATGCCGGGCACCACGCCTGAATGGCCGGGCAGGCAAGCTTGCGCAGCCCGCGGCCGCGTTGCCTCAGGCCGCTTTCGCCTTCTCCACCTTCACGCCGCCGCCCTCGGCGAGCATCACCTTGTTGAGCAACTTCACCAGCGCGTAGACCGACTCGATTGCCGGCGCCGGCGTGTTGGTGAGCTTGGCCATCTCCAGGATCGAGCCGATCAGCGCCTCGGTTTCGAGCGAGCGGCCGGCCTCGACGTCTTGCAGCATTGAGGTCTTGTGGGCGCCGACGGATTCGGCGCCGGCGATGCGTTTTTCGATCGAAACGCGGAAGGTGACGCCGAGCTTCTGGGCGATCTCCTGCGCCTCCTTCATCATCGTCGCCGCGAGTTCGCGCGTCTCGGCGAATTGGCAGATGTCGACCAGCGTCGCGTGGGTGAGCGCGGAGATCGGGTTGAACGACAGATTGCCCCACGCCTTCAGCCAGATTTCCGAACGGATGTCCTTCAACACGCGCGATTTCAGTCCCGCCTTGACGAACACGTCGTGCAGCTCCTTCACCCGCTCGGTTTCCTTGCCGTCCAATTCGCCGATCGGGAAACGGTCGCCTTCGACGTGATGGATGACGCCGGGCGCGGTCACCGCCGCGGCCGGATAGACCACGCAGCCGACGATGCGATTGGCGTCGATCTTCTTGGTGAGGACGCCGCTGGGATCGAGGCTCTGCAGGCGCTGATTGTCGTATTTGCCGCCGAGCTTCTGGAAGTACCACCATGGCAGGCCGTTCTGCACCGTCAGCACGATGGTGTCGGGCCCGAGCAGATGGTCGATGTCACGCACGACCTGATCGAGGAAGTGCGCCTTCACCGCGAGCACGACGATGTCTTGCTTACCGGCATCGGCGGCCTTGTCGACCGCCTTGACCTTGGCGGTCTCGGTCTTGCCGTCGTGCCACTCGAGCTTGAGGCCGCCCTTCTTGATCGCGGCGAGATGCATGCCCTGATCGATCACCGTCACGTCGTTGCCCGCGAGCGCGAACTTCGCCGCCACCAGCCCGCCGATGGCGCCGGCGCCGACGACGCAAATCTTCTTCGCCTTTGGCGGCGCGCCGAACAGATAGGGGCTCGGCAATACCTGATCGAACGTGTTCGTGAGCTTGCCGACGCCGTCGATCACGATGTCGACGACGTTATGGGCGCTCGCCATCACGCCGGCGCCGAGCGAGGTGCCGCAGGCGATCACGTCGCCGGGCATCAGCGTCATGTCCTTGGAGACGGCGGCGACCAGCTTGTAAGGCGGGAAGAACATGTCTGCGACCGGATAGTTCTGCACTTCCTTGCCGTTGAGCACGGTGCGGATGACGAGCTTTGCCGGGTCCAGTCCGGTCGCGATCGTCGGGCCAAAGACGCCGAAGGTGTCGAAGCTCTTCGCGCGCGTCCACTGGTCGAAGGTCGGGAATTTCTTCATCAGGTCGACGGCGGTGACGTCGTTCACGCAGGTATAGCCGAAGATGTAATCCTTGGCCTCGGCCTCGGAGATGTTGGAGCATTTCCTGCCGATAACGACACCGAGTTCGCCCTCGTAGACGATGCGGCCGTCATAGGCGGCCGGGCGGCGGATCGGCTCATTGGCCGGATGATAGGCATTCGGTGCCTTGAGGAAGTAGAGCGGGTCGGAGGGCCGCTGGAAGTCGTTCTTGGCGGCGAGCTGATGGAAGTTGTTCCACAGGCAGACCATTTTCGAAGGATCGCAAGGCGTGAGTACTTTCACGTCCTTCAGCGCGACCTTGTCGCCGGTCGCTTGGGCGCCCGCGAACATGTCGCCCGAATGCACGGAAATCGTTTCGCCTTCGAGCGTGCCGAAGCCGGTTTTGCCGCTTTTCTCGAAGCGGATCCAATGCGCCATCTCTTCCTCCCGCGAATTTTGAAGCTGGTTTGCCCCATTCTAGCAGAGTGCGGTAGCCGTTTCGATGCATGCCTTGATTGCACGCTGCAGCGCATCATCCAGCCGAACTGACGTGGTATTTGTCGGACTTGATGCGCAAATTATGCCGATCGCAAGACAAAGGACTTATTCCATGAGCGCAGCACATCACTACCATGCCGTCGTCTGGATCGATCACCGCGAGGCGCGCGTATTCCATTTCGGCCCGGCCGATGTCGAGCGGCTCGTTCTGCATCCGGATCGTCCGACCCAGCACATCCATCATAAGGCGAACTCCATCGGCAGCGGAAACCTTCCGGAGGATCACGCCTATTTCCATGCCGTCGCGCAATCGATCGCGGACGCGGGCGCGGTGCTCATTACCGGTCCCGCCAATGCCAAGACCGAACTGGTCAAACACATTCAGCGGCACGACCCCAAGCTCGCGAAAATCATCGTCGGGATTGAAACCGTCGATCATCCGAGCGACGGAGAACTCGTCGCGCACGCACGAAAGTACTTCAAGGTGGAAGACCGGATGCTGCCGCAAAAGCCGTAGGCGGCGGATCGAGTCCGCTATTCGTTCAACTCGTCGGCGATCAATTTCACTTCTTCCGGCGTCAGAAAGGAGATGTCGTATTTGTCGGGCTCGATGCGCACATTGTCGGGGTCGGCAAGGAAGCGGTGCATGAAGGTGCGAGTATAGATGAATCGCCGCACTTGCGTTTCATCGCGTCCTGCCGCGAGCGAGTCGAGCGAATAGGCACCGACGGCATCCTGCGAAACCTCGACGACGTCGGGCGCGTTCGGATCGATGCCGATCTCCTGCAGATAGGCCGCGGTCGGCGGGCTGACGCGCGCCGTCCGCTCCTGCAACGGCGACACGGAGGGTGCCGCCGGCGGCAACGGTTGCGCGGGCACCGGGGCCGAGGAAGGCGAAACCTCGGTGGTCGGCGGTTGCTGCAACGGATTGGGCGGAGTCGTCGCCTCGGGCGAAGGCGGCGGCGGCAGGGCCGGCCCGATGGTCAACCCCGGCGCCGGCTGGGCGAGCGGCGGCTCCGCTTGATTTTCCGGCTGCGGCTGTTCGGGCGAAGGCGGCGCGGGCGGCGGCGCGAGTTGCGCGAGCGCGCCATGACAGAGGGTCACAGCGAGCGTGAGCGAAGCGAGGATGCGCATGCCGCGATTTCTGCACCGACGAGCCGGCGAAAATAAGGACCTATTGGCGCATGATCTTTTCCGAAAACTAGTACCCACGTTTCGGGATCATGCACTAACGCTTCACCACGCGGATCGATAGATCCGGCAGGCCGGCGATCTTGCACACGATCACGTCGCCGGGAACGACCGGCCCGACATTCTCCGGCGTGCCGGTCATGATCAGATCGCCGGCTTTTAATTCAAACGCCGCGGACAGTTTTTCGATCTGCTCGGCGACGCTCCAGGTCATGTTGGAAAGGTCGGACTTCTGCTTTTCCACGCCGTTGACCGAGAGCGAGATCGCGCCCTTCGACGGGTGGCCGATCTTGGCAGCCGGAAGGAGCGGGCCGATCGGCGCGCCGTGGTCGAAACCCTTGCCGAGCGACCACGGCTTCTTCTGCTCGCGCATGCCGATTTGCAGGTCGCGCCGGGTCATGTCGAGGCCGACGGCATAGCCATAGACGTGATCGAGGGCCTTGGCGGCGGGGATGTTCTTGCCGCCGGATTTGAGCGCCGCCACCAGCTCCACCTCGTAGTGATAGTTGCTGGTGAGCGGCGGGTAAGGATGATCGGCGGCCTTGCCCGGCAGCACCACCTGCACCGCGTCGGACGGCTTCTGGAAAAAGAACGGCGGTTCGCGCGTCGGGTCCGAGCCCATTTCGCGCGCGTGGGCGGCGTAATTGCGGCCGATGCAATAGATGCGCCGGACCGGGAAGGCTCGGTCGGAGCCCACGATCGGCACCGTCGTCTGCGCGATCGCGAACAGGAGCGACGGCCCTTGGGCGTTCGGCGGCGTGCGCTTTACCTTCGATTTCGGGCGCGCCTTCGCCTTCGACGCTTTCTGTTTCATTTTTTTGGCTTTCGCCATCGCGATTCTCCCGGAAAATACGAAAAAAACCGGCGCCGCCGCCGGAAAACGCCGCGAATATGACCCGGGCCCGCGCCTGAAGCGAGCCTTTCCCTTGGGCAGTTGATTCCCGCTGAAAATACCAAAAAATCATGTACATCGCATGCGTTTACCGCATTGCAGCAATGATGTTGCGCCGCTACCCAAATACCCGACCGGGACTATGTTTCATCCGAACCAAGAGGCGAGCCGATTCCAAGCGGTTCGCACGGAAGAAGGAGATTCAAACATGTTGCTCTGGGGAACCATCGTTCGGCTCTACAAGCGCTGGCGCGCTTACGAGCGGACCTACGAAGAGCTGATGCGGCTCGACGACCGCGAGCTCGCCGATATCAACGTCCGGCGCGGCGAGATCGACTCGATCGCGCGCCACGCCGCCCGCTCGATCTAACCACCCACCTGCTTATCGTGACCCAACGGGCCCCGGCATCGCGCCGGGGCCTTTGTTTTTGACCGGGCCTTTTCACTAAGGCATGACCTCTTCCGAAAACCGGTTTCCACTTTTCCGGGTCGTGCTTTAGGGCGCCGCCGGCTCCATGCCTTTCGAGCGCAACAGCGCTGCCGCCTGGGCGCCGCGCAACAACGCGATCAGCGTTCTCGCCGCTTCAGGGTCTTTCGCATCGGCGCCGAGCGCGGCCGAATAGGTGGTGAAGTTCTGGATCTCCTTCGGCAGCGGGCCGGCGAAAGCGACGCCCGGCACGGCGATGATTTCGCTGATTTGCTGGATGGCGATTTCCGCCTCGCCCTTGGCGACGAGCGGCGCCGACGAGCCGCCGCGCACGAACACGAGCTTCGGCTTGATTTGATCGGCAACCCCCAGCCGCTGGTAGAGGCCGGCGAGGTAGATGCCGCTGGTGCCGCCGCTCGCCGGATCGACCTGGGCGACCGATTTCGCCGCGAGCAACAACCGCCTGAAGGCGTCGACCGAGGAGATGTCGGGTAGCGGCGTGCCCTCCTTCACCGCCACGCCGATGCCGACGGTAGCAAGGTCCGTGCGGCCGGGTGCGAGTTTGCTCTTGCCGATCAGGCCGTCAATGACCGGGGGTGTAATGACCGCAAGGTCGACGGCCTCGCCGCCCTCGATGCGGCGTGAAAGGGCGCCGGCGGTATCGTTGTCGAGGATTACCTTGTGGCCAGTCGCGCGCTCGAATTGGGGAACGAGCGCGAGGATCACCTCTTTCACCGCGCCCGCGGTGAGCACCTTCACTTCGGCGGCGGCGGCGGCATGCGGCAGCGCAAGCACGCAAAAGAAGGCGAACAAAATCGGGCGTCCGGCGCGCATGGAGTCCTCATTGCGACAGAGCTTAATTCACGCGGCTGCGGCAGGCGAATGGGAATTGCGCGTTGCCCCGGCTGCGGCCCGCGCTTAAGGTCTTGCATCATCGAAACGGAGCAAACCATGCCGACGCTCACCGGATTCGGCTCGCTCGCAAAAATTCCGCCGAAACAAATCACCGACAAGATCTCCGGTCGCATGATGGCCGGCGAGCAAGGCATGGTGGTGTGGTGGGAAATGAAGGCGGGCGCCCATGCCGGCTCGCACGCGCATCCGAACGAACAATTGGTGTGGATGCTGAAAGGCCGCATGGAACTCCGCATCGGCGACGAAAAACGCGTAATGGGTCCGGGCGACGTCGCGGTGATCCCCGGCGGCGTCAATCACGAGGCGTGGTTTCCCGAAGACGCGCAAGTGATCGACATTTTCTGCCCGCCGCGCGAGGACTTTCTCGCCGGCGTGCAGCCCGCCTATATGAAGAAGGCATGAGGGCGATCCACATCGTCGGCGGCGGCCTCGCCGGCGCGGAAGCGGCGTGGCAGGCGGCGCGGCGGAGCGTGCCGGTCGTGTTGCACGAGATGCGGCCGCAGCGCGGCACGCCCGCGCACAAGACCGAGAAGCTCGCGGAATTGGTCTGCTCCAATTCGTTGCGCTCCGACGATTCCACCATGAACGCCGTCGGCCTTCTGCACCACGAGATGCGGCGGCTCGGCTCGCTGATCATGGCGGCGGCGGACGCGAACCAGGTGCCGGCGGGCGGCGCGCTCGCGGTCGACCGCGAGGGATTTTCCGCCGCGGTGACGGCGGCGATTACGCGCCACCCGTTGATCGAAGTCAGGCGCGAGGAAGTGGCCGCGCCGGCGGCGGAGTGGGACAGCGCCATCGTCGCCACCGGCCCCCTCACCTCGCCCGCGCTCGCGGACGCGATCCGCGCGCGCACCGGCGAGCAGGCGCTCGCCTTCTTCGACGCGATCGCGCCGATCGTGCACAAGGACTCGATCGATTTCACGATCGCTTGGTTCCAGTCGCGCTACGACAAGAGCGGGCCCGGCGGCTCGGGCGCCGATTACGTCAACTGCCCGCTCACCCGTGACGAGTATGAGCGCTTCGTCGCGGCGGTGAACGGCGCCGACAAGGTCGAGTTCAAGGAGTGGGAAGGCACGCCCTATTTCGACGGCTGCCTGCCGATCGAGGTGATGGCCGCGCGCGGCTTGGAGACGTTGCGGCACGGGCCGATGAAGCCCTTCGGCCTGACCAATCCGCACAAGCCCGGCGAAAAACCCTATGCCGTCGCGCAGCTGCGACAAGACAACAAGCTCGGCACGCTGTTCAACATGGTCGGTTTCCAGACCAAACTCCGCCATGGCGAGCAGACGCGCGTCTTCCGGATGATTCCGGGGCTGCAAGGCGCCGAATTCGCGCGGCTCGGGGGCTTGCACCGCAACACCTATCTCGACGCGCCGAAACTGCTCGACGGCTCGCTGCGGCTGAAAGCCGACCCGCGGCTGCGTTTCGCCGGCCAAATCACCGGCTGCGAGGGCTATGTGGAGAGCGCCGCGATCGGTCTTTTGGCCGGGCGCTTCGCCGCCGTCGACCGCAGCGCGGAAAACCCGCGCCTGCCCCCGCCGACCACGGCGCTCGGCGCGCTGCTCGCCCACATTACCGGCGGCCACATGGAAACTATCGATGCGGGCCCGCGCTCTTATCAGCCGATGAACGTCAATTTCGGCCTGTTCCCGCCGCTGGAAGAGGAGCCGCGCAAGGCCACGGGCGGGAAAATGCGCGGGTCCTCGCGCATGCTCGCCAAGAAAGAGGCGCTCACGCGGCGCGCCAAGGCCGATCTCGAAGCCTGGCTCGCCGGGGAACCGCGCGCCGACGCGGCGGCGTGATGCATCAGCGGCGCGAGAGCCGCCGCGCCGCGCGCCAGAGCCGCCACTGCCGCCGCCATTGCGGCGCCTCGACCGGCGTCTTGAACGGATCGTAGTCCGGCTGTTCCATGCGATCGAGGTAGAGGGGCACGAGCTCGAGCGGCAGAAACGCCGAGAGGATTTCGCGCGGCAACGATGCCAGGCGGCGCGAAGCCTCCCGGTAGTGAGCGCGCGCGAGCGCACGGATTTCCACGAGCGCGGCGGGTAAGCCGGGCGCCCCTCTTCCCGAGACGATGTCCTCGCGCGCGACGCCGTGCCGCGCGAGCACGTCGAGCGGCAAATACACCTGCCCGCGCGAGGCGTGCAGCGTAAAGGCGCGCAGCAAGCCGGTGATGGCGTAGGCGCGGCCGGCGTGCCGCAGCGCCTCGGCTATGCCCTGCACCTCGCGGCCGGCGAGCAGCGTGGCGGCAAGCCGCAGCAGCGCGCCCGCCGTCGAGTCGCAATAAATCTCGAGCTGCGCGACGTCGGGCATCGCGTCGTCGTAAAGATCGAAGGTGCGCGCGTCGATCAGTTCGAGCAATTGCGCGCGCGGCAGGGAAAATTGTTCGACCGTCGCGAGCAGCGCGCTCGCCGCCGGATGACGCGCCACATCGCCGTGCGCGTTGCCCGTCAGCGCGTCGCGCCACCATTGCAGCCGCAACTCGCCCGGCATCGGCTCGTGCACAAGCTCGCGGATGCGCGCGATCTCGTAGTTGAAGGCGTAGAGGGCGAACAGGTGCTTGCGCGCCGCCGACGGCGCCAGCAGGCCCGCGAGGTAGCGGTCCCTGTCGAACTCGCGAACGAGCCGCCGGCAGAACCGATAGTTGCCGCGCATGGCGGGAACTTACCGCACCCGCCCGCTCATTCCACCGCGATCAGCGCGGCGGCGACGCGGCGGCCCTCGGCGAAGAGCACGTTGTAGGTGCTTGCCGCGGCGCGCGTCGGCATCGTGTCGAAGGAGAGCCCCGCTTCTCGCAATCGCCGACGTACGGGCTCGGCGAGGAGAGCGGGATCGCTTCCCGAGCCGATCAGGAGAAAATCGATACCGGCTTTTGCCTCGAATACGCGCGCCAGCGAGGCTTCGTCGATCTCGGCCGGCGCGCGCGGCGGCCAGGCCCAGATGCCGATCGGCAAGGCGAGGATCGAGCCGCGGTGCGACATGCCGGCGAAGCGGAAGCCGCCGGCGCCATAGGCCTCGATTTGAGCGGCGCGCGGATAATGCGGTTGATCGCTCAACGGGAGCCGGCGCCGACCGGTGCCGCGGGCTCGGGCGCTTCAACATGGGCGGTGCGCCCGGCGCCGACGCCGAGATAGATCAGGATCGGCGAGGCGATGAATACCGAGGTGTAAGTGCCGACCAGCACGACGCCGAACATCATCGTCGCGGTGAAGGAGTGGATGGCGTGGCCGCCGAACAAAAACAGCGACAACAGCGCCGCCGCCACCGTGACGTGGGTGATGATCGAGCGCGACAGCGTCGCGTTGATCGAGATGTTCAGCAGATCCGCCATCGACAGTTTCTTGTAGCGCCGCAGCATCTCGCGGATACGGTCGTAGATGACGACGGTGTCGTTCAGCGAATAGCCGAGAATGGTGAGGAGGGCCGCGATCGAGGTGAGATCGAAATCGATCTGCGTCACCGACATGAAGCCGATGGTGAGCACCAGATCGTGGACGTTCGCGATCATGGCGCCGAGCGCGAATTGCCACTCGAAGCGGAACCACAGGTAAATGAGGATCGCGAAGATCGCGAACACGATGCCGATGGTGCCGTAGCCGAGCAATTCGTTGGAAACGCGCGGACCCACCACCTCGACGCGGCGGTAATCGACGGAATCGCCGAGCGCGCCCTTGACCTTGTCGACGACCGCCTGCTGCGCCGTCTCGCCGCCTGGCTGCTGGGAGATGCGGATCAAAACCTCGCCGCGGTCGCCGAATTCCTGCAGCTGGATTTCGCCGAGGCCCAATCCTTCGAGCGTCGCGCGCATTTGCGCGATGTCGATCGGACCGGCCTTGGATTGCACCTCGACGAGCGTGCCGCCCTTGAAGTCGATGCCGAAATTGAGACCGTGGGTGAAGTAAAACACGAGCGCCAGGATCGACAGCGCGGCCGAAACCGGAAAGCTGACGCGGCGGAAGCGCATGAAATCGAACTTGGTGTCGTCCGGCACGATGCGTAAATGCGGGATGACGCCGAACAGCACCAACAGGCAGAGCACCGTTACCGCGGCGATTGCTGCAATGATGAAAATCGTCACGGCGGGCCCTCAGATGGGAACGGTTTGCGGACGCCACCAACGCACCCAGCTGGCGACGATCAGGCGGGTGAGCGTGAAGGCGGTGAAGAGCGTGGTCAGAATCCCGACGCCGAGCGTCACTGCGAAGCCGCGCACGCTGCCGGTGCCGATGAAAAACAGGACCGCGGCGGCGATGAAGGTCGTGATGTTGGAGTCGAGAATGGTGGCAAGCGCGCGGCTGAATCCGGCGTCGATGGCGCTGATCGGCGAACGGCCGGAGCGCAATTCCTCGCGGATGCGCTCGTAGATCAAGACGTTGGAGTCGACCGCGATCCCGACCGTGAGCACGATGCCGGCGATGCCCGGCAGGGTGAGCGTCGCGCCGAGAAACGATAGAATCCCGAGGATCATGCCGACGTTCACCGCCACGGCAATGTTCGCGAACAGGCCGAACAGGCCGTAGGTCACGATCATGAACACGATCACCAGCGCCGCGCCGAAGTAGGCGGCGTGGATGCCGGCATTGATCGAGTCCTGGCCGAGGCCGGGGCCGACGGTACGCTCCTCGATGATGGTGAGCGGCGCCGGCAAGGCGCCGGCGCGCAACAGGATGGCGAGGTCGTTCGCCTGCTGAACGGTGAAATTGCCGGAGATTTGCCCGGAGCCGCCCAGAATCGGCTCACGGATCACCGGCGCCGAGACCACCTCGTTGTCGAGCACGATGGCGAAGGGCTTGCCGACGTTCTCCTGCGTCGCTTGCGCGAAGCGGCGGCCGCCGGCGTTGTTGAAGCGGAAAGAGACAATCGGCTCGCGCGTGCGCTGGTCGAAGCCGGGCTGCGCGTCGACCAAATCCTCGCCCGAGACCATCACGCGGCGCTCGATCAGATACGGCTGCTTGTCGCGCGAATTGAGCAGCTCCGACTCCGGCGGCGGGCGGCTTTCGAGCGCCTGCTGCGGCGTCATGGTGAGATCGACGAGGCGAAAGGCGAGCTTCGCGGTCTTGCCGAGCAGCGCCTTCAGGCGCGAGGGATCCTGCAGACCGGGCACCTGGACGAGAATGCGGTCGTCGCCCTGGCGCTGGATCAACGGCTCGACGGTGCCGAGCTCATCGACGCGGCGGCGCACGATCTCGATCGATTGATCCACCGCCTGGCGGATGCGCTGGGTGATGCCGCCCGGCGTGACGGTCAGCGTGATCAGCCCGCCGCCGGCATCGGTAACCTCGATGTCGCGCTGGCCGGTACCGGAGAGAAATCCGCCGAGCGGCGCCGACAACTCGCGCAGCCGGCGCAGCGCCTCCGGCACGTCGGCCTGCTCGCGAATCCGCACCTGCACGGTGAGGTTCTGAATCGCGAGGTTGCTGTAGCCGACGCGGGCGTCGCGCAACACGCGGCGCACGTCGTCGCGCAGCGTCTCGGTGCGCTCCTTGCGCACGGCGTTGGAGTCGACTTCGAGCAGAATGTGCGAGCCGCCCTGCAGGTCGAGCCCCAGCACGAGGCGCCGCTGCAGATAAGAGGGCAAGGATTGGGCGGTTTCGGGCGACAACAGGCTCGGCACCGTCATCAAGCAGATAATGACGGAGGTCAAAATGATCGCCAGAGCCTTCCAGCGAGTGAAATGCAGCATCCCGAAACCTCGAACAGCCGAAGCCGACGAATGTTAGGCGGCGCCCTCGTCTTTCGCGGGCTCGCCCTTGGCGCGGACTTCCGTGATCATCTGGCGCAGCTGGCGCACGCGCACGCCCTCGGCGATCTGCACCTCGACCTCGTTGTCATCGACGACTTTGGTGATCTTGCCGACGAGGCCGCCCGAGGAGACGACGGTATCGCCGCGGCGGAGCTGGGAGACCAACACCTGGTGGTCCTTCACCCGCTTCTGCTGCGGTCGCAAAATCAGAAAATACATGATGACGAAGATCAGGATGAACGGCGCCATCTGCAACAGCATGTCGCTGCCGCCGGCCGGCGCGCCCTGCGCGAAGGCGGGAGTAATGAACATCGAATTCCTCTTGTTTCGGGCCGGCGAAACTGCGAGTCCGCCGAAAGCGGGCGGACTATACCCACGCACCTCCGGATTGCAAACGTCTACAGGCGTTGCGGCCGTGGCCGGGATGATAGATTAGCGCAGCACCATCTGCGTGCAGCGGAAGAGCGCGAGGGTCTTGCCCTTGCCGTCGGTGACGGTGGCGTCCCACACCTGCGTCGTCTTGCCGAGATGCACGGCGCGCGCTTCGCATTCAATCATGCCTTCGGTTACAGTGCCGAGAAAGTTCGTTTTCAGCTCGATGGTGGTGAAGCCGCGCGCGCCCTCGGGCAGCGAGGCGACGCAGCCATAGCCGGCGCTGGTGTCGGCGAGCGCGATCACGCTCGCGGCATGGAGAAAGCCGTTGGGCGCCATCAGGCGCTTCGATACCGGCAAGCGGCTCTTCACCAAGCCGGGCTTGATCTCCAGCATCTCAATGCCGAGCTCGCCCGGCAGGTAACCGGCCTGGCGCTGCATGAAGGCGGCGGCGTCGGTAGCGCGTGCGGTCATAACAATACCCCCGTCAGTGGCTGCTAACAGGGGTACGCTAGCGGATGCGAAACAGATATTCTTTTTTCGACGGGCAGCGTTGCGCCGTTTTGCCCGGATGACGCGACGGCAATCGGCGCTTGAGCCGCGCGCATCGCTGCGAGGTTCCCGCACCTAGATGAAACCATGCCTATGCATTAATCTCTCATCCGCTGATACAAAAAATTCGTCACGCCAAATCATCGGGAGTAGATCATGTTACGCTTACGCCATTTGCTGCCCATTTCTGCTTTCGCCTTGGTTTTAGAATCGCCCATTCCTGCGCCGGCCCAGACCATCATCAACGAATGGTCGAGTATAAAGGCGCCGCCGGCGCCGGAGCTGAAAGCCGTCACGGTGGACCCCAAGACTACGGCCCTTCTCATGCTCGATTTCGTCAAGCCGGGCTGTAACGAGCAGCGCCGGCCGCGCTGCCTCGCCACGCTTCCCAAGGCAAAGGCTCTGCTCGCCGAGGCGCGGGCCAAGAATATGCTGGTGGTTTATAGTTTCACTTCCACTTCGACGATGGGCGATACGCTTTCCGAGGTCGCGCCGACCGGTAAGGAGCCCGCCGTGCAGTCGGGCGTCGATAAATTCTACAAGACCAAACTCGAACAGGTCCTGAAGGATAAGGACATCAAGACCGTGATCGTCATCGGCACCGCGGCGCAGGGCGCGGTGATGTACACCGCGAGCGCGGCGGCGCTTCGCGGCATGAAAGTGATCGTGCCGGTGGACGGCATATCGGCCGAGAACGCCTACAACGAGCAGTATGTAATCTACAATTTCACTAGCGCGTCAGGCATTTCCAATAACACGACGCTAACCAGCGTCGACATGATCAAGTTTTAGGAAAGCTGACCATACCGCGTAATCAAGAGAAAACCCCGGGACATTGCCCGGGGTTTTGCTGATTTCGCAGAGGCGAAGGAGCGCACGGCTGCGGCAATTATTTCGGACTCATCCGCGCCGATCCCGGGTGACCGGGTACTTTGAATCGCTTGCCGGTGTCGGTAACTTCCGTTCCGTTGACGCGCAGAATCGAGAAGTCCTGATCGAGATAGTTGCCGACCAAAAGGTAGCGACCATCAGGCGTGAAGACGACCGCCTCGGGCAGGCCGCCGACCTCGATTTCCTTGATCATCGTCACCTTCTTGCCGTCGATGCGGAGCACGGAGACGCTACCGTTGCGGTGGTAATAATAGGCGTTCTTGTTGGTGGACCCGCGGTAAATAGCGGCGACTGCGATATCGCCCTTCGGAGAGAAGGCAAGCCCTTCCGGCGCGTCACCGACCACAACCCGATCGATGATGCGCGGCGGTTGCGCTTCAAGATCGACGACGTCGACCGTATGGACGCTGCCGTCGGAGTAGCCGGCATTGCCGGCATTCGCGGTCAGCGCGATCTTGCCGTTGGGTGCGACGGCGACATTGTACGGATACAATCCGGTCAGCAGGTCGAATTTTGTATACGTAACCTTGTCGCCGTCGACATTGAGCAGCGAGACCTTATGGGCGTTGAACTTGGTCGCAAGCGCGCGTTTGCCGTCCGGCGTAAAGGCGACGTGCGTGACGATATCGTCCATCGGAACCGTGTCGATCAACTTCACATCGGTGCCTTTCACCGACAGGACGGCGATCGATTTGTCGAGACGATTGGCGACGAGCGCAAGATTGCCCGCCGGATTGAAGCTCAGACCGGACGGCTGCTTGCCGAGAGTTAGCGTATTTACAAGCTTCGCCGGCTTGGCCTTGAGATCGATCACGTAGACTTTGTCGTCGGGGCCCATTTTTAGAGTGTCGCCGTCCTTGGTCACGTCGATCGAATCCGCGACCAAGGCAACCGAGTTGGTCGGATCGATGTCGAGGTTGACCGGCGGCCCGGCGACCGAATTTTTCAAGGGCAGATTGGCGACAATCTTCGGATCTTCCGGGTTGGCAAGATCGACAATCAGAACGGAATCCTTGCCAGCCGGAAGGATGACAAGCTTGCCGTTATCGTCCCACAAGAGCTTCTCGTCATTGCCGACGATCATCAACGGATCGGCTTGAGCGACGGCCAAACTGCATCCGAGAAACGCCGCGGCGCTCAGCGTCCGCATCGCGCTATGTTTGAACATAAATTCCTCCCCGTTTTTGTGCAGATTTATATTCCTTAAACGAGTAATTCTTGCGCCTCCGGTCGATCGACGCAAGCTGACCTATGCGGTCATGCCGTTATTCCCGAGGCTGACCGAAGCGGACATTGCAGGCTAGCCGTTGCCAGTAGCTAGCCTGTCATCATGTCTGTCTGCAGTTTCCTATTTCGGGATCACCGCGCCCTTTTCCGGATGATGTATAGGCCAAGCACTTTCGCCCTGCGCCAGCACCTTGTCCTTGAGCGCCGGCATCTCCGGAGCGTTTCGTTATTTCACGACCTCGGCCCCGGCCTTGCAGATGGCCGCATCCTGATCGCCTGTACCGCCGCTGCAACCGATCGCGCCGATGACCTTGCCGTTCTCGATCAACGGATAGCCGCCCGCAGAGGCGACAAGCGTAGGGTCTATCGTTGCGATGTAAGGATGTCCGGTTTCAAAGAGGTTATAGAAGATGCGGGTATCGCGCCGGTAACGCGCGGCCGTGCGCGCCTTGCCTTGCGAGGCGACCACCGATCCGACTTGTGCGCCTTCCATTCGTACGAAATAAACCAGGTCGCCATTGGTATCGACAACAGCGATGCACTCTTTCCAGCCGCGCTTGATCCCCTCGGCTTCGGCAGCGGCCATCACCTTCTTGGCAAGCTCGATACCGATCGATTGGCCATAAGGAATGTCGGCCGGCACCTTGTCAGGCGTTCCACCGGCAGCGGGTGGTGCTGGCGGTGCGGGGGGAGCTGGCGTCTGTGCGCTCGCGGCAACGGCGGCGAGCATGGATCCAGCAACGAGAGCGAATTTCAGAAAACGCATTGGCGAACCTCCCTTTTTGATGCTTATGAAACCCTTCATAACGCATTTTCATCCCGCTTGCCCCCACGACCTAGTCCCGCTATCTCGCGTTCGCGGAGTGTTCCGAATGAACAAGCCCTCGCCTGCCGATAGCGTGCTCGGCCTGCTCGCCAATGCCTTCGACCGCATTGCGGCAGCGCTCGAGCGCATGGCGCCGCCCGCCGGCGCCAAGCCCGATTTCGCCGCCGCCGATGCCTTCGTGTGGCACGCCGAGGGTAGGCGGCTCGAGCCGGTCACCCACGTCAACCGCGTGGAAATGCGCTTGCTCAAGGGCATCGACCGCATGCGCGACACGCTGGTGGAAAACACCGAGCGCTTCGCCAAGGGGCTGCCGGCCAACAACGCGCTGTTGTGGGGCGCGCGCGGCATGGGCAAATCGTCGTTGGTGAAGGCCGTGCATGCCGCGATCAACGCGCAGAAGGCGGGCACGCTGAAGCTGATCGAAATCCACCGCGAGGAAATCGAGTCCCTGCCGGTGTTGATGGCGCTGCTACGCGGCTCGAAGCAGCGCTTCCTCGTGTTTTGCGACGACCTTTCGTTCGAAGCCGAGGACACGAGCTACAAGTCGCTGAAGGCCGTGCTCGAAGGCGGCATCGAGGGCCGCCCCGACAACGTGCTGCTCTACGCCACTTCCAACCGCCGTCATTTGATGGCGCGCGAGATGATGGAGAACGAGCGCGCCACCGCCATCAACCCCGGCGAGGCAGTGGAGGAAAAGGTTTCGCTTTCGGACCGCTTCGGCCTGTGGCTCGGCTTCCACCGCTGCTCGCAGGACGAATACCTGGCCATGGTCGAGGGCTACGTCGGCTATTTCAAGATTCCGGTCGAGCCCGAGACGCTGAGACGCGAGGCGCTCGAATGGGCGACGACGCGCGGCGCCCGCTCGGGCCGCGTGGCTTGGCAGTTCGTGCAGGAACTGGCCGGCCGGCTCGGCGTCGCGCTGAAAGGATAGGAGCCGCGCGAAACGAACACTCAGTTCCGGCGCGGCGCGACGGCATCCGGCGATTTCGTCATGTTCTTCGCCGGCCACTGATCGCCGACCGCGGGCAGCGGGCCGCGCTTGCCGGTGATGCGCTCGATTTCGATCGCGTAGACCGTGACCATGTCGAGCCGCGGATAGAAGCTTTTCGTGCGCTGCCATTTCGGATCGGCGTATTTCGCCAGCAGGCGGTCGAAGAAGCGCGCCTTGCCGGCCTCGTCGCTATCGACGCGGATGGTGCCGAAGCCGACGACGCTCATGTAGCTGACCGAGGTATCGCACTCGAACTCGCCATAGGGAAACACCGTACCCATCTCGGCCATCTCGAACGAAATGCGCGGCCGCGCCTCAATGTTGGCGAGGAAGTGACCGCCGCGGCTCGTATGCAGATGGATCAAGCCATCGGCATAGACAAACAGGTTCGGCACCACATAGGGATCGCCGTTCGCGCTCACGGTCGCGAAATGCGCGAATGCCGCCTCCTCCAGGAAGCGGTCGATCTCCGCCCGGCTCAGTTCCTTGTCCTTGCGGCGGACGACGCCCTGGCTCATTCGATGGTCCTTTGCTTGAATCCGCATGCGCGGATGGCAGAACGAAGAGTATGCCAAGGCAAGCCGGGCAAGCGAATTCTCGCGATGCGATAAATCAGCCGCGCGAATGGATTTCGGCCGATATTCGTCAGGCTTGCACGGCCGGGGCCGGCCGGAACGCAAGAAATGGCGGAGCTGCGCCCTTCCGCCTTTCCGAATCGGTAGCCCCTACAGGTGCTTAGCCCGTTTTTTTCCTTCGCCTTTGGCCGCGAATCTCATATGCAGGCTGGAAGCGCGCGGCGCGCTTGCGGAGGAACATCATGGCCAGCACGAAAAGCTCCAAGCCCGTGACCCTGAAGCACATGGCGGCGCAAATGGCCGCCGATCACGAGATGACCAAGGTCCAGAGCGAGGCCATGCTCGGCGATCTCGTCGAAATCATCGCCAAGCACCTGAAGAAGGGCGAGCGCATCAAGCTCGCGGGCCTCGGAATTTTCCAGGTGCGCCATCGCGCAGCGCGCATGGGCCGCAACCCCGCCACCGGCGAGCCGATCGCGATCAAGGCGAGCAGGAAGGTGGCCTTCCGCGCCGCCAAGGATTTGAAGATGGCGGTCTGAAGCGGGCCGCATTCGAAAGACCAAGACGAAAAGCCCGGCACGAGCCGGGCTTTTTATTGCCGCCGTCTTTGACGCCGATGGCGCCGGGGTTTCGGCCTGCGACGATTATCTTCTTGCCGCTCCCGTCGTGATCGCAGCAGATTGTTGCGGTTCATGCAAGCCCGGAAAGCGCCGATGCGCCGTCAAATGATGCTGATTGCCGCGAGCCTTTTCGCATTCTCCGCCGCGGCGCAGACGAAAGGCACGGCGGCAACGCCCGCCGACCCCGCGCTTGGCGATTTCCCGCAAGCGAACAAATATTATTGGCTCGCGCCGCGCGCTTCCATTCGCCTTTGCCCCAAACCCGCGCCGGATATTTTGGACCGCATTCAATGCCCGGAAATCACCTCGGGAAAATTCACCGTCACCGAGGTCGTGCTGTTCAACAAGGTTCCGTCCTATTACCGGATCGAGCTGGAAGGCGGACAGGCGGGTTATGTACGCGCCGATGACAAAGCCCACTTTCTCGGCGAAGACCCCGACGTTCTGGCGAGAGCCCCGCGCGCGAACTGCGCGCGGCTCGGGGAGCCGAAGCTCGGCATGACCGCGGCGGAAGCGGAAAAAACCTGCTGGGCAAAGCCGCTCGCGGTCAACCGCCTGAAGGTGGCGAACCACATCCGCGAGCAGCATGTCTACGGCGGGGGCCGCTATCTTTATTTCGAGAACGACGTCCTGGTTGCGATCGAAGCGGGCCGCTGACGCCGCCCGCGCCTGCCCTCTAAATTAATTGCGCTTTGAAAATTGAACCGGGCAGAAGCAGGCTGATCGATGGATGATTTGGCGATTGCAAACAATGCGCGGGGCGGCGGGGTATCCCACGGGAATCCGGCCGCCCCGCTTGAGATCGCACCTGGAGGTCACCGGGCCGATCAAACCGTGTTGCAATTATTTCTAAGTCGTTATTTCCGCCGCGTCCCGTCGAAACCCGTCTCCTCTAGTCGCAAGCAAATCAGGCAAGAGAAAGTCGGCGATGCGATATTGCTGCGAAATTACAGTGACGAAAGGTGCTGCGCGGGATCGACCGGGGTCGAGCCCTTGCGAATCTCAAAATGGAGCTGCGGCGAAGCGACGCCCCCGCTTTGCCCTGCCTTGGAGATCACCTGTCCGCGCTTCACCGTCTCGCCGCGATGGACGAGGATCTCGGAATTGTGCGCATAGGCGGTGACCCAGCCGTCGCTGTGCTTGATCAGGACGAGATTGCCGTATCCCTTCAACTCGTTACCGGCATAGGCGACGACGCCGTCCTCGGAGGCCTTGATCGCCGTGTTCTCCGGCACCGAGATGTTGATGCCGTCGTTTTGCTGGCCGTTCGGCTTGCCACCAAAGTTGGAGATCACGCGGCCCTTCACCGGCCAGCGAAATTGCAAGCCGCCGGCGGCGACGGACTTGGGCTCGGGCTCGCTGTCGGCGGGCTTCACGGTGGCGACGCTGTCGACGGCCGGCGCTACCTCGGCGCGGCGCTGCGGCCCCGCCGTCTCGGCGTGCGGCGCGTGGTCGGTCGGATTGGCGGCGTTCTTCGCCCCGTTCGAGGTCGCGATCGCGACCCCCGGAATGGTGAGTTTCTGGCCGACACGCAGCGGCACGCGCTCGTTGATATTGTTGGTGTAGGCGATCTTGGCGCGCTCGACGTTGTAGTGCTTGGCAATCGACAAGAGCGTCTCGTGCGCTTTGACGATGTGCACGACCGTGGCGCGGTTCGCGGCCGCTGCCTGGACGGAGGCGTTCTGCCGGCTCGGAATCACGATGCGCTGGCCGGGCTGGATGCGCGAGGCATCGGCGAGATTATTCGCGCGCATGATCGCCACCACCGGCACGCCGTAGCGGCGCGACAGGATTTCGACGGTCTCGCCGGGCTTGAGCGTCACCGCGGTGCCGCCGTCCCAGCGCCAGTTCTCGCCGCGGCCGGCGACGGCGCCGGTCGGCTGCTGATCGTTGGCGGCGGGGGCGCGCGAAACGGGCGCGGGCGCCGCCGGCACCGAGCCGGGCGCGCTCGAATAATTCGGCTGGTTCGCCGGATAGCCGGGTTGCGGCGGATTGGAATAGTTCTGTGGCGGCTGGCTGTAGCCGCCGTTCGAGCCGTAGACCGCGGGCCCGTAGACCGGCGTGCCGTTGACGTTGGCGGGCGCGCCGAGCGGACGGGATTCGATCTGGGCGACGGGAGCCGACTGGGTCGAGTTCGTCACCTCGCCGCGGCGATAGGGATTGCCGTTGGGATCGTCGTTGAAGCGGGAGACGTCGTTGCCGCAGGCCGCCAACAGCAAGCCAAAAAGGCCGATCGCACAAAAGCGCGCGAAGCGCGGCGACGGCCGAACTGAAGCCGGAATACGCATACCCATCCACCCGGACGCAACTTGACCGGCGGAGTAAACGCCGGATGGGTAAAGAGATGCTTAAGAAGAAAGATCAACAGGCGAAATTTCACTGACCGGGCGGGCGGATGGCTAAAGCGAGGCGGCCTTGCCGGCGACCAGCGGCACGAAGCGCACCGCCATCAGCTCCTCGGTTTCGCACTTGCCGTCGGCGCGTTTTTCGAGGCGCGTCAGCGTCTGCACGCCGTCGCGCGGACCGAGCGGGGCGAGCAGGACGCCGCCCACGGCCAGCTGCTCGATCAAGGCTTTGGGGATTTCGGGGGCGGCGGCGGTGACGATGATGCGGTCGAACGGCGCGCGCTCGGGCGCGCCCTCGGTGCCGTCGCCGACGATCACCGTGACGTTGGTAAGGCCGAGTGAAGCAAGCCGCGTCCGCGCTTCGTCGGCGAGCGTGCGGTAGCGCTCGATGCTGACGACCTCCTTGGCGAGGTGCGCGAGGATCGCGGCCTGATAGCCGGAACCGGTGCCGATCTCCAAAACCTTGTGACCGGGCTTGACGTCGAGCGCCTCGGTCATCGCCGCCACCATGTAGGGCTGGCTGATGGTCTGCCCGCATTGGATCGGCAGCGCCTGGTCGGCGAAGGCGAGCTCCGCCTGCGCTTCGCCGACGAAACGCTCGCGCGGCACCATCTCGAGCGCGCGCAATACGCGATTGTCGCGGATGCCGCGCCGGCGCAGCCCGAGCAAGAATTCCATGCGCGCCTCGGCGCTCGGTTCGGCTCGCGCTTTCGTTTTCCAAAGTGTCATTTTTTCGGGGCGGCGAAAAGCTGCGCCAACTGGGTCATGAAGGGCTCGTCGGTCATGTCGAGACGCAGGGGCGTCACCGAGATGCGCTTGGCCGTGATCGCCTGCAAATCGCTGCCGTTCTGCGGCGTAAATCGGCCGCGTTGAAACGCAATCCAATAATACGGATTGCCGCGGCCGTCGTGACGCGGATCGATGCGCAGAAGCTCCTGGTTCCGGCGGCCCTGCGTGGTGATGGCGATGCCCGCGACCTGGTGCGGCTCGCAATCGGGGAAATTCACGTTGATGAGAACGCCCTCGGGAATGCCTTCCTTGAGCAGGCGCCGGATGAGATCGGGGGCGTGCTTTTCGGCGGTGAGGTAGCTCTGGCGATCGCGCGTCTCCGGGCCATAGACCTGCGACAGCGCGAGGGACGGAATACCGAGAATGGTGGCTTCCATCGCGCCGGCGACGGTGCCGGAATAGACCACGTCCTCGGCGATATTCTGGCCGCGATTGACGCCGGAAAGCACGAGATCGGGCTTCCTGTCGGCGAGGATGTGGCGCACGCCCATGATCACGCAGTCGGTCGGCGTGCCCTTCACAGCGTAGCGACGGTCGTCGATGGTGCGGAGCCGCAGGGGATCGCTGAGCGAGAGCGAGTGGGCGACCCCCGACTGGTCGAATTCGGGCGCCACCACCCAGACGTCGTCGGACAGCTCTTCGGCGATGCGCACGCAAGCCTCGATGCCGGGCGAGTTGATGCCGTCGTCATTGGTGACGAGTACGCGCATTATTTCGCCTTCTCGATGCGCTTCATGCCGTTCATATAGGGGGCGAGCGCCTCGGGCACCACGACCGAGCCATCGGCCTGTTGATAGTTCTCCAGCACGGCGATCAGCGCGCGGCCGACGGCGACGCCGGAGCCGTTCAGCGTATGGACCGGGCGCACGTTCTTCGCATCCTTGGGGCGGTAGCGCGCATGCATGCGGCGGGCCTGGAATTCGCCGCAGTTCGAGCAGGACGAGATTTCGCGGAAAGTGTTTTCGCCCGGCAGCCACACCTCGATATCGTAGGTCTTGCCGGCGGCGAAGCCCATGTCGCCGGCGCACAGCGTGACCACGCGGTAGTGCAGATCGAGCTTCTTCAGCACCGCCTCGGCAGAGCCGAGCATGCGCTCGTGCTCTTCCGCCGATTGCTCGGGCGTGGTGATGGAAACCAGCTCCACCTTGGTGAATTGGTGCTGGCGGATCATGCCGCGGGTGTCTTTGCCGGCGGCACCGGCTTCGGCGCGGAAGCAGGGCGTACAGGCGGTGAGGCGCATGGGAAGGGCCGCCTCCTCAATAATCGAGTCGCGAGCAAGGTTTGTGAGCGGAACTTCAGCCGTAGGAATAAGCCATAAGTCCGTCGTGGTGCGGAATTGATCTTCAGCAAATTTCGGCAGCTGCGCGGTGCCGAACATCGCCTCGTCGCGCACGAGGATCGGCGGGCTGACCTCGGTGTAACCGTGCTCTCCGGTATGCACGTCGAGAAAGAGCTGCGATAGCGCCCGCTCCAATCGCGCCAGCGCGCCTTTCAAGACGACAAACCGCGCGCCGGAGAGCTTCGCCGCCGCCTCGAAATCCATCAGCCCGAGCCCCTCGCCGATCTCGAAATGCAGCTTCGGCTTGAAATCGAATTTCGGAGTCTTGCCAACGCGATGGCGCTCGACGTTCGCGCTCGCATCAATGCCGTCGGGCACGTCGTCGAAGGGCGCGTTGGGGATTTCGGCGAGCGCCGCGTCGAACATCCGCTCGGCCGCGCCCTGTTCCTCCTCGCATTTCGGTATGCCCTCCTTGATTGCCGCGATCTCCGCCATCAGTTTTTGCGCGCGCGCCTCGTCCTTCGCCTTCTTCGCTTCGCCAATCTCCTTCGAGACGGCGTTGCGGCGCTCCTGCAGCGACTGCGCGTTGGCGATCGCCGCGCGGCGCTTTTCATCGAGCGCGATGAGTCGCTTGGACGCGGGCGCTAAGCCGCGCCGCTTCAGCGCGCGGTCAAAGAGATCAGGATGTTCGCGAATCCATTTCGGATCAAACATCGAGGGCCGTGCCTAAGCGATTACAATCACAAAGCATTTTGGCGGCGGAATCGGCTACCGCGCCGGCACCATAGCTGAAGAAACGGGCGCGCCCTACTCGGCCGGCGAGCCTCCTGCCGCGGCGCGGGCTGCTTCCTCGGCGGCGCGTCGCTTCTCGACCATCGCCACGAGATAGACCGAGATTTCGTAGAGCAAAATCGTCGGGAAAGCGAGCGCGAGCTGGCTGATCACGTCGGGCGGCGTCAGGATCGCGGCGACGATGAACACGCCGACGATGGCGTAGCGCCGCTTCGCCCGCAGCCAGTCAGCGGTCACAAGCCCGACGCGGGCAAGAATCGTCAGCACCACCGGCAGCTGGAAGGTAATGCCGAAGGCGAAAATCAGCGTCATGATCAGCGACAGATATTCGGAGACGCGCGGCAAGAGCGAAATCGACGCCTGCCCGCCGCCGCCCACCTGCTGCATGCCGAGGAAGAAGCGCATCGCCAGGGGCATGGCGACGAAATAGACGAAGGCGGCGCCCATCAGGAAGCAGAACGGCGTCGCCAGGAGATAGGGCAGGAAGGCGCCGCGCTCGTGCTTGTAGAGACCGGGCGCCACGAACATGTAGATCTGCGTCGCCACCACCGGAAACGACAGGAAGGCGGCGCCGAAGAGACCGAGCTTGATCTGGGTAAACAGGAATTCCTGCGGGGCGGTGTAGATGAGCGTGATCTGGGCGTCGGGCCCGGCGGCAAATTCGTAGGGCCACAAGAGAATGTTATAAATGGGCTTGGCGAACGCGAAGCCGACGAAGAACATCAGGAAGAAGGCGATCAGTGACTTGATCAGCCGCGAGCGCAATTCGATCAGGTGATCGATCAGCGGCGCCTTCGATGCCTCGATTTCGTCCTCGTCGCTCATCCCTCGCCTCCGGCTTTGTCCTTCGGCTCGGGCTTGGCGGGCTCCGCGGGCTGTTCGAGCTCGGGCGGCACCACCGGCGCGACGGCGGCGACCGGCGGCATCGGCGCGTCCTCCACCGCCTTTTGCAATTCCTCGCCCGCCTTCTCGATCGGATTGTAGGTGACGGCCGAGGTGGCGCTCTCGATCATCTTCTCGGTGTCCTTCTTCAGGTCCGAAAGCTCGGCTTCGCGCATCGCCTCGTTGAACTGGTTCTGGAAATCGGCCGCCATGCGGCGGAGCTTGGCCATGGTCTGGCCGAGCGCACGCACCACGCCCGGCAATTCCTTCGGCCCGATGACGACGAGCGCGACGATGCCGATGATGAGTAATTCACCCCAACCGATGTCGAACATGGCTCATTTCAGCGCGGCGCTTTCCGGCGCTCCCGGCCGCGCCGCGAAGCGTGCGGGGATCAGCCGACCTTCTTTTCGGTTTCGGTGCGGACTGGTGGCGAAGACGGCTGATGGTCGATCGATTTCGGATCGCGTTTGGGCTCGGCCGAGGCCGTATCGTCGTCGGACATGCCCTTCTTGAAGGCCTTGATGCCCTTGGCCATGTCGCCCATCATCTCGGAAATCTTGCCGCGGCCGCCAAACAACAGAAGAATGGCGATGCCGACGATGATCCAATGCCAGATACTCAAGCCACCCATGATGTTTCTCCGCTTCATTCGAACCTAGAACCCGGAGACGGCAAAAACAAGAACTTAGGCCGGAACGGGGTTAAGGCTGAAAAGCGAGGTTTTGGCCTAGCCTTAGCGGCGGCGGTCGTAGCGGGTCGCGGGCGGCTCCGGCTCTTCCCCGGCGTCTTCGGAGGGCTCCTCTTCAGGCTCCGGCGCAAGGCTGTGGCCAAGCGGGTCCGATTCGAGCGGCTCCTCGTCCTCGCGTAGCGCCGCGTCGTCGTTAGGCATCGGCATGCTGAAGCCCGCCGGCAAGCGGCCTTCGAGGAAACCGGCGCCCTTCAGCTCTTCAAGACCCGGCAGATCGTCGATGGATTCGAAGCCGAAGTGCACCAGGAAGTCCTCGGTGGTGCCATAGGTAACCGGGCGGCCGAGCGTGCGGCGCCGCCCGCGCAGCCGCACCCAGCCGGTTTCGATCAGGAGGTCGAGCGTGCCGCGCGAAATGGTGACGCCGCGGATCTCCTCGATCTCGGCGCGCGTCACCGGCTGATGATAGGCGACGATGGCGAGCGTTTCGACGGCGGCGCGCGAAAGCTTTTTCGGCTCGCCGACGTGCTTGGCGAGCAACGGTCCGAGGTCGGCGGCGGTGTGGATCGCCCACTTGCCCGCGACCTTGATGAGGTTGACGCCGCGGCCGCTATAGGTCTGCGCGAGCTCGGCGATGAGCTTGCGCACATCGGCGCCCGCCGGCAGCCGTTTCTTCAGCGCCTCCTCGTCGAGCGGCTCGGCGGCGGCGAATAGCACCGCCTCCAAGAGGCGCAACGCCTCCTCGCTCTCGGGGGCGGCCGTGGGCGGCCGCTTGGTCTGGAACTTCTGCGGGCGGACGACGCTCACTGGCGTTTGGCTCCTATTTTTTTCCGCGGCGGGCCTTCTCCCCGTCGGCGCAACCACAGCGGCGAGAAAGCCTTGTCTTGTTGAAGCTCCACCTTGCCTTCGCGCACCATCTCCAGCGTGGCGGAAAAACTCGATGCGAATACGGTTGCGCGCATCGAGGGCTCGACCACATAGGCAATGAGATATTCGTCGAGTCGTGTCCAGTCGGCGGCCTTGCCGAGCAATCGTTCAAGCGCATCGCGCGCCTCGACCAACGACCAGACGGTGCGAAGCGGAAACTTGAGGCTCGCCAGCGCCTGCCGCTGCCGCTGCATGGCGTAGGCGGAAAGGAGATCGTAAAGCGTCGCCTTGTAGCCGGAGGGGGGCGGATTGGCGGAAATTTCCGGCATGCCGCGGGCGAAGAAGTCGTGGCCGAGCCGGTGGCGGGTCATCAACCGGCCGCCGGCCTGGCGGATCGCTTCGAGATGCTGCAGCCGGGCGGCGAGATCGGCGGCGAGATCGGCGGCCGAAGGCTCCTCGCCTTCCGGCGGCTCGGGCAAGAGGAGGCGCGATTTGAGATAGGCGAGCCAGGCCGCCATCACCAGATAATCGGCGGCGATCTCGATCTTGAGCTCGCGGGCCTGATCAATGAAGGCGAGATACTGGTTGGCGAGCGCCAGGATCGAAATGCGCGTGAGATCGACCTGCTGGTTGCGGGCGAGCGCCAAAAGGAGGTCGAGCGGCCCCTCGAAGCCGTCGACGTCGATCATCAGCGCCGGCTCGTAGAGCGAACGCTCGGCCGCGGGCAGCTCGAAGGGGGTCTCTTCCATGCGGCTGATTCCGATTCAGGCGGCTAGCATAGCGGAAAAGCGGGCACGCGCCTCGGCAACATCCACGGTTTCGACAGGCAAGTTGAGCAAATTGAGCGCCGCTTTCGCGCGCCTTTCGGCCTCGCCCGCGAGCGGCGGGCAATTGGGCGCGATTTCGGCCATTTCCTCCAATCTGCCGTTGCAATGAAGCACGATGTCGCAACCGGCCGCGAGCGCCGCCTCGGCGCGGTCGCGGAAGCCGCCGCTCAACGCCTTCATCGAAAGGTCGTCGGTCAGGAGCAAGCCGTCGAATCCGATGTGGCCGCGGATGATGTCCTCCACCACCGCGCGCGAGACCGTCGCCGGCAGCTTCGAATCGATCGCGGCATAGACCACGTGCGCGGTCATCGCGATCGGCAGACCATGGAGCCGCCGGAACGGCTCGAAATCGGTGCGTTCGAGCTCAGCGCGCGAAGTCTCGACCAGGGGCAATGCCTCATGGCTGTCGGCGCGGGCGCGGCCGTGACCCGGAATGTGCTTGACGACGGGGAGCACTCCGCCCGCGATCAGGCCTTCGGCGGCGGCGCGCGCGAGGGTCGCCACGGTTTCAACCGCCGTGCTGTAGGCGCGGTCGCCAATCACCCCATGCCCCTCGGGCAGCCGCAGGTCGGCGACCGGCATGCAATCGATGGTGATGCCGAGCGCGGAAAGTTCGCAGGCAATCAGCCGCGCGCCGAGCTTCGCCGCCGCGGCCCCACGCACCGGGTCGCGGCCGTAGGCGGCGCCGAACGTAGCCGCCGGCGGAAAGTCCGGCCACAGCGGCGGCGAGAGCCGCTGCACCCGCCCGCCTTCCTGGTCGATCAGCACCGGAGCCTCGTGGTAGTCGACGACTCCGCGAAATTCGTCAATCAACGCCGAGACTTGAGCCGGGCTTTCGATATTCCGCTTGAATAGGATGAGACCCCAGGGTTTGACGCGCGCGAGAAAGTCCCGCTCGGCGGCGCTGAGCTTTGGGCCGGCACAGCCGACGATCAAGGCGCGGGCGGACATTCGATGCGGGGTAAAAGCAGGGCCGTTAGGCGTCAAGCCCGAGCGGAACGGGCGACCGCCTTAGTTGCGCTGGACGATGCACTCGCCGCCCGCGGCCTTGAGATTCTGGCACATCTCATAGGCCTGGTCGCGGTTCGCGAACGGCCCGAGCATTGCGCGAAAAAACGTGCCGCGGTCGCCGAGATCGACGCGCTTGATGGTCGCCTGATAATTGCCGAACACATTGCCGTATTTGGACTGCAGCTGCTGCCATGAGGTGCGGGCATCGGCCTCGCTTTTCTGCGAAGCCACCTGCACCACGTAGCTGCCCGCCGGCACATAATTGCTGGTCTGCTGCGCGGCAGGCGCGGCAGGCGCCGTCGTCGGCTGCTGGATGACCGCCCAAGGCTGCTGGTTGGCCGGCTGGGATGTTCGTGCGGGCGCCGGCGCCAGTGCCGCCGTGCGGGCCGGTCCGCTTGCCGGCTGCGCATCCGCATCAGCCTCGTCGGTCTGCGCGGGTTGCGAATAGGGATTGAGCGCAAGCGGCTGTTGCTGCGGCTGGCTCTGCGCCGGCCGTTGCGCCGCCGCCGGCCGCGGCGTGTCGACGATGGTACCGTCGGCGCGCACCGTCGTGGTGCGGACCTTGCGCGGCTCACTCGCCGGCAGCGCTCCGACGGGAGCGGAACCGGTGACCGCCGCAGGCAAGTTCTGCGCGGTGGCGGGAATCGGCGCGAAAGCGGTGACGGGCCCTGCCGGCTGCGGGGCCGTAACCACGCGGCCGATGCTCTGGGCGACATCGGCAGGCTTTTCTTCGCGCGAGACGATGCGTTCGCCCTGCTTCTGACCGTCGAGGCGGTCATAGATCAATTTCTGGCCGCCGCCGTCGCCGGTCTGCGCCGTATTCTGCGGAGGAACCTTGCTCGGTGTGTCGGCGGAACGGATGGTCGGCGCCGTGCCGCCGGAATACTTACCGAACAGCGCCCGGTAGCCGAGCCCTGCTGTGCCCAGCACCAGAAGTACGCTTACCGCCGCGACGCCGATGTAAAGCCAGCGCCGGCGGGCCTGTGCGGGATCGACATAGGCTGGCTCGTCATACTCACCGGCATAACGATCTTCCTCGTATTCGGGCTCGTAGCCGGCCGCATCGTCTTGATCATACGGACCGTGGTCATCAGCTTGACGGGCGTCAGCATAATTCGTGCCGCCGCGCATCCCGTAACGCGGATCCTCGTAATCGGCCTCGGTCACTTGCGCATAGTCGGCCTGCCGGGGCAGCCGCTTCGCGGTTTGTGGCGGGAGGTGGCGGCCATCATCGGGTTCGCGGCCCGCGACCGGTTCGGGCAGCCGCCAATAAGAAGCCTCATCGCGCCCGCCACCATAAGCATAGGCGCCGCGCCCATTCCTGCGCGCGGCATTTCCGTCCGGACGGCGCGGATCGTCATCGGCATAACGCCGCGCGCGCGAGACTTGCGGCTCGCGCCCATAGGCGCCACGCTCGTCGTAATCGCGATCCTGATCGCTGCGGCGATTGTTGCGCGCATCGTTACCGTTGCCGGTTGGATGCGGCGCTCCGCGCGGGTCGTTGCGGAAATCGGAGAAGGGGTCGTCCTGGCCGATGAGGCGCGCAAGCTCGGCAAGGGGATCCTCACCCCGCGGGGAGAATCGTCCCTTCGCGCCGGAAGACGCTTGCAACGAACCCGGATCCCGCTGCGGGGACCTGAACCGAGTCTGGTCGGCCATGCTCTTAGGACCGCTCCCCGACAAAACTAATTCCAGCCCTCATCGCATTTCCTCGGGTGCCCCCACGCCGAGGATCGCTAAGCCAGAGGCTAACACCAATACTACCCCGCAGACGAGAGTCAGGCGGGCCAAGGTCAATGGTGCATCGTCCTCAATAATGAAGCGTAAATGTGGCATCTCGTTACCGCGGTTCCAATGGCTGTGGAACTCGCTAGCGAGTTCATGCAGGTAAAAAGCAAGCCGATGGGGTTCATGCGAACCCGCCGCCGCCTCCACAAGCCTCGGCCACTGGGCGATTTTTTTGACCAAGGTCAGTTCACCCGGGTCGGTGAGCCGTTCGAGCGGCGCATGAGCCAAGCCGCTCCGGGTTATTTCGATCTGCGGAAGTGCCGCTTTTGCATTGCGAAGGACTGATTTCCCTCGCGCATGGGCGTATTGGACGTAAAAAACCGGGTTGTCGCGCGACTTTTCGATTACCTTGGCGAGGTCGAAGTCGAGCGCGGCGTCATTCTTGCGAAAAAGCATCATAAACCGCACGGGGTCAGGACCAACCTCGTCCACTACCTCCCGCAAGGTTACGAAGTCGCCGGCCCGCTTCGACATCTTCACCGGCTCGCCTTGTCGCAGCAGGCGGACGAGCTGACAGAGCTTGACGTCGAGCTTAACCTTACTGGCGGAAAGTGCCGTCACCGCCGCCTGCATCCGCTTCACATAGCCGCCGTGGTCAGCCCCCCAGACGTCGATCAAGGTTTTAAAGCCACGCTCGATCTTGTCGCGGTGATAGGCGATGTCGGAGGCGAAATAGGTGTAGCTGCCGTCCGACTTCTTCAGCGGCCGGTCGACGTCGTCGCCGAAAGCGGTCGAGCGAAATAGTGTCTGCTCACGATCCTCCCAATCCTCCGGCACCTGGCCCTTGGGCGGTGGCAAACGCCCTTCATAGACGTGGCCCGCCTGACGCAAGGTTTCGATGGTGGCGGCGACGCGGTCCTTCTGGCCGGAGAAGAGCGAGCGTTCGGAGAAAAACACTTCGTGCCGGATGTTGAGTGCTGCAAGGTCGTCGCGGATCGAGGCGAGCATCGATTCGATTGCCGCGGCGCGGACGAGCGGCAGCCATCCCGCCTCGGGTTTGCCAAGAAGCGCCTTGCCGTGGAGATCCGCGAGCGCCGCTCCGACGGGCTTCAGGTAATCGCCAGGATAAAGTCCCTCGGGGATCTCGCCGATTTTTTCGCCCAACGCCTCGCGATAGCGCAGGTATGCAGAGCGCCCGAGCGCATCCACCTGCGCGCCCGCGTCGTTGACGTAGTACTCACGCGCGACGTCGTAGCCCGCAAAGGTCAACAAATTCGCGAGTGCATCGCCGAACACGGCACCACGGCCATGGCCGACATGCATGGGCCCGGTGGGGTTTGCCGAGACATATTCCACACTGACCTTTTCGCCGCGGCCCTGCTCGCCGCGGCCGAAATCTTGTCCTTCTTTAAGCGCCGCGCCGAGGGCGTCGAGCCAGAATTCGGGCGCGAGCGAAATGTTGATGAAGCCGGGTCCCGCCACCTCCGCTCTCAGTACGCGCGGAACGTCCAGAAGCTTGTGCGCGATCATCACCGCCAGCTCGCGCGGTTTGATGCCGGCATCCTTGGCGAGCACCATCGCGGCATTGGTGGCGAGATCCCCGTGCTCGGCCTCGCGCGGCGGCTCGACTACAATTTTGCTGGTGTCGGGCGCGCCTTTCAGCGCGCCGGAGCGCGCAAGCGCCGCAACGGCGTCGCGCACGTGGCCGGCGAACAGCGCGAAAGGATCCATCGGTCGAATTCTAACATTTTGTTGGAGCATGATCTTTTCCGAAAAACCGGTTCCCGCTTTTTCGGGATCATGCTCTGGGGACGGCGGCGCTAACGTAAATCGGGAGTCGAGTCAAAGAAACGGCGGTGCTCGGACAGCGCAAAATTATCGGTCATGCCGGCGATGAAATCGGCGATGCGGCGCGCCTTGGATTCTTCGTCGTGAGCGGAAAGCCCCCTCGCCCATTCGGCCGGCAAATCCGCGGGCCGGTCGAAATAATGCGCGAAAAGATCGCGCAACATGGCCTGGGCCTTTTCCATGATGCCAAGCACGCGCGCGTGCCGGTACATGCGGGGCAGCAGGAACGCCTTGATGGCGCCGTCGGCTTCGGCCATCGGCGGCGAGAAGCCAGCGAGCGCGGACTTCGCCGTGCGCACGTCCTCGATCGTCAAAATGCCCGTTCGCGCGGCGCGCCGTTCGGTCTCGGCGGTTACGTCCTCGATCATCGCGGCAATTAGCCGCCGCGTGACCTCGTTGGTGAGGCGTGCGTCTTCCGCGCTTTTGTAGCAATTTTTGACCTTGGCGTAGATTCCGCCGGCGAGCGGCAGCGGCGCGATCTCGTCGAGACCGAACAAATCCGCCCGCAGGGCATCGTCGAGGTCATGGGCGTCATAGGCAATGTCGTCGGCGACCGCCGCCACTTGTGCCTCGAGGCTGGCGAAGGACCATAATTCGAGATCGTTGCTTGCCGCATAGTCGGCGATCGCGGCAACGGCCTTCTCACGGCGCGCGAGCGCGTTTCCGGCGCGATCGGTCAAGGGACCGTTGTGCTTGACGATGCCTTCCAAGCTTTCCCAGGTGAGGTTCAGCCCGTCGAAATCGGCGTAACGGCGCTCGAGCCGGGTAACGATGCGGAGCGCCTGCGCATTATGGTCGAAGCCGCCGAATGCTTGCATGCATTGATCGAGCGCCTGCTCGCCGGCGTGGCCGAACGGCGGATGGCCGAGGTCGTGGGCGAGCGCGAGCGTCTCGGTCAGGTCCTCGTCGAGCCCGAGGAGGCGGGCGAGCGCGCGCGCGATCTGCGCCACCTCCAGCGTGTGTGTGAGCCGCGTGCGGTAGTGGTCACCCTCGTGCGAGACGAAGACCTGGGTCTTGTGCATGAGCCGGCGAAAGGCAGTGGAGTGGATGATGCGGTCGCAGTCGCGGCGAAACTCATTGCGCGAGGGGCTCTTCTCCTCAGGCACAAGCCTCCCACGCGAACGCGCAGGATCGGCGGCAAAGGGAGCCCGCTCTCGTTCGGCCCGGATCATCACGCGCAGCTCCCGATTTGACATGGTGCCGAGAGCACTTAACTATCGGCGGAACGCCTGTCCAACCGGCGAGAGAGTGGAACTTCGCATGGATGCCACGACCGTTACCGTGACAGATCGCGCGGCGCGTCGAATCGCCCAGATTCTCAGCGCTGAAGCCGCACCCGCGATGCTGCGCGTAAGCGTCGAAGGCGGCGGCTGCTCGGGCTTCCAGTATCGCTTCGACGTTGCGCGTGAGCGGGCGCCCGATGACCTCGTGATCGAGCGCGAGGGCGCCGTCGTCGTCGTCGATCCCGTCTCGCTGCAATACATGGCAGGCTCGCAGATCGACTTCGTCGACGAGCTGATCGGCGCTTCCTTCAAGGTCGAAAATCCGAAAGCGACCGCGTCCTGCGGCTGCGGCACGAGCTTCTCGCTGTAAAGCGCGACCTCGATGAGGATCGCGACCTATAACGTCAATTCGATCAAGCAGCGTGTCGAGCCGATGCAGGCTTGGCTGAAAGAGCGCGCGCCCGACATCGTCTGTTTGCAGGAAATCAAATGCGTCGACGAAGCCTTTCCGCGCGGGGCCTTCGAGGACTTGGGCTACAACGTCGCCGTTCACGGGCAAAAAACCTATAACGGCGTTGCCATCCTCTCGAAATTCCCGCTCGACGAGGTCGCCCCGCAGCTTCCCGGCGACGGCACCGACGTGCACGCGCGCTATCTCGAAGCGGTAGTCTCGACCGGCGATGGAGTCCTCCGCGTCGCTTCGATTTATCTGCCGAACGGCAATCCCCCGGGCGGCGAGAAGTACGAATACAAGCTCGCCTGGATGGACCGCCTGCGCCAGCACGCGCGAAGGCTCCTCGAAAACGAGGAGCCGATGGTGCTCGCCGGCGACTACAACGTCATCCCCTCACCCGCCGACGTGCACGACCCGAAAGCGTGGGAGGGCGACGCGCTGTTCCTACCGGCGACGCGGGAGAAGTTCCGCGCGTTCGAATATCTCGGCCTCGTCGATGCGGTGCGGGCGACAAGCGATTCGCCGGGCCTCTATACGTTCTGGGATTATCAGGCCGGCGCCTTTCAGAAAAACAACGGCATCCGGATCGATCATCTGATGCTGTCGCCGCAGGCCGCCGACCGCCTCGCCGGCGCCGGCATCGACAAGCATATGCGCGGCGGCGAGAAACCTTCGGATCACGTGCCGGCGTGGATTGATCTAGCGATCGAACGACGCTGAACGCGCCGCCTTAGCGGCGGTTGCCCCACAGCCATTGTTCGACATAGACGCGGGCGAGCGCGCGCTCGTCTTCGCTCGTGTGCGCAATCGCGTCCTCGTAATATTGCGCGATCCAGCCGTCACTGCCCGCCGCCGCTTCGTGCGCGAGTGTCAGCCACATCAGGCCGCGCGCCGCCTGCCGCGGCAGGCCGCCCTCGCCGATCACCAGCATGTGGCCGAGGAGAGCCTGCGCTTCGTATTGGCCTTTTTGCGCGGCGAGGCCGAGCCAGCGCGCCGCCTGGCGGGCGTCCTTCGGCGAGCCTTCGGCGCCGAGATGGAAGCGCGCCAGGCGATATTGGGCGTCGGGATCGCCGAAATAGGACGCGGCATAGGAATACATCTCGTAGGCGCGTTCTTTATCCGGCTTCACGTTGGAATTCGGAATGCCGGAGAGATAATAATTGCCGACCGCGACGAAGGCGCTCGAGATGAAGCGCGCATGCGGTCCAATCGGCGACTCGTCGGCGTTTTGAATGGCGAGCTTGTTGAAATATTCGAACGCCTTCTTATCGTCGCGCTTGACACCATCGCCCTCGGCATACATGCGGCCGATCTTCCATTGCGCCGGCAGGTCGCCTTGCTCGGCGGCGTAGCGCAGTTCGGTGAGCGCCTTGCCTTTTTCACCGGCGAGATACGCCTGGGTGCCGGAGCGGAAAGCCTCGAACGGCGTCTGCCGGTCGGGCACCGCGGGTGCGCCGAGCACGCCGGGCGCCGGTGCGAGCGGCGCCACCGGTACCGAGGCGGCGGCAGGCGTCTGCTGATTGTCGAAGGCAAGCGCGGGCGCGGCGATGAGGATCGCCGTCGCGACAGAGCCAAGGCGGATGGCGTTAGATATCCGCATAGGTCTTCTTCTCCGCCTTGCCACCAGGATGGGTGACGGCGCCGTTGACCGCCGGGCCAACTTGTTCCGCGTATTTCCACAGGTAGCCGGAAGCAAAATCGTTATCGCGCGGCTTCCAGCCTTTTTTGCGGCTGGCGAGCTCGTCGGCGGACAGCTTCACGTCGAGCGTGCCCTTCTCAGCGTCGAGCTCGATGATGTCACCGTCCTGCACCAGGGCGATCGGCCCGCCGACCGCGGCTTCGGGGCCGACATGGCCGACGCAGAAGCCGCGGGTCGCGCCCGAGAAGCGGCCATCGGTGATCAACGCCATCTTGCCGCCCATGCCCTGGCCGTAGAGCGCCGCAGTGGTGGCCAGCATCTCACGCATGCCGGGGCCGCCCTTCGGGCCCTCGTAGCGGATGACAAGCACCTCGCCTTCCTTGTATTTGCGGCTCTTCACCGCCTGGAAGCAGGCTTCCTCGCCGTCGAAGCAGCGCGCGGGGCCGGAGAATTTGAGCCCGCTCATTCCGGCGACCTTCACAATCGCACCCTCGGGCGCGAGATTGCCTCTGAGACCGATGACGCCGCCGGTCTTCGAGAGCGGCTTGTTGGCGGGATGCACCACGTCCTGCGCGTCGTTCCATTTCACGCTTTTCAAATTCTCGGCCATCGTGCGGCCGGTGACGGTCATGCAATCGCCGTGCATGAAGCCATGATCGAGCAGCGTCTTCATCAGCAGCGGAATGCCGCCGGCCTCGAACACGTCCTTGGCGACGTATTTGCCGCTCGGCTTGAGGTCGGCGATGTAGGGCGTGCGCTGCATCACTTCGGCAACGTCGAAGAGGTCGAACTTGATGCCGCACTCATGCGCGATCGCCGGCAGGTGCAGCGCGCCGTTGGTCGACCCGCCGGTGGCGGCGACAACGGCAGCGGCGTTCTCGAGCGCCTTTCTTGTCACGATGTCGCGCGGGCGGATGCGGCGGCGCAGAAGCTCCATGATTTTTTCGCCCGCGATCATGCAGAAGTGGTCGCGAATTTCGTAGGGCGCGGGCGCGCCGGCGGAATAAGGAAGGGCGAGCCCGATCGCCTCTGAAACCGTTGCCATGGTGTTGGCGGTGAATTGCGCGCCGCAGGCGCCGGCGGAGGGACAGGCGACTTGTTCGAGCTCGTCGAGATCCTCGTCGCTCATCGAGCCGACCGAGTGCTGACCAACCGCCTCGAACAGGTCCTGCACGGTGACGGGGCGGCCCTTGAAGGAGCCGGGCAGGATCGAGCCGCCATAGATGAAGATCGACGGCACGTTGAGGCGGCACATCGCCATCATCATGCCGGGCAGCGACTTGTCGCAACCGGCCAGGCCAATGAGCGCGTCGTAGGCATGGCCGCGCATGGTGAGTTCAACGGAGTCGGCGATCACTTCGCGCGAGGGGAGCGAGGACTTCATCCCCTCGTGGCCCATGGCGAGGCCGTCGGTGACGGTGATGGTGCAGAATTCGCGCGGCGTGCCGGCGGCGGCGGCCACGCCCTTCTTCGCCGCTTGCGCCTGGCGCATCAACGCGATGTTGCAGGGCGCGGCCTCGTTCCAACAGGTCGCAACTCCCACGAACGGCTGGTGAATCTGTTCACGGGTGAGGCCCATCGCGTAGTAGTAGGAGCGATGGGGAGCGCGTTCCGGGCCCTCGGTGACGTGGCGGCTCGGAAGCCTTGATTTATCGAATGTCTTGGCGTCCATCGGACCAACTCGGCGCCGTCCCTACAGGCGCAATTACCTGGACGGGAATACTAGGACGACGGGCGGGCTGGATGTCGGGTCGCTTTGTGGCGGGACAACGACTTTTGGCCCGGACAGCCCTTTAGCAATGCGAAGTTTTCAAGGTGTGTCGCGGCGGCAACACTAAGCGCAGGTTAATTAATGCCGACCGTGCTGGTTTGGTTCGGGCAATTCTCGTTTTTTGCCCGTTTTACGAGGATAGGCCTCGCTAAACCTTGTTGCCTCCATCCCGGCTCACCCTGAAAGCCGAGGGAGTGCGGTCCGCCATGTTTTTCTCCTTCATGCCCGGCATTCGGGGCCGGCATTCGGCCGGCCCAAGTGTAAACCTCGTGCCGAGCATCCACGCCTTCGCTATCTCTGATTGATTGTAAGAGGTGGATGGCCGGGCAGGCTAGCTTGCGCAGCCTGCCCAAAATTGGCTGCAAGCCCGGCCATGACAAAGGACCAATGCCGCGCCCCCGTCGCCTGCACCAGGATTTTTTTGCCCGCAGCGTGCACGAAGTCGCGCCCGATTTGATCGGCGCGACACTCCTGCTCAAGGGCGTGGGCGGCATCATCGTCGAAGTTGAGGCCTATCATCATACCGATCCCGCCGCGCATAGCTTCGGCGGCCGCACGGAGCGCAACGCCGTAATGTTTGGCCCGCCCGGCCACGCCTATGTCTACCGCTCATACGGCATTCACTGGTGCCTGAATTTCGTCTGCGAGCGGGAGGGAAGCGCCAGCGCCGTGCTCATTCGGGCGCTAGAGCCGACCGATGGCATCGGCGCGATGAAACGGCGGCGCGGCGTGAAGGAATTACGCGCGCTCTGCTCGGGGCCGGGAAAAATCTGTGAGGCGCTCGGAATCACGCGCGCACACAACGCGCTCGCCCTCGACGCGCCGCCATTTCAGCTGTTCGCGCGAACGAGGCCGGTGAAAATCGCCAAAGGCGTGCGGATCGGGATTACCAAAGCTGCGGAAAACCCATGGCGTTACGGATTGAGGGATTCGAAATTCCTGAGCAAACCGTTTGGCGTCAATGCACTGCGCGCTTCGCGAAATCGATCAAAGGCGTGACGAGAAGAAGCGGCAGCCCCGCGATCGCGATCGGCAGGAAAGCGAAGGCGGCGATCCCCGTCGCGTCCCAAGCGGCGCCCGCGATCACCGACACGATCATCGCCACGCCGTAGCCGATGGTGAACATGCCGGCAGCGAGCCGTGGCACGTCCTCATGCGGAACGAGCAGCGCCGGCAGTGCGAGGGCGAGCGCCAACACGCCGGCGCAGGCAAAGCCAATGAGCCCTGCGCCTACGACGGTCCACAAATTCGTCGTCGCGACAATGCAGCCGACGCCAGTGAGCGCGATCACGCCCGCCGCGACGAACGGCCAGGCGCGGCGCTCCCAGCGGCTCGCCATCGCCAGCAATAGAAACGAGGCCGGTAATTGGCCGATGTTGAGCGCCGATAACGCCGGGCCGATCAGGTCGCTGCGGCCATTGCTCGCGAGATAGCCCGGCAGAAATCCGTTCGAGCAAAAATACATGGTGTTCGCCGCACTCATGACGAAGGAGAGCTTCCACAACAAGGGAGCCCGCCAATTGGGCCACCAACGGCGCGAAAGCGCCACCGCCACGCTCGATCGCGGCTGAAAGACGAAAACAAGCAGCGCGATCAGCACGAGCGGAACGGACCAAAAGACGAGGCTCGCGCGCCAGCTCTCGGCGAAGAGCGGCAGCACGAACGGGATGGTGAAGGCGACCGGCAGCGCCTCGCCGATCAGCAATCCGTTGGTGTAGACGGCGGTGCCGAAGCCGATGCGCGCGGGCAGCCACGCGCGCACGATCGGCGGCAGCGATGGCTGCATGATCGCAATCCCCGCGCCCATGAGAATAGTCGCGGCGTAAAGTGCGGTGATTCCCGGCGCGAGGCCGCGCAGCGCGGAGCCGGCGGCGGCAAGTAGAAGCCCGATCACCAACGCCGGCACCGCGCCGACACGCGCGATCAGGAGCGAGCCCGGTACCGCGGCGATAGCGAACAGGATCACCGGCAGGCCGGTGAGGATGCCGATTTCGGTCCCGGACAAATGAAGGTCGGTCTGGATCAGCGCCAGCACCGGCGGGATGGCGAGGATCGGCAGCCGCAACGCGTTGCCGCTGAGCCAGAGCAGAATCAGCGCGGTAAACGGCCGCGCGCTTGCGCTCATGCGGTGTCCTTCAGGCGCACCTTGCTCATGCCGCGCCCTTCAGGCGCTCGAGCGCTTCATGGATCTTAGCGCGGCGGCTTTCCGCCTCGGCGCGCTTCTCGCGCTGCTCGTCGACCACCTCTTCTGGTGCGCGCGCCATGAAGTCGGCGTTCTCGAGCTTCTTGTCGACGCGGTCGATGTCGTCGGCGACCTTCTTCAATTCCTTCTCCAGGCGGGCGCGCTCGGCGGCGAGATCCACAACGCCCTTCAAGGGCATGGCCGCCACTTCGCCGCGCACCAGCAGTTGCACCGAGCCCGCGGGGGGCTTCGCGGCGAAGGAAATTTCCGACAGCCGCGCGAGGCGGCGAAGTGCCTCATCCCAGCGCCCGGCCCGCGCCTCGGCTTCCTTGCCTGCGACGAACACCAACGGCACTTGCGCCGCGGTTGGCACGTTCATTTCCGAGCGCACGGAGCGCACCGCCGAAACAAGATCGACGAGCCAGCCGATCTCGGCCTCGGCCTTTTCGTCTTCCAGGCCCTCAAGGCGCGGCCAGATTGCCAGCGCGAGCAGGCTTTCGCGTTTCTCGCCCTGCGCCTCGGTGAGCCGCCAGAGTTCCTCGGTGAGAAACGGCATGAAAGGGTGTAGCAACTTCAGGATTTCATCCTGCACGAAGGCGGCGGTGGCACGCGTTTCGCTCTTGGCGGCGCCGTCGGCGCCCGTGAGCACGGGCTTCGCAAGCTCGATGTACCAATCGCAATAGATGCTCCAGACGAAACGGTAGACGGCATTGGCGGCGTCGTTGAACTTGTAGGTTTCGATCGCCGCCGTGACTTCTTTCGTAGCGCGCGCGGCTTCGCCGAGAATCCAGCGATTCAAAGTCTCCTTCGCCGATTTTGGATCGAATTTGGCGGCGCGCAGTACCCCGTTCATTTCGGCAAAGCGGGCGGCGTTCCACAGCTTGGTCGCAAAATTGCGGTAGCCCTCGACGCGCGAGGTCGAAAGCTTGATGTCGCGGCCTTGCGCCGCCATCGCCGCCAGCGTGAAGCGAAGCGCGTCGGCGCCGTAGTCGTCGATCAGGTGCAAGGGGTCGATGACGTTTCCCTTCGACTTCGACATCTTGGCGCCGCGCTCGTCGCGCACCAGCGCATGGATGTAGACGGAGCGGAACGGGACCTCCTTCATAAAGTGCAGCCCCATCATCATCATGCGTGCAACCCAGAAGAAGATGATGTCGAAGCCGGTGACGAGGACACTCGTCGGGTAATAGCGCTTCAATTCCGGAGTCTGGTCCGGCCAGCCGAGGGTGGAGAACGGCCACAGCGCCGAGGAAAACCAGGTGTCGAGGACGTCTTCGTCGCGATACAGAGGCACTGGCCCAATATAAACAGGCCCGTTTCCAGGGTTCGCGAGAACAAATCGCTCAACCGCGGCCTGAAAGGCATCACGGTCTGAAATGAACTTCACGTCAGTAGAGTAATAGTTCTCCGCGACAGTTCGGACATCGCTTTCCGACTTTGCGACAAATACTTTCCTTTCATAGATATGCGGATGACCAAGCGGTTCCTGAAGAGAAGGGCCGTACCAAGCCGGAATCTGATGTCCCCACCAAAGCTGGCGCGAGACGCACCAAGGTTGGATATTCTCCAACCAATCGAAATAGGTTTTTTCCCAATCCTTGGGAACGAATCTCGTCTTGTTATTTTTAACTGCGGCAAGTGCTGCCACAGCAAGCTTTTTCGCCTCGACATACCATTGGTCGGTGAGACGTGGCTCTAAAATGACTCCCGAACGGTCGCCATGCAGGACCGTATGGACGTTCGGGTCGACCTTTTCAAGGAGTTGCCTCGCCACAAGCATCTCGACAATGGCACTGCGCGCGACGAAGCGGTCCTTGCCGTCGAGCGCGAGCACCGCATCGAGATCGGCGCTCTTTACCGCGCCTGCAAGAAAGGCATCGTTACCCTTCAGGGTCACGCGCGCGTCTTCGCCGAAGATGTTGATGAGCGGTAGCTTGTGTCGCCGGCTGAGTTCAAAGTCGTTGAAGTCGTGAGCGGGCGTGACCTTCACCGCACCTGAGCCTTTATCTGGATCGGCATACTCGTCACCAACAATCGGAATTTTCCGACCGACGAACGGCAGGATCGCATTTTTTCCGATCAGATGCTTCAGCCGCTCATTCTCCGGATGAACGGCGACCGCCGTATCGCCGAGCATTGTCTCCGGCCGCACCGTAGCGACAGTTATATATGTGTTTACAAGGCCATCGATGGGGTATTTGATGTACCATAAGTGCCCCTTCACCTCGATCCGCTGCACTTCCAAATCGGAAATTGCGGTCAGGAGATTCGGGTCCCAGTTCACCAGTCGCTTGTCGCGATAAATCAGCCCCTCTTTATGCAGCGCGACGAACACCTCGATCACGGCGCGCGACAGCCCCTCGTCCATGGTGAAGCGCTCGCGCCGCCAATCGCAGGAGGCGCCGAGGCGTTTCAGCTGACGGATAATTGTGCCGCCCGACTCCGCCTTCCATTGCCACACGCGTTTGAGGAATTCCTCTCGGCCGAGCGCGCGGCGATGCTCCTGCTTTTCCATCAGCTGGCGCTCGACCACCATTTGCGTGGCGATGCCGGCGTGGTCCGTGCCGGGCTGCCACAGCACGTCACGCCCACGCATGCGCTCGAAGCGGCAGAGGATGTCCTGCAAGGTGTTGTTGAGCGCGTGGCCCATGTGCAGCGAGCCCGTGACGTTCGGCGGCGGGATCACGATGCAGAAGGGCTCGGCGTTCCTGCGCTCGGGGCGGCCGGAATCGAAGGCGCCGGCCTCCACCCAGGTGCGGTAGATGCGATCCTCGATTTCGGCGGGCTGGTAGGTCTTTTTGAGCATGAGTTCCGCGCTGTTCGCGCGGCTTAAAGAGCGGAGTGAGCGAAGAGTGTCAACGCAAAGTACTTTCCACTTTATCCTCTCCGCGGGAGGCACAATATCGCAACTTGTTGCACCAATTCCATGCGCGAGTTGTGGGAATATTCCTGATTACTACATCGAGCGTTCCAGGGCGATTATCTTTTTGCCCGATGATAGACGCTAGCGAGAATGGCATGGCAAGGTCCGATTCGATAAAAAAGAGAGCAAGTTTCAAAAATTATTCAGCGTATTTCTTAATACGCCGCCAAAACTATCCAAAGCTAAAGGGGAAAATTGGGCAAGAAAAAAGCCCGGCAAGTAAGCCGGGTTATTGATTATTGCGTTTAGGATTGCGCCGCTTCTCGATTTCACCGAGATGCACTTCAATCATTCTGATCGTGGCTGCTCGCTGTTCTGGCGTCTGAATGCTGCCGGGTATCAATTCTTTTCTCGACCCATCTGCGATCAGACGATAGAAAACCAGGAAGCTTCCGTCTGACAAACGGCGTTCGCCCATTGGGCCTCTCAACCCTAGACGCCAAAGACGCTGATTGTATTCATCCAGCTCCACGAGAGCGCCGCGTTAGCGGCACTCGATCGTCGGTTCTTCCAGAACTTTGCGCGGGACGATAGCGACCGTAGTATGATCGCTTGCACCACTTTCGGTTGGGAAGACAGCCAGGTCACGATGATCGCGCGCGACGAACAGCTCTTCGAGCGCCCGCACCACAGCCTCATCTAATAGCGGCCGTGAGTATGCGCTGACGAACAACGTCGGCTCATCTTCACTGGTCGCAAAAAGCACACCACTGTCATCCTTTGTGGTAGTTATAGTCATCAACCTTGCGGTCGAAACGTTAGTCATAGAATCACTCTATCCCTCTTGGGAAAACGCATATACTGCCCTCTTGTTCCCCCGCGTGAATAAAAGGGCGTTTCCGTAACTTGGCAAGAAAAAAGAATATCATGAATCGTGGCATGTAAACGTTACGATTTTGAAAGATGTGCCTATGTTGAAATAATGTAACAGCCTGCCCCCAAGCTACTGGATTCATTGCCGTTTTTATACTTTTTTTATCGCCAGCTTAGCTAGCGCCGTGGCCTCGCAAGCGGGCGACTGCTAACCATTGTGACCTGATTACTTGCGCCAACGGATGAAGGTTCGCACTTTGGTCAGGCCAGAATAGGCGAGTCGTTTTCCCACAATTTCAGCGAGAGCGCGGCTTAAAGAGCCGAGCAAGCGGAGAGTGTCAACGCGGGCTCATTAAAAACGCCCTCTCCTTGCGGGAGAGAGAAAATCATTACCGCCCGCCGCGCGAGACGCGCTCGATCTCCGCGCGCACCAGCCGTTCCACGAGGCCCGGCAGGTTGTCCTCAAGCCAGGTCTTCAGCATCGGCTTCAGCATCTCGCGCACCACGTCCTCGATCGAGCGCGAGCCTTCGGCGAACATGGTGTTGGCGAGCGTGCCGAAGGCCGCGGAGACCGCCTCGCTCGCACGCTGCGAGAGCAATTGCTCGTCGAGTCGGGTGGGATAGGCA
>Ga0207505_100013_pt1 | contig 48701 bp, 36 predicted proteins | sample NitcycUWRROWE17A_FD_188207 | JGI IMG/M metagenome (GOLD analysis project Ga0207505, IMG submission 188207) | Soil microbial communities from Arlington Agricultural Research Station in Wisconsin, USA - Nitrogen cycling UWRJ-ROWE17-A (SPAdes) | ecosystem: Environmental > Terrestrial > Soil >... | reverse complement strand
ACAAAATGCGGCTAGCCTCAAAGCCTTGCGGGCGCAAGGCAGGGCGGTGTAATCGATAGTCCGACGTCCGCCCGTACCTTCCTCATGGCGGGGCATAGCGCAGTCTGGTAGCGCACCTGGTTTGGGACCAGGGGGTCGCAGGTTCAAATCCTGCTGCCCCGACCATTTTCCGCCGTCGGGCGGAGCAAAACGAGCGAGAAGGCCATGGTGGCGAGGATTTACAAGCCGGCGCGTACCGCGATGCAATCGGGCAACGCGAACACCAAGCAATGGGCGCTCGACTTCGAGCCGGAGACGCCGCGCCGGATCGAGCCGCTGATGGGTTGGACCGCGTCCGGCGACATGAAGCAGGAGCTGCGGCTCCGCTTCGACAGCAAGGAAGAGGCGGTCGCCTATTGCGAGCGCCACGGCATTACCTATCAAGTGTCCGAGCCGCATGAGCCGGCGCGCAGGAAAATCGCCTATGCCGACAATTTCGCCTACAAACGCCTCGATCCGTGGACGCACTAGAGCATGATCCCGAAAAGTGGAAACCGGTTTTCGGAGAAGATCATGCTCCAGCGAAAAGGCACGACCCCGTAGCTCAGTGGATAGAGCATCAGCCTTCTAAGCTGAGGGTCGGAGGTTCGAATCCTCCCGGGGTCGCCAACAACCGCACAAGTTAGTTTCGAATAGCAATGTCCGCTTTACCCCGGACCCTCAATCTCAGTGGCGAAATGTCCGCCAGGTGCCAAGAACGGACATTTGTGGAAAGACTGAAGGCGCGCCTGAATGCGCGCATTGTGTTGGGGAATTTATCCGCTAGGCTGTTACCCATGAATAGAATCCTGTTAGCCGCCATGCTCGCCGCTGTTGTTTTGGCCAGCTCGGCGCAGGCGGCGTTGGCTCTCAGTTGCACTAGAATCTGCTTCCATCGGCAAACTAATTGCGAAGCGCCGTGCGCCACGGCGAAAATAGACTGTAGGAAGTCTTGCGGCATACTGGATCACGCGTGCCGTAAGGCCTGCGCGGCGGCTTATATTTCCTGCACCGAGCCCTGCGCCGTTGAATTTCGGACCTGTATCCGCGACTGCAGACGCTAGCTCCGCGACCGCCTAAGTGCGCGTTAAGCGCTCATTCGACGGCCGAGACGAGAATTGTCACTCCGCCCGTAGCAAAATTCGCCAGATCGGCAACCACCGCTTTCCCTGCGGGCGAACCCATGGCAGCGCCCGCGTTGGGCCAAAAACGGAAGTGACATCTCAGGTTTGATCTCTCTGCTCTTGCGCAGAAACCAGACGCGAATCTCGCCCCGGCACGTTCGCGTTGTGCCAGGCTGTCGAGCTTGACCATCATCCGCCCTTTTCAACGCAATACTTTCCCAACAGTTCCAAGACCTTGCCGGTATTATTGTCACTTCTATCCCGCCTTCATCTGATTGGCTGGAGTCGGCCGGCGCTTGGAACCGGAAGGCGAGCTCGATTGTTGCAACGATTGTCGGCAGTGCTCTGCCCGCAGGGTGCTGGCCGGCGGGGCTCAGCGTCCTACGGCCGGGGCAAAATGAATGAAAAAAGCATCGGCGGACATTGCAATCGTCGGCGGCGGCATTTGCGGATTGGCGCTCGCGCTCAACCTGCATCAGCGCGGCATTGCTTGCCGCGTCTACGAGCGCGTCGCCGACGTGAAGGAACGCGGCGTTGGAATGACTCTGCTCCCGCATGCGATCCAGGAGTTCTCGGCGCTTGGTCTTGCCGACGACTTGCTGAAGAGTGGAATCGAAAACGAGGAAAGTTGCTTCTTCAATCGTTTCGGTCAGTTGATTTATAAGGAAGCGCGCGGAAAGTTCGCCGGTTACAAATACCCCGAAATTGGCATTCATCGCGGCAGGCTTCATCACATTCTATACGATGCGGCATGCGATCGCATCGGTTCGGATCGGATTCAAGCGAACCATGAATGCATTGGAGTGGAACAAGACGAGCGCGGCGCCACGCTGTCCTTCCGGGAGACGTCATCGGGCCGCGCGCTCGACTCCGCGCGCGCAAACATTGTGATCGCTTGTGACGGCATCAATTCGCGAATCCGCAAACAATTCTATCCCGACGACGACGTGGTGTTTGGCGGAATCAATACCTGGCGCGGCATCACGCGCCATAAGCCGATCCTGACCGGCCGCAGTTACATTCGAATCGGATCGATCATGACCGGAAAAATTGTGATGTATCCGGTCATCGATGATGTCGATGGAAACGGGAACCAGCTGATCAACTGGGTCGCCGAGATCAAGCAAGGAACGTTCGAGAGAAATGACTGGAACAAACCCGGCGATCTCCGCGATTTTTTCCACGTGTACCGTAATTGGCGTTTCGATTGGCTTGACGTGGCGGCATTGATCGAGCGTGCCGACCAAATTCTGGAATATCCCATGGTCGACAAGGATCCGATCGACCGCTGGACATTCGGGCGCGTGACGCTTGCCGGGGATGCGGCCCATCCCATGTATCCGCGCGGATCGAATGGCGCCGCGCAGGCGGCCATTGACGCCCGCATCCTCGCCGATCTCCTGCGTGATAGCCGCGATTCAAGCGCGGCGCTGCGTCGCTATGAGGAGCTGAGGCGCGAGCCAACGGCAAAAATCGTGCGCACCAATCGGCAATGTCCGCCGGATTTCATCAACATCAAGGTTGAAGAGCTGGTCGGCGATCGGCCGTTCGACAATCTCGACAAGTACATTTCGCAAGCCGAAATACGCGCGCTGTCCGACAATTACAAACGCATTGCTGGATTTGCGTTGGCGGATCTGAAGGCAAAATAACGATTTTCTCTTTGCCTCGAATCTTAAGGGCGGCCATCGGTTCGCGATCATATTGGCGATCGAGGGCACAGAAGACTGTCCCGTGATGCCGCTTTCACATCGGCCGCGACGTTCCATTGCGCGCGGGCGGTCGAGGAATCGCACCGGAACTCGTTGCGGGCGCGGTCTTGGGCAAATATTTTGATTTCACCGCGGGGTCTAAACTGGCGACGGCGCTGTCGGGCAAGCGGATCCAAGTCTCATCCATTCCCAACAGCGGTATCCCCAAATAGCCGCGCACCGTGAGGACTTGTCCATCGGGACGAAGCGTCATCATGGCGCGGTATACGTTGCCATCGCGAGGATCCAGAATATTTCCGTCCTCATAAGTCAGTCCGTGCCGTTTCATTCCCCTGATTAAGGAAAGCCCCAACAGGGGCGCATCCCGTCGGTCATCGGCGCATTTGCTGCAAATCGGGTTTGCCTCGTCTTGCGGCCTCGGAAACAGCTTGGCAATCACACCCTCATAAGCGCCGTCGCGCTCAATAAACAGAAACCACACGATGGGTTGGCCGGAATCGCCCTGTTTTTCCCAAAGACCGACAAGCGCCGGTTCCGCTGCCGCGGCGCGCGCTGCTGAGAAAGCCAGAATCGCCAATAACGCGATGGCCCGTGCCAGTGAGACAATTTTCAAACGCGGCTCCGGTGCATCCAACCTCGATGGCGCCGTTCAATCCCTCGGCAATATGGCCGTTTCGTGAGCCTCGCGGCCGGGCTCGCGGGCTCTCGACGATCGATCGGAACGCGAACCAATGTCCGGCGTTGTTTATTCGCGCTTCATCTCTTTCCGCCCTTGGCGGCGGGCGGGGTTGGAACAGCGGGGTTGGCTGGTCAAGCCGGCCGGCTAAGGAATCGGAGAGTTTTTGGCCCATGCCGCTGTCCTTGAAGCTCGCATCGCGCAACCTCTTCCACGATCGGCTCCGCTTCCTTGCGACCTTGGTCGGCATCGTCTTTTCAATTGTCCTCGTGATGGCGCAGATGGGTCTCTACCTCGGTTTCGGCCGTATGGTGACGACGATGATCGATCACGCGCCGGCGGATCTGTGGATCGTGTCACGCGGGGTCAAATCCTTTGACGACTTATCGCTGCTCGATGCCGACACGGGAATCAAGGCGTTGGCGATTGCCGGGGTCGCTCACGCCACTCCGGTGATCATCGGATTTTCGATTTGGCGCATGCCGAGCGGCGAAATGACCCCCGTGTTCGTCGTTGGTTCGGATTTGGGAGCTCGCGGCCTGCAACCTTGGAATTTGGTTGAAGGCAAGGTTGAGGACTTAGCGGCGCCCGACGCCGTCGCGGTTGACCGCTCTTATTTCGAAACGCTGGGAATTTCGGGCGCCGGCGCGCTCGCCGAGATTCACGGCCAACAAGTCAGAGTGGCTGCCGTCACCGACGGCATTCGGTCCTTTGCTACCATGCCTTACGTGTTTTCGGGCCTTGATCGCGCGCGTTCTTATCTCGGATTATCCCCGGACAAGATCAGCCACTTGCTCATTCAGGTGGGGCGGGGAAGCGACGTCGAGCGAATCCGCCGCGAGATTCAAAAGAATATTGCCGGTATTGACGTTCTTACGCCGAACGAGTTTCGCGACCGCAGCCGCTCGTTTTGGCTGTTCGGGACGGGCGCCGGTGCCGCGCTTTTTTCCGGCGCGTTGCTCAGCGTGATCGTCGGAACGGTGATTGTGGCGCAGACACTTTATTCGAGCACCAAAGACCATCTGCCCGAATTCGCCACCCTGCGAGCCATAGGCTGCTCGAACCGCTACATTTATAAAGTCATTCGATACCAAGCGCTGCTCAACGCCGTCATCGGATTTTGCATCGCCGGCATCGTCGGCGCCGCGATGGTCCGTATGACGGCGAAGAGTGCGTTGCCGATCGTGCTTACGCCCGAGTTAGTCATTGGGTTGTTCATTCTAACTGTCGTGATGTGTACTGCCGCGGCGATCGTCGCAATCGCTCGGGTCGTTCGTATCGATCCGGTCATGGTCTTGACGCGATGACCGGGCCAATCATCGCGGCAAAAAACCTCACCAAGGTCTTCGGCCGCGGCCACGCGCAAGTCAGGGCGCTCAAGTCCGTCAGCCTGTCGCTTGCCGGCGGCAAATTGACGTTGTTGATGGGTCCATCCGGCAGCGGCAAGACCACGCTTCTCTCGATCCTTGGCTGCATGCTCAGTCCCGACGCGGGCGAGGTCTGCGTGTGCGGTATTTCCGCGAAAAAAGCGGGGCCCGAACAGCTCGCCAAGATCCGCAGGTCCTACATCGGGTTTGTATTCCAATCGTATCATTTGTTTCCCACCCTCACCGCCGCTGAAAACGTTCAATTGGCCCTGGACGTGCGCGGCGAGCGCGGCCGCAAGGCAAGGACCAAGTCGCGGAAGTTGCTGGCAAGGGTCGGGCTGGAGCAAAAGTTCACGGCCTTCCCGCGTGAGCTCAGCGGCGGCGAGCAGCAGCGGGTCGCGATCGCCCGGGCGATCGTCGCGAACCCATCCGTCATTCTCGCGGATGAGCCCACCGCCGCTCTGGACGGCAGCAACGGTCGTGCGATCATGACCCTCCTCACCGAGATCGCCAGGGAGCAAAAGAGCGCCGTGCTGGTTGTGACGCACGATTCGCGCATCATGCCGTTCGCGGACAGGATTATTTACATCGAGGACGGTTCTCTCACGGATGAAGAGACGGGCGGTGCCCGGGTCTATCCAATACGCAAGAGCGCCTCTGGCTGAATTTGACCGCGCCGGACGGCTGATAAATGCGAGCCTTCGCGCCGCGAAGGGCGAATTGTCGGCCGGGAACAAACACATCCTCAACGGGTTGAAAGGGGCGAACTCGACGGTGCTTTTCCGCTTGGAGGAGTTTGCAGTGGCCCGCCCGGTTGCCGACGATCATCCGTACACGCAATCGGCGCGAAAAGTTTCGCGGGCGAATGAGCGCTGTCTACCGCGAATAAACGGATGGACGAGCGCTTGTCCGCTTTCCGACTCTGTGCCGTGGGATAGCCCCGGCGCATTGGAAATTGGGTTCGATCTTCCCGAGCGCTACAACGCAAGCGAAATCCTGTTTCATAATTTAGTGGAGGGACGTGGCGACCATCTTGCCGTGACCGGGCCAGCGGGTACGCGCAGCTACGCGCAACTGTGCTCGGATGCCGCGCGATGGGGCAACGGTTTGCTGTCCCTCGGTCTCACGCGCGGTGATCGCGTCCTTCTGATTCTCGAGGACACGCCCGCCTATCCGGCGGCCTTTTTTGGCGCCGTCCGCGCGGGGCTGGTGCCGGTCCTGATCAATTTTCTCACGCCGCCGGATTCACTGCGGTTCTATCTGATCGATTCAGGCGCCCGAGTCGCCATTGCGGAGGCGGCCTTCTGCGATCGCATCGATAGCGCGCGCGCGGGCACGCGGCTGAACCACCTGATCGTCGTCAATGGCCAGGCAGACCGTAAGCTGCGATTTGAGACGAAACCGGCGGCCGCGTGGCTCTCGACATTTCCCGACCGATTGCCGCCCGCGGACACGCACCGCAATGAGATGGCGTTTTGGATGTACTCGTCCGGCTCGACCGGTCGGCCAAAAGGAATTGTACATTTGCAGCACGACATGGCGTACACGGCGCAGTCTTATGGCCGCCATATCCTCAAACTGACTTCGCAGGATATCTGTTATTCGGCGCCCAAGATCTTTTTCTCGTACGGTTTTAGTAATTCGATCACCTATCCTTTTTCGGTGGGCGCGACTTCGTTGCTGGTGCCGGGCGCGCCGAAACCCGCTGCGGTGTTTGCGGCAATTGCGCAATATCGTCCGACCGTCTTCTTTGGACTACCGACGCTCTACGTAACCTTGACCAACGCCCCGGAGCGCGCCCATGCCGATGTTTCCTCGCTGCGCCTCGCCATCTCGGCCGCGGAAATTTTATCCGCCGACGTCTTCAACGCCTGGAAGGAATTGACGGGAATCGAGATCATCGAGGGCCTGGGCTCGACCGAGGTGCAGAACATCTATGTCTCCAATACCATCGAAAAGAAAAAGCTCGGCGCCGCGGGCATGCGCGTGCCTGGTTATGAGCTCGTGCTCAAGGATCGGAGGGGTAACGAGGTCGGCGAGGGTCGCGAAGGCATTTTGTGGGTACGCGGCCAGTCCAACACGCCGCTCTATTGGAACTGCCCGGATAAAACCGCGGAAATCATCCGCGAGGAAGGATGGCTTTGTACCGGCGATCGTTTCGCGCGTGATAAAGACGGGTTCTATTTTTTCCGCGGCCGCAACGACGATCTTGTGAAGATTTCGGGGCAATGGGTCCATCCGCTGGAAGTTCAAAGCTGTCTTTGCGGACACCCGGATGTGCGCGAATGCGCCGTTGTTGCGGTGGAATTGCCCGATCGTCGCACGACGTTGAAGGCTTTCGTCGTCATGAAAGACGCCTCCTTCAATCCCGAGGAGGCGACGCGTACCCTGCAGAATTTCGTGAAGCACAGCCTGCTTCCGTACAAGTACCCGCGAATGGTTCAGTTCTTGCGCGAACTTCCAAAAACGGGAACCGGAAAAATCGACCGGCAGGCTCTTTTGAAAACCGACGGGGAACAAATTTTACGTCGAAAACCCAAGCGGCGTAGAAAAATTCGTTCCAGCCGGCCCGACTTAATCGTGGCGAATCCCGCAGGCCGGCGAGCACCGGCGGGCCGAACATGAGCAGGACAAGTCTGGCGATCGGCAATTTACGCGCATTTGTCATTCTGCTCGTCGTATCGTTTCATTCAACATTGGCCTATCTCGCCTCGCAGTCAGCTTCGCCGCTGCCCTTCGATAGTCCGCCTTATGATTGGCGCGCAATTCCGATCCACGATAGCGCGCGATGGTTCGGCTTCGATCTGTACGGCGCTTTTCAATACGTATTCCTGATGCCCTTCATGTTTCTTCTTTCCGGGCTTTTTGTCTGGCCCAGTCTCGTGCGCAAAGGAGCCGGGGCATTTCTCTACAATCGCTCGTTACGCATCGGCGTGCCGTACGTTCTCACGCTCTGTTTGCTGATGCCGGTGACCTTTTATCCGGCCTATCGGATCACGGCGATCGATCCGAGCTGGTCCGCATACTGGACGCAGTGGACGGCGCTGCCGTTCTGGCCGGATGGACCGCTGTGGTTTCTGTGGCAAATATTGCTGCTCGACTTCGCCGCGGCAGCGCTGTTTCGGTTTGCGCCTCGCGCGGGCGAATTCCTCGGCCGGCTGTCGATAGGGGCCGGCGAATTTCCCGGGCGATACTTCATCGGATTTGCGGTCATTTCCGCGCTCGCCTATCTCCCTCTGGCTTCGATCTTTAAGCCCTGGGACTGGGATCAATTCGGTCCGTTTTCTTTTCAGCCCGGCCGCTTGCTGCACTACGCGGTCTACTTCTTTGCGGGCCTCGGCATCGGCGTCAATGGAATCGAGCGCGGCCTATTCCGCTCGGACGGCATGTTGGCTCGCCGTTGGGCGCTCTGGTTGGGCCTCGCGCTCGTCGCATTTTTCGCCTGGATGGGCGTCACCGCGCTGACGATGGAAGGTCAGCGTTGGCAAGCGCCGCTTCAACCAGTCTCCGATATTTTATTCGCTTTCTCGAGTGCTGCCTCCTGTTTTGCACTTGCAGCGATCTTCTTGCGTTTTGCAACCCGGCAGACGCCGGTAGCAGACAGTCTCTCGCAGAACGCGTACGCGATATATCTGGTGCATTATGGGTTCGCGATCTGGCTGCAATTTCTGCTGCTTGGGCTGGCGCTTTTCGCGGTGGCAAAGGGCGCCATCGTATTCGCCGGCACGCTCACCCTCGGTTGGGCTACCGCGATCGCTTTACGCCGCATGCTCGTCGGCGCTAGTGAGATCTTGCGGGAACGGCGCACATCGGCGGGGCCGCATGCAAGGTTGCGGGCCGGTTCAGGCGATGCCCGGACTAAACGAGCGTGAACGATATCCGCCCGGCCGCCGGCCGTTGCGCTCTCAGCCGAACATCCACGATTTTGGATCCGCGATCGGCTTATTCTCATTGAGCGCGAGAATGCCCTTGATATTGCGGATGGTCGACCACACCAGCGACCACAACAAGATCAGCACCCCGATCCCGACCACCACTAGCGCGAGCCCGACCGCGACATAGAGCAGCAAGATCCAGAACGTGCGGATCTGAAATTGAAAATGGGATCGCGCCACCGGATCGGCCGTGTCCGATTTTATGTAGGCGATGATCACGCCGATGATGGCCGTGATGACGGTCAAGAAGCCGGCGAGATAAAGAACATAGACGATGAGCGCGAGGCCGGAGTCCGACACCACCCGCGGCGGCGGGTCTTTCGGCGTTTCTCCGGTCATGTGTGGTCCCTTCCGCTCCGCTGCCTTGCCGCAGGTTATAAACAAATATGGCCCCGACTTATCGCTGATTGGCAATATCTCAATCGGCAATTCAGCCCTAAATTTCCAAGGGCGGACAACGAGTGGCGCGAATTCCGCCATAGTCGAGCCTGCATACTCGCGGCCGCGGAGGGCGACGTTGCCGGCTCCGTCAAGCTTCCCGCCGCCCGGCTTGGCCTTGACGCAGAAAGAGCTTCAGTGGTGAGCTGATCGCCAGGCTGGGCAGGAAATCCATACGCAAAAAAGCGATGGCTTCGGCGCTGGCGGGCCTGCTCGGGCTCGCAGCCGTCTTCACCCTGCTCGCGGGCGCCGCCCGCGCGCAGCAGGATCCGCGCGACCAAGCGCACGGGCAACGGCGGAGGGCGGAACGCTCGCGTGCTTGAGGCCGCGGCACTGTTGCCGCGGCAGCCGGTCAAGCTTGAGCGATCCCCCATAATGGCGCCCTTGATGCTGGCGGCGACTTCCCGCTAACTGTCGCCGATCGGCTGCCCTCTTTCGAGTCCGAGCCATGCCCCTTTCGAGCGTCGACTTTTCCACGGTTTCTCGCGTGCTCGTGGTGCATCTTCGCCATTATGGCGACGTGCTGCTGACGTCACCGGTCTTTTCGGCGTTGAAAAAACACGCGCCGCACATCGAAGCCGATGCGCTGATTTACGACCACACGGTCGAGATGCTCACCTTCCACCCGGCGATCGCGGAAATCCATTGCAGCGTGCGCAAGCGCAAGGACCTTCCGTTCGCCGACAAGCTCCGATCGGAACTTCGGCTGTTGCGCACGCTTCGCGCCCGCCGCTACGACATGCTGATCTGCCTCGGCAACCATCCGAGCGCCCTTTGGCTGACGTGGTTTCTGCGGCCGCGCTACAACGTGGCGCCGCGCAGAGCGGGCGCGCTGGCGCGTCTGTGGCGAAAGAATTTCACCCAGGTCGTGAAATATCCGGCCAACGCGCGGCGGCATCAGATCGAGCTGAACCTCGACGCGCTGCGCATGTTTGGCGTCTTTCCGGGCGAGGAGGAACGCCGGCTCGTGCTGGTGCCGGGCGAGGACGCCGAAGCATCGGTGCGCAATCGCATGGCCGCGGCGGGTCTGGCGCCCGGCGGCTTCGTCATTGTGCATGCGCCCGCGAGCCTCGCCTACAAGCAATTGCCGCCCGAGCGCACCGCTCGGCTGATCGAAGAACTCGTCAAGGATGGCGAGCGCGTCGTGCTCACCGGCGCACCCGCCAAGTCGGATCTCGCCTTGATCGGCGCGATCCGCGGCGAGTGCCGCGCCGACACCGTCGACTTTTCCGGCCAGCTGTCGATGAAGGAGCTCGCCGCATTGATCGGGCAAGCCAAGCTCGTCATCGCCGTCGACTCCGCGCCGGTGCACATCGCCGCGGCGATGCAGACGCCGGTGGTCGCGATCTTCGGGCCCACCAATGAATACATCTGGAGCCCGTGGCGCGTGCCGCACCGGGTGGTCGCTTCCAGCCGCCATCCCTGCCGGCCGTGCCATAACGCCGGCTGCGGCGGCAGCGGGGTGAGCGACTGTCTTCTCACGCTTCCGGCGGATTCGGTGCTCGCCGCGGCGAGAGAGCTCATGGCCGAGCGCGCGGGCCGGAGATTGCCGCCGGCGAGCGAGCCGCGGCGCAAAGTCGCTCCGTAACGTCGGGTCCCGGACGTTGTTAAACGCGATGGGTATCGGTATTGCGTTTTTGTGCGCATAATCTGTTCCGCCGCGAAGACGCGGCCAAAAACATGGGGGAGCCGTTGGCAAGAAGCGCCGGATCGTACCGGGCAGCGCGGTCGACGGAAATTGCGCTCGTCATTCTGCTCGCCGCCTTTTGCGGCGTATGGCCGCACGCCGCCAGCGCCGCCGAGGCCCGCGGCGTGGCGGAAGTCCCCGCCGAGGATATTTTCGGCTTCACCTCGCCGACCGACGTGGGCAATGAGGGCGACAAGGGATTCGCCAACGAGAATGACGGCCGCCTCGGCAAGCGAAGCGGCACCTATCATGCGCTGAATACGAAATACGAATTCAGCAAGACCTTGCCCGACGACTGGTGGATCGCCGGTTCCTTGTTCGGGGCGTTCTACCGCATTGACAACGTTCCCGGCCTCAACGATGTCGATCGCATCGCCTTCGACGGTCTGTCATTTGAAATCGAGCACCGCGTCCTCAAACGCGGGGCGGGAAATCCGTTCGCCATTTCGCTGTCGATCGAACCGCGTTGGGGCAGGATTGACGGCATTTCCGGAGAAGGCTCGAATTCGTTCAGCGCGGCCCTCAAGCTGTTCGCCGACGCGGTGGTGATCCCCGACCGGATGTTCTGGGCGGCGAATTTGCAGTGGGCGCCGCAGACGGCGCAGGATCCGGCGAACCGCGGTCATTGGATGGATTCTTCATCGACGCTTGTGTCGACGGCGCTTGCGTTTCAGCTTTCGGCCAAACTCTATGCCGGCGTCGAAACGCGTTATCTGTCGTCGTTCGGCAACGCCTGGCCCAGCCAAAATCTCGGCAACGCGCTCTACCTTGGCCCGACGTTCTTGTGGCGGATCACGGACAAGGTGTCTTTCAACGCGACGTTTCAACCGCAAGTCGCCGGCCACGCGGCCGGAAATCCTGCCAGGCTCGATCTCGATAATTTCGAGCGCGCCCAGTTTCGCGCAAAGCTCGCCGTCGCGTTGTAAGGATTTTATTTTTCGCCGCCGCTTGGGCGATGAAACGCGGACAAGATCGGCTCAAAGGTCCTGCGTGCGGCGAGCCATGGCGCGCTCCCAGAGCTTTTCCCGGTCCTCGTCGAAAACCAAGGCCGGCTCTTCCGGGGCAATAAACCAGGCGCCGCTTGCGAGTTCACCCTCGAGCTGGCCGGACGCCCAACCCGCATAGCCGAAGAGAACGAGGCTCTTCTGCGGTCCCCGGTCATGGCCGATATCGCGCAGGATCTCGGGCGTCGAGGTCACCGCCACGCGCCCGTCAATATCGACGGTTTCGGCGCGGCGATAATCGGGGCTGTGGATGACAAAGCCGATTTGCGGCGCGACTGGACCGCCCGCGAACACGCGCACGCTGCCGTTGGCCGAGTTTTCCTTCTCACCGAGCGTCGCGAGAATGCTTGCGAGCGGACGCTCTCCCAGCGGCCGATTTAGCACCAGGCCGACCGCGCCTTCCTGGCTGTGCCGCACGATGAGAATCACCGTTTGATCGAAGCGCGGATCGCCCATCCGGGGCGAAGCGATCAGCAGCTGACCGGCGAGCGAGCCGCGCGCCGGCAATTCGCCGGGCGTCGGCAAGGCGGCATGGAGCAATTCCGCCGGCGCCAAGATCGCGGCAAGCGCGAGGATCGCGTACCTTAGCCAGTTCAACAACATGGTCGGTTGCCGATCGGGCGGACGCTACTCCCTTCCCATCCGATATGTCCAAGGATAAGGCTTGACGGCGCGAGGCGGAGACGAGGCATGGCAAAACCGGATGAGACGCTCGACGCCTACATCGAGGCGGCGGCGCGCGCGCTGTCGTTGCCGATCGAGCCCGAGTGGAAGCCCGCCATCCGCGCCAATCTCCAAGCGACGCTGAAACACGCCGCCCTCGTCGACGAATTCCCGCTGCCGGACGAGGTCGAACCGGCGCCGGTATTCAAGGCGTGATGCATGGCGCTTGATCACGATTGGGCGCCGGCCTGGCGGATCGTCTCCGCGATCGAGAGGGGCGAGGCGAGCGCACTCGCGGTTGTCGAGGCGGCGCTCACGCGCATCGAGCGGCTCAACCCGAAAGTCAATGCGTTCACGGCCGTCGTCGCCGAGCGCGCGCGCGCAAAAGCGAAGGCGATCGATGCGCGCAAACCGGGCGGCGCGGCGCCGCTCGCCGGCGTTCCCTTCGCCGTCAAGAATCTGTTCGACGTGAAGGGGCTCGTGACCGTCGCCGGCTCCAAGATCAACCGCGACCACGTGCCGGCGGCGAAGGATTCGCCGTTGATCGAGCGGCTCGAGGCCGCGGGCGCGATCCTCGTCGGCGCGCTCAACATGAGCGAATACGCCTATGATTTCACCGGCGAGAATATCCATTACGGCCCCGCCCGCAATCCGCATGATCTGACGCGCATGACCGGCGGCTCGTCGAGCGGCTCGGTTGCCGCCGTCGGCGGCGGGCTGGTGCCGCTCTCGCTCGGCTCCGACACCAACGGCTCGATCCGCGTGCCGGCCTCGCATTGCGGAATTTTCGGCCTGAAGCCGACTTATGGACGGCTTTCGCGTGCGCGCTCGTTTCCGTTCGTGACGAGCCTCGACCATGTCGGGCCCTTCGCACGCAGCGCGCGCGATCTCGCGCTCGCCTATGACGCAATGCAGGGCCGCGATCCCGAGGATCCGGTATGCGCCGATCGCGACGCCGAACCGGTGACGCCGCTCGTCGAGCGCGGCGCCGACGGCCTGCGCATCGCGATCGCCGGCGGATACTTCCAAAAAGGCGCGTTTCCCGAGGCGAAGGAAGCGCTCGCCCGCGTCGCCGCGGCGCTCGCCGCCAAGCGCGAGGTCGAAATTCCGGAATCCGGGCGCGCGCGTTCCGCCGCCTATGTGATTACCGCGAGCGAGGGCGCGGCGCTCCATCTCGAGCGGTTGCGCCGGCGTGCGCGCGATTTCGATCCCGCGGTGCGCGACCGCCTGATCGCCGGCGCGATGGTGCCGGCTTCGCTCGTGGTGAAGGCGCAGAAGTTCCGCCGCTGGTATCGCGCAGAAGTGCTCAAGCTCTTCGACGGCGTCGATGCGATTCTCGCGCCGGCAAGCCCCTGCACGGCGCCGAAAATCGGCCAGCAGACGTTTGTGATCGACGGCGTCGAAATGCCGCTCCGGCCGAATCTCGGCCTCTACACCCAGCCGATTTCCTTCATCGGGCTGCCGGTGGCGGTGGCGCCGGTGCCGCTCGCGCCGCTGCCGATCGGGGTGCAGATCATCGCCGCGCCCTGGCGCGAGGATGTCGCGCTGCGGATCGCACATACGCTGGAGGAGATGGGCGTTGCCTCGGCGCCCCGGCCCGTGCTTTGACAGGAAAAAACGATGTCCGCTTATCGCCTGCACCACTTTCCGGAATCGGGCAACAGCTACAAGCTGGCGCTCATGCTGACACTGTGCGGACAAAAATTTGAACCGGTATGGACCGACTTCGGCGGTGGCGTCACCCGCACTGCGGAATGGCGGCAGAAGGTCAACGCGCTCGGCGAAATCCCCGTGCTGGAGGATTCAGGCGAACGCCTCACCCAGACGGCGCCGATTTTGCTGCGCTTGGCCGAGCGCTACAGCCGGTTTGGCGGCAAGGACGACAATGAGCGTTTCGAAATCCTGCGCTGGCTTTTTTGGGACAACCACAAGCTCACCGGCTACATGGCGACGTATCGCTTTCTGCGCGCGTTCACGCCTTCTCCCGATCCGCAGGTGCTCGCCTTCATGCGAAATCGCATCGACGATTATCTCGGCATCGCCGAGCGCCACCTTCAGGATCGTTCGTTTCTGGTGGGCGAGCAGCCGACGGTGGCGGATCTCTCCATGTGCGCATACCTCTCCTTTCCGCCGGAAGAGAGTGGGTATCACCTGGCCGCGAGTCATCCGGCCGCGTACGCGTGGCTCGGTCGGATCGCGGCGCTGCCGGGCTGGCGCGCGCCCTATGATTTGCTGCCGGGCCAGCGCTTGCGCTGCTACGTATAAGCGACGCGGAGTCGCCCGTCGGTTTTTGGCGTTTGGCTTGCGGCAACAGGGCGCAAGCCGGACATACATTCGTGCAACTTTTCGCCTTGCCTCGTGCTTATAATGGACTGAGGCTTTCCCGAGGGCGCAGCGCTATGTGAGGCGCGCAAATGAACGTTTCCTCCTGGCGGCGACAATATCTGACCCGGCCGATCTTCGGCTGGGCGAAGAACGCGCTCCCCACCATGTCCGACACCGAGCGCGAGGCGCTGGAAGCCGGCGACGTGTGGTGGGACGCGGAATTGTTCACCGGCAATCCCGACTGGTCGAAGCTCTTGGCGACGCCGAAGGCGACGCTTTCGGCGGAAGAGCAAGCTTTCCTCGACGGCCCGGTCGAGGAGCTTTGCGCGCTCTGCGACGACTGGAAGATCAATTGGGAGCTGCGCGATCTGCCGCCCGAAGCCTGGGAATTCATCAAGCAGCACCGCTTCTGGGGCATGATCATCCCCAAGGAGCATGGCGGGCTCGGCTTTTCCGCCTTCGCCCACTCCGAGGTGATCCGCAAATTGTCGAGCCGCTCGGTGACGGCGGCGGTCACCGTCATGGTGCCGAACTCGCTCGGCCCGGGCGAGCTTCTGATGCGCTTCGGCACCGAGGAGCAGCGCAAGCACTGGCTGCCGCGGTTGGCTGCCGGCGCCGAGATTCCCTGTTTCGGCTTGACCAGCCCCGAGGCCGGCTCCGATGCCGCCGCGATGATCGACAAGGGCGTCGTCTGCCGCGACAACAGCGGCAATCGCGAAATCGGCATCCGGCTCAACTGGCACAAGCGCTACATTACGCTGGGCCCGGTCGCGACCGTCCTCGGCATCGCCTTCAAGCTTTACGATCCCGACCATATTCTCGGGAAAGAAGAAGACATCGGCATCACCCTGGCGCTGGTGCCGGTGAACACCGCCGGCGTCGAGATCGGCCGCCGCCATCTGCCCGCATTCCAAGTTTTCCAGAACGGCCCGAACTGGGGCCGCGACGTGTTCATTCCGCTCGACAACATCATCGGCGGCGCCGAGCGGGTGGGACAGGGCTGGAAGATGCTGATGGCCGCGCTCGCCGCCGGCCGCGGCATTTCGCTGCCCTCGCAATCGGCGGCGGGCATCGCCTATGCCGCGCGCACCTCCGGCGCCTATGCGCGCGTGCGCGAGCAATTCCACGTGCCGATCGGAAAATTCGAGGGCATCCAGGAGGCGCTCGGCCGCCTCGCCGGCAGCGCCTATCTTATCGACGGCGCGCGCCGTTTCACCTGTGCCGGCCTCGACCAAGGCCACCATCCGGCGGTGATTTCCGGCATCATGAAGTTGCACGCGACCGAGCGTCTGCGCGCCGCGGTGAACGAGGCCATGGACATCCATGGCGGCAAGGCAATCATGGACGGCCCGCACAACTACCTCGGCAATCTCTACCGCTCGGTGCCGGTCGGCATCACCGTCGAGGGCGCGAACATCCTCACCCGCAATCTCATCGTCTTCGGCCAGGGCGCGATCCGTTCACATCCTTATCTGTTGGCGGAGATGAACGCGCTCGGCGAGCCGGACCGGCAAAAGGCGCTCGAGCGCTTCGATGACGCGCTCTGGAAGCACGTCGGCCACAGCCTCGCGACGTTGCTCCGCGCCTGGGGGCGGAGCTGGACCGGCGGCCTCATTTCGCCGGCGCCCGACGCGGGTGCGGCGACGAAGTTCTATCGCCAGCTTTCGCGCTACGCCGCGTGCTTTGCGCTCACCGCCGACATGGCGCTGCTCACCATGGGCGGCGCGCTCAAGCGCAAGGAAATGATCTCCGCCCGCCTCGGCGACATTCTCGCCGAGCTTTATCTTCTTTCCGGCGCGCTCAAGCGCTGGCAGGACGAAGGAAGGCAAGAGGCGGATTTCCCGCTGCTCGCCTTCTGCATGGAAACCGGACTGAAGACGATCGACGCGCGCTTTCAGGAAGTGTTCGCCAATTTCCCCAACCGCTTCGTCGCGCTGTTCCTGAAACTCATCGTGCAGCCGCTCGGCATCCGCCGCCACGGTCCGCGCGACGCGCTCACCCGCCAATGCGCGGAAATCCTCATGCAGCCCTCGGAGACCCGTGAGCGGCTGACGCCCGATCTTTATATCGATGATGCCGATGACGGCCTCGCCCGGCTCGAGCGGGCGTTCCGCGCGGTCACGGCGGCCGAGCCGGTGACGAAAAAGATGCACGAGGCGAAAATCCGCGACTGGCGCGAGGCCAAGGAAAAGGGCGTGATCAACTCCGTGGAAGCAAAAGAAATGGAAGCGATGAGCGACGCCCTCGCCATGGCCGTCGATGTCGACGATTTCGCGCCGGAAGAGCTCATGCCCGCCGGCGGGATCAAGACCAAGCGTCAGCCGGCGAGCGCGCCCGCCGCCAAGGCGAGCTGATCATGCGCCCGGTCTACATCATCGATGGAGCACGCACGCCGTTCCTGAAGGCGCGGAGCGGACCGGGGCCGTTCACCCCGGTCGACCTCGCCGTGCAGTGCGGGCGGCCGTTATTGCTGCGCCAGCCGTTCGCGCCCGGCGACTTCGATCAGGTGATCCTCGGCTGCGTCAACGTCATTGCCGACGAGATGAACCCGGCGCGCGTCGCGGCGCTGCGCCTCGGCATGGGCGAGCGCATGCCCGCTTTCACCGTGCAGATCAATTGCGGCTCCGGCATGCAGTCGATCGACACGGCCTACCGCTACATTCAGGACGGCATTTCCGATCTCGTGCTCGCCGGCGGCACCGAGGCGCTGAGCTACGCGCCGCTCGTCTATCGCCGCGCGGCGGTGGAGTGGTTCGGCCGCATGTTCACGGCGAAATCCGTTTGGCAGCGCATCGCCAACTTCTTCACGCTCCGGCCGTCGTTTTTCTCGCCGATCATCGGGCTCGAGCGCGGCCTCACCGATCCGGTGGTCGAGTTGAACATGGGCCAGACCGCCGAGGTGCTGGCGAAGCTCTTCGACATCTCGCGGTTGGAAGCCGACGAATACGCGGTCGAGAGCCACCGGCGGCTGGCCAAGGCGCAGGCGGAAGGTTGGCTCGCCGACGAAGTCGAGCCCGCCTTCGACCGCGCCGGGAAGGTCTATACCCAGGACGACGGCGTGCGGCCGGATTCCACGGTCGATAAGCTCGCCACGCTCAAGCCTGCCTTCGAGCGGCCGTGGGGCAAGGTCACCGCCGGCAACAGCTCGCAAATCACCGACGGCGCTTCGTGGCTGATCCTCGCTTCCGAGGACGCGGTGAAGAAGCACGGGCTGAAACCCAAGGCGGTGATCGTTGACAGCCAATGGTCGGCGCTCGATCCCTCGATCATGGGGCTCGGACCGGTGTTGTCGGCCACCGAAATCTTGAAGCGGCAGAAGCTCGCGCTGAACGACGTGGAGCTGTGGGAGCTGAACGAGGCGTTCGCGGCGCAAGTGCTCGCCTGCCTCGCCGCCTGGCAGAACGAAAAATTCTGCCGCGAGGTGCTCGGCCTCGAGGGAGCCGCCGGCAGAATCGACCGCGCGCGGCTCAATGTCGACGGCGGCGCGGTCGCGCTCGGCCATCCGGTCGGCACCAGCGGCAACCGTATCGTGCTGCATCTCGTCAACGCCATGCGGCGCCTCGGCATGCGGCGCGGGATCGCCACCGAATGCATCGGCGGCGGGCAGGGCGGCGCCATGCTCGTCGAAATGGTGTGAGACGATGGAAAGCAAAATCCGCGGCGTGATGCAGGATCACGAGCTGGAGCTCGGGCCCGATCCCGGCCCGACACCGGCGCTCGATCATTGGCGCTATGCGAAAGACGAGGAAGGAATCGGCTGGCTCGTCATCGACCGCCAGGGATCGAGCGCGAATACGCTCTCCGAGGCGGTGCTGACCGAACTCGATCTCGTGCTGGGCCTGATCGAAAAGGATCAACCCAAGGGCCTCGTCATTCGCTCGTCGAAGCCCTCGGGCTTCATCGCCGGCGCTGATGTTTCCGAATTCGCCGGCGCCAAGGACGCGGCCGCGGTCGAACAGAGGATCACGCGCGCCCATCAGGTGATCGACCGCCTCGAAGCGCTGCCGTTCGTCACCGTCGCGGTTGTGCACGGCTTCTGTCTCGGCGGCGGGCTTGAAGTCGCGCTCGCCTGCAAGCGGCGGATCGCGATCGAGGGCGCGAGCTTCGGCTTTCCCGAGGTGATGCTGGGCCTCCATCCCGGTCTCGGCGGCACCGCGCGTCTGCCGCGCCTGATCAGCCCGCTCCAGGCGATGACCATGATGCTTACCGGGAAATCGCTCGATGCGCGCCGCGCCAAGGCCGCGGGCCTCCTCGACGCGGTGACCGAGGAGCGCCATGTGCGCAACGCCGTGCGCGCCGCGGTGGCGGGCGAGCTGAAGGCGGCGCGCCCGGGCATGATGGTTTCGCTTTTTGACAACGCGTTTGCCCGCCGCCTGCTGGCTGCGCGCATGCGCGCCGAAGCCCGAAAGAGCGCCGACCCCGCGCATTATCCCGCGCCCTACGCGCTGATCGATCTGTGGGAGAAGGCCGGCGGCGATCGCGCGGCGATGCTGGCGGGCGAGATCAAATCCTTCGCGCAGCTGATCGTCTCCGATACCGCGCAAAATCTCATCCGCGTCTTTTTCCTCCGCGACCGGCTGAAGAAGATCGCCGGCGAGCGCCAAGACATCCGCCGCGTCCACGTGATCGGCGCCGGCGCCATGGGCGGCGACATCGCCGCCTGGTGCGCGCGCGAGGGAATTTCGGCGACGGTCTCCGACATGAAGCCCGAGCCGATCGCCGGCGCCATTGCGCGCGCCGCCGATCTCTACAAAAAGGTGCTCAAGAAAAGCATCGATCAGCGCGACGCGCTCGATCGCCTGATCCCCGACCTGAAGGGCGAAGGCGTCGGCGGCGCCGACATCGTGATCGAGGCGGTGCCCGAGAAGCTCGACATCAAGCACAAGGTCTATGCCGCGATCGAGCCGAAGATGAAAGCGGGCGCGATTCTCGCGACCAACACCTCGAGCATTCCGCTCGAGCAGCTGCGCGGGGGCTTGAAGAAGCCCGAGCGCCTCGTCGGCCTGCACTTCTTCAACCCGGTCTCGCGCATGCTGACCGTCGAGGTGGTGAGCCACGACCGCGCCGAGCAATCGGCGCTCGCCACCGCCAGGAGCTTCGTCGGCCAGATCGATCGCCTGCCGGTGCCGGTGAAGAGCGCGCCCGGCTTCCTCGTCAACCGCGCGCTCACGCCCTACATGATCGAGGCGATGGTGATGATCGACGAGGGCGTGGCGAAGGAAACCATCGATCGCGCGGCGGAAAAATTCGGCATGCCGATGGGGCCGATCGAGTTGGCCGATCAGGTCGGGCTCGACATCTGCCTCGACGTCGCCGACATGCTGAAGAAGAGCCTCGCACGCGAGCAGCCCGACGCGCCGCAATGGTTGCGCGACAAGGTCGCGAACAAGGAGCTCGGCCGCAAGACCGGCAAGGGTTTCTACGCATGGAAGGACGGCAAGGCGCAAAAATCCGGCAACGGCGCCGAGCCGACGCCGGAGATGACCGACCGGCTGATCCTGCCGATGCTCGACGTTTGCGTCGGCGCGCTGCGCGAGGGCGTGGTCGACGACGCCGACGTCGCCGACGGCGCGATGATCTTCGGCACCGGCTTCGCGCCCTTCCGCGGGGGCCCGTTGCACTACGCCAAAGCGCGCGGCGTCGATGATATCGTCTCCACGCTGCGGAATTTCTCGCAGAAATATGGCAAGCGTTTCACCCCCGATCCTGGATGGGATCAGTTGACCAAGCGCGCATGAGCGGCGCGCCCAAAACCTACGCGGACCCGGATCAACTCGCCGACGACATCATCCGCGAAGTCGGCAAGACCATCGTGCTCGGCCTGCCGCTCGGCCTCGGCAAGGCGAATCACGTCGCCAACGCGCTTTACCGCCGCGCCGCCGCCGACCGCTCGATCTCGCTCACCATCTTCACCGCGCTCACGCTGGAGAAGCCGCGTTACGCCAACGATCTGGAGCGCCGCTTTCTCGCGCCGGTGATCGAGCGCCTGTTCGGCGGCTATCCGGAACTCGAATACGCCAAGGCGTTGCGCGCGGGCGCGCTGCCGCCGAACATCCGGGTCAACGAGTTTTTTCTGCTCGCCGGCGCCTGGCTCGGTGTGCCGGCGGCGCAGCAGCACTACATCTCCGCGAATTACACCCACGCCATGCGCTACGTGCTTGCGCGCGGCGTCAACGTCGTCGCCCAGCTCGTCGCGAAACGCGTCCGCGTCGTCGACGGCAAGACGCGGCTGAGCCTCAGTTGCAACACCGACACCACGCTCGATCTGCTCGCCGCACGGGCGGCGGGGGCGGCGAACTTCAAGCTCGTCGCCGAGGTGAATTCCGAGCTTCCGTTCATGCCGGGCGAGGGCGACCTCGCGGCCGAGGAATTCAGCCACGTGTTGGAGAGCAAGGCGCTCGACTTTCCGCTATTCGCGCCGCCCTACGAGCCGATCAGCGACCGCGGCTACGCCATCGGCTTTCACGTCGCCCGCCTCGTCTCCGACGGCGGCACGTTGCAAATCGGCATCGGGCAGGAGGGCGACGCGGCGGCGCAAAGTCTGATCCTCCGCCACAAGCACAACGCGGTCTTCCGCGAGATCCTCGCCCGGCTCGACGCCAACCGTCCGCCGCCCGCGCTGAACGAGCTCATGCCGTTCGAGACGGGCCTTTACGGCATGAGCGAAATGCTGGTGTCCTCTTTTCTCGAGCTGATGAAAGCGGGCATCGTCAAGCGCGAGGTCGGCGGCAAATTCATGCACGCGGCCTTCTTCGTCGGGCCCAAGGCGTTCTACCGCGCGCTTCGCGAGATGGACCCGGCGCTTTTGTCGAAGATCGAGATGACGGCGGTCTCGTTCACCAATCAGCTCTACGGCGGGGAGGAGAACAAGCGGCGCGGGCGCGCCAGGGCCCGCTTCATCAACAACGCGATGATGGCGACGCTGATGGGGGCGGCGGTTTCCGACGGCCTGGAGGATGGCCGCGTGGTGAGCGGCGTCGGCGGCCAGTATAATTTCGTCGCGCAGGCCTTCGCGCTCGAAGATGCGCGCTCGATCCTCACGCTGAACGCGACCCGCGGCGTCGGACGCAAGGCGACCTCGAACGTGCGGTGGAGTTACGGCCACACCACGATTCCGCGGCACCTGCGCGACCTCGTCGTTTCCGAATACGGCGTCGCGGATCTGCGCGGAAAGACCGACGAAGAGGTGATCGCCGCGATGCTGTCGCTCGCCGACGCGCGCTTTCAGTCCGAACTTCTGCGCCGGGCAAAAGACGCGGGAAAAATCCCGAAGAATTTCCAAATCCCGGCCTATGCCCGCGAAAACACGCCAGCGCGCATTGCCGCGGCGCTCGCGCCGTTTCGCGAGCGCGCCCTGTTGCCGCCGTTCCCGTTCGGCAGCGACTTCGACGCCGTCGAGCAGCGTCTCATTCCCGCCCTGCAGGTTTTGAAGGACGCCTCGTCAGGCGAGCCCTTGCGCCTGCTCGCGCTGTTGTTCGGCGGCCTCTTGGGAAAGACCGAATCCGATTCCGACCGCGCCGCGCTCGCGCGGCTTGCGCTCGACCGGCCGAAGAATTTCAGCGACCGCCTCTACGCCGTGCTCGTTCGCGGCGCGCTTCGCCGCGCCGGCTCTTAGCGGCGCAGGGCCGCGAGGCCGAGCGTGAGCGCGCCGAGCAATTCGGGCGAGGGATGCACGATCGCGTAGGTCGGCGTGGCGGCGAGCCTGTCGCCATAGGTCGGACGGTCCTCGAACGCCTTGCGGAAAGGCGATGCGGCGAACAGCGGCGCGAGCGCGCGCCCGACGCCGCCCGCGATATAGACGCCGCCGCGCGCGTCGAAGGCAAGCGCAATATCGCCCGCCACGCGGCCGAGCAGACGCAGAAATGCTTCAACCGTGCGCAGCGCCGCCTCGTCCCCCGCCTTTACATTGATGATCACCTGGTCCGAACTCAACGCCTGCCCCGCGAGCGCCCGGTGCAGCCGCGCAAGGCCCGGCCCCGACAAGAGATTTTCGACGACGCGCGGCTTCGGCCCGGGCGATAAACGCGCGAAGATTTCCGCTTCCTCCGCCGCCGCCGGCCCGAACATCATATGTCCCGCTTCGCTCGACAGCACGAACGGCTCGCGCGCCCTACGCACGAGCGCGGCGACGCCGAATCCGGTGCCCGGTCCGCAGGCGACGAGGTTTCCGCCCGGTTCGCCTTTGCCGCCGCCGATGCGCACGAGATCTTTTACCTGCAAGACCGGCAACGCGTGAGCGACGGCGGCGAAATCGTTCACCACGATCAGCCGCTTTAATTTCAACGCGCGCTTGAGCGTCGCTTGCGAAAACCACCAGGCGCGATTGGTGAGCGCGACGCGGTCGCCGTCGATGGGGCCGGCGACCGCGAGCACCGCCGTGGTCGGCCGCGGCTTCCCCGCGGCCGCAAGTTCGCGCTCCAAGAGTTCGCGCAGGTCCGGCACGCTGTCGTTGAACAGCGATTTGATCGCGCCCAGCGCCCGGCCGCGGCCGAATGCAAGCCGCGTCTTTGTTCCGCCGATATCGCCGACAAGGATGGCAGGCTGCGCGCGCAGGAGTTCACCTTTTGGCGTTGGTTGCGGCCTCGTTTGCGCGCCGATGTCGATTGAACCTTATCGCCATCGGCGCGTTATAACCCATTGACTATCATAGGATTTGATCGGGAAATAATGAAATCGGCGTTGACACATAGCGCCGAGGCGCGCAGCTATCGCACGATGCAATTTCTCGTGCCTGACCTCGACCGGATTGCAATTCTTCTCGATGTCGACGGGACGATCCTCGACCTCGCGCCGACGCCGTCGCAAGTCGAAGTGCCGGTGAAACTGCGCGCGACGTTGACCAAGCTGTTGCAGCGAACGAAGGGCGCGCTTGCGCTGGTGAGCGGTCGATCGCTTGCCGACATCGACCGCATCTTTGCGCCGCTGAAATTGCCGGCGATCGGCGGTCACGGCGCCGAAATTCGCCGCACGCCGGGCTCGCCCGCGACGCACCCGCCGCTTTCCATCGACACGCAATTGAAGGAAGAACTGATTGCGGTGGCGGACGATGGCGTTCTGGTCGAGGACAAGGGCTATTCGATCGCGCTGCACTATCGCCAGGCGCCCGAGCGCGGCGGCGCTCTGCGCGAGGCCGTGTCCGCCATTGTTGGCGAGCACCCGGACAGCGGCGTCGAAATTCTCCCCGGCAAGCGGGTGATCGAGGTCAAGCCCGAGCGCTTCACCAAGGGTACCGGCATCCGCCATCTGATGCACGATTCGCCGTTCCGCGGGCGCGTTCCGTTCTTCATCGGCGACGACGTGACGGACGAAACGGCTTTCGCCGTTCTGCCGCAGTTCGCGGGTATCGGCTACTCGGTCGGCCGTCCGTTCAAGGGCGTGTCGGGCGTCTTCGCGGACGCCGACGCGGTGCGGGACTGGCTCGATCACGTCCTCGACGGAGCGTCCGTCAAATGACGGAAAGCAATCTCGACCTCGCGGTGATCGGCAACGGCCGCACGGCGGCGCTCGTTGATCCGCTGACGCGGATCGTGTGGTGGTGCTTTCCGCGCTTCGACAGCGATCCGCTTTTCTCGCGGCTGCTCGCCGGCGACGAGGAGAAGGGATTTACCGATGTCCTCCTCGACCGGATGGCGAACACCGATTCGCACTACGTCCGCAACACCGCGGTTGTCGTGACCACGCTCACCGCCGCCGACGGCGCGGTGGTGAGGGTCACCGATTTCGCGCCGCGCTTCCGCAACTTCGGCCGCATTACCCGGCCGCCCCAGCTCGTGCGCATCATCGAGCCGGTGGCGGGCCTGCCGCGCATCACCCTCCGCGTGCGCCCGACCTGCGATTACGGCGGCGCGATCGAGCGGCAATCGATCGGCAGCAATCACATCAATTATTGGTCGCGAAATTTCGCTCTGCGGCTGACCACCGACGCGCCGCTTTCCTACATTGAAAGCGAGGCGTCGTTCGTGCTGACGCGGCCGATGCATCTGGTGTTCGGCAGCGATGAATCCTTTCCCGGCGAACTCGCCTCGACCTGTCAGGATTTCCTGGCGCGCACCCGCGACTATTGGGCCGATTGGGTGCGGGGCCTGTCGATCTCCTACGATTGGCAGGACGACATCATCCGCGCCGCGATCACGCTCAAGCTCAGCAATTTCGAGGAGACCGGCGGGGTCATCGCCGCGCACACCACCTCGATCCCCGAAGCGCCGGATTCGGGCCGCACCTGGGATTATCGCTATTGCTGGCTGCGCGACGCCTATTTCGTGGTGAAGGCGTTGAGTCGCATCGGGGCGACGCGGACGATGGAGGACTTTATTTCCTTCATTCTCGGGATCGCCGGCAACACCGACGAACTCCTCAAGCCGGTCTATGCGGTGGTGCCGAGCGAGCCCATGGAGGAGCGCACCGCCCCGAATCTCAAGGGCTATCGCGGACACGGACCCGTGCGTGTCGGCAACGCCGCAGTCACCCAACGCCAACACGATGCCTACGGCAGCGTGATCCTGTCGGCGATGCCGCTGTTCTTCGATCGGCGGCTGCCGCGACCGGGAGACGAGGGGCTTTTTCGCTTGTTGGAGCCGCTCGGCGTGCGCGCGGCCGAGATCGCGCTGCAAGAGGATTCCGGCATTTGGGAATATCGCGGCCGCCAGCGCGTTCACACCCATTCGGCCGCCATGTGCTGGGCCGGGTGCAACCGGCTCGCGGCCATTGCCGCCCATCTCGGGCTGCACGACCGCTCCCGCTATTGGACCGACACCGCGCACGCGATCGAGGCGCCGTTGTTGGAAAGGGCGTGGAACCCGAAGCGCGAGGCATTCACGGTCGCCATCGGTTCGGAGGATTTGGATGCGAGCTGCCTGTTGCTGGCCGAGCTCGGCTTGGTGGAGGCGAGCGATCCGCGCTTCGCCAAGACCGTTTCGGCCATCGAAAAGGAACTTTTTCGCCACAACAACGTTATGCGCTACACCACGGCCGATGATTTCGGCCTGCCCGAAACCGCTTTTCTCGTTTGTCGTTTTTGGTTGATCGATGCCTGGTGGTCGCTCGGCCGTCGTGACGAGGCTCGAGATTTGTTTATCGATGCATTGAGACACAGAAATCGTTACGGGCTCCTGTCCGAGGACATCCATCCGGTCAACGGGGAGCTGTGGGGCAATTTCCCGCAAACCTATTCGATGGCCGGGCTCATCCTGTCCGCCATGCGGCTGTCGCGCACCTGGGAGGATCGCTATTGGCGCGGCTAGTCGTCGTCTCCAACCGCGTTGCGATGCCGACCCGCGGAACGAACCGCGCGGGCGGGCTGGAAGTCGCGCTGGAGGAAGTTTTCAATAAATATTCCGGCATCTGGTTCGGCTGGAGCGGCCGCGTCGTCTCGAAGGAAGCGATCGAGACGAAGACGGTCGATGCCGGCAACCGGCAGAATGTGGTGACCGATCTCACCGAGGAGGATTACCGCGAGTACTACAACGGCTTCGCGAACCGCGTGCTGTGGCCGATCCTGCATTATCGGCTCGATCTTGCCGAATACTCGCGGCGCGATCTGTCCAGCTACCTGCGCGTGAACGAGCACTTCGCTTCCGAGCTGCACAAGGTGATCGAGCCCGGCGACGTCGTGTGGGTTCACGACTACCACCTCATCCCGCTCGCCAAGATGTTGCGTGAGCGCGGCCATCAGAACAAGATCGGATTTTTCCTCCACATTCCGCTGCCGCCGCCGGAAATCCTCACCGCGCTGCCCAATCATGAGCGGCTGTTCTCGACGCTGACCTACTACAATCTCATCGGCTTCCAGACCGAAACCGACAGCATTAACTTCGCCCGCTACCTCACCAACGAATTGAAGCTCGCGAGCCGCGACCTGCGCGTCTTTTCGGCGGACGGACGGACGGTCGTACTCGGCGTGTTTCCGGTCGGCGTGCACACGCAGGAAATGAACGAATGGGCGGAAAAGGCGATGCAGTCGGCCGTGGTGCGGCGGGTCAACGACAGCCTCGTCGGCCGCACGATGATCATCGGCGTCGATCGCCTCGACTACAGCAAGGGGATCGTCGAACGCATGGAGGCGTTCGAGCGCTTTCTCGTCGCCAATTCCGGCTGGCGGGAGAAGGTGACCTATCTCCAGATCACGCCGAAAAGCCGTTCCAAGATCCGCGAGTATATCGATATGGAGAGGCGCGTGAGTGCGACCGCCGGCCATATCAACGGCACGCATGGCGACGCCGCCTGGACACCGATTCGCTACGTCAACCAATCCTATGGCCGCAACGTGCTGGCGGGGCTCTACCGCTCCGCGCGCGTCGGCCTGGTGACGCCGCTACGCGACGGAATGAATCTCGTCGCCAAGGAATATCTCGCTTCCCAGAACGCGGAAGACCCCGGCGTCTTGGTGCTTTCGAGGTTCGCGGGCGCGGCAAAGGAATGCGAGCCGGCGCTTCTCGTCAATCCGTACGATTCGGAGTCGGTGGCGAACGCGATCGTGCGCGCGCTTTCCATGCCGATCGAGGAGCGCCGCGAGCGGCATAAATCGATCATGCGCGTGCTTACGGAAAACGACATCAAGTTCTGGGGCGAAAAATTCCTCACCGCGCTGGAACTGACCTACGACGAAATGACGATGTTCGCGGACATGGCCCTGCCGCCTCGCTCCCACATGAAAAAAATGCGGCAGAAGACGGCTTAACGGCTGCGCGCCGTCGCGAGTTCGCGCGTTTGCAAACTTCGGATGCGGACCTGCGGAAGGAGCCGCTCGACGTCCGCCCTGTTGCAGAGCGCGGTGCCCGGCGTGAGCACGGCGGCCGCGCCCGCCGCGACGGCGTAACGAAAGGCGTCCTCCAGCGGATGTTCGGTGGCGAGCCGCGACACCATGGCGCCGAGAAAACTGTCCCCGGCGCCGACCGCGGAGAGCGCGCGGACATGCGGCGCTTCCGCCCGGCAGATTTTGTCGGCGCTCACCAACAGCGCGCCGTCCTCGCCGAGCGAGGTGACGACGATTTCGACGCCGTAGCGGGAGATGATGCGGCGCGACGCCTCGATGATCGCGCCGTCGTCCACCGCCTCCGCGCCCAAGAACTCGTTCAACTCCCGCAGGTTCGGCTTCAACAGATAAACGCCTTCCTTCAGCGCCGGTTCGAGCGCGCTGCCCGAAGTGTCGAGCACGAACTTGGCGCCGAGCTTGCGGGCGATCCTCGCCACGCGCGCGTAGAAGTCCGGCGGCACGTCCGGCGGCAGGCTGCCGCTCGCCACCATGAATTTCGGCCGCGAATGCAGCGATTCCAGGATCTCCAGACAGTTCCGCCACTCGTTTTCGTGGACGCGGGGGCCGGGCAGCACGAAACGATATTCGGCGCCGGTCGCCTCCTCCAACACGGTGAGGTCCTCGCGGGTCTCCTGCGCGAGATCGACCGCGAGATTGGGAATGCCCTCGCGCTCGACCAGGCGGCGGAGAAGATGGCCGGTCGAGCCGCCGGTAGGATAAACCAGCTCGACGCCCGCCCCGAGGCGAAGCGCGACGCGGGCGACGTTGACGCCGCCGCCGCCGGGATAAAGCCGGGGAGGGGAGCAGCGCAGCTTCTGCGCCGGTTCCACGTGTTCGACGGAAGTCGAAATGTCGATCGACGGATTGAGCGTGAGCGCGACGATATCGGTCATGGCCGCCCGTAATCGTTGCAATCCATGATAACCGGCGGACCGGCCGTTTGGTTCCCCGGCCGCCGCGTCGAAATTAAAGCGGCGAATCGATTCAGTCGGAGGTGACGACGACCCGCACGGGATCGCAGTGACGGATCACCTGCACGCTGATCTCGCCCTTCTCCCTCTGCACCACGATGTCGGCGGTGGCCGAGCCCACCCGCAGCTTGCGGACCAGCACGCGATCGAGGAAGGCGGGGAGCGAAGGTCCGCGCAGGCGGACTTCGTTCGCGAACGGATCGAGTTCCAGGCCCAGGCACGATTGCAGCAGCGAAAACGGCGTCGCACTCGCCCAGGCCTGCGGCGAGCAGGCGACGGGATAAAGCGTCGGCCCGCGGCCGCGCCCCCGGCGGAAGCCGCAGAACAATTCCGGCAGCCGGCGCAAATCCATGTAGCTCGCCGCCTCGAACAGGCCGGTGAAAATCCGCTCGACCGCCGGCTTCATGCCGTAGCGCGAAAGCCCGAGCGCGATCAGCGCATTGTCGTGCGGCCACACCGACCCGTTATGGTAGGACATCGGATTGTAGCGCGCCTCCTCGACCGCCACGGTGCGGACGCCCCAGCCGGTGAAGAAGCGCGGATGCATCAGATTCTCCGAGACCCGGCGCGCGCGGCCGGCATCGATCATGCCCGACAGCAGCAGCTGGCCGGCATTCGATGTGCGCACCTTGCAGGGCCGCTTGCGGCCGTCGAGCGCAAGCGCGTAGGTGCCGAGCTCCTCGCACCAGAACGCGCGTTCGAACTGGTCGGCGAGCTTCGAGGCTTGATTGTCGAGCGCGACGGCGCGCTCGTGCTTGCCGAGATGTTCAGCGCAGCGCGCGAGCGCCCGCTTCGCCGCATAGACGTAGCCCTGCACCTCGGCGAGCGCGATGGGACCTTCGGCGAGCTTGCCGTCGGCATGGAAGATGGAATCGTGCGAATCCTTCCAGCCCTGATTGACGAGGCCGTCGTCGTTTTGCCGGTGATATTCCACGAACCCGTCGCGGTCGGGATCGCCGGGTCCGTCGATCCAGCCAAGCGCCGCCTCGATCGCCGGCCACAGCGTGCGCAGCGTCTGCTGGTCGGCGGTGCGTTCGAAGTACAGCCCCGCGAGCAGCACGAACAACGGCGTCGAATCGACGCTGCCGTAATAGAGCTGGAACGGGATTTCATGCAGCGCCGCCATCTCGCCGCAGCGCATTTCGTGCAGAATTTTTCCGGGCTCGGCGTCGGACACCGGATCGCGTTTCTTCGCCTGATAGGCGGCGAGCCGGTTGAGCACGCCGCGCGCGATGCGCGGGTCGAACCACAATGATTGCAGCGCGGTGATCAGGCCGTCGCGTCCGAACGTCGTCGAATACCAGGGAATGCCGCCATACGGATAGGGCCCTTCCGGCGTCCGCGTCGTCAGCATGTAGAGGTCGGCGAGCGAGCGGCACAGCAACTCGTTGAAGACGGCGTTCGAGGTCTCCACCGTCGCGACCCCGCGCGCCGCGGCCTTCACCTCATGGTGCGCCGCCAACAGCGCCGGAAAGAAGCGGCGCAGCGGCTCGCGGTCCCGGTAGTCGCACTGCACCGCGATAAAAAGCGGAATCATTTCACCGGGCTTCAGCTTGAGCACGTAGCGGGCGGCGCCGTCGGAAAGCTCCGCTGGTTTGGGATCGAATAAGACGCGCGTCTCGCGCCGCCTGTTGTCGAGACCGTCGTACTGCAGCACGGCCGACTGGGGGTCGGCGACGCTCACGACGGAAGCGCCCCGCCGCTTGCGCCGCGCGCCGCGGACCTCGAACACGTCGCTGAAATCGCCGCCGAAGGTGAAGGCGAGTTGTATCTCGAGACGGCGCTCGCCGTGATTGGTCACGGCGATGCGCTGATAAAGCGTCGCATTCCACAGAAAAATCGTGCGGTCGAGATGCAGCGTGTCCTTGGCGAGCGCGAGCCGGTTGTCGAAATAAATGTCCGGATTGGTGAGATCGACGGTCAAGACGGCGTTGTCGTCGCGCAGGTTCGATCCGAGCAAGAGCGGCTGCATGCCGCTCAGCAGGAGTTCGAGCCGGGACAGAAAGCGCGTATCGCGATGAAAGATGCCGTCCGGGCCGCCCTTCGAGGCGCCGATATCGCCGTGGCTGTCGACGACCGCGAAGGTGTCGTCGTGCTTGAGCGTACGGCGCGGCCGCGTCCCCGGTCCCGTCGCCGGAATGTAGAAGGGGACTTCGGGTATGAGGTCGATGAGTGTCGAGGTGTCGCTTGTGCTTTCAATCCGCATGCAGGGCCGATTCGTGGTCCCCTTGGCGATAATCGTGCGGTCTCCGCGCGCCGTCCACCGCTTTTTCACGCCCGTGCCGGGCAATAATCTTGCGGTAGAGGCGGACGTAATCCTTCGCCATCCGCGTGACCGAGAAACGCTCCTCGAAACGGCGGCGCACGGCGCGGCGGTCGAGCGAAATCACGTCGGCGAGCGCGTGCACGGCCTCCTCGGCATTGTCCACGATCCGGCCCGTTACGCCGTCGTCGACGACTTCCGGCACCGACCCCCTACGAAAGGCGAGCACCGGCGTGCCGCAGGCCATCGCTTCGATCATGACCAGGCCGAACGGCTCGGGCCAGTCGATCGGGCACAGAAGCGCCAGCGCTTCGCCGAGGAAGGCGGATTTTTCGCGATCGTTGATTTCGCCGATATATTCGACGCCCGGGCCGTCGAGCAGCGGCTCGATCACCTCGCGGAAATACTCCGCGTCGACCTTGTCGACCTTGGCGGCGATGCGGAGCGGAATGCCGAGCTTGCGCGCGATATCGATGGCGCAATCCGGGCGCTTCTCGCTGGAGATGCGGCCCAAGAACGCGATATAGCCGCCGCGCGGATCGAAGTTCGGCCGCAGCAAGTCGACCGGCATGCCGTGATAGATCGTGTTGACGAAATTCGCGTTCGGCACCGGCGTGCGTTGATGGTTCGAGATCGAAACCAGCGGCATGTCGCCGAAATAGCTGTAAAGCGGCTTGAGGTCGGGCAGATCCTGCCGGCCGTGCAAGGTGGTGACGGTCCGCTCCGCATGCGTCCGGAAAAGTGGATACTGAAACTGGTCGATGTGAAAATGCAGGATGTCGAACTCTTTCATCCGTTCGCGCACGCGGTCGAGCATGATCATGTGATAGGGGATGTGGTCCCGCACCCGCGAATCAAGCCGCAGCGCCTGCGGCGCGCAGCTCACCAATTCCGCCGCCGTGATCGAATCGCCGCTCGCGAACAGGGTCACGTCATGGCCCTGACGGACGAGTTCTTCCGTGAGATACGAAACGACGCGTTCGGTACCTCCATACAGGCGCGGGGGGACGCTTTCCATCAACGGAGCGATCTGCGCGATTTTCACGGTTTCTCCTTCCCCAACATGTTGTGACAATGGGCCTGGCACAACGGTGCCAAAACGCTTTGGTTCCGCGATGCGAACGGACTTCGGCGCTTTTTCGCTTGATGCACGAAACCCAACGCGCGAAGGCGCGTTATTGTTCTGCTAGCAGCCATTTTTTCCGCGAATCGGGGTTTCAGACGGTGTGACCCGGCACTCGCCAGTGGATACCGCCGCCCTCGGGCCGTTGCGGCGGGCCGACAAGCCATCTCCACACAGCCTGCGGGCGCTGGATTGGTTCAGCTTTTTTGTTGCCGACATTCAGGCGGGATTCGGACCCTTCATCGCCGCCTACCTGACGGCCGAGCAGTGGTCGCAGGGTCACATCGGCGTTGCCTTAACCGTGGGCAGCCTGCTGGGGCTGGTGACCCAGGTTCCCGCCGGCGCGTTGGTGGACGCCATCCCCGGCAAGCGCCAGCTCGCCCTGATCGGAGTGGCGGCAATTTCGGTATCCGCGATTCTGATCGCGGTCTGGCCGGTGTTCTCGGTCGTCGTCATGGCCGAGGTGCTGCACGCCATCGCGACCTGCGTGCTGGGTCCGGCGACAATTGCGATCAGCCTCGGACTCGTCGGCTACGCCCATTTCAGTGATCGCCTCGCCCGCAACGTGCGCTATGCCGCGCTCGGCAACGCGATCGCCGCCTTCGTCATGGGCTTCTTCGGATATCGCTTCGGCAATGAAACGATCTTTTTCCTGACCGCGGCGCTGGGCATTCCGGCGCTGATCGCGCTGTCGCAAATCCGCAAACACGAGATCGACCTGATTTCCGCGCGCGGCGGCGCGCTCGTGCCGCGCACCGACACCCTGCACGGTCTCGGGGAGCTTTCCACCAACAGCGCCCTGATGATTCTGGCGACCGCGGTGGTGCTGTTCCAGCTCGCCAACGCGGCGCTGTTGCCGTTCATGGCGAGCGCGCTGGTGTTGGGGAAAAACCAGCAATCGACCTTGTTCGTCGCCGCCGCGATCGTCGGCCCGCAGCTCGTCAGCTCGGCGATTTCGGGCTGGGTGGGCCGGCAAGTGGAGCGCGTGGGACGGCGGCCGCTGTTGATGCTTGCGTTCGCGCCGCTGCCGATCCGCGGTTTCGTCCTTGCCCTCAGCCCCGATCCCTATGTGATCACGCTGGTGCAGCTGTTGGACGGAGTTTCGGCGGCGACGATCGGCATTCTCGTTCCGCTCATCATCGCCGACGTGACGCGCGGCAGCGGCCACTTCAACCTCGCCCAGGGCGTGGTGGCGACCGCGGTCGGCATCGGCGCCGCCTTCAGCACCACGCTCGCGGGCTACACGGTCGACGCGCTCGGCTATCGCGCCGCGTTTTTGATGCTGATGGGCGTGGGCGCGATCGGCTTGCTGCTGGTGATGGCGGCGATGCCGGAAACGAAGCCGCGGCGCATTCCGGTCGCGACCCGGCGCGCGGCCGTGCAATAGCGCCGCGATCGAGAAATTTGCGCGGCTTAAATTTCTGTGACCTGGCGCGGCCGGTAGATCGCGACGTGCAGGATGTGCGCGATCGGCCGGTCGTCGGCGTGCACCGAAACTTCGAGATCGACGAAGGCATGGCCTTTGCGCGCGTAATTTTTGGCGACGCGCGCAAGCAGCCAAAGCGTGTCGCCGACGAGCGCGGCGGAAAAATTCCGCACCGTGCTGCCGACGTGAATCCATGGCCCCAGCATCACGTTCTGCACCAGCGCCTGGTTGCAAAGGCGCAGCACGATGCCGGGATGCGCAAGGCCCTCGCGCGCATAAAGCGGATCGGTCTCGCGCACGTCGCGGAGATAGTCCGCCGCGTATTCGGCGCTGATCCGGAAAGGATGAATGCCGAGCCCGGTGCCCTGCGCGAGCGAGCGCTCGTCCGCCGGCGGCCGCACCTGCGGCGGCGGCGGCGCATTGGCGCGCTCGAACTTCAGCGCGCTTCGCGGCGCGCCGTCGAGCGATAGCGTTCCGTTCGCGCAGATCGCGCCCTCGCTCTTGACCTCGATCGCGAGCGCCTCGCCCTCGGCGGCGGCGGTGACGTCGACGATCTTGCCGTCATAGACCGGCGAGAGAAAACGGCATTCGGCGCCGCCGCGCTCGAGCCAATCGCGGCCCCAACGCTCGATCGCCATATGCGTCATATAGGCGTAGACCTCGACGCCCGGCACGAGGCCGCCGGAAAAGCCGAACCGGCGCGCGACCGTGTCGTCGTGAATCTTGTTTTCCGAGGCGACCGCCGTGTTGAAGGCGCGCACGCGATACGGCGTCGCTTGCGTGTCGCTAGCGCTCAAATGCGTTCCCACACGATTGCCCCGTCGCAATTCCTATTCTGAAGGCGTCAAATCATTAAACGGACGTGCCCGCGGCACCGGCAAATTTCCGCCTTCGGGGTAAGCGCGGACATGAAACGCTGAGCGCTCTCAATTCCACTTTTAACCCAACCCCGACATCTGCGCCGTCGCTGTTAGTCGTTGCGCGTCGCACCCTGCTCGAGCTTCTCGCGGAATTGCGTATTATTCAGCGTCCAGCCGAGGCATCGGACGATATTTTGCAGTCCGAGTTCATGGAGATCGTCTCCGTACATGCTCGCGACGCAGTCTGCGAGCACCACCACACGGTAATCGTTGTTGAACGCCGTGAACGCCGTGTTGAGCACGCAGGTGTTGGTGTTAATTCCCATCAGGCAGACGGTCTTCGCGCCAAGGATCTCCAGAAGCGCCTTTAAATCGGTGCCGTGAAAGCAATCGAGCCGCTTCTTGTTGTCGATGACGTAGTCGCCATCAGCGTACAGTTCGGGAATAAGTTCGGTGCCGGGCGAGCCGACGATATTGTGATCGTCGACGGTGCTGCGCCGGCCAGGCGTAAGGCGATCCTCATCCGACACCATATCGTGCAGGGCGCGCCAGAATGGTTGGGTCATTCCTTCGCTGCCAATGCCGGGAATTTTTCGGTACACGAGCTTGACATGGATTACAGGAATGCCGCTCGCTCGGGCGAGACTGAGAAGTTCCTTAGCGGCGGCGATGACGCGCGTAGCGTCCTCGGGCTTGGCCGCCATGGTGGCGACTTTGGGATCGAGGTGGCCGCGATGCATGTCTATCGTGACGATCGCCGTTTCCCGCGGCTTAAGCACGAGCCCATCGCGCAGCTTGTCAATCATGCTCGATCGGTCGACGATTTCCACGGTGGTCATAGTTGCTTCCCGTCTTGGCCGGTTAACCCGCGCGGGCGCTCATCGTACGCCAACCGCCGCCGATGACAATGACAACAGATTATGATTCGACCGGCGGAGCCGTTGCATAGTTCAACGGCTGTGAACCCCAGCGCGTCACGGCAGTCGAAACTCTGTTCGGGCGCGCGTGTGGCACTTAGCGAACATGCCAACGGCGCTGCCGAATGTCTGCTTATGGGGTAAATGCGGACATCACAATTTGGGGGCATCACGTGCTAATGACCCAATGCGGACATCGCCCTGTCAAACGAACTCCTTGCTATTTAGCCAAATAGCGCAGCTAGTGAACTGCACCTAATACAAATAGGCGGGACCATTCCCCCCGTTAGCTGCCAACTAAATGGCTGCCACCGGTACGCACAAAATTACGCCCACATCTTGCAACGGCTAACCGGACCACAAAAAAGGGGAGCGACGCCATGCTCAGACATTCCGTTGTTTCGACATTTGCTGCTGTCATAAGCGTCGCACTTTCAAGTTTGCTGCTGATTGCAGCGACGCAATCCCCCGCGTGTGCGGCCGAGATTAAGCTGCTCGGCCCGGCATCCTTTCGGGTCCTGTTCCCCGAACTCCTGCCGCAATTCGAGAAATCGTCGGGCCACAAGGTCACGGCCGGCTACGCGCCGCTCGGCGTTATTACCGAGCGCGTTATCAAGGGCGAGGCCGTCGACGTGGCAATCGTCTCTGGCAAACAAAACGAAGAATTGCAGAGACAAGGCAAGCTACTCGCGGGGAGCCGCGTGGAAATCGCCCAGGTCGGCTTCACCGTTTTCATCAAGAAGGGCGCGGCCAAGCCCGACCTCGGCTCCGCGGATGCGCTTAAGCGCGCGCTACTGGCGGCAAAGTCGATCGCGGTTGGCGATCCCGCCCGTGGCGGCGGCGCCAGCCTCTACACGATCGGCTTGCTGAAACGCTTGGGGATTTCGGAGGAAGTAAAGGCGAAAATCCGGCTGCAACCGTCCGGCACTGAGATTGCAGAGGCGGTGGCGAAAGGCGAGACCGAACTTGGCATCGGCGTGGCGAGCGATTTGAGCCTCGTGGCCGGTATCGAGTCCGTCGCGCTGCCGGCCGAAGTTCAGAACTATTCTTTGTATGTGGCGGGGATCAACGCGGACAGCAAGCAAGTTGACGCCGCCAAGGCGCTGATCGCGTACCTGACGTCGCCTGCGGTCAAGCAGGCGTTGGCGGCCAATGGATTCGAGCCGCGATGACCGCTATTGGCACTTAACGAACGTGCAAAGGCCCCCGATTAATGTCCGCTTTCGGGGGTAAAGCAGACATCGCAATTCATGAGCGTTACGTCTGCTAATGACCCGAAGCGGACAACTTGTGCTGCCCGGCTTGTGCAAGATCATGTGTTTTTTGCGACGGTAGAGATCGGCTTGGCAATTTTATGCGCCTCCTCGACGAACAAATTAACGACGGGGCTGACTGTGCGGTACTTGGAAGTAAAAATCGCGACAGGCATCGGCTGAATGCGGAGATCGATCGGCAAGGCCTTGAGCGACCACCGCTTGGCATTGAATCGCAGTACCGAACCGTGAAGAACCGTCAAGAAGTGCCCGCTCGCAAGCAGATGAAGGCGCAATTGCATCGAAAACGAGGTCACGCGCTGCTGAGGAAGTGCCAGACCGTTCGCCCGGAATCCCTGCTCAATATATGATCCAGAGACGCTGTCTTCGGGAAACAAAATCCAAGGCTCGTCCATCAGCTCCGCAAGCGCGATCTTGCGACGATTGGCCCAACGATTGCGCGTGCCGGCGACCACAAAGAAGGCGTCCTGAAAAAGCTTTTCCGCTTCGACAGTATCATCGGACAGCGGTTTGAATAGCCTCCCGAGCAAGAGATCGACGCTGCGCTCCCGCAACTCGCGGAATTCTTGTTCGCCCGGCTGAGCCACGGCAACATGCACGGATATTCTTGGAAACCGACGCGATAGCCGGTCGACGACTGCTGGTACGAACCCTGCCGCCAATGACTCCGGACAACCGATTCGAATGTCTCCGGTAGTGGGATCGGTCAAGAACTCGATGTCCCGTATGCCTTGCTTCAACTCATCAAACGCCACGTGCGCGCGCTTGAGCAAAGCGCGTGCATAAATCGTGGGCTCGACGCCGCGGGGCGAGCGGTCGAGAAGACGTACGCGCAACGCATCTTCCAGTCTTTCGATGGCTTCGGAAACCGCGGGTTGAGACATCCCGAGATGGGTGGCCCCCTTTGCCATGCTGCCCCACTCAACGATCGTGAGAAGGATATGGAGATCGCGCAATTTCAGGCGTCGCCCGAGGCGGATCTCCCAGTCGAGCGTCGAGATGGGCATCGGATTTACCTATACCGGAAGAGGCAAATTCAGCGTTCTCTTTGTTAATCGTCGAGCGGACGGTACGTCAATCTGACTGCGACGAGGTGCGCGTCCGGGTCAAGAGCCTGCAGGAGAGCTTCGATGAGAAATTCCGCCAAGGTAGGACTGGGAATGTGTGCTGGTTTTGGGCTCGGTGTGATCGCCGTTCAAGCGATTCACGCTCAGGCCCAACCACCCGCTTACGTTATTTCGGAAATCGACGTAACCAATGCGGAGGCGTACGCAAAAGAGTACGTGCCGCTCGCTAACAAAGCGCTCGCCGACAGCGGGCAAAAGAGATTTGCTTCCGGGGGCAAAACGATATCGATTTCTGGTACACCACCAGCATCACGCATCGTGATCTCTGCCTTTGAAAGTCTGGACAAGGCGAAATCTGCGTACACTTCACCGGCCTATCTGGAAGCGCGAAAGATCGGCGACAAATATGGCAAGTTGCGCATCTTTGCCGTCGAGGGCATTGCCACCAAATAGAACGGCGCGCTTCGGCGGAATGTCCGCTTCTGGCACTTCGCGTCATTCGCGGCATGTTTGCGATTTGGTCGCTATCGGAGGCATAGCGGACATCGATCAATACCGGAGCGGAATGCATGGGTTGCGACTGACCCAAAGCGGACATCCGCTTGCGCCGCACCATTAACTTTTGTTCATGTCGTCTGGCGCCGAAGTGTCCGCCTGACGCCGCCTTATTGTCGTCCGCTTTTATTCAGCCCCGGTTCAGCGGAACTACATCTGAATGAGCGGGTTACTACGTCGTTACTCGCCGGTCTTTGCGCCATGCGAAAGATTTTGATTATTGCATTGTTTGCGGCCTTGGGGCTCGTTTCGAGAGCTATCGCGCAGCCCGCGGAAAATCGAATTGCCCTGGTGGTCGGCAACGCCGTCTACCAGGCCGGCGCCCTGCAAACGCCCGCCAACGACGCCGGGCTCGTCGCGCAAACCTTGCAGGCGGCGGGCTTCGACGTGGCGGGGGCGCGCGACCTCGATCAGGATTCGTTGCGCCATGCCGTTCGGGACTTCATCGAAAAAGCGCGCGGGTCGGGGCCGAACACCGTAGCTTACATTTATTTGAGCGGGTACGGATTGCAGCTGGAAGGCGAGAATTATTTTGTTCCGGTTGACGCAAGGATTCCGAGCGACGCGGATGTCGTTGCCGAGGCGCTCAGGATTTCCGATTTCATGCGGCCGCTCGCGGCCCTCAAGCTCAAGGCGAGCATCGTCGTGCTCGACATGGCGCGCGCCAATCCGTTCGCGCGTTCCGGTGCGCCGCTCGCCGGCGGTCTCGCCCTGACCGATCCGGACCCCGGCGTGCTGCTCGCGTTTAACGCCGCTCCAGGCACGGTGGCGCCCGAGGGCCAGGGGCCTTATGGCCCTTACGCGCAAGCGCTCGCGGAAATGATGCGCGAAGGCGGCTTGCCGCTCGGCGAAATGTTCGACCGGCTGCGCCTGCGCGTGAACGATCTCACCAAGGGCGCGCAAGTGCCGTGGTACGCCTCGAAAATCGACGCGCCGGTGGTGTTGTTCGAACGCGCGCCCGACGCGCCGCCGCCGGCGGTGGCGGCGGACCAGACGGCCGCCTTCCACTCGCGCCCGATCCGCGATTTCAGCGCGCAGGAGGCCTATGTCGCGGCGCTCGAGCGCGACACGCTGCAGGGCTACCTGGACTTCATCGCCGCCTATCCGGACGATCCGATGGCCAAGCGCGTGCGGGCGATCGTGGCGGCGCGGCGCGAGGCGATCGTGTGGCATCGAACCCGCCTCGTCGACACGCCGCAAGCTTATTGGTCGTACTTGCGGCGATATCCGCGCGGGCCGCACGCGGCGGATGCGCGCCGGCGTCTTGCTTTCCTGACCGCGGCGCTCGAGCCGCCGCCCTCCTTCGCGGTCATCGAATACGATGTGCCGCCGCCGCCGCCCGACGAGTTCGTCTATTTCGAGCGGCCCGTTCTCGATTTCGACGACCCGGAATACGCGTTCGAGCCGCCGCCGCCGCCGCCGATATTCTTGCTGCCGCCGCCGGAGCGGGAATTTTATTTTTTGCCGCCGCCGCCGCCGCCAGTCGCGATCTTCGTGCTGCCGATCCCGATTTATCGGCCGGTTCCGCTTTGGGTCCGCACGCCCGCCTATGTGCGGCGACCGCCGCCAAATAACATCATCTACAACAACATCCACAATACGGTGGTGGTCAACAGCACGACGAATGTAGTCACCGTCACCAACCAGAGCGGTCAAACCAAGACGATTACGCCGCAGGCTCAGCCCACCGGCCCGGCCGCGAGCAAACAAGGAGCGCCGATGTCGGCCGCTACCGTGATCGGGCCGTCCTTGCCCCCTTCGGTCGCGCAGAAAGCGATCACCATTCAGAATCAAGGCCCGGGTGCCGGCCAGCCCGGCGCGCAGCCGCTGCCCGGCACGAAGCAACAGCTGCCGTCGACGGGCCAACCCGGCCAACCGGGACAGCCAGGACAGCCCCTGCCCGGAGCGAAAGGATTGCCGTTGCCCTCGACCGGTCAACCGGGTCAGCAGCCCGGCGGACAGGCATTGCCGGGCACGAAAGGCGCGGCGCCGACAACGGGTGCGGGCCAGACGCCACAACAGCTCGAACAGCAAAAGCTGCAAGAGCGGCAGAAGCTGGAACTGGAGAAACAGAATCAACAAAAGCTCGAACAGCAAAAGCTGCAAGAGCGCCAGAAGTCGGAGCAGCAGCAAAAACTGCAGCAGCTCGAACAGCAAAAGCTGCAAGAACGGCAAAAGTCGGAGCAACAGCAAAAACTACAGCAGCTCGAACAGCAAAAGCTGCAAGAGCGGCAGAAGTCGGAGCAGCAGCGCCAACAGCAGCAAGAGCAGCAACGCCAGCTAGAGCGGCAAAAATCGGAGCAGCAGCGCCAACAGCAGCAAGAACAGCAACGCCAGCTAGAGCGGCAAAAGTCGGAGCAGCAGCGCCAGCAGCAGCAAGAGCAGCAGCGCCAGCTGCAAAACCAGCAGCGGCAGCAGCAGATTCAACAGCAACAGCAGCAGCAACAGCAGATTCAACAACAGCGGCAGCAGCAGATTCAACAGCAGCAGCAACAGCAACAGCAGATTCAACAGCAGCGCCAGCAGCAAATTCAGCAGCAGAAGCCTTCAACGCCACCAGCGCCGCCGAAATCAAGTTGCGGCGCAGCCGGCCAGCCGGCTTGCCCCAAATAACCGCGTTGCTAGCGTCTAAGGGCCGCCGCCACCTGAAACTCCTGATGAAGTCTTGACCCCGCTCGGCATGTCCGCGTCCGGCACCGAGCGGACACGGGAGAACCGCCAAATCGCGCGGGCGCATCGGTCAACGGGGCAAATGTCGGCTCTTGGCACGAAACGCATGGGCTCGGCGCATGCACGAATGTCCGCTGTCGCGGGAAGAGCGGACATCGCCATTCATCGGCATCACGTCGGCTGCTGGCCCAAAGCGACAACCGTGTTGCAGCGCGAGATCGATCAACCCGGAATCCAAGACCGCCGGTAATATGGTGTGAAACGGGTGCGTTGATCCGGGCCGGAATGCGTTAAAGTGGGTTCGTCTTGGGGCGTTACAGCGGCGCGGGAATGCGCGGAAAATCAGAGCATACTGACGTTGAGCGCCCGCCGCGCGCGACGCTGGTGCAATCCGCCGTCTTGCGTGAGATCGCCGCAGGTTTCACGGTTGCTTTTGTCGCCTTGCCGCTGTGTATCGCGGCCGGTGTGCTGGTCTATTCCGAACTCGGGCCCGAATACGCCGCCCGCGGCGCGGTCGCCGGCCTGCTTTGCGCGGTGAGCGCGGGAATCGCGGCCGCGATCTTCCGCCAGTCCTCGTTCGTCACCACGATTCCGACGACACCTATCGCGCTGGTGCAAGCAAGCTCGGCTGCCGCACTTGTAAAGATTTCGCGCGGCGATGCGAGTACGGTGATCGCTTTGCTTCCGGTATTAGTTCTGCTCGTCGGTGCCTTGCAGATTGTCTTCGCGGCGACGGGCGTGTCGCGCATTATCAAATTCACTCCCTATCCGGTGCTCGCCGGCTTCGTAAGCGGCATCGGCCTGCTGATGATGTTGCGGCAACTGCCTATCTTGGCGGGCGAGCCCGCCCTCGGTGAGGTGGTCGGCGATATTGTCGCCCTGCAATGGCCGCACCCGATTATTGCCGTGTTCGGTCTCGGATTATTCGTCGGAATGTTGCTGCTCGAAAAATATCTGCCGCGCGCCCCGAATTTGTTGGTGGGATTGATTTTTGGCTTCCTTATGTTCCACGCCATGCGTGCGTGGTTTCCCGACATTGATCTGGGAGGAACCGTCGGCCGGATCAAACTCGGCTCGATGTGGGCTGTTTCGCAAATTGACTTTCATGCCGCTGAATCACTTCTGAGCAATGTTGGAACGCTGAAGATTCTCCTGTTTGGCTCGCTCACCTTGGCGGCGCTCGGAACCCTCGACACGTTCTTTGCGCTTCGGACCGCCCAACAACTCGCGGACACGGTTATTGCGCCGCGCCGCGACGTCATGGGTCAGGGTGTTGCAAATCTGGTATCGGCGATTACCGGCGGCCTCGTCGTGTCGACGTCGATCAATTTATCGGCCGCAAACTATCGCGCAGGCGGGCGCAGCCGGATTTCGACGATCGCAATTGGAGGGGTGCTGCTGTTCATCACGTTGTTGGTTCCAGGACTCGTTTTTTCGCTTCCGGTCGTCGTGCTCGCCGCTATCCTGTTAGTTGCCTCGTTGCGCCTGATCGATCGCTGGACGCTGCAAGTCCTGCGCGAGGCGTTGGCGCGTGAAAAGAGCGATCGCGTTCGTGCGCGTCTCAATCTTCTCGTTGTTGTGGCGGTACTTTCGGCAACCGTCATCGGCGAACCCGTTGTCGGTGCCGGCGTTGGCGTGGCCCTGTCGTGCCTGATTTTTATCGCGCAGATGAGCCGTCCCATCGTTGCGCAGAAATTTACCAGCGCGCAGCTTCATTCCAAACGTGTCCGATCCCAGCAGCAGGCGGATTTTCTGCGCAGCCAAGGCGCGCGAATATCGATTGTCGAACTGCAGGGCGTCTTGTTCTTCGGCAATGCCGATGATCTGGCGGTTCAACTGCGCGATCTTCATCAGACCGCCGATATTGTCATTCTGGACATGCGCCGTGTAAGCGAAGTCGATACATCCGGCGTCGCCGTATTGCAACAAACGGCGCGGCGATTTGCCGGCGGAGCGAAAACGCTTGTGGCATGCGGCGCGAGCCCGAAATTCTCTAAGATGGTGCAAATTGTTCTTGGCAAGGGCGATGTGTTGTTCTCCGATCGCGATACCGCCCTGGAATGGGCGGAGGAGAAAATAATTCGCGGCGAAGACCGCGCGCAAATGCTTCTTGAGCTTCCTTTGCACGAGGCCGATCTTACCCGTCATATGACCGGCGACGAGATCGGCGTTCTCACCCGCTGTCTTCAAATCGTCGAATACGCGGCGCACAGCGTTCTCTGCCGAGCCGGCGACCCCGCCGATCGCATGTGGATCCTCAAGCGCGGAAGCGTGAGCGTCCGCGTCACGGTGGCGAATATGGAGCGTCGGCTGGCAAGCCTTGGCCCCGGCTGCGCGGTGGGTGAGATGGGTATGTTGGAAAATATGCCTCGCTCGGCGCATGTGATCGCCGACGAGGATGTCGAAGCTTATCTGCTGACCCGCGAAGACTTCGATATGATCCTAAAAGATCATCCGCGCATCGCCCAGGCGATGCTCGTCAACATCGCCCAACAGCTCGCGCGCCGCCTGCGTGACACCTCCGAAGAGCTGCGCTCCTTGCATTAACGCAGGAGCGTGGACACCCTCGCCGTGGGGAAGCGTCAAGGAAACGCCATGAACGATACGCCGGCCGAGGATCGGCAATCGCTGCGCGCCGCGATCGAGCGTATTTGCGCGCGCTTCGGCGACGATTATTGGCTCGCGCGCGACCGCGCGGGCGGCTTTCCCGACGATTTCCACCGCGCCTTCGCCGAAGCCGGCTTTCTCGGCATCTGCATCCCGGAGGAATATGGCGGCTCGGAACTCGGCGTCACCGACGCCGCGGTGATGATGCAGGCGATCGCCGAGTCCGGTGCCGGGCTTTCCGGCGCCTCCGCAATCCACATGAACATCTTCGGCCTCAACCCGGTGGTGGTGTTCGGTACCGCCGAGCAGAAGCGCCGCATGCTGCCGCCGCTCGTCGCGGGCAGTGACAAGGCGTGCTTCGCCGTCACCGAGCCCGATGCCGGCCTCGACACGCTTAATCTCAAAACCAAGGCGGTGCGGGAAGGGGATCGCTATCTCGTCTCCGGCCAGAAGATCTGGATTTCGACGGCGCAGGTCGCGAACAAAATGCTGCTCCTCGCCCGCACCGCGCCCGCCGACGCGGCGAAGAAAACCGCGGGGCTCAGCCTCTTCTATACCGATCTCGACCGCCGCTACGTCGAGGTGCGCGAGATCGAGAAGATGGGCCGCAAGGCGGTGGATTCCAACCAGCTCTTCATCGACAAATTGCCGGTGCCCGCCGCCGACCGCATCGGCGAGGAGGGCCAGGGCTTTGCCTGCATCATCCACGGCTTCAATCCCGAGCGCATCTTGATCGCGGCGGAAGCGGTCGGTCTCGGGCGCGCCGCGCTCAAGCGCGCGGTCGGCTACGCCAAGGAGCGCGTCGTGTTCGGCCGGCCGATCGGAAAAAATCAGTCGATCCAGCATCCGCTGGCGAAATGCTGGATGGAGCTCGAGGCGGCGAATTTGATGGTCTTCCACGCCGCCGCGCTTTACGACGAGGGCAAGCCGTGCGGGGCCGAGGCCAATGCGGCGAAATACCTCGCCGCCGAAGCCTGCTTTTCGGCCTGCGAGACCGCCGTGCTTACCCATGGCGGCATGGGCTACGCCAAGGAATATCACGTCGAGCGGTATTTACGGGAGGCGATGATCGCTCGCCTCGCGCCGGTGAGCGCGCAGATGATCTTGAACTTCATCGCCGAGAAAACGCTGGAACTTCCGAAGTCCTATTGAACGGATCGAAGCCGTCGGGCGCGCGGGAACGGCGCTATTGCTAATTCCGCAGTCTCTGGGGACACTTACAAAAAGCGTCACAACGGGACCGCCGACACGGGCCGGATCCCGCGCGGGAGGAAGCCAGGTGTATGCGTCGATCTATCGTGCCGGCCTGTTCGACGGCCGGCATGTGGTCGTGACCGGCGGCGGCAGCGGCATCGGCCGTTGCACCGCGCACGAGCTCGCCTATCTCGGCGCCGAGGTCGCGCTCCTTGGGCGCAAGCCCGACAAGCTCGCCGCCGTTCAAGCGGAGATCGCCGCCGCCGGGGCGAAAAAGCCCTCGGTGCATGCCTGCGACATTCGCGAGGAGGCGGAGGTCAAGGCGACGATCGCCGCGATCATGCAGGCGCACGGCCGCATCGACGCCCTCGTCAACAATGCCGGCGGCCAGTTCGCGGCGCCGTTGAAGGACATCTCGCAAAAAGGCTGGGAGACGGTGATCCGCACCAATCTCACCGGCGGCTTCCTGATGGCGCGCGAATGTTTCGTCCAATCGATGGAGAAGAACGGCGGCGCCGTCGTCAACGTGATCGCCGACATGTGGAACTCGATGCCCGGCATGGGCCATTCGGGCGCGGCGCGCGCCGGCATGCTCAATTTCACCATGACGGCGGCGCTGGAATGGGCCCATGCCGGCGTGCGGGTGAACGCGGTCGCCCCCGGCGTGATCGCCTCTTCCGGGCTTGCGACCTATCCCGAGGATATGCGCGAAGGGATCAAAAACGCCTGGCGGCACATTCCGCTGAAGCGGCTCGGCACCGAGTCCGAATGCTCGGCGGCGATCGTCTTTCTCCTTTCGCCGGCGGCGAGCTTCATCTCCGGCTCCTGCATCCGCATCGACGGCGCCCATCCCAACGCCAAGTCGCGCTGGCCGATGCCCGATCACGACCGCTCCGCGCCCTATTACGGCTTCCCGCTCGAATCGCCGCCGGATTTTCTGCGGCGCGAAAAAAGCGGCGGGTGATCCATGCCCGCGATCGAGTCACGCATCTCCCCTTCGAGCGATGGCTATCGCGCCAACCGCGCGGCGATGCTGGCGCTGATCGAGGACTTTCGCGCGCTCGAGGAAAAGGTGCGGCAAACCTCGAACGCGAAGAAAGAGCAATTCAAAAAACGCGGCCAACTCTTGACGCGCGAGCGCGTGGCGCTCCTGCTCGATCGCGGCAGTCCGTACCTTGAGCTTTCCACGCTTGCCGGCCTCGGCATGCACGACGACGACGGCAAGGAGAACGTGTTCGGCGGGGGGATCATTTGCGGCATCGGCTATGTCTCCGGCGTGCGCTGCCTGATCTCGGCGTCCGACAGCGCGATCAAGGGCGGCACCACGACGCCGATGGGCCTGAAGAAGAAGCTGCGCGTGCAAGACATTGCGCTGAAAAACAAATTGCCGGTCGTGCATCTCGTCGAGTCCGGCGGCGCCAATCTCATTTATCAGGCCGAGACCTTCGTCGAGGGCGGCCGCACCTTTCGCAATCAGGCGCGGCTCTCCGCCGCCGGCATTCCGCAGATCAACGTGGTGCACGGCTCCTCGACCGCGGGCGGCGCGTATCTGCCCGGCCTTTCCGATTACGTGGTGATGGTGCAGGGCAGAGCCAAGGTCTTTCTCGCCGGCCCGCCGCTGTTGCGCGCGGCGACCGGGGAAATCGCCACCGACGAGGAGCTCGGCGGCGCCGAGATGCACTCCACCGTTTCCGGCGTTTCCGACTATCTCGCCTCCGACGACGCCGACGCCATCCGCATCGCGCGCGAGATCATGCAAAAGCTCGATTGGAACGGCGCGCTGCCGGTGCGCGAAAAGCGCGACTGGCGCGAGCCGCGCTACGACGCCGACGAATTGTGCGGCGTGGTGCCGATCGACCACCGCAAGCCCTATGACGCCCGCGAGGTGATCGCGCGCATCGTAGACGATTCCGATTTTCTCGACTTCAAGCCGCTCTACGGCATCCATACCATTTGCGGCCAGGCGGAAATCGCCGGCCACGCTTGCGCGATCATCGCCAATAACGGCCCGATCGACACCGATGGGGCGGCGAAGGCCGCGCAATTCATTCAGCTGATGTGCCAGGCCGGCACACCGATCGTCTATTTGCAGAACACCACCGGCTACATGGTCGGCCCCGAGGCCGAGCGGCGCGGCATCGTCAAGCACGGCTCGAAGATGATCCAGGCCGTGTCCAACGCTACCGTGCCGCAGCTGACGTTGCACATCGGCGCGAGCTTCGGCGCCGGCAATTACGGCATGTGCGGGCGCGCCTTCGATCCGCGCTTCATCTTCGCCTGGCCCAACAACCGCATCGCGGTGATGGGCGGCGAGCAGGCCGGGCGCGTGCTTTCGATCGTCGGCGAGGAGAGCGCCAAGCGCGCCGGCCGCGCCGTCGATGTCACCGCGCTGAAGGCGCAGGAGGAGCGCGTGATCAAGCAGTTCGAGCGCGAATCCACGGCGCTGTTCGCGACCGCGCGGATTTACGACGACGGGCTGATCGACCCGCGCGATTCGCGAAAGGTGCTCGCGCTCTGCCTGTCGATCTGCCGCGAGGCGGAAATCCGCCCGCTGCGGCGCACGACCTTCGGCGTGGCGAGAATGTGAGGAACCATGCTCTACAGCGAACAACACCGCGAACTGATGCGCTCGGTCCGTAAATTCGTCGAGACCGAAATCGACCCGCATGCCGACGAGTGGGAGAAGGAGGGCATCTTCCCGGCGCATGCGCTGTTCAAGAAGATGGGCGACGAGCATCTCCTCGGCATTCACAAGCCGGAAAAATTCGGTGGCCTCGGCCTCGATTACTCCTACGAGGTCGCGTTTTGCGAGGCGCTCTCCGCCACCAAATGCCGCTCGGTGGTGATGGCGGTCGGCGTGCAGACCGACATGGCCACGCCCGCGCTGATGCGCAATGGCTCCGACGAATTGCGCGAGGAGTTCCTGCGCCCCAGCATCACCGGCGACTTCGTCGCCTGCCTCGGCGTGTCCGAGGTCGGCGCGGGCTCGGATGTGGCGAACATCAAGACGACCGCGCGCAAGGACGGCGGCGATTACGTCATCGACGGCGGCAAGATGTGGACGACGAACGGCACCCAGGCCGATTGGATGTGCCTCCTCGCCAACACCGGCGACGGCCCGCCGCACCGGAACAAGACGCTGATCTGTCTGCCGATGAAGACCAAGGGCGTCGAGATCGCGCGCAAGCTCGACAAGCTCGGCATGCGCGCATCCGACACCGCGCAGATTTTCTTCGACGGCGTGCGCGTGCCGCAGCGCTACCGCATCGGCGAGGAGGGCATGGGCTTCGTCTACCAGATGCAGCAATTCCAGGAGGAGCGCATCTGGGCGGCGGCGAGCACGCTCGGCGGCATGGAGCGCGCGATCGCCATGACCATCGAATACACGGCCGGGCGCGAGGCCTTCGGCAAGAGCATCCTCGACAATCAGGTGGTCCACTTCCGCATGGCCGAGCTGCAAACCAAGGTCGAGTTGCTGCGCTCGCTCACCTATCGCGCGGTCGAGGGCTATCTCGAAGGCCAAGACATGACCCAGCTCGCCTCGATGGCGAAGCTCACCGCCGGCCGGCTGGGGCGCGAGATCACCGACAGCTGCCTGCAATATTGGGGCGGCATGGGCTTCATGACCGAGAGTGAAATCTCGCGCATGTACCGCGACTCGCGCCTCACCTCGATCGGCGGCGGCGCCGACGAGGTGATGCTCGGCATCATCTGCAAGGGAATGGGAATTCTACCGGGCCAGAAGAAAAATCATTGAGGCGCGGGACGATGGCGAAGCTGCCCAAATTTGAGCATTTGCGGGTCGAGCGGCGGGGCCCGCGGCTCTACGTCACGCTCAACCGGCCGGAGGCGCGGAACGCGCTCTCGCGCGAGATGGTGGCGGAGCTCGCCGCGGTCGCCGAATTTCTGGAGAACAACCGCGAGATCGGCGCGGTCGTCTTGCGCGGCGCCGGCGGCACCTTCTGCGCCGGCGGCGACATCAAAGGCTTCAAGGCTTCGTTTGAGACGCCGAAGCCGAAGCGCGGCAAGCCTGATCCGATCGCCGTCAACAACCGCCGCTTCGGAAAATTTCTG
>Ga0207505_100012_pt1 | contig 49474 bp, 43 predicted proteins | sample NitcycUWRROWE17A_FD_188207 | JGI IMG/M metagenome (GOLD analysis project Ga0207505, IMG submission 188207) | Soil microbial communities from Arlington Agricultural Research Station in Wisconsin, USA - Nitrogen cycling UWRJ-ROWE17-A (SPAdes) | ecosystem: Environmental > Terrestrial > Soil >... | reverse complement strand
TCGCGGTTGACCTTGAATGTGTGATAGAAAGAGCGGCTCGCGGCGATCACGCGCATGTCATGGTCGAGCACGACGAGGGGCTCGCGAACCGTATCGACGATCGCCTGCGTAAGACCGGATGCGTCTTCGATGCCAGTGAAACTTTGGACGTGAGCCAAGGTCGCTCCTTAAACCCCCAGTTAGAAATCTGAAAAACAGCTTTGGAAAGAGACCTCGGCTTCTCCAGGAAGAGCCGAGGCCTACCGAACGTTGACGAATCCGGGAAACGTCCGACATGAAAATGGTAGAATCTGCAGTAACGCGGAGTCTGTATAATATTGACCGTTCATTTTCGGTGATGTTGACGATGGATGGAAAAGTAAAAGCCCGGCCGAGGCCGGGCTTTTGTGTCGTTAATGCCGCGCTTTATATGGTCACCAGCGCCCGCCTCGCCGCACCAGCCTCGCGACCACGAGCAGGATCACGGCGCCGATGGTGGCGGCAATGATCGCGGCGACGATCCCGGCGCCAAGATGAATACCGAGGCTCGGAAACAACAAACTGGCGATGAAGGCGCCGACAATTCCGATGATAATGTCGCCAACCAAACCATAGCCTGTCCCTTGCACGATTTGGCCGGCGAGCCAGCCCGCGATCGCGCCAATCAACAATATGACAAGCAGACTTTCACCAGACATATTCATGACGGTTTCCTCCCGGTTGAAGCGAAACGGTGGCAGTCGCCTTTGGTGATTACGAGAGCGAGCTTTCCCGGCATCGAAGACTTCGTCCAGCTCTTACAAATTTTCGCATTGAAAAAGTTGCCAGGAAACATCCAGCGAGAAGATATTTTAGAGCCCGCGGCAACCGCGCGTCTGTATCATATTGACCACTAATTTTCGTTGTTTCTGAGGGCTTTAGCGCCGAATTCCCGGAACTTCGCTGCCCCGCCGGCGTTGGTGGCTCGATCGGTATTGGATCGATACACAAAGGATGGTTTCCCATGATGAATACTAAGAATGCATTGCTGATGTCCGTCGCCGCCGCCGCATTGATCGCGGGCGCTGGCGTTGGCATTGGCGCTGCTTCGGCACAAACGCCGCCCTCGCCCGCCACGCAGCAGACCGCACCGGCCGAGAAACCGGGCCATGAACCCAAGGCTACATCCCAAAACAAAGCGCCGGATGCCGGCGTGAAGTCGGGCAAGGCCGAGGACAAAACGGAGCATAAGGGTGGCAAGGCCGAGCACGCGCAGGACGCTCCCAAGGCCGATGTGAAGCCAAACGGCATCCGCTCCGAGACGAAGTCTCCCGGCAAGACGGGCTCGGAAGTGCAAGCCGACCCGAAGAACAAGGCGGACATGAGGAGCCCGGAAAAGCCCGGCGATGCCAAGGTTCGGACCACGGATCAGGGCGCGGCTGGCGGATCTGTAAAGCTCTCGGCCGAACAGCACACAACGATGCGCGCCGCCATCAAGCAGCACAACGTGCAGCCGATGACGAACGTCAACTTCTCGATTTCCGTCGGCAGCCGGGTTCCCCGCACGGTTCATTTCTATCCGGTGCCGGAAGAGATCGTGCTTTTCTATCCTCGTTGGCGTGGATATGACTACTTCCTCGTCGGCGACCAGATCATCGTCGTCAACCCGCGGACGCATGAGATCGTGGCGGTCCTCGACGCCTGAGGTTCGTTCCATCTCGTTCCATGAAGTGTACGAAGGGCGGCGCTCCGGCGCCGCCCTTTTCGCTGCCAAACAACAGACAGACTCACAAAAACGGATTGATGACTTCGTTGGCTGTCAGCCTGAAAGCGCGCTACGCAGCTGCAAGCTCGGCACCCCCTGATGGGGCTAGAAGCAAGGGAAGTCGTATTCTCACGATCGTTCCAGTTCCTTCCAATCCCGACGGGACAATCGTGCCGCCAAGCTGGCGCACGAAGATCGCTACGTAATCGGAACCACGTTTCTCGGGGATCTTCGTCAAATCCTGATCCTTGATACCCACGCCGTCATCGGCGACAGTCAGCTCCATTTGGTCGCCGGCCCGTTCCACGCTCAACACCACTCGTCCTCTTCCGCCAGGAAACGCATGCTTGACGGCGTTGGTCGCCAATTCATTGACCAGAAGGCCGAAAGGCACCGCACGATCAGGGTCGATATGCAACGCTTCGGCCTTGACCTCTATTTTGATGCCAGACGTATTGCCAAGCAGGCTCGCAGACATGGTTTTTGTGATTTCCCGCAGATAGGCGTCCACGGCGACGGTCTGGCCGCGACTGGATTGAGATATCAGGTCGTAAAGCTGGGCGATGGCGCCGATGCGCGCCTGCATGGCTTTATAGCCTTGAATGCACGGAGCCGCCGTCCATTTGGCTTCGAAGGCGATCAAGCCGACGATGATCTGCAAGTTATTCTTAATCCGGTGAGAGATTTCGTTCGTCAAGCTTAGCGCGTCACGCTCGCGCTGCTTGCGGTCGGTGATGTCCTCGAAAACGAGAAGCATCCGATGGGCATGGTTCCCTGGTTGAGAAATTTTCCGGGCATTCAAATTGAAGACACGCCGGCCGAGACCCGGAAAATTATCTTCGATTTCAAAACTTTCAATGGGCCTGTTTTCCGGAAGCACCTTCTCCATCAAATGGCGAAGCGCCGGCACGTCCCATTGGTGCTGGCCTAAATCCGAAAAACGCCGCCCACGCACCTCAACCTCCGTAATCGCGAATATCGTCAAGAAAGCCTTGTTCGCAGTCACGATCGTCATGTCGTTTTCGAGCACGACCAGAGGATCGCGGATCGTGTCGACGATACTCTGCGTCAATTGCCAGTTGCGCTTGCTTTCGTTCCGGGCGGCGCGTTCCTCGCTGACATCCTCGATCGCCAGCAGAATGGAACCATCATTGTCGCCGGGGCGAAAAATCTTCCGGGCATTGACCAGCATGGTGCGCCGGCCAATGGTCGGGAAATCATGCTCGACCTCGAACCCTTCGACCGATGCACGATGGGGAATCACGCTCTCGAGTAGACTGCGGAGCGCGGGGATATCCCACTGCCGGTTTCCAAGGTCGTAAATATGACATCCCTCGGTCTTGTCGGCGCTGGTGCGAAACGTCTGGTAAAATGCGCGATTGGCAGATGTGATGTTTAAGTTTCGATCGAGAATGATGAGTGCGCTGGGCACGGTCTCGACAATGTCGCTCGCGGCAATATCGGACAGGGCTTTTTTTTCTCGAGAAATATCGGACCCGGCCATGGTTTCCCCATCGATTACGCGACTTGAAAATTACGCTGCGAGAAGATCTTCAACAGAATCCTGCAGCTGGAGCTGCGTGTAGGGCTTGCGAAGAAAGTGCGTGCCTTCAACAAACAACGTTTTCAGTTTGTCGGTAACTGAATTGCCTGTCGTGTAGAGCACGCGCAAATTCGGCCGGAGCTTGATCGCCTGGTGTGCGAGGTCGCATCCGCCATGGACCTCCGTCTTGAGATAGATATCGGTGAAAAGTGCGTCAATGTGTTGAGGGGAACGTAGAAGTGAAAGTGCCTCGTCGACGTCGCCAGCCGAAAGGGTGTGATGACCCCAACCTTGAATCATCATCTCCGCCACTTGGCGGATAAACACGTCGTCTTCGACGATCAGGATCACGGCCATCAGAACTTTTCTGCCGTGACACAACGAGCAACGGATATCGGAACTCTTCCTGCCAGAATCATGGCTACAAGAGCCCCTACCGCTATCAGGGCATGAGTTTAACTCGCAATGTAAGCTAAGGTTGCGTAATCCTTGCAATTCTTTTCTGTGAGGCTGTTTCTTCGAATTAGCTGTGTGATGGCGGTGACTTAAGCGAGACCTGAAACCATCTAAATAGGCCGTCGACGCGTTTCTGCGGAGCAGCAACGATCTTTAGCTCAGTTTAGAATAGGAATTATTTCGGCTAATAGCCAGCTAGGTACTTGATAATAAACAATAATTTACTGAGTGCCTAGGGGCGGAGTCGAATTCACAGCGTAAGGCTCTGAGCTTGTTTAATAATATTCTGACGCTCGAATCACCGTACCCTCAGACGTACCCTCACCAAATTTGATTCCGCGCCCAAACTTATGGGTGTGCTTGTCCACCTATGTGAAGTGAGCATCCGAGGCCTTTTGATTGTTGATTTATAGGCCGACCCGCAATCGAGCCCGAACTCGGACGAGTGGCGGGGCTTTTCTCTGGTGGTTGAAGCCGTAGCACCGCGCAGAAATCAACGCGAGTTTTCCGCGAAGTAATGAACAAATGTTTTCTTGAGATCCAGATCGCGCACGCTATGCACTGTTTGCTTCCACAAATCCTCGAATCCGACGCCAAAATTCGATCGGTCGATGTTCAGAGTGAATCGCCATCTCTCGTGCCTTCGTTGTGCCAGCTTCTTCGGAAGATTGTCTCCGTTCTGTCAAGGGTGCGAGCCTGATCGGGTGTAGCTTTCCATCGTGGTCCACAACTGTGTTCTCCGATGTGCTAGTGCTCAATCTTATGAACCCAAATATTTTTTGCGGGTCGCAACAACATCTCACGGCATGCCAATCGCTAACTTCTTCGCTCATAATCGCCTCCGATGTTCTTCATACAACCTCTATATGTACTGCCTCCGCATGGCAAGACAAGCTCATTCAAACCGCGCTACTGCCGGTCGTTGGGGCCGCGTATCGCCATTCATAGAATTACGAGCGCGGGGAAACTTGTCGATCTCGACCGTGCCCCACCGCCGCAATCGCTACGACGCCGAACTCGTTGATCCGCTCAGGAGGACGCGCGTTACGCGGCGGTAAGTCTGAATCGACCGCGGAGCGATAGGCTGATGTCGAGGGCCGACATTTCTATTGAGCTACCGTCGTGAATAATATTCTCAGTCGGCGCAATATATGCCTCACCGGGTCTAATGCGCACTCTTGTCGTCGGATAGGACGGAAACAACGTCATGAACAATCTGCCTACCGAAGTGCCCCCTAGGTTATCGCACGATATTTTCATGCCGGTTGCCTGGACCACCTTGCACACCTGGCCTATTGGTAGATTGAGAAAAAGCAAATATCGATCTTGATGTCCAATATTTATACAGATTCGATTTGGTGACTCATGTCGACGATCGTATGGAAGACGATACCAATCGTCTAGGTGAAGCCCGATCAGTTTCCCGCTGCGAGGATCCACGGTCACCGTAGCGAGCGCAGGTGGATTGACAACTATTCCGCCTTTCAACTCACGATCTTCGCGCTCCGGTGCAATTTCAAGGTAGCGTTGAAGGTAGGCTTTGATCGTTCCGACAGCTGTAGTGCAAGTAGGAGCATTGACAAGGGGCAGGATTCGCTGCCGGTCCAAAGACGCAGTCGCCGCATCCTGCAGTATCTGGAATGGTCGCAAGAGTTCCGACGGTATCTTGGTAACGCTGATTGCGGCTCCATAATCTTCCGGCACACTTTCAGCAACCAAAAGTCTTCGTTCATCTGGCGTGGGCGATCTCCATTCTTCCGCGGGAATTCTTGCTCGTTCTTCGTAGGCTAAACTTCGGATTGTCGGAGGTGCCGGCGCCGTCCCCAAACTCAGTTGAACAGAATCGACGTGCGCACGTGCGTCAACGAAAAATATCTTCGCGCCCGGATTTAAGCGATGCATTCGTAACCTTTCTCAAGGTAAATATACTTCTGGGCGTGCGGCGGCGTTTTCAGGGCCTCTCCGGCCCCGGCGCTGAGGCAATATTTGCGCGCCACTTCTGCGACTACAAGCCGACATGCTGCCTGGCACTGACTTTTTTTCCCGTGTCATCCGAAAGCGGCACCCTGAGCAAGAGCGGCACGCGTCCTACGAAACAGGCGGCACGTACAACGTGGAACCTCTCAGGGACACGTAAGGCACCGAATCTAAGTTCTCCAGTGTTTCCCAAACAATGCGGGGTCGATCGCGGCGGGATAATGCGGAATAGACAAACGCACACTCGTGTTGAGCCGGGTAAAACTGGAGGAGGTAATCGCGCAGCTGCCTTAAACTCGGACCGCCATATTCATGAGAGTGGTGCGTGAGGTCCGAACCAAAGACGGATGGCTGAAAAAGGACAGTCGCAAAGGACGGCAATAACGGTAGGTTGCTCGTGACCAATGACGTTGCCTCGTGCACGACTAATCCATAGCAGGGGTCGTAGGCAAGCTCCGCCAATAGCGTATCAAGAGAAGAAATGCCCGGGACAACTTGTACTTTCCAACCGAAATCTCGACCTTTCTCCACTAGCTTCTGAGAAACGCTGTCGAATACGAATGGATGCCCGGGCGTCATCCACGCACACGGCCGATGATTTGTCGCATTGTCGATGACTGCCTGGATTACATCTCGATAGTTTTCGATTCGTTTGCGATTGTCCTGATAGAGCGGCCAAAGGCATACACACTTCTGGCTAATTTCTTTCGGAAGCGCTTGAAGTTTAACCTCTGGGAGGTTGGTACATATCCGACTACAAGCTGTCAAAATTTCGATAGTCTGCACAGTGAGATGATCTGGAAAGAAAACTCCGGCGCCTAACAAGTACAAATCGGCTTGTCCCGGTTCAATTGGATCGCCAAAAACTTCTCGCATAGCATTCCTCGCGTCACGGATTTACTAGCCTAACATCGGCTTCAATCCCTTTTCCTTCTCCATTCTCTCGATCATCACGTCTGCCACCGTCTGAACCTGGAATCGGCAATACTGCGTTTCCGCCACAGAAAGAGTATGGTGCTCAGCCAGCTTATTGCTAGGACATCCTCCACCACAAACGGAAAAATACGCACACGATTGGCGACACCGCTCGACACCACTGGCAATATCCGCAGTCGCTAGTCGGAACTGGGGATTAACAAGAAGTTCGGCCCAAGAATTCTTGTGTACGTTCCCCCAGACGAACTTTCCGTACCGGGGGTGCTCAATTCCAAGTAATTCAGGAGAAAAGGTCGTCACGTTGCCCTGAATATCTATGTTCAGAATGGCGCCTGCTCTGTTGTCGGATCTAAACACCTCAGCTCCGGGTGCTGATGAAAGGTGACGTCGCATACTTTCGAGCTCGCGCACAGACATCTCTGGTTCAAGCGATTGAAGGTCAGCAATGCGTGATAGGAATCGCCTAAAGGCCGCGAGATGTGTGTGGTCTAGAGATGACTTTTTATGAGCCCCTTCGCCTTCTTCAATATTAAACGCAATGCGTTTGGTTCCTATTGATTTAAAGAACTCCCATATTTCATCGGCCGCGTTCAAAGAATCTGAGGTCAATACTGCAAGGACAGAAAAGGGAATGTTGTGCTCGCGCAGTTTGCTTATTCCGCGCATGACTCTGTCAAATGTACCAAGCCCAAGGCGATCCACCCGATGAGCGTCATGAATAAACTTCGGGCCATCAATGCTAATGCCGACTTTGACCGACCATTTATTGATAAATGCGCACCAGGCGTCATTAATAATTGTTCCGTTCGTTTGGAAATTGTGCTGCAGAGGAATGGGCTCGATATCTTCAATCAAGCACTGAAATGCACGCTCATAAAACGGGATTGGCGCAGTTAGCGGTTCACCAGCGTGCCATACGACTGGAAGCGGATTTCGGGCTAAACGGATATCTCGAAGGAACCTAGCGATTGCTTGCAGCGTCTCGATTGTCATGCGCGATCGATCCGCGCGATTGCCTAAATAACAGTAGTCGCAATCGATATTGCAAAACGGGGTTGGTTGAATGACCAGAAGGTCTGCGGGAGCCCAATCCACGCGCTGATCTGGCGAGCGCGCTCGGAAATACGGCGTTTCCACTGGGGTAGAATGCGGAATCAGATTGATCGCTTAAGAGCCCCCTGACAAATTCCCAAAGTTGTGCCAGGGCGCATTGTCGAATGCGGGCTCCCACTTTACGAAGTTCTCAAATTCAGAGCGCGTTGTATTTTCTTGCATTGGCTCTGAAGAACCTCGCGCTGCAGCAAAACTCTGGCGAATTCGCCTTATCCGCTCTGCTATTTCTTTATTTTCATGCTCGGTCGAGTCCATTTTGTTCATCCTCTCTTGGTGCGGATCCTACTCGGCGACGTCTTCAAATTCAACTAAAAACATGGCTGAGGATGTCGCAGGAGGTCACACACAGAGATGCTTGTGGCTCGCGCGATCCTGACTGCTCTCTTCCAAATCGTTTACAAGCTTACCGAAAGCGCAAATCACTTGCTCGACCGTGATGGACTCCATTGTTCCGTCGCCTTGCACATGGCGACCTGCTCCAAACCGGAAACCCCATTTTTCGGCCCTGGTCGGGCCGAAAAGACCTACTCCGGGCACGCGAAAGAGATCCGCAGCGTGAAGCATGCACGAATCGATCCCAACAAACAGATCCGCTACGCTAATGAGAGCAAATGATGCAGGGAGGGAATATCCGTGGAATCCAAAAACGCGATCTTTGGGCCACCCTTCATCTACTATGGCTGTGGACAGGCCAACCACGAAAATCACAAGAGTCTCATAACGATTTAAGACGAAATCCAGAAACATTCTCCATTTTTGGATTCCCCACATCTTATCGCAACCGGTATCGGCATGTATGACGAGCACACGGGCTCTCGCGGGCAGTGAGTCGCGGATGCTCATAGCAGCAAGCGTAGCTTCGGTTGGTAAAGGTGGCGGAGCTGAGAACTCCTCAATGCGCAGGTTTTCTTCCAGCCAACGAGGTACACCGAATGCGACATCCGCACTGTGTCTGCGAGCGTCATTCAACAACACATCATCAAAGGCAGGAGAAAAGCCGATTGAGTGCGTCGGACCGATCAAACTGAGCAGCAGGTCAATGGCGTCCACGTGCCACGGTGCGAGAGATATAAACAGGTCGCACCGGCCGATCCGTGTGGCAAGTACGTCTGCCGAAAAATGGCGGACTCCATTGATTCTCCAAATTTCAGTTTCAACGAAAGATTGAACAGCCACGGTGGCGAAGAAAGAGGTTGCTGCCGATGGTACACACACCAACCTCAATCGATTAGGAAAAAGCGCGGCGAGCGCACGAATCGCAGGCAGCGTGAGTAAATGGTCGCCGAATCCATTGTAGAAGAACGCTACCGGACGGCGTGCGTCGAGCAATTTCAGAATAGAACCGTCTCGTGGCCTGTTCATGGTAAACTTTCGTACAATCCATCATCTAATAAGGAAACGTGTTTGCGACGATCTTGTCCCTTCCTCTTGCTCGCATTTCGATCCTACTCGATGTCAAAAAACATACCTTAAGTCGACCACTTCTGGGGTGGATCATCGCGCCCGGGACCCTGAACGAGAACAGCCACAGCACGACAGGCTTTAGATAGGTTTTCGGAAGATTCGTGTATATCCGGGCGCAATATTTTCTTAAGCGGATCCTAAGACTGGTTTCGAGTCAATGACGTTTCGATCCATACTAGATTCAAAATCACTTAGGCGGAGCGCGCCATCCCACCAGCAAACCGATTCCTCGAGTCGGCTTGAAAGGCCTAACAGCTGGACATTGAAACTATCGCACAGTAGGAGCATCCTTTCATACTTGGTGATAAAATCCGAATAAGTGTCAGCGGAAAGCCCGACATTGCTGCACCACTTCCATGTCGCGTTCTCAGAAAAGAGACCTCGAGACCGCCGAAAATCATCGGAGAAACGCGTGAGACTCTGGGACGTCGGCACAACTCCAGCACGCACTGCCACCAAGTCTATTGCGGCCCATAATCGAGCGGCCCAGCTATACGCACGCTGCACCCACCCTAGGGCAGGTAATCGCCTAAGCTTTGCACGATTTGGATCAATGATGATCAGGAGATAATATAGAAAACGTTGAGATCGCGCTTTGCGCCGGCGATTATCGTCCTTTAGGGTCCGGCTCAACCATTCTTCGATGTGCTTCAGGTGCGCATCAACACCACTTGCATGACATATTTTTTCATGGGTTGCCAATGCGTCAGCTGCGGCTAACAACACGGCTAATCGCTTGAGCAATTCAAAATGAGGGCTTGAAGCCGTAAGCTCCCTTTCACGTACCGCGCATCTTAGCGGCTCGGGAAGAGGAGAACAGAGAACTTCGCCCTGAAGCTTTCGGATAAAAACGGATCTATGGACTTTGACTTGCGGCATTGGTTTCAGATTCGTTTCGAGCAATAGGCTGTTGATTAGAGCAACAGCGTCTTCATGCTTTTGATCAACGAAGCCGCCATTCTCAAAATGCTGTTCGAGTCTTTTTATATCGTCTTGGGATCGAGCGGACTCTAATACCGTCTTCAAAGAACGAATAAGATTTCTCTCTGAAAAATGCATTCGCTTATTGTACGCCAGGAGGGCTTCTCCTTCCTCTGTTTTCAGATAGCCCTCAGTTGTGGCACGAGCAACGCTAGCACGAATATTCACCATCGCGTCAGAAACCGGAGCAATACCCCAGGGTGTGTCAATGAATTCGAGTGCCACTTCGTCGTCATCAACAAGTTCACCGGTTAAGTATTGATGAAATATGTTCCCCACTCCAATCATCCCAAACGGATACAGTTCAGCTGCGCGCAACGCACCGATGCTAGAACTTCCATAGACGCGAATTCCGCTCTCCATCGCCAACAGGATCTCTTTGTGCCAAACGGCCGCTTTGTGAAGAAATACGCCGTCTATTAAAGCAATTATTTTTGGCTGCAGGCGTTTTGCTGCCAAGATGTCACCGCAGCTCGCTGGCGGAAGCAGTATTGTCTGTAATCGTCTTGCGAGCATGTCATCTGGTCGAAGAGACAATCCCCCAAATACGACGACGCTGGTAGGTGCGCTTCGGCTCATTGAGCTTTTAGTTAGCTCCTTATGCTCGATAAATCAGGCAGTACGACTCGGACAACTGCAATATCGATATCCCGTAATTCATGTTCGTATACTGCTAACTTGGAATATCCGTAGGATTTCAGTCGATTTACCAACCAGTCCAAATCATCTTTGAAGGTTACGCCGTTAAAGGGGGAACTCCTCTGTCGAAAGTCGAGCGCTTTGTTCGACGCATTAGTGCGCTCCCTAATAGATGAACACGCATACGTCATAGCGCTTTCAGAATCGTACAAACCTCGGAAGATATCTTCTCGCGCACCGTGAATCCAAGTAAGGCGCGCCTGCGCAGCTTCCATTAGAGCCCGGCATAGCGCAACCTCTTTTTCCAAATGCGCACCGGAACCACAAGATTCCGCTGAAGTTTGGTTATCAATCAGAACACAATGATAAGCAGGAATACCAAGCTTTCCCGTTATGTCATAGATTATAGGCGCAATATCGGCTTTGGTAATTCGATCGATCATCTCGCGGATGTGCGGAACAAGCACTGTATCTTGATCTAAGATCGTCGCTTCGCGCTCACTCGCAGACAGCGTTTCCCAATGAGTTTCCGCCATCCGTTCGACAATTTCGAAAATTGCATGACAAACAGCTTCAGCGAAAGAATTTCCGGCAGCTAGGCCAGTTGTTGACGTGTCAATGATTCCAAAATCCGGGCAGCCTTTAGTTGAGTCCATACTCAAGGAAGCGAATGGTATCCAAATGGCAGTGTCCATCTCTAGTTCTCTACACCGCACCCATCTCAACGGCATCCGTTCGCTCCACGCTTTCCAGCGAGGTCCGGGTGGAAGAGCGGAAGGGTTTAAGACCACGCCATTTCGCTGCATATCATGGAAGGACGCATACTCATTCGGTGACGCCACATTCTCCGCGCAATAGCCCTCGATAGCCTCCATTATCGCTGAAATATCGGCGAGTTCTGGCGTCGCTCCCTTTCCCTGTGCGGTCGCCATGTGACGTGAATTCGGACGGATACACACAGAAGTCGGCAATCCCACGCGGTCCAGACCGGTAACGCGAGCAACGCGAGTGATTCCAATACTGATTAGGTGAGGTTTAATGATCGCCAGTGTCTCAGAAGGATGGCGCGCTCTTGTTGTACCCGTGAGCTTGATTTTATTATCTAAACATCCGCTGATGGGTGATGAGATCAAGCGAAACTCTTCCTAAAGGCGGTCCGCGCAATTCTCTTGGTAATAGCCAACGAGCGTCAGACTGCCGAATCACTGCTGCAAGAAACGCGTTTGTTGACCAAAAAAAGCGGAATACTCGTCGCCAATATAAGATTTTACCTTCTCCGCGCGTTGGCGGCGCTTGACGCCATCTATGTTTTGAATGTGAACGATTTTCTTTTTTTTCTTTTGTTTTTTCTTCTTCGGCTGTTTCTTCATTGGCATTCTCCCTCATACCAAAATAGGAATGAGAAATGTCGGCAAATCCGTGGAATAGTATACGATATGCGGTAATTATTTTCAACATCTGACTGGGTTTTTGACGACGTAAGCAATTCTGGCGGATCCTCCCGGCAGCGTCCACAAGAACGCCCGATAAACAAACTGGCGCGTTGGGTTAGCAAGCAATACCCTACGGCGAAAAATCACAAACCAAAAACCAGACGGTGCAGGCGATCTTTTCGAATAGGACAAGATTGCCCTTCGCGACCGTGTAACCATTTGCGGTCGTTTAACATGTACCCCTGCCCATGCTGAAATTTAATGCGGAACTGGCGCTGGCTCATTGCGGCTTCCAGAGCCGGTACCCAATCATGGTCTCCGTGTAGTAAATCATAGGTGTTTTCAAATCGATCAACACCTGTCTCCTCGTAAAGGAGGCGAATAATTTCGTTGCGCCTAGTGCATGGAAGTTCCGGTGTCTGAGACAAAATAGACTTAAGCGTTGAAACAGACAAAAAAATAGACGCGCCGCTATCGTCGGACGGCACATCGTCAAACACGTTGAACAACACCCGGGGTATATAGAGGTCGGCATGAAGGGGAAAACCAAGATTTCTTTTGCCGACGTCAGAAATCAGCGGCGAATACATTGCCGCTAACTCATCACCTACTGTTTCAATAATAGCTCCGCGCAGGCAGGCAAAAAGACTATGTAGCCGCTGTTCATCAAGATCATGACAGATTAAATCATCGAAGAAGAGCATTTTGCGGGCGGGTCGTATCATATATAAGCCGCGCGCAAAACTAAGAAGCTTGACATGCCCATTTAGGCTCAAATATTTTTTCGTAGGCGAAGAGAAGCTCTGATCATATTTTTTCAATCCAGGGACGCGAATGAGCTTTGGAACACTCAATTTCTGCAGATCGTCAGCGACTTCCTTGAGAAATTCTCGAAATGATTTTGACCAAGTATACCATTTGGCATACTTATTAATCGGCAGGCGGGAGAGATTAGCCGGCGTGGATATTTGGCGAAATATACCAAACGTTTTCATCCGTTGAAGATGTAGCAGATTTTGCGATCAGGGTGCTCACCGACACGTTGATTGCAAGCTTAAAAGGGAAAACCGATTTGCGCGAACCGTGCCCAGTCGGCGATGTTCGGGTGAAAATCCATAAGTATTGAAATCGCTTGATTTGAGAAACTATGACTGCGTATGCGCAGGGATGCTGGTGCCAGGGGCGGAATCACAAACGCCGTGAATATATGGTGACTTGGATGAACTTATCCTCACATCGATAGGTCGCGTACCCGCAAACGTACCCGCATTATTTCCGCCTCGCGAAGGAACCGAACTGCTTCCGAATATCGATAATCGTTATTGCCGGCTAACATTGGCGACGATCCTAATTATTACAGCCTTTTACTTTGAGAATGTTGGCGGCTTCGCAATAAATGTAATCGGCAATCGCTAACCGGTCTAGCTCGCTTTCCGACAAGCACTTCACAAGCCCTTGGCTGAGGATAAGGGCCGCGAGAACGCGCGCCGTAAATGCGCCGCGGCTAAATTCGAAAAATAAAAGCTCATCTTTAGGGTTGTAGTTGCGGCAGGCGAACTCATAAAGATCAATGATATTTCGTTTCAAGCCGACGCCGAGTGCACCGCCTATAAGCGCTAGAGGCAGAAACGATGACGTACCCACGCCGTCATCATATATTGCAACTTCTTGATCACCAGTTAGATCAATCGATTGAAATAGCCGCCAGACGTTTGCTCGCCAAACGCTCGCCACTGCGTTCCCCGTTCCATGAGAGAGAATAACAATTTTCTTTTGAGGCAAGTCTGCAATTCCCTCATCTCTAGGGCTGAAGCGGCAGAGGATAGAGGAGATAGCCACGACCGCCCGGTATTCTCGGCCCTACAGGAACTTTCGCCGGGGGTGGCAGATCATTTAACTTGCGATCCACGGTCTTTTTCTGGCTCTGCAGGTCGTTTAGCTGCGGATCAGTCTTAAAATCGAGCGACTTCAACTCAAATTTTCTTTTGTCGATCTTTTCCTGCAGTTTCCTCTGCTTGGCCTGCAGCTGTTTTCTTAGCTCGCTATTGATGTCCGAAACGAGGACGCAGGGAGCGGCATTTGGCTTTGGCGTGCCGGTGTCTGGGACGCAATCCACGGCAGTCCCCGTTTTAGCACCTGCCGCAAGCGCCGCATCTGGTCCGTTTAGGGTAATTTGCAGCGTGTTTGTTTGGACTGATGTGGCGCCGGCATCTATTTGTGCTGGGCTCCAATGCGGGCTCACTAAGGAATACTTTACATCGAGTCCTATGGAGATTTGCACTGCAAAAATGTAAGTCATTTGCACTGGAATTATTTGTTCTGTTTCAATGTTCGGTGTTGATTTGTGTCCTAAATTTTGCGCGTACTCGAGTGGAACCGGCGCTCTAAAGTTAGCCCACAGCTGGGTGCTATTTTCTTGCAGCCAAGCCGCCAGTGGCGTCGTGTAGTTGACTAAAATTCTGGTGAACTGCTGCAGCTCGGAATATTTGCCACTCGCTAGTCCGTCGAAGTCGGGTTTGCCAATCGACTCGTCTAGCGGCGGCGGCCCGCTATAGCATGAGAATTCGTTGGGGTTCTCCGCTAACGATAAGCCGGCGTTTTGTTCAAACAAAAACGGCCAAGTCAGTTCATAAGTGTTTTGACTGTTCGCGGTCGGGGCAATGAGCCACGTGCGGGTGTGTGCTGCGTCGCCGACGTGCTTAAAGTTAAAAGTACCAGAGCTGCTGCCGCCTGTGGGCAATCCGAGCGTGTCCACGACCTTGAGGTCAAGATAGACTCCGCCGAACAAATCTGGCGCGAGCAAAAAATGAGGGAGATTTGCAACGGCGGCGTTCCATACTTGTATGGCACGGGCTCGATCATGAGCTCTGTTATATAATTCGTTGCTCTTTTTTATTTCTGCGACATAGAGCCCGCGCCGCTGATCATTAGCGGAGATAAAGGTCTTAACTTCACAGCGTACCGATTTCAGAAACGCAGGAATTTGGTCGCGATGAATAATTCCTGTCTCGGGATCATGAACAAAATAGAGATCCGAGCACGCCGCTAAAAGTAACAGTGCGACGCCAACCGGCAACCTAGCCGCGCTTTGAAGCCCACACCACACAGCGCCCCCCGCTGATGGCCCATCGATCTGTCCCGATTAGACCAGGTAGGAGCAGAATCGCGTTCGTAATTCTTAAGCCTAGAACGGAAAGGGGTGTTCCACCTGTGGAACACTTCGCGGAAAAGAATTATTTGAGCGATGGAGGAGGCAGTCGCCATAATTAAGCCCGCCCGTAACGGCTGGCGTAACATGCCACAGATGCCGAAGACTGGTCCGTTTGCCACAGACGCGAATTATTTGATCAAATTGAACGACGGGACCAAAGTTACGCGTGCAAAAATCTTGCGGGATATTCTGGATTGGCTAAATGCTGGCGCTCCAGAGCACGGTTGAAGCAGTAGTGTGCATTTGCTGAGATTTTGTGGGCTCGGCTCGAAGCCAAAAACTGAATAGCCGCAACGTACCTACATTGTCTCCGGCCCTCATTCTAGATAGCGAGGCGCGTCGCGCTCGGCGAGCTGTACCCGAAGGCGTACACGCTATTTTCGCACTAAAGTGGCGGCTATTGCTTAACGGTCGCCCACGACGCGCGCCCCCACTACGCGTACTGACGAATCTAACAGATTCTTGTCTTTATCCACCGGTACGAGTTCGATCGAAAGCTCAACCTGACCTTTCGCATCGAATCTCACGTTGGCCGGACGCGGGACATTCACATAGAACTTCCTTACTTCGCCCTCGCGCGGAGGTGGAAAGAAGGAAAACGAGCCTAATTGTTTATTGGCATCGCCAGCGGGCGTTACGACCATCACATATCCCTCCTTTGGGGAAACCTTAACGGGCGTCACAGAAAGTTCGAGCCGCGCTTGCGGTGAAAGATCATTCTTGCCTAGGTCAAGAGTAACCGTTGCCGGTGTTTTTGCATCGGCAACAGTCGAAGTTACCAATACGTCGCGTGGAATTGCATCTTGGCCTTCGGCATTTCCCGCTAACATGGCGATTACGCTCCCGAGCAGCGCGATGCTCCCCAGCATAATAAAGCGAGCTGGCGTTCTGCGCTCTCGATAATCTCTAGGCATGGTAGGTGACCTAGGCATTCAGCTTACCGGCCAATATTACCTACGCCCTAACATAGGTGGCGATCTCGGCGGAACCAAGATTACACGGCCAATAGTTGCACCGAGCCGACCGAGAAATTCGCCTTAGTTTCGGGGTCGATTGGCAGGGCCATCAGCTGAACGTTCACTTGTTCGTTAGCGATACGACCGTCTGCAGCGAGCTGCCTTAAGGGTCTTGTCAGGTCGATAAAGAAATCCTGGCCCTGCGCGTGACCGTGCGGGTGACCGAAAAAGCTAAAGCTGCCCGCATAGTGCTGGTCGTTCGAATCGGTTTCGGGCGATAGGTAAGGACAGTTCACAAAGACATTGACGATCAGCGGGATCCTGTCTTCGGGGGCAATTACTTGCATGAGATGCGCCACGACGCGGCTTGGTTCGGCTGCGAGGCGCTGCACGCCGAGAACGTTCGGTGCCCAGAAAGTCCGACTCTTGAATAAATTTGGTAAGAGCTCTTTTGTCGCGACGCTAAATCTTGTCTCAACGAGTGACGCGACGTTCTTCTGCGTGCCTTCGACCCCGAGCGTCAGCCGTGTGCGGCTCACATCGTCAGGCCTTAACACGGTTTGTTTATCAAAAGGCTGCAAGGCGAGTTTTTGCGACATTGTTACGATAATAGGGCTGCTGAGAGTATCGTATGAATAGTTGAACTGTGAGATGTCGAGCGCGTTAGCAGACGTGGCGTTTGTCACTGGTTTTCCTGCAGCATCGACAAATTGTCCGCTATAATTATTACCAACGGCTGGTGCTGTGTTCCCGGCGGCTTGCCATTGCGCCCACAGCCGATCCACGTTGCAATGGTGCAACCAAAAAATTGGATCAAGCGGCGACATTCCGTCGCCAATATGGCCTGTGCGCCCGCCGCTAATGACGTGCGCGTTGTTGTGTGGAGAGCCTTCAATCCCTCCCCAGTAGATATCGAACTGCGATTCCTGCTGTATCGATGTAATGGCAGCATCGGTAAAACTGCCGCCTCGTCTTGGGTCGTCTTGCAGGCCTTGACCCTTTTTCAAATTACGTGTGCCGACGGTAGAAACCGAACCCCAGTTTGACGACGAGGCATTCGACGGATCGTGCCAAAACTCCACGTTGAGATTTTGTAGGTCGTAGAAAGGATCGGGTATTCGTCCTTTATTTGCTGACCAATTCCAATACGGTAGGGCGAACGCCGGATCCCCGATCAGTTGCGCGCAGATCGACTCGAAATTGGCAACATAGTGTCGGTGCCAATGAAAAAAATCGGATACGCCGTGAGGGCAATAGTTGAGATGGATGAGCGCCTGATTGCGCCAATTGCGCTGATCGTTCACCGGCAATCCGTGCATCCGCTTTACTGCTTCGCCGTATTTGGCGAAGATGGGATCGGAGGTCGGGAGCTTCGTCACGTCGCGCCGCAGCCTCGGGGTAGTGCCAGCTGCGCCAGTTTCCGATACGGAAGCCGCTGCGACGGTGGTTGCCAACCCCGCCACCACAAATTGACGGCGATTTATCATAGCCGCTACTCCTTGTATTTAATGAAAAAACTCTCCTCAGTTGAGGATTATTGTTAGTCATTGTCAACGCCGTCTTGCAAATTCAAGGGTCTGTCGATGACCGTTCGAGGGCGGGCGACGGTGATGCCCTATCCGCCGAAAAACCACTAACAATTTCGAGGCTTCAAAATTTGCAGCGAATAGCAACTGGTGCCCAGGGGCGGAATCGAACCACCGACACCGTGATTTTCAGTCACGTGCTCTACCAACTGAGCTACCTGGGCGCCGGGCCCGGTCGCGGGGCCCTGTTGGCGCGGGATTTATAGAAAGCCCTCTCCCGTCTGTCCAGGACAACGCGCGCCGTAACAGCGTCAATCCTCGGAGCGAGCCCCGTCGTCGCGCGGCTTCTCGCCATCCGCGTCGTCTTCCTCCTTCACCGGAATGGCGTAGACGCCCTTCAGCCAGCGATGCAGATCGATGTCGGCGCAGCGCTTCGAGCAGAACGGGCGAAATTCATGGACCGCGGGCTTGCCGCAGATCGGGCAAGGGACCGCCGGCGCGATCGAATGTTCGGGGGTTTCCGGAACGTCAGGCATATTTCAGGGTCACGCCGCCGTCGACGACGAGTTCGATCCCGGTGACGTAGCGCGCCTCATCGCTCGCGAGATAGACGGCCGCCCACGCCACGTCCCAGGCGTCGCCGCCGAAGCCCATCGGCACCTGCTTCGCGCGCACGCGCCACATCTCCTCGATGTCGCCGCCGGCATAGGACTTCGCGAGGCCCGCCGCTTTCTCCACCATCGGCGTTTGCATCAAGCCCGGCAGAATGGCGTTGACGCGGATTTTCTTCGCCGCGTATTCGACCGCGGTGGTGCGCGTGAGGTGGCTGAGCGCCGCCTTGCTCGCGTAATAGGTCGAATACGGCACGCCGGTGTAGCGGATCGCCGCGATCGACGAGATGTTGATGATCGAGCCGCCGCCCTTCTCCAGCATCAGCGGGATTACGTGCTTCATCGCGAGGAATGCGCTTTTCAGGTTGACCGCCATCACGCGGTCCCATTCCGGCTCCGACACCTCGACGACGCCGCCGACTTCGGCGATGCCGACATTGTTGTCAAGGATGTCGATCCGACCATAGGCTTCGCGGCAAGCCGCGACCATGGCGGCGACCTCGGCGGCTTCGGTCACGTCGGCCTTGTGGGCGCGCGCTTCGCCGCTCTCCTTGTTGATAAGGGCGGCGGTTTCCTTCGCCGCGTCGAGATTGATATCGGCGCAGAAAACCTTCGCCCCCTCACGCGCGAACGCCACCGCCGTCGCCTTGCCGTTGCCCCAGCCGGGGCCGATGGAGCCGGCGCCGACGACGAGCGCGATCTTTCCCTTCAGCCGCTCAGGCATGTTTTTTCTCGCGCCGCGCGTCGCGCTCGCGCAGCTCCGTCTTCAGGATCTTGCCGTAATTGTTCTTCGGCAGTGAATCGACGAAGACGTAATCCTTCGGCCGCTTGAAGCGGGCGATGCGCGCGAGACAGAGCGCATCGAGTTCGTTGGCGCTCGCCTCGCCGACGACGTAGGCGACGACGATCTCGCCCCATTCGGCGTCCGGCCGGCCGATCACCGACACTTCGCGGATTTTTTCGTGCGCAAGCAGGATTTCCTCGACCTCGCGCGGATAGATGTTGGAGCCGCCGGAAATGATCATGTCCTTGGAGCGGTCCTTCAGCGTGAGGTAACCCTCGGCGTCGAAGACGCCGACGTCGCCGGTGTGCAGCCAGCCGCCATGAAGCGCCGCCTCGCTCGCCTGCGGATTTTTCCAATAGCCCGCCATCACCACGTCGCCCTTGCACAAAATTTCGCCCGGCGTGCCCGCCGGCAGGTCACGATCCTCATGATCGGCGACCTTCACCTCGACGCAAGCATAGGGCCGGCCGGCGGAGCCGAGCTTTTCTTCCCAGCGCGGATGACCGCGGTCGGCGATTTCGTGCCTCCCGAGAAACGTGATCGTCATCGGACTTTCGCCCTGGCCGTAGATTTGCGCCAGGCGATACCCAAAGCGGTCGACCGCTTTGCGCGCATCCTCGACATACATCGGCGCGCCGCCCCAGATCAGCGTGCGGATTAAAGCCGGATCGCAATCGGCGCCGCTCTCGACCAGGCGCTTGATCATGGTGGGGGCCGCGAACATCGAGGGCCGCGTCCAGTGCGAGAACAGCGAGAAAATCTCGTCGGGCTCGAAGGCGCCCGATTCCGGCACGACGTTCACGCCAAGGCGGCCGACATGCGGAAGGGCATAAAGCCCCGAGCCGTGGCTGAGGGGTGCGGCGTGCACGATCGCTTCCCCCGGCGCGACCGCGTCGACCTCGGCGGCATAGGCATGGCTCGCCCAGGCGAGATTGCGATGGGTCAGCATCGCGCCCTTGGGTTTGCCGGTGGTGCCGGAGGTATAGAAGAGCCAGGCGAGATCGTCGCCTGCGCGGGGCTCGAGCGGGACCGGATCGGCGGACACGAGAGTTTCGTATTCGCGGCTTGCGATCGTGAGCAAGCGTTGCAGGCTTTTCGGCCCATGCGCGGCGATCTCGCCTTCCAGATCCTTCGAGGCAAAACAGATGCGGGCGCCGGAGTGTTCGAGAATGTAGCCGAGCTCGGCGCTATGCAGCTTGGCGTTGGCCGGCACCGCAGCTAATCCGGCGTGCCAGATGCCGAACAGAATCGCGAGATATTCGGGGTGGTTCTTGGCGGCGATCGCCACGCGCTCGCCCGGCGCAAGACCCGAACTGCGCAAGGCGCCGGCGATCCGCGCCGCGCGCAAGGCCAGCGCGCCGTAATCCATTACGGTGCGCTTGCCGTAGCCGACCGCCGGTGCCGCGGGATGCGACCGGCCCGCCCGCGTGAGCCACAGCGCGATATTCATGCGCCCTCCGTCAGCGGTCCGCCACTCAAGGCGGATTGAGCCAACTGAAATGTATCGGATAACCCTCGCCCGCCAAAAGTGCGATCGACTCGTAGAGCGGCAGCCCCACGACGTTGGTATAGGAGCCGACGAGCTTGACGACGAAGGTGCCGGCGAGCCCCTGGATCGCATAGCCGCCGGCCTTGTTTCGCCATTCGCCCGAGGCGAGATAACTTTCGATGTCCTGGTCCGACAGCCGCTTGAAGCGCACGCGCGTCTCGACGAGCCGCGTCTTCACCGAGTCGTTCGGGGTGACGAGGCAGACGCCGGAATAGACGCGATGGGTGCGGCCCGAGAGCAGGCGCAAGCAAGAGGCGGCTTCCTCTAAGAGTTCGGGCTTGGGCATGATGCGGCGGCCGACCGCTACCACCGTATCGGCGGCGAGAATAAAGGCGCCTCTCAAATCCTCGCGCGCGCGAATGCGTTCCTGCGCCTTCAGCGCCTTCTCGCGCGCGAGCCGTACCGCGAGCGTGCGCGGCAGTTCGCCGCGCTCGGGCGTCTCGTCGATCTCGGCGGGCTCGAGCGAGTCGGGCTCCACCCCCGCCTGATTGATCAGCGCCAGCCGCCGCGGCGAGCCGGAAGCAAGAACGAGTTTGGGTCGGCCCATCATCGGCGGATTTTCCTAAAAGAACGGCGCACGGCCGCGTTTCTCATTTGAAGCGGTCGGCGATGCGACCCCTGGCGAGATCGCAGCGTCATCTCGATTAACCGAACCACGGGCGAAAGGGAACTCCCGGCCCGGCGCCCTAAACAGACCCGGCGGGCCGCCAAGCGAAGCGCGCCTTGACGCGTTTCAACAGATCGTCGCGGACGGCGCGATAGGCATCGAGCCGCTGCTCGCGGCTGCCTTCGACGGCGGTGGGATTGGGAATCGGCCAATATTCGACGTCGAAGGGAAGCCGGCGGGTGAGATCGAGCGCCCGGTGATGGGCCTCGGGCGAAAGGCTTACGACCAGGTCGAAATTGAGCCCTTCATATTCCTCGATTTCGTCGAGCGTGACGGATTTGTGCGGGGAGAGATCGATGCCGATCTCGTCCATGACGACGGTGACGAAGGGATCCGGCTCGCCCTTCAACACGCCCGCCGAGGCGGCGTAAATCGCGCTTCCGAAAAGATGCTTGGCGAGCGCGGCGGCGATCGGCGAGCGCACCTGGTTATGCCCGCAGAGAAACAGGACGGCCTGCGGCCTTTCCCGCGCCGCATCCGCCATCTCGCACTCAGCCCTTCCAATGCAGCGCGCAGATCAGCGTGAAGAGCCGGCGCGCGGTATCGAAATCGACGGCGATCTTGTCCTTCAGGCGCTCGATCAGAAGCTCGGAGCCCTCGTTGTGAAGGCCGCGGCGGCCCATGTCGATCGCCTCGATCTTCGCCGGCGATTCGGTGCGAATCGCCGAATAGTAGCTCTCGCACATGGTGAAGTAGTCCTTCACCACGCGCCGGAAGGGCGTGAGCGAGAGAAAATGGGCGATGACCGGCACGCCGTCCGCTTTCGTCACCTCGAAGACGAGTCGCCGGTCGGCGATCGCGATCTTGAGCGCGTAGGGCCCGCTGTCGTCGCCGAGGGGCGCGAAGCTGTTCTCCTCCAAAAGGTCGTAGATCGCGATCGCGCGCTCGTGCTCGACGTCGGGATTGGCGCGGCCGATCGAGCCTTCGTCGAGGGTGACGGAAACGAGGCGCTTGTCGGCGCTCATCGTCAGTCGCGCTTCAGGCGCATTTCGAGCGAGCGGGCGTGCGCTTCCAACCCCTCGGCGCGGCCGAGCGCGATCGCGGCGGGCGCGAGCTTGGCGAGCTGGGCCGGTCCGCATTTCAGGATCGAGGTTCGCTTCATGAAATCCAAGACGCTCAGCCCCGAGGCGTAGCGCGCGGCGCGCGCCGTCGGCAGCACGTGGTTCGATCCGCCGACATAGTCGCCGATCGCTTCGGGCGTATGCGCGCCGATGAAAATCGCGCCGGCGTTGCGAACGCGGCCGGCTATGCGGTCGGCGTCGGCGGCGATGATCTCGCAGTGCTCGGGGGCGATGCGGTCGATGAGCGCGGGCGCCTCGTTCATCTCGCGGACAAGAATGACGGCGCCGAAATCGCGCCAGCTTGCGCCGGCGATCTCCGCCCGCGGCAGCGACTGCAACTGACGCGCGATCGCGCGCTCGACGGCCTCGGCGAGCGGCAAATCCGGCGTGACCAGAATCGGCTGCGCCGCCGGATCGTGCTCGGCTTGCGCCAGAAGATCGGCGGCGATCCAGTCGGGGTTGGCCGCGGCATCGGCGAGCACCAGCACTTCGGACGGACCGGCGATCGAATCGATTCCGACCTTGCCGAAGACGAGCCGTTTCGCCGCCGCCACATAAGCATTGCCGGGGCCGACGATCTTGGCGACCGCGGCGATCGTCTCGGTGCCGTAGGCGAGCGCGGCGATCGCCTGCGCGCCGCCGACCCGGTAAATCTCGCCGACGCCCGCGAGTTTCGCGGCCGCGAGCACCAGCGCCGACAGCTTGCCGTCGGGCGCGGGCACGGCGATGACGAGCCGCTCGACGCCGGCGATTTTCGCCGGCAGCGCATTCATCAACACCGACGAGGGATAGGCCGCGGTGCCGCCCGGAACATAGAGACCGACCGCCTCGATCGGCGTCCAGCGATGACCAAGCTCGACGCCGAGCGCGTCGGCATAGTGCAAATCTTCCGGCAGCTGGCGGCGGTGAAGGGCTTCGATGCGCTCCTTGGCGAATTCGAGCGCGGAGCGGACTTTGGCGTCGACTGCGGCGAAAGCGGAATCGATCTCGGCCGGCAAGACCTTGATGCCGATCTTTTGCAGATCGGCGCGGTCGAATTTCTTCGAAAGCTCGACCAGCGCGCGGTCGCCGCGCGCCGCGACGTCGGCGATGATCGCGCGCACGGCGGCCTCGACGTCCTCGGCGGTCTCGCGCTTGGTGGCGAGAAAGGCGTCGAAACGGGCGGTAAAATCCTTCGCTCTGGTATCGAGCCGGATCGGCATCCGCGGCCTCACGTTTCGTCGTGGCGCGGGCGCTGCGCCGGCCATTGCGGGCCGAGATCGGAAAGCGCCGCCTCCAAACACTCGACTTCGAGCTGGATCGCAGCATTCCCCGAGAACAGGAGCGTGACGATGCCCGAAGGCGATTCGTGCTCCTCGAACTCGACCGCCAGCAGATTGACGATCGCATCGCGCGCAGCGAGATCAATGCCGCGGGTTTTGGCGGCGAGCACGCGCTCGAAATGGATGCCGGCGCGGCGGCGCACCGGCGGATTTCCGTCGGCTCCGGTCCAATCGAAACGATTGAGGACCATCGCGAAGCGCTTCTCCTTCGGCAGGTAAGCGATATCGCCGACCGTGGCGATGGCGTCCTGCAGATGCGCCGACAGCACCGCGAGATCCTCGGGATCGACCGCGAAGAGCTTGAGAGCGGTTTGGTTGTCGGACGTCATCGGTCAACAGCCTTTTTGCCCGCGCGGCATAGCGGCGCGGGACGGCGTTCGCAAGCGCTTCTTGGGAATGGCTCAGCCGGCGACGCGCTCGATGGCGGCCCCGCAGCGGGCAAGCTTCTGCTCGAGGCGCTCGAAGCCACGGTCGAGATGATAGACGCGGTGGACCATCGTCTCGCCCTCCGACGCCAACCCCGCGATCACCAGCGAAACCGACGCCCGCAGATCCGTCGCCATCACCGGAGCGCCCTTCAGGCGCTCTACGCCCTCGATCGTGGCGACGTCGCCGTCGAGGTGAATGCGGGCGCCGAGACGGGCGAGTTCCTGAACGTGCATGAAGCGGTTCTCGAAGATGGTCTCGACGATTTTCGATTTACCGCGCGCGCGCGTCATCAGCGCCATGAGCTGGGCCTGGAGATCGGTCGGGAAACCGGGGAAAGGCGCCGTTTCGATCTCGATCGGCGCGAGTCCGGCGCCGTCGCGCTTCACGCGGATGCCTTCGTTGGTCACGCCGATTTCGGCGCCGGCTTTCCGGAGAATGTCGAGCGGAGTTTGCAACAGCTCGGGCCGGGCGCCGGCCAGCACCACGTCGCCGCCGGCCATGGCCACCGCGATGGCATAGGTGCCGGTCTCGATGCGATCGGGCAGGACCGCGTGGCGCGCCGCGCGCAGGCGCTTGGCGCCTTGTACATGGATCGTGCCGGTGCCGGCGCCTTCGATTTGGGCGCCCATTTTTTCCAGACAAGCGGCGACATCGCCGACCTCCGGCTCGCAGGCCGCGTTTTCGATGACGGTCTCGCCGTAGGCGAGCGAGGCCGCCATCAGCGCGGTGTGCGTGGCGCCGACCGAGACCTTGGGAAAAGTGATGCGCGCGCCCTTCAATCCGCGCGGCGCGCGCGCGAGCACGTAACCCTGCTCGATATCGATCTCGGCCCCGAGTGCGCGCAGGACGTCGAGATGAAAGTCAACGGGCCGCGTGCCGATCGCGCAGCCGCCCGGCATCGAAACCTTGGCCTCGCCCATGCGCGCGACCAGCGGGCCGATCACCCAGAAGCTCGCGCGCATTTTCGAAACGAGATGATAAGGCGCCGTCGTGTCGACGATGTTCTTGGCGGATAGCTGCAGCGTCTGGCCGGCGTCCTCGTTGTCGCCGGCGCGCTTGCCGCTCACCAAGATGTCGACGCCGTGATTGCCGAGGATATGCTGGAGAAGGGCCACGTCGGCGAGCCGCGGCACGTTATCGAGGACGAGCGTTTCCTCGGACAAGAGGCTCGCGATCATCAAGGGGAGTGCCGCGTTTTTCGCGCCGGAGATCGGAATCGATCCCCGCAGCGGCCGTCCGCCCAGAACCCGAATACGGTCCATCGATTCCCCTCGCGCGAAAGGCGCGGGCCCTTGTAGCGCTTGTTTAACCGGCAAGCCGGGACGAAATAAAGGCGCGAAACCTCATCGTTGCTTCGAATCTTCATCGCATGGAACCCGGGCGCCGGGCGCGCCGGGGCGCGTTTCGTCGCCGCGGTCGCGGATCTGCGTTTTGCGGCGCTTGAGATTTTCGCGCAGCGCCCTCGCCAGCCGCTCGTTGCGGGCGCGATCCTTGCCGCTCGATGTATTGGCGCTGTCCTCTTCGCCCATCGGCTAGCGGTAATCCTGCGGCCAGGCGACCGCAAGCCGCACTCCGGCTTGCGGGGTTTTGGTCCGCATGGCACTTACGGCACGCCAAAAGGCCCCGCGCATTGGCGGCGGGGCTCGCCATCTCCGGCTCGCTGCCGTAGCTCAGTGGTAGAGCACTCCCTTGGTAAGGGAGAGGTCGTGTGTTCAATCCACACCGGCAGCACCATTTTCAATATACGAAAGCTTGCTGTGAATTATGCCGGATTTGCTTGGCAAGATTTGGCCGCATGATGGGCCAGGGGACAGCGGATCGACCCGCCCGCCGCATCCAAATTTTGTCGTCTGCCGCCGCTATAGGTTTCTTCCGGTTCTTCCAGCGATCAAAAACCCCAGCCAGCGAGGATCATCCATGCGCGCCTTCCGATTCGTCATCGCGACCATCGCCGCCGTCGCGCTCGCCCACATCCCGGGCGGAGCGAAGGCCGACGCGGTCAAGCAGGTTCAGCTCACCGACAAGCAGATCGACAATTACCTCGCCTCGCAGAAAGAGATTTCGGCGCTGATGCAGAAAATGCAGGGCGGCCAGAACAACAAGCCCGATCCCAAGCTCGAGGGCCAGGTCGAGGCCGTCGCCAAGAAACACGGCTTCGCCAACATGGGCGAATATGACGACGTGTCCGAAAACATCTCGCTGCTGATGTCGTGCATCGATCCGAAGACCAAGGCCTTCAGCGAACCGAAGATCGCCATGCAAAAGCAGATCGACGAAATCAAAGCCGATAAAACGATCCCCGAGCCGCAGAAAAAGCAAATGCTGGAAGACCTGAATGAGGCGCTGAAGACGGCGGAGCCGATCAAATTTCCGAGCAATATCGAGCTCATCAAGAAGTATTACGACAAGCTCGATAGCGCGATGCAATAGCGCCGAATGCGGCCGATCGAAGCGGCCGGCGAACAGCCGGCCGCTTTTTTCATCGGCGGATGTTCAGCGCTGCTTCAACAAGTCGCGAATTTCCGCCAGCAGCGCTTCCTGCTTCGACGGCTCGGCGGGCTTGGCCGCCTCCTCGCGCTTCAAATAGTTGATCCCCTTCACGGCGACGAACAGCGCGCCGGCGATGACCAGGAAGTTGATGGCGATCGTCATGAAGCTTCCATAGGCGAGGACCGCGCCCTGCTTTCTCGCCTCGGCGAGCGAGTCCGCCGAAACCCTCGGCGACAGCGGAATGAAATAATTGGTGAAGTCGAGCCCGCCGGTGACCGCGCCCAGCATCGGCATGAACATGTCGCCGACGAGCGATTCGACGATCTTTCCGAACGCGGCGCCGATGATCACGCCGATGGCGAGATCGACGACATTTCCTTTCATCGCGAAATCGCGAAATTCTTTCCACATGCGCCTCTCCTGCTTGCCCTCGATCCGCGCCGCCGGTACCGGCCGGACATGGCGATGGATTGTCGGGTCAATCGTTTGGAAACAAAAGGGTTGCAGCGGCGGCGCCCTCCGGCGGGCGGAAAAAGGCGGCGAAACGCGGCGCGGCGCCGCCATGGACAAGGCGGGCCTGCTATGGTCCCTTTTCCGCGGATAGCCGCCTGAAAACGCTATGGTTCTGGTGTAGAGATGTTGCAAGGCTGGGCCGTCGTCGGCATCGCGCTCGCCTATATCGGCTTTTTGTTCGCCGTTGCGAGCTATGGCGATCGCGCGCGTCCCGGAACCGGCCGACGCCGCAGCCGCCCGCTGATCTATCCGTTGTCGCTCGCCGTCTACTGCACGTCGTGGACCTTCTTCGGCTCGGTCGGCCTCGCCTCCAAGCAGGGATTCGATTTTCTCACGATCTATATCGGCCCGGTGCTGATGATCGGCCTCGGCTATCCGCTGATCCTGAAGATCGTGCGGCTCGCGAAAGCGCAGAACATCACCTCGATCGCCGACTTCATTGCCGCGCGCTATGGCAAGAGCCAAGCCGTCGCGGTGATGGTCACGATCGTCGCCGTCATCGGCGCGGTCCCCTACATCGCGCTGCAGCTCAAGGCGGTTTCAGCGTCGTTGGTCACCATTCTCGGCCACGACCACATCGCGCTCGCTGAGTTCGCGAGTGAAGTCCCCGTGGTCGGCGACCTCGCTTTTCTGGTCGCCGTGACGATGGCGGTATTCGCCGTCCTGTTCGGCACACGCCAGATCGACGCGACCGAGCATCAGGAAGGTTTGATGCTCGCGATCGCGACCGAATCTCTCATCAAGCTCGTCGCGTTTCTGGTGGTCGGCGTCTACATCACCTTCTTTTTGTTCGGCGGGCCGCACGATCTATGGGTCAAGGCCGCGAGCCTCGGCAGCGTCCTTCCGACCTTCACGACCGGAATTGATCCCGCAAACTGGATCACGATGACGATATTGTCTTCGCTCTGCATTCTTCTCTTGCCGCGGCAATTCCACGTGGCCGTCGTCGAAAACAACGGCGAGAACGAACTGCGGCGCGCGAGCTGGCTGTTCCCGCTCTATCTCGTCCTCATCAATCTGTTCGTGGTGCCGATCGCGGTCGCCGGCCTCTATCGATTCCCGCACGGCGCGGTCGACAGCGACATGTTCGTGCTGGCGCTTCCCTTGAGCGCGAAGGCGGATGCGCTGGCGCTGTTCGCCTTCATCGGAGGACTGTCGGCCGCGACCGCGATGGTCATCGTCGAGAGCGTCGCGGTCGCGATCATGGTGTCGAACGACATCATCGTGCCGCTCGCCTTGCGATTCCGCGGTCCGGGATCAGGTGCGCGCGCCGACATGGGCGCGATGCTGCTGACGGCGCGCCGTTTTTGCATCTTCGGGGTCTTGCTGCTTGCCTATCTTTATTATCACCTCGCGGGCGAGGGGCAGCTCGCCCAGATCGGGCTCCTTTCCTTCGCCGCGGTGGCGCAGTTCGGCCCCGCCTTCTTCGGCGGCCTGTTCTGGCGGCAGGCAACCGCACGCGGGGCGATCACGGGGCTCGCGATCGGCGCGGCGATCTGGGCCTATACGCTGCTGCTTCCCAGCTTCGTCGCGTCGGGTCTTTTGGATCGCACGATCCTCGACCTTGGGCTGTTCGGCATCGAAGCATTGAAGCCGCAGGCGCTTTTCGGCTTCGAGGCGGCGCCCCTCACCCACGGCGTATTCTGGAGTCTCGGCCTCAATATCCTCGCCTTCGTCACCGTTTCGCTGCTCACATCCGCCACGCCGATCGAGCGCCTGCAAGCCAGCATTTTCGTCCGGCCGGAAGCCACTTCCATCGCGCCGGCCTTCCGGCTCTGGCAGTCCTCGGTCGCGGTCGAGGAACTGATCGCGACGGTCGCGCGCTATCTCGGTGAGGAGCGGACGCGGCGGTCGTTCGAGAATTTCATGCGATCGCGCGGGATCCCGCTCGATCCGAAGCGCGAGGCCGACGCCCATGTGCTGCGCTTCGCGGAGCATTTGCTCGCCTCCGCGATCGGCGCGGCGTCGTCGCGGCTCGTACTTTCGCTCCTGTTGCGCAAGCAAAACGTTTCCAACAAGGCGGCGCTGAAGCTCCTCGACGAGGCTTCCGCCGCGATCCAATACAACCGTGAAATCCTGCAGACCGCGCTCGACCACGTCCGCCAAGGCATCGCGGTGTTCGACAAGGATCTGCAACTGGTGTGCTGGAACCGCCATTTCGGCGAGATGCTCGATCTTTCGGTCGATCTCGTGCGGGTCGGCGTCAGGCTCGACGAAATCCTGCGCCGAAACGCCGAGCAAGGCGATTTCGGCCCCGGCGCGGCGGGCGAACTCGTGAGCGACCGGCTGGAGCGCTACGTCACACGCACCGGAACATTTCAGGAGCGGCTGCCGCACGGTACCGTCGTAGAGGTGCGATCGAACCGGATGCCGGACGGCGGCATCGTCGTCACCTATACCGATATCACGCCCGCGGTCGAAGCCGCCGAGACGCTCGAGCGCGTCAACGAAAATCTCGAACGCCGCGTGCGCGAGCGAACCGAGGAACTTGCGCGCGCCAAGGCCGAGGCCGATGAAGCCAACATCTCGAAGACGCGCTTCCTCGCCGCCGCGAGCCACGACATTCTGCAGCCGCTGAACGCCGCGCGGCTTTATGCAACGAGCCTCGTCGAGCGCGAACGCGGCGGCGAGGAAGCGCGGCTCGCCGCGAACGTCGACGCCTCGCTCGAGGCGGTCGAGGAAATCCTGGTCACGCTGCTTGAAATTTCACGTCTCGATACCGGCACGCTGCAGCCGGACCTGAGCAATTTCCGCATCGACGAAATTCTAAGCCAGCTCGAGGTTGAGTTTGCGCCGCTCGCCGCCGAGAAAGGGCTGAAGCTTGCTTTCCTTCCCTGCTCGCTCGCCGTTCGATCTGACCGCCGGCTGTTGCGCCGGCTGTTGCAAAATCTGGTTTCGAACGCGATCAAATATACGCCGCGCGGGCAGGTGCTGGTCGGCTGCCGGCGCCGGCGCGGAAAATTGCGCATCGACGTCATCGACACGGGCCTCGGCATTCCCGCTGGAAAGCAGAAAGTCATCTTCAAGGAATTTCAGCGTCTCGATCAGGGCGCGCGCGCGGCGCTCGGGCTCGGGCTCGGGCTTTCCATCGTCGAGCGTATCGCGCGCGTTCTCGATCACAAGATCAGGCTGCGCTCGGCAAGCGGAAAGGGCTCGACTTTCTCGGTCGAAATCCCGACCGCGAGCGCCGCCACGCGGAGGAACGTGGTGCAGCGGACGGCCGCCACGCCCGCCGCGCCGCTCGACACAACCATCGTGCTCTGCATCGAGAACGAGCCGAAGGTGCTCGACGGCATGAAGGCGCTGCTCGGCGGCTGGGGTTGCCACGTGCTCACCGCATCCGATCTCAATAGCGCGCTGGCGACGATCCACGACCGGCGGCAGCGGCCGGACGTTTTTTTGGTGGACTACCATCTCGACGAAGGAAACGGCATCGACGCGATCGTAAACCTGCGCGCGATACTCGGCGACGAATTGCCGGCGGCGCTGATTACCGCCGACCGCAGCCCGCAGGTGCGTGATCAAGCCCGTTCAAAAGACATCCAGGTGATGCACAAACCGCTGAAGCCCGCGGCGCTACGCGCATTCTTGGCGCAATGGCGCGTCTCGCGCCCCGCCGCCGAATAAATGTTTATCGATGTTCGTTAGTTGACCGGCCGCGACCACTGACCGGCCTCGATCTTGGCGGCGGCGATCACGGCCTGCGTGCGACTTTCGACCCCGAGCTTCTGCAGGATCGCCGAGACGTGCGCCTTGACGGTCGCCTCCGAGACGCCGAGCTCGTAGGCGATCTGCTTGTTGAGCAAGCCGCCGGACAGCATCATCAGCACGCGCACCTGTTGCGGCGTGAGCGTCGAAAGCTTGGTGACGAGATCGCGGGTGTCGTCGTCGGCGCCGGTCGTCAGATCGACATCGGGCGGCGTCCACACGCCGCCTTCGAGCACGCGGCGGATCGCGGCGCGCATCGCATCGATGCCGAGCGTCTTCGGCAGGAAGCCGGAGGCGCCGAATTCCATACAGCGCCGGATCACGTCGGCTTCCTCGGTCGCCGACACGATCACCACCGGCACGCCGGGGAACTGCGCGCGGAGATAAAGAAGGCCCGAGAAGCCGCGCACGCCGGGCATGGCGAGATCGAGGAGTACGAGATCGATGTCGCCCTCGCGCTCCAGCAGCGTTTGCAGGTCCTCGAAGCCGCCGGCTTCGAATACCTGTGCGCCGCTGAATTGATTGCCGACGGCCTCCTTCAGCGCACCGCGAAAGAGCGGATGATCGTCGGCGATCACGAAGCGGTAGGACGCGGATGATTCCACGGCACTTCTCTCGGAAACGTCGCCCGGCTGCAGCAAGGTCATGGCCGATGTTCCGCCCTTCGGAACATTATTGCAAGCCATCGAACCCCGTACAAATCAAAGCCGTCAACTTAAGAGCGTTTCCCTTCGTTTTCCCGCTGCAGTCCTTCGATCATGCCGATGAAGCGGCGGAAGACGGTTTCAAAGAATTTCATCACGCGGTCGACCTCGGCTTCGCTCGGCAATTTGAGATCGCCGCCGCCCGGCCGCCGCCCGAGCTCGGCCTCTAAGCCGGCGACTTTCGCCTGCAGGCGGGCGATTTCGTTCTCATAGGCGCTACGGTCGTCGGCGGTGGCCTCGCAGGCCCAACCGTCGTTCTTTTGGCGGCAGAGCGAAACCTGGCCGGTGCGGGTATCGAGCCGCAATACGCCGTCGGCGACCGGGTTCATGCTGTAGCGGCCGTTTTCGCTCTCCGGCGCGGCCTTCGGCGCCGGCGTCTGCCCGAGCGCGGCGGGCGCCGAGGCGCAAATGAACGCGAACACAAGCAAGAGCCGAAATCGGACCATGATCCGCCCTCCGCGGTGTCGAACCCTTACCCTACGCCGCAGCGGCCATTGCGGGAAGCAGCCGGGTTCATGCCGCCTTCTGCTTCTCCGCCGGCTTCTGGAAGCGGCCGTAGAAGGTCTCATTGCGCGCCGCCATCTCTTTCAAGAGCGCGTTCGGCTTGAAACGCTCGCCGTATTTGCCGGCGAGCTTGTCGCAAAGTTTGGCGAACTCCTTGGTGCCCATGAAGTCGATGTAGGACAACGGCCCGCCGGTGAACGGCGCGTAGCCGAAGCCGAGAATGCCGCCGACATCGGCATCGCGCATATCGGTAATGACGCCCTCCTCCACGCAGCGCGCGGTCTCGAGCGCCTGGATCGCGAGGAAGCGCGCCTTCAGTTCCGCGACATCGAAGGCTTCGCCGGGCTTGGGCTTGCCGACGATCTCCGGAATGCCGGGCCACAGGCGCTTGGGCTGGTTCTCCGGATAGTCGTAGAAACCCTTGCCGTTCTTGCGGCCGTAGCGGCCGCGCTTCACGACCATCTCCTCCAAGAGCTTTTCCTGGCGCGGATCGATGACCGCGGCACCCAGGTCGTTCTTGGTCGCCTGCAGGATTTTCCAGGCGAGATCGACCGCCACTTCGTCGTTGAGCGAGAGCGGGCCGACGGGCATGCCCGCCATGCGGCCGACATTCTCGACCATCGCCGCCGGCACGCCTTCGGTCAGCATCAGATGCCCTTCGCGGATATAGGTGCCGACCACGCGCGAGGTGTAGAAGCCGCGCGAGTCGTTGACGACGATCGGCGTCTTCTTGATCGCACGGACGTAGTCGAGCGCCATCGCGATCGCCGCGTCGCCGGTCTTCTTGCCCTTGATCACCTCCACCAGCATCATCTTGTCGACCGGCGAGAAGAAATGAATGCCGACGAAATGGTCCGGCCGCTTCGACAGCTCGGCAAGCGAAGTGATCGGCAGCGTCGAGGTGTTCGAGCCGTAGATCACATCCGGGCCGATCACCGCTTCTGATTTCGCCATCACGTCGGCCTTGATCTTGCGATCCTCGAACACCGCTTCGACGACGAGATCGACGCCGGCGATGTCGGCGAAGTCCGCCGTGGTGTGGATGCGCGAAAGCAACGCGTCGCGGTCCTCCGCCTTGGCGCGGCCCTTGGCGATCTGGTCGGAGATCAGCTTTTGCGACAGCTGCTTGCCGCGCTCGGCCGCTTCCTTGTCGCGGTCAAGAAGCACAACGTCGATGCCCGCCTGCGCGCTGACATAGGCGATGCCCGCGCCCATGAAGCCGGCGCCGAGGATCGCGACCTTGTTGATCTTTTTCGCGGGCACGTTGGGCGGCCTGCGGGCGCCCTTATTCAGTTCCTGCATCGAGAGGAACAGCGTGCGGATCATCGCCTTGGCTTCCTTCGAGCGCAGGATGTTGGCGAAATAGCGCGATTCGACCCTGAGCGCGGTGTCCATCGGCAATTGCAGGCCCTCGAACACGCATTTCAGGATCGCCTTCACCGCCGGATAGTTGTCGTAGGTCTCGCGGCGATAGATGGCGTTCGCCGGCGGCCAGGTCATCATGCCGCCCTTGGAGAAGACGGGACCGCTCGGCAGCTTGAAGCCGTCGACGTCCCAGGGCTGCACGCCCTTGCCGCCGTTCTTGATCCAGGCCTTGGCGCTTTCGATCAGCTTATCGGCGGGCACGACCTCGTCGATCAATTTCATGTCCTTGGCCTTGGCGACGCGCAGCTGCTCGCCGCGAAACAGGAACTGCAGCGCGTCGGTGGTCTGGATCATGCGCGGCACGCGCTGCGTGCCACCGCCGCCGGGAAACAGGCCGACCTTCACTTCGGGAAGGCCGAGCCGCGATTTCGGATTGTCGGCGGCGAAGCGGCGGTGACAGGCGAGCGCGAGCTCGAAGGCGCCGCCCATGCAGGTGCCGTTGATCGCCGCGACCCACGGCTTGCCGGATTTTTCCAGCTTGCGAAAGACAAGCGAAAGCTTGCGCGACTCGTCGAAGAAGAGCTGCATGGCGGCCTGCTCGCCCTTCGCCTTCGAAATCTCGGCGAACGCCTTGCCGAGACCCTGCAGCATGGTGAGATCGGCGCCGCCGGAGAAGGTATCCTTGCCGGAAGTCACGACCGCGCCCTTGATCGCGCCGTCGCCCGCGACCTGATCGACGATCGCCGACAATTCCTCGGTGACGCTCTGGTCGATGACGTTCATCGACTTGCCGGGCATGTCCCAGGTGATGAGCGCAATCCCATCGGCATCGACGTCGAACTTGAAATTTTTGTAAGTCATCTGCCTTCCCCGCTTTTCCCGTTTCGTCATCCTTCGAGGCTCGCGCTTCGCGCGAGCACCTCACGACGACGGCATTACACGCGTTCGATGATCGTCGCCGTGCCCATGCCGGCGCCGATGCAAAGGGTGATGAGCGCAGTTTGCTTGTTGGTGCGCTCCAGCTCGTCGAGCACGGTGCCGAGAATCATCGCGCCGGTGGCGCCGAGCGGATGACCCATGGCGATGGCGCCGCCATTGACGTTGATCTTGTCCTCGTCGATGCCGAAGTGCTGCATGAAGCGCAGCACCACCGCGGCGAAGGCCTCGTTCAGCTCGAAGAGATCGATGTCGGAGAGCTTCATCTTGGCCTTTTCGAGCACGCGCTCGGTGACGTCGATCGGCCCGGTCAGCATCAGCGCGGGATCGGAACCGATCGAGGCGAACTGGCGGATGCGCGCGCGCGGCTTCTTGCCGATCGCCTTGCCCGCTTCCTTCGAGCCGATCAGCACGGCGGCGGCGCCGTCGACGATGCCCGACGAATTGCCGGGGTGATGCACGTGCTTGACATATTCGACGTCGGGATGCGCTTGCGTGGCCACCGCGTCGAAACCGCCGAACTCGCCCATCTGCACGAAGGACGGCTTCAGGCTCGCCAGCGACTGCATGTTGGTCTCCGGCCGCATATGCTCGTCCTTCACCAGAATCGGCAGGCCGTTCACGTCGTTGACCGCGATGACGGAGTTGGCGAAACGCTTTTCTTCCCAGGCTTTCGCCGCGCGCTTCTGGCTCATCACCGCGTACTCGTCGACGTCGTCGCGCGAGAAGCCGTATTTGGTGGCGATCAGGTCGGCCGAGACGCCCTGCGGCATGAAATAGGACTTGATCGCGATCGAGGGGTCGACCGGCCAGGCGCCGCCCGAGGCGCCGATGCCGACGCGCGACATCGATTCGACGCCGCCGCCGATGGCGAGTTCTTTGGCGCCGGACATGATTTGCGCCGCCGCGAAATTCACCGCCTCGAGGCCCGACGCGCAGAAGCGGTTGATCTGAATGCCCGGCACTTCCTTGCCGTAGTCGGCCGCGATCGCCGCGACGCGCGCGATGTCGCTGCCCGCCTCGCCGACCGGATCGACGCAGCCAAGCACCACGTCCTCGACGAGCTTGGGATCGAACTTGTTGCGCTCCTTGATCGCGACCAGCGCCTGGCGCGCGAGTTCGAGCGTCGTGCATTCGTGCAGCGCGCCGTCGCTCTTGCCGCGGCCGCGCGGGGTGCGCACGTGATCGTAGACGAAGGCGTCGCGCACGAGTTTGGTCGCGGCGCCGCCGTTCGAGGCGGATTTTTTAACAACCGACTTTCTCGCGATGGATTTGGCTTTCGCCAGGGCGGGTTTTTTGTTCGACTTGGCCATTTCAGAATGCCTCCGCTGGGAGTTCCATGACGCTGCCGGCGCCCGCCTGGATGCGGGCGAGATGGGCGGCGGTTTCGGGCAACATGCGTTCCATGAAGAATTTGCCGGTGACGAGCTTGGTATCCATGCGCGGGCCCGCACCGTTGCCGTTCTTCTTTTGCGCCAAGGCCGCCTTGGCTATGTGGGCCCACATATAGCCGAGCGCAACCAAGCCGAAGAGGTGCATGAAGTCGTAGGAGCCGGCGCCGGCATTGTCGGGCTTGCCGACGGCGTTCTGCATGAACCACATCGATGCCTGTTGCAGATGGCCGAGGGCGTTTTGCAGCGGCGCGACATAGGGTTTCATCTCCTCGCCCGCATTCTCCTTGGCGAAGGCGGACACCTCGTTGAAGAAGGTCATCAGCGCGCGGCCGCCGTCCTTCGGCAGCTTGCGTCCGACGAGGTCGAGCGCCTGGATGCCGTTGGCGCCTTCATAGATCATGGCGATGCGCGCATCGCGCACGAACTGCTCCATGCCGTGCTCTTGAATGTAGCCGTGGCCGCCGAATACCTGCTGCGCCATCACCGCGTTCTCGAAGCCCTTGTCGGTGAAAACGCCTTTGATCACCGGCGTCAACAAGCCCATGTGATCGTCGGCGGCCTGGCGGGTCTTTTCGTCGTCGGATTGCAGCGCGACGTCGGCCTTGAGCGCGGTCCACAGCATCAGCGCGCGCGCCGCCTCGTTGAAGGCGCGCATCGTCATCAGCATGCGGCGGATGTCGGGGTGCACGATGATCGGATCGGCCGGCTTGTCGGGCGCCTTCACGCCCGAGATCGCGCGGCCCTGCAGGCGATCCTTGGCGTATTGCGCGGCGTTCTGATAGGCGACTTCGGAGAGCGCGAGACCCTGAATACCGACGCCGAGCCGGGCTTCGTTCATCATCACGAACATCGCGTTCAAGCCGCGATTCGCCTCGCCCACGAGCCAGCCGGTCGCCTCGTCGTAGTTGATGACGCAGGTCGAGTTGCCGTGAATGCCCATTTTCTCTTCGATCGAGCCGCAGGTGACCCCGTTGGGGCCGCCGACGGTACCGTCGGCATTGACCTTCAGCTTCGGCGTCACGAACAGCGAAATGCCCTTTACGCCTTCGGGCGCGCCTTCGATGCGCGCGAGCACGAGATGCACGATGTTCTTCGCTAGATCATGTTCGCCGGCCGAAATGAAAATCTTGCTGCCGGAAATCTTGTAGCTGCCGTCGCCCTGCGGCACGGCCTTGGCGCGGATCAGGCCGAGATCGGTGCCGCATTGCGGCTCGGTCAGGTTCATCGTGCCCGACCACTCGCCGGAGGCGAGCTTGGGCAGATACTTCTTCTTCTGCTCGTCGTTGCCGTGGGTCGCGATCGCGCGATAGGCGCCCTTCGAGAGCCCGGGATACATGCCGAAGGCCATGTTGGCGGCAGAAACGAATTCATTCACTGCGGCATCGACCGTGTGCGGCAGACCCTGGCCGCCATATTCCGTTTCGGCGGAAAGGCCGATCCAGCCGCCCTCGGCCATTTGCCGGTAAGCTTCCTTGAAGCCCTTCGGCGTCGTCACCGAGCCGTCGGCATTGCGCTTGCAGCCTTCCTTGTCGCCGACGCGGTTGAGCGGCTGCAATACTTCTTCGCAGAACTTCGCGCCCTCGCCGAGGATCGCCGCAAGCGTTTCGATGTTGGCGTCGGCGAAGCGCGGCAGGTTGTCGTAGCGCTCGATGTGAAAAACGTCCTTCAATAGAAAGAGGACGTCGTCGACGGGCGCCTTATAACTTGGCATTTTTTCCTCCGGCTCTTCGTTGCGGCGCGCTAGCGCGCGGCGATCTTCTTCGCGATATGGTCGCTCGCGCGTTGCAGCTCGGCGATCGCCCGGTCCAGATGCTGCCGCTGGGATTTCAGGCGCGCGATTTGGTCGTGAAAGCGCTCGAGGGCGACCTTGAGCTGCGTGGCCTGGCCGTCGCCGAGGTCGTAAAGATCGAGCATTGCGCGAATCTCGTCGAGTGAAAAGCCGACGCACTTGCCCATCAGCGCAAGCTTGAGCCGCGCCCGGTCGCGCCGGCCGTAGACCCGCTCCTGGCCCTCGCGGCGGGGCGAAAGCAGTCCGCGCTCCTCATAGAAGCGAAGGGTGCGAGCGGTGACGTCGAACTCCCGCGTGAGGTCGCGAATGCTGAAGGTTTCGCGATCGGTACGCGCGCCCCAAGCATCGGGGTCGAAACCCTCGGCCAGATTCGGCATGTCCTTGCGCCGCTTGCTCTCGCCAGACGAGTCGATATCGCCGCGCATGGCTTTTCCTCCCCGAAGCGCAGAGACCCCATACTAGCAGTTTACGTAAACGTCAAGATACCGCGCGCCGCGGTGTCTTTTCCGGACGGTCAAGGCGGCCATTAACCCCCCATTTACCGTGTGAATGAAAGGGTTGCGCAAGGAGCGTCATCGTTCGCCCGACCTTGGGCTCCGTGTTCCTCGAACGGATCGGCCATGACCGCGAGCGTCCCCTGGAGCGTCAATGCGGTGGAGCCCGACACCTGGGCCACGGCCCGGGAAGCGGCGCGCCGTTCCGGCCTTTCGGTCGGGGAATGGCTGGAAGCGGCGATCCGCGAAACGGCGAGCGAGCGGGATGCGGCGCGCCCGCCCGCGCACCGGCGCCCGGACAGCAACCGCCTCGAGCAGCGGCTCGACGACATCTCCGAACGGCTCGATCATTTCATGCAGCACGAGCCGCGCGCGCGCGACAAGCGCGGCGGGCGGGACGAAAGTGCCCTCGTTCATTCGCTGAACGCCCTCACCCAGCGGATCGAAACGCTGATCGGCGACGTCCGCGCCAACGATCAAGGCGCGCCGCATCATATCAAGACGGCGATCGACCGGCTCGATCACCGGTTAGAGACGTTGTTTTCGCAAAACCGCTCGGCCGCCGCCGCGCGCGAGCCCGAGATCGAGCGCAAGCTTTCCGACATCACCGGCGCCATCGAGGCGATGAGCCGCCGGATCGAGCAGGAAAACGCGCGCCCTGTCGCGCCCGCGGCCTCGCCCTCGATCGCCGAACTTGACGCCGCGATCGCCGAGATCACGGTACGACAGGCGGCGCTCGATCAGGGCGTGCGCGGCGGCGATCTCGAACGGCGGTTGGCCGCGATCGACGCGCGCTTCGGTCTCGGCCATCGCGCCGGTTCCGATCTCGCCGGGCTCGAACACCAACTCAAGACGATGGCCGACGAAATGCAGGCGCTTCGCCGCGCGAGCGTGCAGGCCGAATCCATCGAAACCGTGCGGCGCGAGGTCGCCGAGCTCGCGCGCACGCTTTCCGAACTCGCACCCCGGCGCTCGATCGAGACCTTGGAGCGGACGATCGAGGCGCTGGCGCGCCGGATCGACCACGCTTCGCTCGGAGGCACGGACGAGAGCGCGGGCGAAGTCATCGATGCGCTGAAGGAAATCCGCGGCGCGCTCGCAGACGTTCGTCCGGCCGAGAATTTTTCCGCCGTCGAGCGCGACTTACAGGCGCTCTCGAACAAGCTCGACCAGCTCAACGCGCGTGGCATCGACGGCGCCACCGTCGACCGCCTGCAGGCGCAGACCGGCGAGATCCGCGAACTGTTGGCGAACGCGCTTCCGGGTGACGCACTGAAGACGCTCGTCGGCCAGATCGAAATGCTCGTGCACAAGTTCGAGCACTCCGCCTCGCCCGGCGAAAGCGCCGTGCTCGACGTGGTAAGCGCGCTGGAGCGGCGCATCGACGCCTTCGCCGAGCGCGCCGAAACGGCGGCGCGCCAGCCGGCGGGTGCCGCGGTACTCGACGAAATCAAGCACCGGCTCGAGCAAATCGAGAACGCGCTCGAGCGCGGCGACCGGGGCGAGCCCGGCGGCTTAGAGACCACGATGAAAAGCCTCGTCGACAAGCTCGCGGCCGCCGAGATGAAGCTCTCCGGTCTCGGCAATCTGGAACGCGGCTTGAACGATCTGTTCGGCCAGATCCACGAAGTGCGCGCCAATGCGATCGATGTCGCCGAGCGCGCCATGCGCTCGTCCTCGCCCGCGGCCACGCGATTCGCCGAAATTGAGGAGCGGCGGCTCGCCGAGGTGGAGCCCGAAGTGAGACCGGCGCCCTTGCCGCGCCCGCCGGAGGTGAAGCTGGAGCTGGCCTCGCCGCCGCGGGCGCCCGCCGTCCGCGCCGTGCCGCGCCCGATCGCGGGCGATCCGGAAACCGCATCGGTCACCAGCGCCAGCGAAGAGGGCGGCGATTATCCGCTCGAGCCGGGATCGGGCGCCCCGCGCGGGCCGCAAACTGCCGCGCAACGCATCGCGCAATCGGAAGCCGCGCTCGGCGGGATCGTGTCGAAACTGCCGGAAAGTTCGACGCGAACCTCCGACTTCATCGCCGCCGCCCGGCGCGCCGCGCAAGCGGCCGCGGCCGAACAGAATTTGCCCGCCTCCGCGCAAAAAGACGCGACAAAGGCGCCGAGCAAACCGCGCCGCAAGCAGGCGCTGTTCATCGGCCTGATGGCCATGCTGCTTCTATTCGGCGCCGTGCGCTTCAGCGGCGTGTGGATGCCGATCATTTTTCACGCGGAGCCGCCCGCACCGCCCGCCGGGTCGCCGCAGACGGAGCCGGCGCCGGCGGAAAAACAATCGGCAACGCCCTCCGATCCGGATCCCGCGATCGCCAGCGCCCCGCCATCCGGCGTCGTGGGTTCCATGCCTGCGTCAAGTCTTTTGGCGAAGCCCGAGACCGACCCTGAGCCGACCGGCTCGATCAAGAGCGCAAAACCGGCGAACGCGCCGGTGGAAAGCGCCCTCGCGCCCGCGCGCGCGCCGGCCGAGCTTCCGGGCTCGATCGGCACGGCCGCCTTGCGGACGGCGGCGATGGCCGCCGATCCCGCCGCCGCCTACGAAATCGGCGCGCGCTGGTTCGAAGGCCGCGGCGTGCAAACGAATACCGTCGAGGCCCGGCGCTGGTTCGAGATCGCCGTGTCGCAAGGCTCGATGCCGGCCGCCTACCGGCTCGGCAACATCTACGAAAAAGGCCATGGCGCGGCGAAAAACAGCGCCGAGGCGCGCCGCTACTATGCGATCGCCGCCGAGGCGGGTCACGCCAAGGCCATGCATAATCTCGCCGTGCTCTATTCCGAAGGCCTCGACGGCAAGCCCGACTACAAGACCGCCGCCCGCTGGTTCCGCATGGCGGCCGAACGCAACGTGCGCGACAGCCAATATAACCTCGGCGTGCTCTATGCGCGCGGTTTCGGGGTGGAGCAGAATATGGCGGAATCGTTCCGCTGGTTCGCCCTCGCCGCGAACCAGGGCGACGCGGATGCCGCCAAGAAACGCGATGACGTGGCGGGCCGGCTCGACGCGCAGAGTTTGACGGCGGCAAAACTCGCGGTGCAGACCTGGTCGGCGACCCCGCTCGAGGATGCCGTCAACAATGCCCGGCTCAAGCCCGAATGGGAAAAGGCCGAGGCGGCGGCGCCGCGCAAACGAGCGGTCAAGAACTAACCTTCGCCCGCGACTTTTATTGACAAGCGCGCCGGGCGGCCTTTGATGCAGAACCGCCGCCCGAAAAGCGGCCGCATGAGCCCCGCGGATACTGCCAGTGCCCATTTATCTTCCGATCGCCGAGCTGCCGGTTAATATCTTCCTGATCCTCGGCCTCGGTGTCGCGATCGGATTCATCTCCGGCATGTTCGGCATCGGCGGCGGCTTCCTGATGACGCCGCTATTGATCCTCATCGGCATCCCGCCCGCCGTCGCCGTCGCCAGCGTCCCGAGCCATATGGCGGCATCCTCGTTTGCGGGCGCGTTCAGCTACTGGCGCAAGCGGCTCGTCGATCTCGGGCTCGGTCTCGTGCTTCTGTCGGGGGCGATCCTGGGTACGGCTTCCGGCGTGTGGTTCTTCGCGCTCCTGCGGCGCGCCGGCCAGCTCGACCTCTTCATCGCGCTGGCCTACATCGTGCTTCTCACCATCGTGGGCGGATTGATGACGGCGGAAAGCGTGCGGGCGATCGTGCGCACCTGGCGCGGCACGCCGCCGATCCTGCGGCGGCCGGGAACGCACGCCTGGTTTCACGGCCTTCCCTTGAAGCTGCGCTTCCGCCAGTCGCGCATTTATGTATCGGCGATACCGATCACGGTGATCGGATTCGCCGCGGGCTTCATCGGCGCCGTGATGGGCGTCGGCGGCGGCTTCCTGCTCGTTCCCGCGCTCATCTATCTCATGCGCGTGCCGACCACCGTTTCGGTGGGAACGTCGCTCTTCCTCACCCTCTTGACGATGCTGGTGGCGACGGTTCTGCATGCGGTCGAAAACCGCACCGTCGACGCCATGCTCGCGCTCGTGCTGATGGTGGGCGGCGTGTTCGGCGCCCAGTTCGGCGCCCGTGCGGGCCAAGCGATCCGTGCCGAGCAGCTTCGCCTGCTGTTGGGATTGATCATCATCGCCGTCGGCGTGCGCGTCGCCACCGACCTCATCAATCAGCCCATCGAAGCCTTCTCGGTGGTTCCCAAGGAGATCTGGGAATGAGGCGGGGCGGCAAGATCGGGTGGTTGGCGGCCGCCGTATTGGCCGCCGGATGGCTCGCGCCGCCGGCGCAGGCCGAGCGGCTGGTGACCTCGGTTTCCACCCACCGCGTGCTGATCACCTCGAACTTCGCCGGCACGGAACTCGTCCTGTTCGGCGCCATCGACGAGGCGCCGCCGAATACGCAGATCGGCGCCTACGACGTCGTCGTCAGCGTGCGCGGGCCGGCGCGATCCTATGTCACCCGGCACAAGGAGCGGATGCTGGGCCTTTGGGTGAACAGGGACTCGCGCGAGTTCAGCCAGGTGCCTTCCTACCTCGCGGTGATGAGCAACAAGCCGATCGCCGAAATCGGCTCGGCCGAGATGCTGCGCCGCTACCGGATCGGGCTCGTCAATAACGTGCTGCCGCCGCCGGCCGGGAGCGACGTCGTCGATGTGCCGCCGGAGGATTCCTTCCGCGCGGCGTTCCTGCGCGTGAAGACGAACGAAGGCGCCTACACGGCCGATCCCAAGGGGGTGACCTTCCTGACCCCGCGGTTTTTTCGCGCCGCCGTGCCAATGCCCGGCACCGCGCAGACCGGCGATTATCAGGTCGAAACCCTCCTGATCGCCAAGGGCGCCTTGCTCGCGCAACAACAAACCGCGATCGAAGTGGTGAAGACGGGCTTCGAGGCGGTGATCGCGCAGGAGGCGCGCAATCACCGCTTCTTTTACGGCCTCGGCACGGCGCTGATCGCGCTGCTGACGGGGCTGATCGCGACGCTTCTCTTCCGCCACGACTAAACCGCGGCCGCGCGTAAGACGGCGAGGAGGCCTTCGACCGGCGAATTCTTTTCGATCCGGGTCGAGCCCTTCGCGAGATAAGCGACATCGAGCGCGGCCTCCGCCGCCGCCGCGCGCACATGCGGCTCGCCATGGGCGAAGCGAAGCGTGTCGCGCAGGATCACGCCATGGCCGGCATGCGTCTCGACGCTGAAGGCGATCGCGCCGGAGGCCGCGAGCCGCAGGGCGGCGAGATGCAAGACCGGCGCGAGGTCGTCGAGGTAAACGAACACGTCGGCGGCGACGATCAGATCGAACGGCTGCTCTTCCGTTGCAAGAAACGAGACCAGGTCATCGATGGCGAGCCGGTCATAAATGCGTCTTTGTTCCGCCGCCGCGAGCATCGCCGGCGAAAGGTCGACGCCGACAAGCTCGTCCGTCCTCCCCCGCATGACCTCGCCCATCAGCCCGGTGCCGCAACCGAGATCGAGCGCGCGGGCGAAGCGCCGATCAGCGCCGAAAACCTTGTCGATCGCCCGGCGCAAGAGCTCGGGCCCGCGATAATGAAGCGCGTCGCGGAGCTCGCCGTCGAAACGCGCGGCGTATTGATCGAACAACGTGCGGACATAGGCCCGCGGCATGGCGCCGGATGCTTCACGCTCGCCGAGCCGGGCGAGTCGCAATCCCGCCCCCAGCCGGTCGTCGCGATCGAGCGCGAGCGCGCGGCGATAGGCTTCGATCGCGCCGCGGCGCTCGCCCGCCTGCTCGCGCGCGTGGCCTAGCAAGAACCATCCGGCGATGAATTCGGGCGCCCGCGCGAGGGTCTCTTCGAGCAGTTCCGCGGCGGCGCGTGGCTCCCCGCGTCCGAGCAAACCGTCCGCCCACTGGAAGCGGCGGTCGAGCAGCGGATCGCCGGAGGAAATAAAAAGCGATGGCGAGCGCATGGGCATTCCCGAATATGAAGCAAGCGCCGGCCCGCCTGTTGCGGTCAAGCCTCGCCTCGCCTAGCTGCAACCGCCGTGCTAAACGGGCGCGCGCGGAACGGAGGAGACCATGGCCGATAACCAACTAGAGCGGTTTTTCGGAGGCTCGCCCTTCTGGGTGGCGGTGCGGCTGATCCTGCTGTCGATCGTGATCGGCGTGCTGTTGCACGTGCTCGGCTTCGATCCCTGGAACATCTGGTGGAGCCTGGAGCGGCTCGTCCGCCGCATCATCAATCTCGGCTGGGATGCGATCGATTCCGTTTGGCGCTATTTCATCCTCGGCGCGGTGCTGGTATTTCCGATCTGGCTGATCGCGCGGCTTGCGCGCGTGGGCGCGCGGCGCCCCTAATCAGGTCGGCCACGGCTCGGCCGCGATCGCGCGCGCCTCGGCGCCGATCGCATCGGCGACCGAGATATAGCCTGCGCGCCGGAGACGCTCCTCTAAGCCGCTCTTTATTTTGCCGACCAGCCCGAAGCCGTGAAAAATCATTCCGGAATACAGCTGCACGAGCGAAGCGCCGGCAAGAATTTTCGTCCAGGCGGCTTCCGCGGAATCGACGCCGCCGACGCCGACGAGCGGAAGTTCGTGGCCCACGCGGCGGAACGTCTCCGCCAGCATCCAGGTCGATAGCGAAAACAGCGGCCTTCCCGACAGGCCGCCCTCCTGGCGGGCGGCGGAATCGCGCAACAGCGCCGGCCTCGTCACGGTGGTGTTGGAGACGATGAGCCCGTCGGCGCCGCGCTTCCGCGCAATCGCAATCAGCGCGTCGAGCTCGGCGAGCGACAGATCCGGCGAGATTTTCAACAACAGCGCCTTGCGGCCCGTCCGTTCGGCGGCGCGGTCGCGCGCCTCGATCACGCGCGCAAGCAAATCGTCGAGTGCGGGCGCCGCCTGCAAATCGCGCAAGCCCGGCGTATTGGGCGAAGACACGTTGACGACGAGATAGCTCGCGAGCGGCGCGAAGGTTTCAACCCCGGCGGCGTAATCGGCGGCGCGGTCGCGCTGGTCACGATTGGCGCCGATATTGACACCGACGACGCCGCCGTGATGCGCGCGCTCGGCGAGCCGCGCGGCTGCCGCCGCGAAGCCCTGATTATTGAAGCCGAGCCGGTTGATCACGCCTTCCGCCGCCCGCAGCCGGAACAGGCGCGGACGCGGATTGCCCGCCTGCGGCTCCGGCGTCAGCGTGCCCACTTCGGTGAAGCCGAAGCCGAGACGCCGGACCGCATCCGTCACTTCGGCGTTCTTGTCGAAGCCCGCCGCCAAACCGACCGGATTGGGAAAATCGAGCCCGAATACGGAAAGGCGGAGAGCGGCGGCGTCGCGGCCGATCGCCAGCGAGGGAAGCAGCTTGAGGGCATTGATGGCGAGCCGGTGGGCTTCTTCTGGGTCGATGAGCGCGGCGAAGGGCCGTGCATAATCGAGCAAACGAATCACGGTCGGCTTCCACTGAAGGGCGGTTTTGCGAGTGCCGCGCAGACGCTATCGGCCCTGATCCGGCCCCGCAAGCATGCGGGCGGCTTAATTTTTCGCCGCTCGGGCGAAAGATCTGGACGGCGACCCTACAGGTGATTATTCCTATGGCGGGCGAAATCAGCCAGGCGGACCGATGGCCACCATGCTCACCCACCCGCAGGTTTGGGGCGCGATCGACCGCCTCGCCGCGCGCTATGGTTTTTCGGCATCGGGGCTGGCGAAAAAGGCGGGGCTCGATCCGACGAGCTTCAACCGCTCGAAACGCATCACCGCGGAGGGCCGGCCGCGCTGGCCCTCGACCGAGTCGATCGCCAAGGTCTTGCAGGCGACCGGGGCGAGCATCGACGAATTCGTCACGCTGTTGAGCCAGAAGAAGGGGCGCCGACCGATAAAATCCGTGCCGGTGATCGGCCTCGCGCAAGCGGGCAGCGGCGGCTATTTCGACAACCGCGGCTTTCCGGCCGGAGCGGGCTGGAACGAAATCCCGTTCCCCAACATCCATGACGAGCACGCCTATGGGCTGGAGATTTCCGGCCACTCGATGGAGCCGCTCTACCGTAAGGGCGACCTCATCGTCGTCTCGCCGGCCGCGCCCATCCGCAAGGGCGACCGGGTGGTGATGAAAACAAAGAACGGCGAAGTGACCGCCACGGAACTGAAACGGAAAACGTCGAAAGGCGTGCAGGTCGTCGCGCTCACGCCCGGTCACAAGGACCGCCAGCTCGCGGCCTCCGACATCGTGTGGATCGCCCGCATCGTCTGGTCGAGCCAGTAATCATCCATCGTGCTTGGTCAGCGCGCATGTTTGCGCGACGCCGGAGACTGCGAGCGCGCGAGCGCGCCGTCAATCATGTCGATCGTGTTCTGCAACCCATACACTTCAACGAAGGAGCCGAAGCGCGGCCCCTTCTCCTGGCCGAGCAGCACCTGGTAGAGCATGTTGAACCACTCCAGCGCGACGCCCGGCTTGCCGTCCTTGGTTTTGATCTTGCCGGTCTTGTCGAGGAACGGCTCACGGCGCCCGACCTCGTAGACAACGTCTTGAATCTTCGCGGCCGCCGCGTCGGCCGGCAATTGCGACAGCGCATCGCGCAGATCCACGAGCGCCGCGCGTTCGACATCCGTCGGCTCGCGGAATTTTTTCGCCGGCAGCACGAAGTCGCGAAAATAATGGATCGCGTATTCGACCAGCTGGCGCAGCCTTGGATGCGTCTGCGGAGTCACGCCGGGCCGATAACGCCCGATGAAGCCCCATAAAGTTTCAGCATTTTCTGCATTCGATGATGATACGAGCGTAAGCAACATCGTGAACGTAATGGGCATATCCGCTTTCGGCGGATGACCGGAATGAATGTGCCAGACAGGATTTGACAGACGCTGCTTCACGTCTTGCCGCTCGTAGCCCTGAAGAAATTGCTGATACTCGTCGGCCGTGCGCGGGATGACGTCGAAGTAAAGCCGCTTCGCCGCCTTCGGCTCCCGGTACATAAAGAGCGAAAGACTTTCCGGGCTCGCATAGCGCAACCATTCCTCGATGGTGAGGCCGTTGCCCTTCGACTTCGAAATCTTCTGGCCTTTTTCGTCGAGGAAGAGTTCGTAGATGAAGCCTTCCGGCGGCGTGCCGCCGAGCGCGCGGCAGATCTCGCCCGAGAGCTTCACCGAATCGATCAGATCCTTTCCGGCCATCTCGTAATCGACGCCGAGCGCGATCCAGCGCATGGCCCAGTCCGGCTTCCATTGCAGCTTGCAGCGGCCGCCGGTGACCGGCGTCGTCTCCGGCTTCTTGGTGTCGGGGTCTTCATAAGTAATGGTGCCGGCCTTGGCGTCATGGGCGATCACCGGCACCTGCAAGACGATTCCCGTGCGCGGGCTGATCGGCAGAAACGGCGAATAGCTCTGCGCGCGCTCCTCGCGCAAGGAGGGCAGCATGATCGCCATCACCTCGTCGTAGCGCGCGAGCACTCGCAGCAGTGCTTCGTCGAAGCGGCCGGAGCGGTAGCATACGGTCGAGGAGAGAAACTCGTAGTCGAAGCCGAAATGATCGAGAAAGGCGCGGAGGCGGGCGTTGTTGTGCTCGCCGAAGCTGTTGTGGGTGCCGAAGGGATCCGGCACCGCCGTCAACGGCTTGCCGAGGTGGCTCTCGAGCAATTCCCGGTTCGGCACGTTGTCCGGCACCTTGCGCAGGCCGTCCATGTCGTCGGAAAAGGCGATCAGCCGCGTTTTCACGCGATCGTCGGTAAGCAGGCGGAAGGCGTGACGCACCATGGTCGTGCGCGCGACCTCGCCGAAGGTGCCGATGTGCGGCAGGCCGGAAGGGCCGTAGCCGGTCTCGAAAATCACTTCGTTCTTAGGCGCGTTCTTGGGCGCGCGCTTCAGTCGGGCGACGATCTTGCGCGCTTCTTCGAACGGCCAGGCGGCGGAGTTCTCCGCCGCTTCCCTCAAATTCGTCGCGCGCGCGGCGTCGGCCGGCATCGTTTGGCTCCTGGCGCCGCTCAATAGAAGCTGATGGGGAAATAGCGCAAGTATAGATCGGTGTAGGTGCCCTTCTCCCACACCCGGAACAGCGCGTAATCGAGCGCGCGGCGCAAATTCTCGTTGCCGCGCTTGACCGCGATCCCGACCCCCTCGCCGAAATAACGGCTCTCGGTGAAAGGGCCGCCGCGAAAGACGCAGCAATCCGCGGAGCCCGTGCCGTTCAGCCAGTAGGCCAGCGAAACACCGTCGCCGAACATCATCTCGACCTCGGCCCGCTTCAGGGCGGCAAGCGCCGTCTCGACGTTCGGATAAGACCTGATCACGGTCTCCGGAAAGAAATCGCGCAGATAAGCCTCATGCGCGGTGCCGGCGGCGACGGCGACGCGCCTTCCGGCGATCGCCTCCGGCGTGATCTGATCGAGCAGTACTTCCTTGCGCGCGATGAAGCGCGCGGGCGTGCGGTAATAGCGGTCGGTGAAGTCGACGCGGGCACGGTTTTGCGGGGTGATGGCGAGCGAGGCGATCACCGCGTCGCCGCGATTGTCGTTGAGCGAATCGATGAGCGTGTTGAAGCGGCGCACCTGGATCGTGCAGACGAGATTGAGCTCGGCGCAGAGAGCGCGCGCGAGATCGACGTTGAAGCCGGCGGGCTGCCCGTTCGGTCCCTTGAAGTTGAAGGGCGGATAATCCTCCTCGGTGAGGAAGCGAATGGTGGTGAGCCGTCCGCTCTCCGGCCGCTCCGGCCGGCGCTTCGGATCCCAAAATCCCGGCACGAACACGCCGGCGGCCGGCTGCGCGATCGCCGGCGGCAGCGCCGGCTCGAAGGCCGCGAACGAAACGGCGGCGGCGAACAGGGCGAGCCCGGCGAAAACGAATGCCGATGCCTTTTTCGTCGCCCGCGCCGATCGCGGTTGGCGGTTCATTCGGGAGCGCTCCATGCGGGGCGACTTTCGCCGCGCGTCGCGGCTTTGTAAATATATGGCGGGCAAGTGTTTTGTGGCGGACTGGCGCAAGAGAATAAGTGAATTTTGGCCGTCCGATGGCCCGTTACGGCCGATCAGAGCCGCCGCCGCAGATCGGCCGCGGCCTCGTCGGCGCTTTTCTTCAAGTTGAAGGGCGCGACGAAGCGGCCGTCCTTGTCCATCAAATAGACGACGGCCGTGTGATCCATGGTGTAGTCGCCGTCCTTGAGCGGCACTTTCTTGGCGTAGACGCGGTATTCCTTTTCCACCTTGGCGATCTCTTCGGGCGTGCCGGTGAGGCCGAAAATACGCGCATGAAAGCTCGACAGATAATCCTTCAGCTTATCGGGCGTGTCGCGCTCGGGGTCGA
>Ga0207505_100011_pt1 | contig 49787 bp, 48 predicted proteins | sample NitcycUWRROWE17A_FD_188207 | JGI IMG/M metagenome (GOLD analysis project Ga0207505, IMG submission 188207) | Soil microbial communities from Arlington Agricultural Research Station in Wisconsin, USA - Nitrogen cycling UWRJ-ROWE17-A (SPAdes) | ecosystem: Environmental > Terrestrial > Soil >... | reverse complement strand
GATCGCGGCGGCGCTTGCCGGCAATTTCATCCAGCACCGCCTGCTGTGGACCTTCCAGCCGCTGATGCCGCAGCTCTCGCGCATCTCGCCGCTCGCGGGGGCCAAGCGTCTGTTCTCCAAACAGGCGGCGATCGGGCTCGCCAAGGGCTTCGCCAAGCTCGCGGTGGTGGGCACGGTGATGTATTTGGTGGCGGCGCCCGAGCTCGACCGCGTGCTGTCGCTCGCCGGCGGCGAACTCATGCAAGCGATGTCGGCGGCGATGACGCTGGTGCTGCGCCTGTTGATCGGCGTTTGCTCGGTGATGGTGCTCGTCGCGGCGCTCGACTGGCTGTGGACGCACCACAGTTGGTACGAGCGCCACCGCATGTCGGTGCGCGAGATCCGCGAGGAGCACAAGCAGACCGAGGGCGATCCGACCGTCAAGGCGAAGCTCAGGCAAATCCGCGTCGCGCGCATGCGCAAGCGCATGATGACGGAAGTGCCGAAGGCGACCGTGGTGATCACCAACCCGACCCACTTCGCGGTCGCGCTCAAATACGAGAGCGGCATGAACGCCCCGCTCTGCGTCGCCAAGGGCATGGACGTGCTCGCCCAGCGCATCCGGGAACTGGCGCGGGAGCACCGGGTGCCGGTGGTGGAAAACCCGCCGCTTGCCCGCGCGCTCCACAAAAGCGTCGAGATCGACGAGGAAATCCCGGCGGAGCATTATAAGGCGGTGGCCGAGATCATCGGCTACGTGCTCCGCCTGCGGCGTTCATTCCGGTCATAATCGACCGCAAGACAAGGGAACGCGCTTGCGGAACGAAGGCGTTATCGGGCAAATCGACAGGGCGGGCGCCGCCCCCATGGGCGGCCTCGTCGAGGAGGTGCTCGCGATGGCCGCCGAAGACGCGCCCAACGCCCCGATCGACCGCGGTCAACCGACCGGCAGCATCGGCCTGGTGCTCCTCGTGGCGCTCGCGCTGGTGGGCACGGCGGTGTTCCTCTTGTTCGTCGGGCGGGGTCGGGCCGAGCCCTATATCATCGGGGTGCTGGCGACGTTGGCCGTGATCGGCGTGTTCGCGCTGTTCGCGGGCGCGGCGGGAATATTGCAACTTGCCGGGCGCAGCGCCGGGCGCAACGATCTCACCAAGGCGGTGGTCGATTCCTCGGGCGAGGGGATCTCGATCGTCGATGCCGCCGGCCGCGTGCTTTACGCCAACCGCTCCTACCTCGAACTCACCGGCGCCGACGGACCCGACGACGTGCGGCCGGTGGAGCGCCTGTTCACCAGCGACCCCGAAGTATCGGAGGCGATCTATCGCCTGGTCCAGGCGACGCGCCAGGGCAACACCCACAGCGAGGAAATCCGCATCGCCGGCGCGCAGGGCGCGGCCGGCCGCTGGGTGCGGCTCCGCGTCCGTCCGTTCGCCAAGAGCGGCAAGCTCTCCAAGCTCGCGATGTGGGGGATCGCGGAAATCACCCGCGAGCGCGAGCGGCAGGAAAACACTTTTCTTCAGCTGCAGCACGCCATCGATTTTCTCGACCACGCGCCGGCGGGCTTCTTCTCGGTGGATCCCGCGGGCGGCATCGTCTACCTCAACGCCACGCTCGCGGGCTGGCTCGGCTATGACCTCGCCGAGGTGTCGCCGAGCGGGCTGAAGCTGTCCGATCTCGTCCCCGGCGCGGGCGCGGCGCTCCTGTCCAACCTCGCGCCGGTGCCGGGCGAGGTGAAGACCGAAGTCCTCGATCTCGACCTCAAGCGCAAGAACGGCGATTTGCTGCCGGTGCGGCTGCATCACAAAGTGGCGTTCGCCGGCGACGGCACGCCCGGCGCCTCGCGCACGCTGGTATTGAGCCGCGCGCGCGAGGCGGCGAGCGACCCGCTGCGCGACGCCGAGGTGCGTTTCGCGCGCTTCTTCAACAACGCGCCGGTGGCGATCGCCACCATCGACGGCGCCGGCAAGATCGGCGGCAGCAATGCGAGCTTCGTGCGCCTGTTCGGCGGCGCCGGCGAGGGCGAGAACAATTCGATCTTCGCCGTGGTGACGGAGGGCGAGCGCGGCCGCTTCGAGGCCGAGGTGCGCGCGGCGATCGACGGCCGCCAGCAGACGCGCGAGGTGGAGGCGCCGCTCGCCGGCGAAGCCCCGCGCTCGGCGCGCTTCTACATCACGCCGGTGGAGGACGCGGGCGAGGGCGAGGCCGCGATCGTGCACGCCATCGACACCACCGAGCAGCGCGCACTGGAGGCGCAGTTCGCCCAGTCGCAGAAGATGCAGGCGGTCGGCCAGCTCGCCGGCGGGGTGGCGCACGACTTCAACAACGTGCTCACCGCGATCATCGGCTATTCGGACCTGTTGCTCGCGAACCACCGGCCGACCGATCCCTCGTTCCAGGACCTGATGCAGATCAAGCAGAACGCCAACCGCGCCGCCGGGCTGGTGCGGCAGTTGCTCGCCTTCTCGCGCCGGCAGACGCTGCGGCCGCAGGTGCTGCAGCTCGGCGACGTGCTCTCCGACCTCTCGATCGGCCTCCTGAAGCGCATCATCGGCGAGACGGTGACGCTCGACGTCAAGCACGGTCGCGATCTGTGGCCGGTGAAGGCCGACCTCAACCAGTTCGAGCAGGCGGTCGTCAATTTGGCGGTCAACGCGCGCGACGCCATGCCCAAGGGCGGCCGGCTCACCATCCGCACGCGCAACGTCGCGCGCGAGGAATGCGCGGCCTTCGGCGAGAAGCTGTTGGCGCCGGCCGACTACGTGCTGGTGGAGGTGGTGGACAACGGCGAGGGGATCGCGCCCGGCATCATCGACAAGATTTTCGAGCCGTTCTTCTCCACCAAGGAAGTCGGCAAGGGCACGGGCCTCGGGCTTTCCACCGTCTACGGCATCGTCAAGCAGACCGGCGGCTACATCTTCGCCGATTCCAGGATCGGCGAGGGCACGACCTTCCGCATTTTCCTGCCGCGCCACGTGCCGCTGGCGGCCGAGGAAAAGGCGAAGGCGCCGGAGGTGGAAATGCGCGGCGCCGATCTCACCGGGCGCGGCACGGTGCTCCTGGTCGAGGACGAGGAGGCGGTGCGCGCATTCGCCGCGCGCGCGCTTGCGTCGCGCGGCTATTCGGTGGTGGAGGCGGCGACCGGCGTCGAGGCGCTCTCGGCGATCGAGCGCAACGGCGGCGAGGTCGATCTCGTCGTCTCCGACGTGGTGATGCCGGAGATGGACGGGCCGACGCTGTTGCGCGAATTGCGCCGCCGCCGGCCGGAGCTGAAGGTGATCTTCATTTCGGGCTATGCCGAGGAGGCGTTCAAGAAGAACCTGCCCGAGGGCGAGCGCTTCACCTTCCTGCCCAAGCCCTTCTCGCTCAAGGACCTGGTCGCCGCCGTCAAGGACACGATGGCGAGTTGAGTCGAATCGTCATCGCCGGGCTGCTCCTTCTTCGTCGTGCCGGGCATGACATCGATAAAAATCCGGCCATGACGGAACGATGACGCGCCGTTCGCGCCCGCTCCGCGTGTCAAGCGGCCGATCGCGCGCGGCTTTTCCCGCCTTGACCGGGCGGCGCGATTCGGGCCTATTTCTTGGCGCGAGGATCTGGTTTTCGGCTGGCTTGACTTTCCGCTTCCCGAATTTGGGCTGCGCCATCAAGAACCCCCAAAACTCGGATTGCTGCCCGGACGCACGATGAGCGCGCGGACGGTTGTTGATCAGAAGCGAGGAATGCAAGATGGCTTCAGGGACCGTGAAGTTCTTCAACACGCAAAAAGGCTTCGGCTTCATTTCGCCGAGCGACGGCGGCAAGGACGTGTTCGTCCACATTTCCGCCGTGCAGCGCGCCGGCCTGACGACGCTGATGGAAGGCCAAAAGGTCAGCTACGACATTGTCACCGAGCGCGGCAAGACCGCGGCGGGGAACCTGAAGTTGGATTGAGGAATTTCGCACGGCCGGGCTTCGCTCCCGGCGCGATGAAAAGCCCCGGCGGGCGACCGCCGGGGTTTTGTTTTGCGGCCGGCGAAAGGCGGCGTCGCGGCAGGGCTTCTGGAATCGAGAGGCCACCCTGCGGGGGCTGGGTGGCCTCGACTTGAAACCGCAGTTTCCGGGTGGGGAGGGGGCTGCGGCTTGGGGGTCCGATCAGCGGACCCTACGAACCCGCCTTCCCGGCCACTGTGATGCCCGTCACAAAATGGGCGATTGCCGTCTCCCTATCGCGGCGCCCGGTACTGATCCGATTTCCCTTTTGACGGCATCAAGGCCAGCACGGCTCGCCTTGCGTATTGTGGAGTTTCGGTCACACCGGCCGACAATCGTATTTTGCCGCTGGTCATTTGGCGGCTGGCGGTTGAAGTTTGGCCTCGAACGGGCTTGGCCGAATCCGGGGGGTATTATGAAAAGATCCAAATTCGCGGCTGTCGCGTTGGCGACAGCGATTGCGCTCGGCCCGGTCGCGTCATTCGCCGGACCGGCAGCACCGGTCCCGGGACGTATATTCAGCGGCGCAACGCCATGGTGGATGTTCGTTTGTCCGAGCGGCATCGTCACCGCCGCGGTGGTGAAAAACGCGAGGCGCAACAAGCCGCTGACGACCCCGGAAGCCTGGAGCTGCGGCTTCCTGTATTGGTGGAACGAAGGTAGCGGCCAATACGGCCGGTAAGTCGGCGCTTACGGTCCCCATTCCACGGTTGAGGCCGCCTCACGGCGGTCTCTTTCTTTTCGCGCCCGCGGCCAAGCCTGCGCAGGCTGCGTAAACTGGCCTGCGCCGCGCAGGAAGCCCAGCCAGATCTATTTTCGATCCGATTCCTTGCTTCGCTCTTCGCCGGGCAATTGACCCACCCGGGTCTCCTCAGGCGAAAACACTTTCCCTTTCAAGTATGGGGTTATCGGCATGGCGCGCTCGCTCTCGCAGCCGCGAGCGCGATCGTGGGCTTGAATTTTAACGGTCGCGAATCGCTCGTAATCTAAGAGCAAAAGACCGTATTGGCGGAGTTGGCTAACCTTGCCCACTCAGCGGTCTATCGGCACTTAGCGATTTTTGCGCCCGTCGCCGTCGTGGTGAAGCACGCCAAAATCGGACGATTTTTGTCCCGCCAGCGCGGGTATAGCTCCGACGCCGGCAAGCCCGGCCCGGAACAGCTCGCGCACGGCGGCGGCGCGGCTCGGCATTCGCTGCTTGAATCGAAAATCGTCGACCGCCTTCAATTCCTCCGGCGACAGCATGATTTGTAAGCGCTCGCCGCGAGTGAGATTGCCGTTTCCATTGTGCTTGGCCATGGCAGGCTCCTGAACGAGACAATGACACACTGTAGTAACAGTACCAACAATGCGTCAACTACTCATTCGATTCCCGAGCGAGGCCGCCCGCTAGGGAGGCAGCTTTTTAGCCTTGTCCCTTAAGGCTCGGACGCGCTCGACTTGGCTGGCAAGCTTCCGCCAGGCCTGGGCCATGGCGAGCAGCTGCGCTCTTTCACTCGCGTCTTGGGATTTCTCGGCCAAGCGAATGCAGGCCTCGGCGTTACGCTCATACTCCGCTTTGTCCGCCACCCGACTCTCCTTCGGCTCCGGTCGCAACGCCGAGGATGTCGATCAGTTCCCGCTTACCTCCATAAAAGCCCGCGCCGCGATTGAAAACGGCCCCACGGCTCTGCCTTGCGGATACTGGGTCAGTTTGACCGCGGCGAAGGCGAATAGGACACGCGAATGCCTATGTCGGAAACCGGGCATACAGTTCCATTTCCGTTGATAACGTAAATCTGGGTGACGGCGATTGCGGGGAGGATCGCCAATGACAATTCATCGGCTTTTGCGGACCGACGTTTCGTTCGATCCGGACGCGGTTCAGGCGATGTGTTCCGCTTTCGAGGCCGTCTGCGAAGAACTCGAATTGTCCAACAACAAAAGTGATCGCCTAACCGAGGTCGTCGCCTTGAAAATCATTGAGGTCGCCAGAACCGGCGAGCGCAACGTGGTCGTGCTGCGTGACAGCGCGCTGAGGTTATTGGGAGTGATCAGGCCCGACCCGCAGCGATGATGCGCTGAGACCCGTGGCTCCAGTAAGTCCCGGATTGCTTCCGTCGTTTTCAGCCCTGGCCAGAAAGCCGGCCTGTACGGGCCAAAGCTCGGGAACAAAAACCAAAAAAGATTGCGGTCGCCACAATTGAAAGGGCCCCATTGCCCTCTTGCGGGTAGTGGGGTCCTTTGATTGTGGCAAAGAACAAAACAGGGTTGACGTTCCATAGGCGGAACACCATTGTCCGCCCATGCCAAAGCGCTCAAGCACCCCCAAGGACGTAAACCAAGCTGCCCGGCGGATCATCGATATCGCAACGGGCGAGGCCCCTAAGACGGTTCCTGGCGAGGGAAAGAACCCCGCAGCGGTTGCATTGGGCCGCCTCGGCGGCTTGAAGGGCGGCAGAGCGCGGGCGGATTCGATGTCAGCAGCGAAGCGTAAGGCGATTGCGAAGAAAGCCGCCGCCGCCCGCTGGAAAAAGGTTTAATCGGTATCGCCGGGCACTTCCGGAGCCGCATAATCTTCAGGAAATGGCAACATCATCGTATTTCCCCACTGAGGATATTCGCGGTCGAGTCGGCTCATAAATACCCGCCAGTTCGGCGAATATTTCATAAGCATGATCACGCCCGTCAAATGCTCCCGTAGCTTCGGGTGGCCGAAATCCTCGGTCAATCGCTGGAAAAGCTTGTGTTTGAAATCACCAGATGGATAGCGCGGCGTCTGTTTCTTCAATTCCTCCAGTACGCCCGGGGCCAACCGCTTATAAACAATGTTGTTGGTCCAGTGACCAACAACACCGGGACGGCCTCGATTCTCGGCGTAAGGCCAATCATTGAGGCGAAATATCTGCTTGTAATACTCGGCCGGAAAAGTTTTCACCCAAGGGCGGAGTTCTTTGGCAACGAATTTTTCGAGAATGAGGGCGAGAGCATCGCGTGATCGGTAGTCCTGATAGCCCGTAGCTTCGTCGACGAGCGCGATAATACCGACCGTTGCGAAACCAAGCTGTAATTTGGCTGCCCGTTCGGCCAAGTGTTCGGATCGCTTGCCGAGAATGCCTCTTTGGCCTGCCTCGATCAGCACATGGCAAATGTCAGGAAGGATTGTTGCTTCGTAGCCGTGTGCGGGTTTACCGCCCCACGGCGGGATAAAGCGGATTGGCGAATTTGCGCGAACGATTAAGCCTCTAGTATCTATGCCCTTTTCGGCAATTCGACGCATCAATTCCACAATTTTGCGCGAGCCGTCTTTTCCGCCTCCTTCTGAGAGGCCAATTCCCGCGTGAAGGCCGCTTTGGGCAAGCACGCGCGTACCATCCGCAAGGACATAAGCGGGGATCTCAATATCCCCGATCCGGAGCGGCCGATCTGGTGCGCCGTATTTGGCGAATAGGAGATTGCTTATTCCAGCCTTTGCCCAGCGCACTAATGCGCCTGCGCGAGCAATAGCGCTTTTCTTTTCCGCCGTTAGTTTCTTTGCCCGGGCTTTTCCGCCCTTAGCCCCGTATGTCTTTGCATTATCGGCCATAAGCACTCCTTGCGAGTATGGGCAAGCATATACTATGCTTAGACCCTAAGCAAGGAGGGTCTATTGACAATGCATAACCGCTCAAGCATAATAGTCCCTATGAACAGGATGGCTAAAGAGCAACGCGCCCGGGTTCTTCATCTCCTTTGCGAGGGTCAGTCGATCCGCGCGATCGAGCGTTTGACCGGCGTAGGTAAGCGCGCCGTTACGAAGCTTCTGGTCGATGCTGGCCGTGCCGCTGCCGCTTATCAGGACCGCGTGTTTCGCAATCTGAATTGCAAGCGCGTCCAAGTCGATGAAATCTGGACGTTCACCTATGCCAAGCAGGCGAATGTGCCGGCAGCGAAGGCTGCCCCGCAACACGCAGGCGATACCTGGACTTGGACCGCGCTAGATGCCGATACCAAGCTTCTAATTAGCTGGTGGGTTGGTAGCCGCGACACTGAGACCGCTGTTTGCTTCCTCGATGAAATCCGCAACCGTCTAGTCGGGCGGTTCCAGTTAACCAGCGACGGTTTTCGCCCGTACCTCGAAGCCGTCAATACCGTGTTCGGCAAAGAAATTGATTATTCGCAGCTTGTGAAACTCTACGGTCCCTCTCCGGAAGGCGAGCGCCGCTACAGCCCGCCCGTCTGCATCGGATGCCGTAAGCGCAAGGTAGTCGGCAATCCCGACCCCAAGCATGTCAGCACGTCCTTTGCGGAGAGGCACAATCTCACGATGCGGATGCATATGCGCCGTTTCACGCGTTTGACGAATGCGTTTTCAAAAAAAGTAGAGAACCACATCGCGGCGGTGTCGCTTCATTCGATGTATTACAATTTCGTCCGCGTTCACAAGTCACTGAAGGTCTCTCCCGCGATGGCCGCTGGCGTGACTGACCGGCTTTGGGAAATCAGTGAGTTAGTTGCGATGCTTGAATCGTGGGAGGCTAAAGAAAAACGTGAAGCGAGGCCGATTTTTGAAGTTCTAGAATGGAAAATCGGCGGCGGTTTCTATGTGAAGGCAACGCTTCCGAACGTGGCGCCTGAAAACATCACGGGCTTTAAGACTAAGAACGATGCAATTCGTTGGGTGCGGAACGAATCCGCAAATTGGCTGCATGCAAAAAAGAAATCAATCGTCGCGTAAGAATTTTGGGTTCTGGCCATTCGCGGCGGCAAATTCTTGGAGGGATTCTCTAGAAATAATTGTGCTCGAATCAGGTCTACTTTTTTCGTATTCCTGCATTCTCCGGTCTTCGCTTTTCGGTATAAAATCTAAGTCGCCTCGTTCAACGGCCGCTATAAATGCCTCCTGCCAAGCCACGCTCTCATATGTTCCTTTTGCGTTTTGGTCGATATCACACCAGAGCCTAGCCGCATCGCCGATAGTGAAGCGATGTATGAGTTTTACGGCAGCATAGTTCGGCTTGTTTGTTCCTTTAATAGGCAACGGAGTTTGAGCAACACTAAGCGTTTTGATGATTGCAGGAGCCATGGCCAAGTAAACGGCCCCGACAAACGTGCAATAGGCAGCCATCAGAACAAGCGGGAGGGGAACGCCACTCATTCGCGCCCAGACCGCGCCACCAACGGACGCGCCCAGACCGGCAGCAAAACCGGCCACGCCGAGCAGGCCAAGCATGTCCCAAATGAACTTGAGCCAGCCCCACGATTCTTTGAACTTGCGGAGGTTATCCCAGGCGCCCATCCAGCCATCTTAGCTGGCCGCCACAATTGAAAGGACCCCACTACCCTCTTGCGCGGCGAGAACAAACAGTGTACATTGATCTTGTTCTGTTCAATTTGGCCTGGGCGCGATTTTAGTCCCTAGGCACCGATGCGGGAGCCCGGCAATGTCGTCAGCAGCAGCCCTTCGAGTCGTAGAAAATACCGCCACCATGGATAAATCCAAGGCGCTCGACGCCGCCCTGTCGCAGATCGAACGCCATTTCGGCAAGGGCTCGATCATGCGCCTCGGCAAGCGCGACAAGGTCGATATCGACACCATTCCCTCGGGCTCGCTCGGCCTCGACATCGCGCTCGGCATCGGCGGCCTGCCGCGCGGGCGGGTGGTCGAAATTTACGGACCGGAATCCTCGGGCAAGACCACGCTCGCGCTGCATGCCATTGCGGAAGCGCAAAAGCGCGGCGGCACTTGCGCCTTCGTCGACGCCGAGCACGCCATGGATGCCTCCTACGCGCGCAAGCTCGGGGTCGATATCGACAATCTCCTGATCTCGCAGCCCGACACCGGCGAGCAGGCGCTCGAGATCGCCGACACGCTGGTGCGCTCGGGCGCGGTCGACATCCTGGTGATCGATTCGGTGGCGGCGCTGGTGCCGCGGGCCGAACTCGACGGCGAAATGGGCGACGTGCAGCCGGGATCGCAGGCGCGGCTGATGAGCCAGGCGCTGCGCAAGCTCACCTCGTCGATCTCGCGCTCGAACACCATGGTGGTGTTCATCAACCAGATCCGCATGAAGATCGGCGTCATGTACGGCTCGCCCGAGACCACCACGGGCGGCCACGCGCTCAAATTCTACGCCTCGGTCCGCCTCGACATCCGCCGCATCGGCGTCATCAAGGAGCGCGACGAGGTGGTCGGCAACTCCACGCGCGTGAAGGTGGTCAAGAATAAGCTGGCGCCGCCCTTCAAGCAGGTCGAGTTCGACATCATGTACGGCGAAGGCATCTCCAAGATGGGCGAACTCGTCGATCTCGGCCTCAAGGCCGGCGTCGTCGAGAAATCCGGCGCCTGGTTCTCCTACGACAGCCAGCGCCTCGGCCAGGGCCGGGAGAACGCCAAGACCTTCCTCAAGCAGCACCCCGAGATCGCCGGCAAGATCGAGGCGGCGATTCGCCAAAACGCCGGCCTCATCGCCGAGAAGATCCTCGGCCCCACCGAACCCGAGGAAGACGATTCCGACGCGGCCGAGGCTTAACGCGACGAAGGGTCCCGGCGTCCCCGCCGCCGTCCCCCTCGGGACCCCGCGCTTCATCTTCGGCCGATCTCCGGCCCGCCGCAGGCACTGCCCGTCTGCGGCGGGTCCGGCTTTACGATGAGGCACCTCGTCTATAGACATCGGCCGTCATGAGCGGCGTCAACGAAATCCGGTCGACCTTCCTCGACTTCTTCAAGAAGCACGGCCACGAAATCGTGCCGTCCTCGCCGCTGGTGCCGCGCAACGACCCGACGCTGCTGTTCACCAATGCCGGCATGGTGCAGTTCAAGAACGTCTTCACCGGCGTGGAGAAGCGGCCCTACAAGCGGGCGGTGACGGCGCAAAAATGCGTGCGCGCCGGCGGCAAGCACAACGACCTCGACAATGTCGGCTATACCGCGCGCCACCACACCTTCTTCGAGATGCTCGGCAATTTCTCCTTCGGCGATTATTTCAAGGAGCGCGCGATCGAGCTTGCCTGGGAGCTGATCACCAAGACCTTCGAATTGCCGAAGAACCGCCTGCTGGTGACGGTCTATAGCGAGGACGAGGACGCCTTCCGGCTGTGGAAGAAGATCGCGGGCCTGTCCGAGAGCAAGCTCCTCAAGATTTCGACGTCCGATAATTTCTGGGCGATGGGCGAGACCGGCCCGTGCGGGCCGTGCTCGGAAATCTTCTACGACCACGGGCCGGAAATTCCCGGCGGGCCGCCCGGCTCGCCCGATGCCGAGGGCGACCGCTTCATCGAGATCTGGAACCTCGTATTCATGCAATACGACCAGCAGCAAGGCGGCAAGCGCGTGCCGTTGCCCAAGCCCTCGGTCGACACCGGCATGGGGCTCGAGCGCATGGCCGCCGTGCTGCAGGGCACCTACGACAATTACCAGATCGATCTCTTTCGCGCCCTCATTCACGCCAGCGTCGATCTCACCGGGGTTGCGGCCGAGGGCGTCCATGCGGCAAGCCACCGGGTGATCGCCGATCATTTGCGCGCGGCCGCGTTTATCGTCGCCGACGGCGTGCTGCCCTCCAACGAAGGCCGCGGCTACGTGCTGCGGCGAATCATGCGCCGGGCGATGCGCCACGCGCAATTGCTCGGCGCCGCCGAGCCGCTGATGTGGCGGCTCCTGCCGACGCTCGTGCGCGAAATGGGCCGGGCCTATCCCGAACTCGTGCGCGCCGAAGCGCTGATCGGCGAAACCTTGAAGTTGGAGGAGACGCGGTTTCGCAAAACGCTCGCGCGCGGCCTCGCTTTGCTCGAAGAGGAAAGCAAGGGCATTGCACGCGGGGCGAAGTTTTCCGGCGAGACCGCCTTCAAGCTCTACGACACCTACGGCTTTCCGCTCGATCTCACCCAGGACGCGCTCAGGCCGCGCGGCATCGAGGTCGACACTAAGGCGTTCGCGGCCGCGATGGAGCGCCAGCGCGAAAAGGCGCGCGCCGCCTGGGCGGGTTCGGGCGACGCCGCCGCCGAGGCGGTGTGGTTTCCACTGCGCGAAAAAGCCGGCGCCAGCGAGTTTCTCGGCTACGAAACCGAGCGTGCCGAGGGCGTGGTCGCAGCACTCGTGCGCGACGGCAAGGAAGTCGACGCTCTCAAGAAGGGCGAGACGGGCGCGGTGATCCTCAATCAAACTCCGTTCTACGGCGAGAGCGGCGGCCAGGTCGGCGACAGCGGAATTCTTTCGGGCGGGGGTACGCGCTTCCGCGTCACCGACACGCAGAAGAAGGCGGGTGACCTCGTCGTGCATTTCGGCAGGCTGGAGGAAGGCACGCTGAAGCCGGGAGCGGCACTTACGCTCGAAGTCGATCACGCCCGCCGCGGGGAAATTCGGCGCAACCACTCGGCCACCCATCTCTTGCACGAGGCGCTGCGCCAGGTGCTCGGCGACCATGTCGCGCAAAAAGGCTCGCTGGTGGCCCCCGACCGCCTGCGCTTCGACTTCGCCCACCCCAAGCCGATCGTCGACGGCGAAATCGCCAAGGTCGAGGATATCGCCAACGCCATCGTGCTGCAGAACGCGCCGGTGACGACGCGGCTGATGGAAGTCGACGACGCGATCGCCGCCGGCGCGCGCGCGCTGTTCGGCGAGAAGTACGGCGACGAGGTGCGCGTGGTCGCGATGGGAAGGGGAGGCGGCAACAGTCTCGGCTGGTCGGTCGAGCTTTGCGGCGGCACGCATGTGCGGCGCACGGGCGACATCGGCCTCCTCGCCGTGGTGTCGGAGGGCGCGGTGGCGGCGGGGGTGCGCCGCATCGAGGCGCTTACCGGTGACGCCGCGCGCCATCATCTCGCGGGCGAGGCGCGGGGCTTGCGCGATGCGGCCGCCCTCCTCAAGGCCTCGGTCAGCGAGGTGCCGGCCCGGCTCGACGCGCTGCTCGAGGAGCGCAAGCGTCTCGAGCGCGAGCTCGCCGACGCGCGCAAGAAGCTCGCGATGGGCGGCGGCGCGAAAGGCGAAGACGGCGTGCGCACGGTCGGCCAGGTCAAGTTCCTCGCGCGCGCGGTCACCGGCATCGAAATGAAGGATTTGAAAAGCCTCGCCGACGAGGGCAAGCGGCAAATCGGCTCGGGCATCGTCGCGATCGTCGGCGTCAACGACGAGGGCCGCGCCGGGCTCGTCGTCGGCGTAACCGATGACCTCACCAAGCGCTTCAATGCCGTCGAGCTCGCCCGTCACGGTTCCGAAGCGCTCGGCGGCAAGGGCGGCGGCGGCCGCCCCGACATGGCGCAGGCCGGCGGCCCCGACGGCTCGAAAGCGGAGGCCGCGCTCGCGGCCATCGAAGCCGCGCTCGGCAGCGCCTGAGCCAAAGAGCGGCGCGGTGGCAAGCCGGCATTCGATGGCGCGGAAAATCCGCCACCGCCTGTATCAGATTCTCGAACAGGGCCCGGTCGGCGATCGCGCAAGCTGGCTCGTCGGGCGGCTGCTCGTCGCGCTGATCGTCGTCAATCTCGTGGCGATGACGCTTGAATCGGTGCCTTCGCTGGAAGCGCGATATCACCTTCTCTTCGCGCTGATCGAAATCGGCTCGCTGATCCTTTTCAGCGCCGAATACGTGCTGCGGTTTTGGGCGGCGGCCGAACACGCGCCGCACAGCCATTTGTCGCCCGCCCAGGCCCGCATGCGATTTGCGCTCAGCTTCGACGGGCTCGTCGACCTTTTCGCGGTTCTTCCCTTCTGGCTGGCGTTGTTTTTCTCCGCCGATCTGCGCTTCGTGCTGGTGTTGCGCGCCATCCGCTTTCTCAAGCTCGTCCGCCACTCAACGGCGATGCGCTCGTTGCTCGACGCGATCTACACCGAACGGCGCGCGCTGCTCGGCAGTATCGTCATCCTTGCCGGCACGACGTTGATGGCGGCCTCGATGATGTATCTCGTGGAGCGCGACGCGCAGCCCGACAAGTTCGGCACGATACCCGACGCCATGTGGTGGGCGATCGTGACGCTCGGCACCGTCGGCTATGGCGACGTGGTGCCGACCACGGTTCCCGGCAAGCTGGTCGCGGCCGTCACCATCCTGTTCGGGCTTATGATGGTCGCGCTGCCGGTGGGCATCATCGCATCGGCGTTCGCGAACGAGATTCGCCGCCGCGATTTCGTCGTCACCTGGAGCATGCTGGCGCGGTTTCCGCTGTTCGCCGACCTGAATGCGGCGGAGATCGGCGACATCATGCGGCTCTTGAAGGCGCAGACTTTCAACCCCGGCGACGTGATCATCCGCCGCGGCGAGGAAGGGCATTCGATGTATTTCATCGCGGCGGGCGAGGTGGAGATCGAATTGCCGAACGAGCGGATCCGGATCGGCGCCGGCGAATTTTTCGGGGAAATCGCGGTGTTAAAGCGCAGCAAGCGCTCCGCGACCGCGACGGCGATATCGCGCACCAACCTGTTGATTCTCGATGCAAAGGATCTTCACGCGCTGATGGAGCGCGACACGCGGATCGCCGAACAGGTCAGAGCCGCCGTGCGCAATCGGGGAGGCGGCGAGATTTGAAGGCTCGTCCGGATCAGCGCATGGCCTTGTTGAGATTTTCGTCGACCTTGTCGAGAAAGCCGGTGGTCGAAAGCCATTTCTGGTCGGCGCCGATGAGCAGCGCCAGGTCCTTGGTCATGAAGCCCGCTTCGACCGTGTCGACGGAGACTCTTTCGAGCGTCGAAGCGAACTTCGCGAGTTCCGCGTTGCCGTCGAGCTTGGCCCGGTGCGCGAGCCCGCGCGTCCAGGCGAAGATCGAGGCGATCGAGTTGGTCGACGTCTCCTTGCCCTTCTGATGCTCGCGATAGTGCCGCGTCACCGTGCCGTGCGCCGCTTCCGACTCGACGATCTTGCCGTCGGGCGTCAACAGCACGGACGTCATCAAGCCGAGCGAGCCGAAGCCCTGCGCCACCGTGTCGGATTGCACGTCGCCGTCGTAGTTCTTGCACGCCCACACGTAGCCGCCCGACCATTTCAGGGCGGACGCCACCATGTCGTCGATCAGCCGGTGCTCGTAGGTAATCTTCTTCTTCTCGAATTCGGCCTTGAACTCCTTGTCGTAGACGTCTTGGAAGATGTCCTTGAAGCGGCCGTCATAGGTCTTGAGAATGGTGTTCTTGGTCGACAGATAAACGGGATAGTCGCGCGAAAGGCCGTAATTCAGCGAGGCGCGCGCGAAATCCCGGATCGAATCGTCGAGATTGTACATGGCCAGCGCCACGCCGCCGCCGGGAAATTCGAACACTTCGTGCTCGATCTTCTTGCCGTCGGTGCCGGTGAAGGTGATGGTAAGCTTGCCCTTTCCCGGCACCCGGAAATCGGTCGCGCGGTACTGGTCGCCAAAGGCGTGGCGGCCGATGACGATCGGCTTCGTCCAGCCGGGCACGAGCCGCGGCACGTTCCTGCAGATGATCGGTTCGCGAAAAATGGCCCCGTCGAGGATGTTGCGGATGGTGCCGTTGGGAGAGCGCCACATCTTCTTGAGGCCGAACTCCTTCACGCGCGCCTCGTCAGGCGTGATGGTCGCGCATTTCACGCCGACGCCCACGCGCTTGATCGCCTCGGCCGCCTCGACGGTGACCCGGTCCTCGGTCTTGTCGCGATTTTCGATGCCAAGGTCGAAATAGAGCAGCTCGATGTCGAGATGGGGATGGATCAGCTTGTCCTTGATGAGATGCCAGATGATGCGCGTCATCTCGTCGCCGTCGAGTTCGACGACCGGGTTCTTGACCTTGATTTTCGCCATGACGAGGACTTTCTGTGAATGCGGTGAGTTCGATTTTGCGGGAAGGGCGGCGGCTGCCGGGATGAAGTCGCGCGATACGGCGGCGTGGCTATAGCACCGGATCGTAGAGGGAGAAAGCCAACCTTCGCCGAAGGAACGAAACGAGGAAGAGAATAGGGAATGCCAGGCGCCGGTACGGATCGAACCAAGCCTTGGGTCGCGGGCGGCCCCGCGGTGATTTTGGTCGAGCCCCAGCTCGGCGAAAATATCGGCGCCGCCGCCCGCGCCATGGCGAATTTTGGTCTCGCGCAACTCCGTCTGGTGCGGCCGCGCGACGGGTGGCCGAACGTTCAGGCGCGCCGCTCAGCTTCGGGCGCCGATCGCATTCTCGACGAGGCGCGCCTCTTCGATACGGTGGAGGAAGCGATCGCCGACTGCAATCTGTTGTTCGCCGCCACCGCGCGGCAGCATGACCAAGCCAAACCCGTGGTCGGCGCCGATGAGGCCGCGCGTCTCGCCGCGGCGCGCGCCGCCGGCGGCGAAACGGTGGCTTTCATGTTCGGCCGCGAGCGCAACGGGCTCGAGAACGACGAGGTCGGGCTCGCGGACGCCATTCTCACGCTGCCCGTGAATCCGGCTTTTGCCTCGCTCAATCTTTCCCATGCGGTCGCGCTCGTCGCCTATGAATGGTTCAAGGCCGCGACCGGCGGCAAGCTTCCGTTTTCGATGCCGGAAAAATCCGCGCTCGCGCCCAAGCAGCAGCTGTTGGCGTTCTTCGCCGATCTCGAACGCGAACTCGAGCGGGTCGAGTTCTTCCGCCCGCCCGAGAAGCACACCACCATGGTGGTGAATTTGCGCAACATCATCGCGCGCATGCGCCCGACGCAGCAGGACATTCACACGTTGCACGGCGTCATTCTCGCCATCGCCGAAGGGCGGAAGGGGCCGGCCAAAGGCGGCGTGCTCGATGGCGAGGAGGCGACGGTGTTACGGGCGCTGCTCGCCGAACACGGCAATGGCCGGGTTCCATCGGAACGCGGGCCGGTGCGCGGGCTCGCCCGCTTGTTGCGGCGCAATCCGACGGACGCCGAGCGCGCGCTGTGGGACGGCATCGTAAAAGACCGCCGCTTCGCGAGCCTCGGCTTCAAACGGCAAGTGCCGGTCGGGCCTCACATCACGGATCTGGTCTCGTTTGCCCTGCGCACCGTGATCGATCTCGTTCCGGGCGATGAATCGGCGGAGGCGAAAGGCGCGCGAGCGGAAAAGCGGAACTGGCTTGCGGAAAGGGAATACCGCATCATCGAGGTGCGGGCCGCGGAAGTCGAGCGGGACTTGCCGGCGCTGCTCGATCGGCTGAACGCCGCGATCCTCGAACACCGGGGTTCGACTTGACGGTGGCGCGGCAAGGCGGTCTTTACCCTGCGCTGCCACGATCGCCAATCAAAGCGCGCGGAAAATTACCAACTAGGCAGGGGACCCGAGGGACGCATGCTTCGCCCTGATCAGGCAGTTCTGGTTTTTGATTCCGGCTTGGGCGGGCTCACCGTCCTTCGCGAGATCGCGCTTCTCCGCCCCGATTTGCGCTTGATCTACGCCGCCGACGACGCCGCTTTTCCGTACGGGCCCTGGGGCGACGAGGCGCTGGCCGAGCGGGTGGTCGGCGTCGTTGCCGAATTGATCGAGCGGCTTGATCCCGCGCTCGTGGTGATTGCCTGCAATACTGCCTCGACGCTGGCGCTTCCGGCGCTGCGCGCGCGATTTTCGATTCCGTTCGTCGGCACGGTGCCGGCGATCAAGCCCGCCTGCGAGCGTTCGGCCACGAAACGGGTGAGCGTGCTGGCGACGCCGGGCACCGTGAAGCGCGACTATACGCAAGACCTCGTCCGCCAATTCGCCGCCGGATGCGACGTCACGCTGGTCGGCAGCCACAGGCTCGCGAGCCTCGCCGAAGCCGCCCTGCATGGCGATGCCGTCGAGGACGCCACGATCGCGGCGGAGATCCAACCGTGCTTCGTCGACGGCGGCGGCCGCACCGACACCGTCGTGCTGGCCTGCACGCATTATCCGCTGATCCTGGATCGGCTCGTCAAAGCGGCACCGTGGCCGGTCGACTGGATCGATCCGGCCGAAGCGATTGCGCGGCGCGCTTCGAGCCTCATCGCCGAACGAAGCGCGCCGATCGGGCTTCCGATCGAAGCCTATTTCACCAGCGGAAAGCACCCCACGCCGACGCTTGTCCAGTCGCTCCGCCGCTTCGACGTCATCGCGGCGCCCATGGAGCCGACGAAGCTCTCGGTTTGACAAAGCTTCACGCTTCCGGCTATTGCAGCGCAGCTTGGCGGGCCCTCGGGCCCGCTTGGCTTTTCCCGCACCCGCGGCAGGAACCGGCGCACGGTCCCCTGCCTGTCGGCCGGAACATCCGGCAGAGGAGGGCGCGATCCGAAACGAGAAAGGGATCCGCGATGTCGAAGCGCAAGTCGGCGAAGCATAAGCTCGATCGCCGCATGGGCGAGAATATCTGGGGCCGCCCGAAGAGCCCCGTGAACCGCCGCGAATATGGACCCGGCCAGCACGGCCAGCGGCGCAAGGGCAAGCTCTCCGATTTCGGCGTGCAGCTGCGCGCCAAGCAAAAGCTCCGCGGCTATTACGCCAATATTTCGGAGCGCCAGTTTCGCAAGATTTATCAGGACGCCTCACGCGTGCGCGGCGATACCGGCGCGATCCTGATCGGATTGTTGGAGCGGCGGTTGGACGCGTTCATCTATCGCGCCAAGTTCGTGCCGACGGTGTTTTCCGCCCGTCAGGTCGTCTCGCACGGCCACGTCCTGGTGAACGGCAAGCGCGTCACCATCCCGAGCTTTCGCGTGAAGGTCGGCGATGTGGTGGAGCTGACCAGCCGCGCCAAGGAGCTCATTATCGTGCTCGAAGCGATCCAATCGGGCGAGCGCGACGTGCCCGATTATCTCGAGGTCGACCACAAGAAAATGACCGGCAAGATGGTGCGGGTGCCGACGCTCGCCGAGGTTCCGTACCCGGTGCAGATGGAACCCCATCTGGTGATCGAGTTTTATTCGCGCTAGCGCCGGCTACCGCCGCAAAACAACAAGACGCTGCGAGTTCGGCCGGTTCACGCCTGCGCGCGTTCGCGCAGCGCGATGCCCTTTTCCTTGAGCGCGCCCTGCAATTCGCCCGACTGAAACATCTCGCGGATGATGTCGCAGCCGCCGACAAACTCGCCCTTCACGTAGAGCTGCGGGATGGTCGGCCAGTTGGAGTGCGCCTTGATGCCCTGGCGGAGTTCGTCGGAGTCGAGAACGTTCACACCTTTGTACGGCACGCCGAGATGATCGAGGATTTGCACGACCTGGCCGGAGAAGCCGCATTGCGGGAATTGCGGCGTGCCCTTCATGAAAAGCACGACGTCGCTCGACTTCAATTGCTGGTCGATGAATTGCTGAATGCTCATGTTCGTTCCTTGCTTTGCCGGAGCATGATCTGATCCGAAAACCGGTTCCCGCTTTTCGGGATCATGCTCTAGCGTCCTTCGGGGATCGTCGTCTGCAAGGCGAGCGCGTGCAGCGCGCCGCCCATCGAGCCTTTGAGCGCAGCATAAACCATTTGGTGCTGCTGCACACGGCTCTTTCCGCGAAAGCTCTCGGCCACCACCGTGGCGGCATAATGGTCGCCGTCGCCGGCAAGATCGCGGATTTCGACCTGCGCGTCGGGAATGGCTGCTTTGATCAGCCGTTCGATGTCGCGGGCATCCATGGCCATTCTTGGTCTCCCGCGCTCTATTCGACCGCGCCTCCCGCCATATAGGCGGGAAGCCAGCCTTCCGAAAGCGCGTGCAGGCTTGAGACCAATATTGGGTCCTCGCCGGGAAGCGTCAATTGGCGGCTTGCGGTTGTGCCCAACACCCGGAGCGGGATGCCCTGGCCGGCCGCCGCTGCCGCAATCTTGGGCACTTGCGCGGCCTTGGCCGTCACCACGTAGCGAGCTTGGTCCTCGCCGAACCAGAAGGCTTGCGGCGGCAGGTCCGCCGGGGGCGAATCGAGGGTGGCGCCGATGTGTGCGGCCATCGCCATCTCGGCGATCGCAACCAACAGCCCGCCGTCGGAGAGATCATGGACGGCGGTGGCCTTCTTTTCCGTGATCAATTTGCGGACGAAATCGCCGTTTCTCTTCTCGACGGCAAGATCGACCGGGGGCGGGGCGCCTTCCTCCCGGCCGAGCACCGTTGCCAGGAACGCCGACTGGCCGAGCCAGCCCTTGGTCTCGCCGACCAGGAGGATGGTCTCGCCCTCCGCCTTGAAGGCAAGCGTCGCCATGGTCGCGAGATCGTCGAGAATTCCCACGCCGCCAATCGTCGGCGTCGGCAGGATCGCGCGCCCGTTGGTCTCGTTGTAGAGCGAGACGTTGCCTGAGACGACCGGGAAGTCGAGCGCCTTGCAGGCCGCGGAAATCCCGCGCACGCAATAGACGAGCTGGCCCATGATCTCCGGCCGTTCGGGATTGCCGAAATTCAGATTGTCGGTGAGCGCGAGCGGCCGGGCGCCGACCGCGGTGAGATTGCGCCAAGCCTCGGCCACCGCCTGCTTGCCGCCCTCGAAGGGATCCGCCTCGCAATAGCGCGGCGTCACGTCGGTGGTGAGCGCGAGCGCCTTCGGCCCGTCGTTGACGCGCACCACGGCGGCGTCGCCGCCCGGCCGCTGCACGGTGTTGTTCAAAATAAGGTGGTCGTATTGCTCCCACACCCAGCGCTTCGAAGAAAGATCGGGCGAGGCGACGAGCCGCTCGAGCGCGTGCTTGATCGAGACGGCAGGGATCGACTTCGAATCGAGGATCGGGAGCTTGTTCGGCTCGGCGAACGGCCGATCGTATTCCGGCGCTTCGTCGCCGAGTTCCTTGATCGGCAGGTCAGCCATCACGTCGCCGCCATAGCGCACGATGAAGCGCTTGGTGTTGGTGGTCTTGCCGACCACCGCGAAATCGAGGCCCCATTTTTGGAAGATCGCCTCCGCTTCCGCTTCCTTCTCGGGCTTCAGCACCATCAGCATGCGCTCCTGGCTTTCGGAGAGCATCATCTCGTAGGCGGTCATTGCCGCCTCGCGCGTCGGCACGCGATCGAGATCGAGGGTGACGCCGAGATCGCCTTTGGCGCCCATCTCCACCGCCGAGCAGGTGAGGCCCGCCGCCCCCATGTCCTGGATCGCGATCACGCAGCCTTTTCGCATGATTTCGAGGCAGGCCTCGAGCAGAAGCTTCTCCGAGAACGGATCGCCGACCTGCACGGTCGGCCGCTTTTCCTCCGAATCGTCGCCGAATTCCGCCGAGGCCATGGTGGCGCCGTGGATGCCGTCGCGGCCGGTCTTCGAGCCGAGATAGACCACCGGCCGCCCGACGCCCGACGCCTTGGCGTAGAAGATATTGTCTTTCTCGGCGATGCCGACGGCCATCGCGTTGACGAGGATGTTGCCGTCGTAGCGCGAATGAAATCCGACCGAGCCGCCGACGGTGGGCACGCCGAAGGAATTGCCGTAGCCGCCGATGCCGGCGACGACGCCGGAGACGAGCGCGCGCGTCCTCGGGTGCTTGGGGTCGCCGAAGCGCAGCGCATTGAGGCAGGCCACGGGGCGCGCGCCCATGGTGAAGACGTCGCGCAGAATGCCGCCGACGCCGGTCGTCGCACCCTGATAGGGCTCGATGAAGGAGGGATGGTTGTGGCTTTCCATCTTGAATACGCAAGCCAAGCCGTCGCCGATGTCGATGACGCCGGCATTTTCGCCGGGGCCTTGGATCACCCACGGCGCCTTCGTCGGCAGTCCGCGCAGATGCACTTTCGAGGATTTATAGGAGCAATGCTCGTTCCACATCGCCGAGACGATGCCGAGCTCGGTGAAGCTCGGGTCGCGGCCGATGAGCGCGCGAAAGCGCTCGTATTCGTCGGGCTTCAAGCCGTGCTCGGCGATCAGCGCCGTGGTGATTTTTGGCTCGTTCGGGATCATTGGCTCTTCTCCCTCTCCCTTTTGGGGAGAGGGTCGGGGTGAGGGGGAAGCGGCGGAGAAAACGGCGTGCATCCATTCCCCCTCACCCGACCGCTTCGCGGTCGACCTCTCCCCCCAGGGGAGAGGTGAAAAGGAGCAAGCTGCGCGCTGTTTGGATTCATTAAGCGGCTTCGAGCGTCGAAATCAGGCTTTCGAACAGGCGCCGCCCGTCGGTCGGGCCGACGACCGGATCGACGTGGTTCTCGGGATGCGGCATTAGGCCCAAGACGTTGCGCTTCTCGGAAATAATGCCGGCGATGGCATTCGTGGCGCCGTTGAAATTGAAGGCGGGATCGAGCTTGCCGTCGGGGGTGATGTAGCGAAAAAGCACGCGTCCTTCGTCCTCGAGCCGCGCGATCGTCTGGCTGTCCGCGACGTAGTTGCCCTCGCCGTGCGCCACCGGCACGCGGATGACGTCGCCGGCATTGTAGCGGCGGGTGAACGGCGTATCGGAGCGCTCGATGCGCAAGAAAACCTCGCGGCAGATGAATTTGAGCCGGGCGTTGCGCATCAACACGCCCGGCAGCAATCCCGCTTCGCAGGCGATCTGAAAGCCGTTGCAGACGGCAAGCACCAGCCCGCCCTTCGCGGCGTGGGCGCGCACCGCCTCCATGATCGGCGCGCGCGCGGCGATGGCGCCACAGCGCAAATAGTCGCCGTAGGAAAAGCCGCCCGGCAGCACGACGAGATCGGTGCCTTTCGGCAGTTCCCGATCGGCGTGCCAGACCATGGCCGGCTCCTTGCCGGACATGAACTTCAGCGCGCGCGCCATGTCGCGCTCGCGATTGATGCCGGGAAAGACGACGACGGCGGCGTTCATAGCAACTCGACCCGGTAATTCTCGATCACCATATTGGCGAGCAGTTTTTCAGCCGCAAGCTTCAGCGCGTTCTCGGCTTTGGCGCGATCGGCGCCTTCGATCTCGATATCGAAGACCTTGCCCTGACGGACGCTCGCAATACCGGCGACGCCGAGCGCCTTCAATGCGCCTTCGATCGCCTTGCCCTGCGGGTCAAGAATGCCCGCCTTCAGCGTCACGGTCACGCGTGCCTTCATCGCCTTGACACTCCGAAACGGCGACGGGGGCAGATGCCCCCGCCGAAACGCGATACGCGGATGCAAAACTCACTGCACCAGCACCGGCCCGCGGCCTTGCGGCGGCTCACCCTCGGCCATGATGCCCAGCCGCTTGGCGACCTCGGTATAGGCCTCGATCAAGCCGCCGAGATCGCGGCGGAAGCGGTCCTTGTCGAGCTTCTCGTTGGTTTTCATGTCCCACAGCCGGCAGCTGTCCGGACTGATTTCGTCGGCGACGACGATGCGGAGCATGTCGTTTTCCCACAGGCGTCCGCATTCCATCTTGAAGTCGATCAGGCGGATGCCGATGCCGAGGAAGAGGCCGAGCAGAAAATCATTCACGCGGATCGCCAGCGCCGTGATGTCGTCGATCTCCTGCGTGTTCGCCCAGCCGAAGGCGGTGATGTGCTCCTCCGACACCATCGGATCGTTGAGCTTGTCGTTCTTGTAATAGAACTCGATGATCGAGCGCGGGAGCTGGGTGCCCTCTTCGAGGCCAAGGCGGGTGGCGAGCGAGCCCGCCGCGACGTTGCGCACCACCACTTCGATCGGGATGATCTCGACCTCGCGGATCAACTGCTCGCGCATGTTGAGCCGGCGGATGAAATGGGTGGGTACGCCGATCTCGTTCAGCCGCTGGAAGATGTATTCCGAGATGCGGTTGTTGAGCACGCCTTTGCCGTCGATCACCTCGTGCTTCTTGGCATTGAAGGCGGTGGCGTCGTCCTTGAAGTGCTGCACAAGGGTCCCGGGTTCCGGCCCTTCGTAAAGGGTCTTGGCCTTGCCCTCATAGATTTTGCGGCGGCGGCTCATTGGGGTGTACCGTGTCTTGCGGAAATCCATGGTCGGCGAGAACTCCTGCAACCAGCTTGCGCGCGCGCCCGATCGATCATTGGGGGCCGCAGAACGCGACGGCAACAGCGGCTTTCGTTCAACCGCCTACCGCTTTTCGCAACCTAGCCGATTGGGGCATTATGTACAATGCAACGGGTGCCGTTGTCCCGAGCCAATCTTGCGCTTCGCGGTTGATCCGCCGGCGCCGGGCCGATATCAAAGCGAATCGATCGAACAGGGGCGGGCGGCCCGCCACGAGGATGCCCATGACGACCTTTGACAAGCGCGAGGAAGGTTTCGAAAAACAATTCGCGCACGACGAGGAGCTGCGCTTCAGGGCGACGGCGCGGCGGAACAAGCTCTTCGGCCTGTGGGCGGCTTCGAAGCTGGGGCTTGCGGGAGCGGACGCCGACACTTACGCGAAAGCCGTCGTCGCGTCCGACTTCGAGGAGGCGGGCGATCACGACGTTTTCCGCAAGGTGCGCGCCGATCTCGATGCCAAGAAGGTCGCGGGCGTCTCCGATCAGGAGCTGCGCAAGACCATGGACGAGTTGCTCGTGCGCGCGGTGGCGGAAATCAAGGCCGGGCGCTGATCCGCCTACGCCCTCATGCCTTGCCGAAAACCCGCTTGAAGATCGCATCCACGTGCTTCACGTGATGCTCGAAGTCGAAGAGCGCTTCAAGCTCCGATTCACGAATCTTCTGAATCACTTGCGGGTCGTGCTTGAGCAGGTCGAGGAATTCGCCTTGGCCGGACCAGGCCTTCATCGCGTTTCTCTGCACGAGCTTGTAAGCCTCCTCGCGCGAAAGACCCTTTTGCACGAGGGCGAGCAGCACCCGCTCGGAATGAACGAGGCCGCCGAGCTTCTCTAGGTTCTTCTTCATCGCTTCGGGATAGACCAAGAGTTGGTCGATAATTCCGGCGAGGCGGTCGAGGGCAAAATCGAGCGTGACCGTGGCATCGGGCCCGATCATGCGCTCGACCGAGGAGTGCGAGATGTCGCGCTCGTGCCAGAGCGCCACGTTTTCGAGCGCCGGCGTCGCATAGGCCCGCACCATGCGCGAGAGCCCGACCAGATTTTCGGTCAGCACCGGATTGCGCTTGTGCGGCATCGCCGAGGAGCCTTTCTGACCCTCGGAGAAGAATTCCGCGGCTTCCGCCACCTCGGTGCGCTGCAGGTGGCGGATTTCGGTGGCGAGCCGCTCGACCGATGAAGCGATCACGCCGAGCGTGGCGAAGAACATCGCGTGGCGGTCGCGCGGAATGATCTGGGTCGAGATCGGCTCGACCGCGAGCCCGAGCTTCTTCGCCACATGCGCCTCGATGCGCGGATCGTTGTTGGCGAAGGTGCCGACGGCGCCGGAAATGGCGCAGGTCGCGATCTCGGCGCGCGCCTGCTCGAGGCGCTTTTTCGCGCGCGCGAACTCGGCGAAGGCGAAGGCGAGCTTGAGGCCGAACGTCGTGGGCTCGGCGTGGATGCCGTGCGAGCGGCCGACGGTGGGCGTGTTCTTGTATTCGAGCGCGCGCCGCTTCAGCGCCGCGAGCAGGCGGTCGAGATCGGCGAGCAAGATATCGGCGGCGCGCGAGAGCTGCACCGCAAGGCAGGTGTCGAGAATGTCGGAGGAGGTGAGGCCAAGATGGACGTAGCGCGCCTCGGGGCCGACGATCTCGGCGAGATGCGTGAGGAAGGCGATGACGTCGTGCTTGACCTCGCGCTCGATCGTCTGGATGCGGGCGACGTCGAACGCGGCGTTCTTTCCCTTTTCCCAAATTGTCTTCGCCGCCTCCTTCGGAATGAGCCCGAGTTCGGCCATGGCCTCGGCGGCGTAAGCCTCGATCTCGAACCAGATGCGGAAGCGCGTGGCGGGCGACCAGATCGCGGCCATTTCCGGCCGGGAATAGCGCGGGATCATGCCGCCTCGCCGCGCGCGGTCGCCGCCGCGTCGCGAATGGCGGCGATGTTGGCGCGATAGCTGTCGGCCTTGCCGCCCTTGAAGACGGCGGAGCCCGCGACCAAGACGTTGGCGCCGGCGCGGGCGACGAGCGGCGCCGTCTCCGGCGTGATCCCGCCGTCGACCTCGATGTCGATCGGGCGCCCGCCGGCCATGGCGCGGAGATTGCGGATCTTGTCGAGCGCGGCGGGAATGAATTTCTGTCCGCCGTAGCCCGGGTTCACCGACATCACGAGGATCAGGTCGGCGAGGTCGATCACGTGCTCGATGGTTTGCTCGGGCGTCGCGGGGTTGAGCGTGACGCCGGCCTTCTTGCCGAGCGCGCGGATCGCCTGCAGCGAGCGGTGCACGTGCGGGCCTGCCTCCACATGCACGGTGATGATGTCGGCGCCGGCCTTGGCGAACGCCTCGAGATAGGGATCGCAGGGCGCGATCATCAGATGGACGTCCAGCGTCCGCTGCGTGTGCGGACGGAGCGCCTTCACCACCTCGGGCCCGATGGTGATGTTGGGCACGAAGTGACCGTCCATCACGTCGACGTGGATCCAGTCGGCGCCGGCGGCTTCGACCGCGCGCACCTCCTCGCCGAGCTTGGCGAAATCGGCGGAGAGAATCGAGGGGGCGACGATGAGCGGGCGAGTCATGATCTCACAGGGCGAGGCCGTACCATGCTCGTTGCCTGTCCGGCAACATCATCACGATCAAGCGGTAAACGCGGCTAGCGGCCGAAGCGGTCCTTCCAGCAAGGCAAAGCGCCGGCAAAGGGAAGGGTCTTCGCCTCGAAAACGGCGCGCGCGACCGCGCGCGCGAGCGTGTTCGCGGCGAGCGCGCCGAGTTCGGCGAGGCCGTGCACGGCGTCACCGAGTTCGTGCTTGCCGGTTGAAGCGGCAAATACGATGTCGCCGTCCAAGGGCGAGAACACGGGATAGATCGCGCGCGCGAGCCCGGCGGAGGCCATGACCGCGAGGCGCTTCGCCTGCGGCTTGGTGAGGGTGGCCTCGGTCGCGATCACCGCGAGCGTGGTATTTTCGCGCACGCGGCCCTTGAGGTGGGGGACATGCGCCTCCGCGGTGAACTTCATCGGCCAGCCGAGGCCGCCGAACTCGCTCCGCTGTTCGAGGGGTGCCGCCCAGAATTGGCGGCCCTCGCCGATCGTCACGCGGCCCACCGCGTTGACGGCGACGATCGCGCCGACGACGGCGCCTTCTTCCGTCCGCGCCGACGCGGAACCGATGCCGCTCTGGAGATTTTCGGTGGTCGCGCCGGTGCCGGCGCCGACGCTGCCAAGCGCGAAATCGGCGGCGGCCGCCTTCGCGGCCGCGTAGCCCAATTCGCGATAGGGCGGATAGCGGCCCCAATTCTTGTCGCCGCCGTTCAGGAGATCGAACAGCACCGCGCCGGCTACGATCGGCACGCACGCGTCGCGTATCTTGAAGCCGCGGCCTTGCTCCGCGAGCCAGGAAGCGACGCCGCCACCCGCCTCCAAGCCAAAGACGGAGCCGCCGGAAATTGCGAAGGCATCGACGCGCTCGACCGTGGCGGCGGGATCGAGAAGGTTAGCCTCGCGCGTGCCGGTGCCGCCGCCGCGCATGTCGGCGGAGGCGATCGCCGGTTGTTCGAATACGATCGCGGTGGAGCCCGAACCGAGTTTCAGGTCGCCGGCGTGGCCGACAAGGACGCCCGACACGTCGGTGATCAGGTTTTTCAGCTTCGGCACGAGCGATGCACCCTCTTAGCCGGGCGACTGAAGCCGATACCAATGACGGCGGCAAGTCAGAACAGCCGTTCACCCGGCGATCAAAACGAGGCGAGCGCGCCTTGCCGCTCCTTGCCCTCGGCTTCCCGGGGCGGCAGAACAGCGCCATGACCGATGTGTCCCTTCCGGCCGCCCTGCTCGCGGGGCTCGTCAGTTTCGCCTCGCCCTGCGTGTTGCCGCTGGTGCCGCCGTATCTTTGCTTCCTGGCCGGCACGACGTTCGAGCATTTGATCGCGCGCGAGCCGGGACCGCTGGTCGCGCGCCGCGAACTCGCGACCGCGCTCCTGTTCGTGCTCGGCTTCACCACCGTCTTCGTCGCGCTCGGCGCCAGCGCTTCGGCGATCGGCGACCTTTTGCGCGCGCATTCCGATACGCTCGCGATCGTGGCGGGGGTCGCCATCATCGCCATGGGGCTGCACTTCCTCGGCGCCTTCAATCTTCCTTTGCTCTCGCGCACGGCGCGCCTGTATGTCGAAAAGCCGGTCGGCCTGTGGGGCGCCTACGGGATGGGCCTTGCCTTCGCCTTCGGCTGGACGCCGTGCATCGGCCCGGTGCTCGCGGCGATCCTCGCCGTCGCCGCTTCCGAGGCGACGGTCGCGCGCGGCGCGGGTCTGCTTGCGGTCTATTCGCTGGGCTTGGGAATTCCGTTTCTTGCCGCCGCCTTCGCGCTCAAGCCTTTCGTCGGTCTGCTGGCGCGAATGCGCGCGCACCTCGGCCGCGTGGAGAAGATCATGGGAGGATTGCTCGTGCTCACGGGCTTCGCCTTCCTGAGCGGCTGGATCACGCAAGCGAGCTATTGGCTGTTGGAAAGTTTTCCGGTGCTCTCGCGCTTCGGTTAAGGAGCGCAAGAAAAAGCCCGCCTCGAAGGCGGGCTTCATCTTTTCAGATCGGGCGGCGGTCACATCTCGGAATAGGTGCCGTCCTTTTTCCAAACGTAGATGACGTAATCGAGCGCGGTGATGTCGCCCTTCTTGTCGTAGGAGATCGGTCCCAGCACCGTGCTCCAGTTGCCCGCTCTGATCGTCTCGGCGACTTTTTTCGGATCGGTGGTGCCGGCTTGCGTCGCCGCCTGCGCCCAGATTTGAAACGCGGCGTAGCTGTAGAGGGTGTAGCCTTCGGGGTCGATGCCCTTGGCCTTGAAGCGGTCGACGATTGCCGCCGCCGTCGGACGCTTGCGCGGGTCGGAACCGAAGGTCATCAACGTCCCTTCGCCCGCGGCTCCCGTGATCGCCGCGAACTCCTTGTCGGCGAGCGCGTCGCCGGCCATGAGAACGGTCTTCATGCCTTGGTCGCGCATCTGCCGCAGGATCAGGCCCGCTTCCTGGTGATAGCCGCCGACGAAAACCACGTCGATGCCCGCGGCTTTCATCTTGGAGACGAGGGCGGTGAAATCGCTTTCACCCTTGGTGTAGGACTCAAACACCTTTTCCTGCACGCCGGCCTTGTTCAGGGCCTTCTTGGTCTCGTCGGCGAGGCCTTTGCCGTAGGTGGTCTTGTCGTTGAGGATCGCGATGTTCTTGTTGGCGAAGGTCTTGGCGAGGTATTCGCCCGCCACCGCGCCCTGCTGATCGTCGCGTCCGCAAACCCGGAAGGTGTTCCAAAGCCCTCGCTCGGTGAAGGTCGGATTGGTGGAAGCCGGGGTAATCTGCAAGACGCCGCCTTCGGCATAGGCTTCCGAGGCCGGGATCGACGACGAAGAGCAATAGTGGCCGGCGACGAACGGAAGCTTGGCGCTTGCGATTTGCTCGGCGATCGAGCGGGCCTGCTTCGGATCGCATTGATCGTCGCTGACTTGGAGCTTGAGTTTCTTGCCGAGCACGCCGCCGGCCGCGTTGATGTCGGCGACGGCAAGCTCGGCGCCGTCTCTCATCTGCCGTCCGAAAACCGCCTCGCGGCCGGTCATCGGCCCGGCAACCGCGACGGTGAGGTCCTGGGCGGCGGCAGCGCTTGCAAACAACAACCCCGCGACAAGGACAAGACTCGAATTGATCAGTTTTTTCATGCGCGACTCCCCTTTGCGCGATAACGCCCGAAAAGCCCTTCGGACTTCCCGGGTCCTTCCATCCCGCCGTCATTGTGCCATGGAAGCCGGGACTTAAGAAGGGTCTTTGCCGTCGGTCTGCGGAGCGGAACGCTCGCGCCAGCCGAAAGGGCCCGCTCGCTCGTAGAGCCAGCGATACTGCATCACCATTCGCCTCGCCCTGGTAAGCCGCCACGACAGGCCGCCGACGGCGAGGAGAAAAGCCGCGTCCGACACATAAGAAGGCAAAGAAAGAAGCTCGCCTTGAAAGAGCGCAAAGTGGGCGAAGCGGATCGCGGCGCCGAGCAAGAGCAAATAAACGACCGCCTGGCCGAACGGCCGCCAGGTGTCGGCGAGCGCGCGGCCCGTTGCCCACGCCGCGCCGCCGCCGATCAGGCAGGTGACGAGGAACACCTGCAGCGCGGTTTCATGGGCGTAGAGGCTTGCGAACAAACTTGTCATCGTCGAGCTTCAGCCTCCTTCCAGGTAAGCGGCGCGGACTTCGGGGCGAGCGAGCAGTTCCTTGCCCGTCCCCTCCAGCGTGACGACGCCGTTCACCAGCACATAGCCGCGGTGCGCAAGCCGCAGCGCGTGATAGGCATTCTGCTCGACGAGAAAGATCGTCAGCCCTTCGCGCCGGTTGAGGTCGCGAATGACATCGAAGATTTGCCGCACGATGAGGGGCGCGAGCCCCAGCGAAGGCTCGTCCAAGAGGAGAAGCCGCGGCCGGCTCATCAGCGCGCGCGCGATCGCCAGCATCTGTTGCTCGCCGCCCGACAGCGTGCCGCCGCGCTGCTCTTTTCTTTTTTCCAGGATGGGAAAGAGCTTGAAGATGCGCGCAATGTCTTCACCGAAATGGACGGAGGTGTTGACCGCGGCGCCCATCTGCAGGTTTTCGTAAACCGTCATGCGCGGAAAAATGCGGCGGCCTTCTGGCGCTTGCGCGATGCGCGAGCCGATGATCTCGTGCGTCGGAAGGCTGGTAATGTCGCGGCCGTCGAAGATGATGCGGCCTTCGCTGGCGCGCGGATTTCCGCAGATCGTCATCATCAACGTCGACTTGCCGGCGCCATTGGCGCCGATCAGCCCGACGATCTCGCCGGGGCGCACTTCGAGATCGACGCCGTTCAGCGCCGGGATATGGCCGTAGAAGGTCTTGACCCCTTCGACGGAGAGAAGCGGCGCGTTCATCGAGCCACTTCCTCTTCTTCGACGCCGAGATAGGCCGCGATCACCTTCGGGTCGTCGCGGATTTCTCGCGGCGGGCCTTCGGCGATCTTCTGGCCGTAATCGAGCACGACCACGTGGTCGGAAATCTCCATCACCACGCCCATGTGATGCTCGATCAAGAGAATCGAGGCTTCGCTTTCCGCGCGAATGGCGCCGAGCAGCTTATTGAGTTCACTTGCTTCGCGCGGGTTGAGGCCGGCGGCGGGCTCGTCGAGACAGAGAAGCGCCGGCTCGGAGCACATGGCGCGCGCGATTTCGAGCCGGCGTTGCGCGCCGTAAGGGAGCGCGCCCGCCGGATCGTCGGCACGGCCCGCAAGCCCGACGCGATCGAGCCAGAAGCGCGCTTTTTCGACCGCCGCGTGCTCGGCTCGCACGTAGCCGGGCCAGCCGAAGATACCGAGCAGCGTGAAGCCCGACGCGATCATCAGCCGGTTGTGCTGGGCGACAAGCAGGTTTTCGAGTGCGGTCATGCCGGCAAACAGGCGAATGTTTTGAAAAGTGCGGGCGACGCGCGCGCGCGCCGCTATTCTGAAATCCGGCAGGCGTTCGAGCAGGAATTCTTTTCCGTCGGCGTGCATAATCCGGATCATGCCCTCGCTCGGCTGATAGAACCCGGTGATGCAGTTGAACACGGTCGTCTTGCCGGCGCCGTTGGGGCCGATGATGGCGGTGATCTCGCCGCGCTTTGCCGCGAAGGTGAGATCGTCGACGGCGACAAGCCCGCCGAAACGCATCGAGAGGTGCTGCGTATCAAGGATGATTTCTCCGGCCGGCGCGTTCATTGCCGCGCCTCCTCGATGATGTCGGCGGGGATGATTTTCTTTTTCTGCAAGAACACCGAGGGCGTCCGCGTGGCGATCAATCCGCGCGGGCGCCAGACCATGATCGAAACCATGGCGATGCCGAAGACGAGCATGCGGAACTGCTCGAATTGTCGGAAAAACTCGAAGCCGCCGATCATGACGAGGGCCGCCACCGCGACGCCGAGCTGCGAGCCCATGCCGCCGAGCACCACGATCGCGAGCACCAGTGCTGACTCCATGAAAACGAACGACTCGGGACTGATGAATCCCTGGCGCGTCGCGAAGAAGGAGCCGGCGAAGCCGCCGAACATCGCGCCCATGGCGAAGGCGGTGAGCTTGGTGTTCGTCGTATTGATGCCGAGCGAGCGGCAGGCGATCTCGTCCTCGCGCAGCGCCTCCCACGCGCGGCCGATGGGAAGCCGCCGCAAGCGCAGCGTCACGAAATTCGTCAAGAGCGCGAGCGCGAGGATCAAATAAAACAGGAAGATGATGCGATGAACCGGGTTGAATTCGAGGCCGAAAAGCGCGGCAAAGCCTGCTTCGCTGTCGTTGAACGGAGCGCCGAAGAAGCTCGGGCGGGGAATGCCGGAGATTCCGTTCGGGCCGTTGGTGAAACTTTGCCAATTGATGATCACGATGCGGATGATCTCGCCGAAGGCGAGCGTCACGATCGCGAGATAATCGCCGCGGAGCCGCAGCACCGGAAAGCCGAGCATGACGCCCCAAAAGGCGGCGAGGATTCCGGCGAGCGGCAGGCAAATCCAAAACGACAAGCCGAAATTCTGCGCAAGCAACGCATAGGCGTAGGCGCCGACCGCGTAGAAGGCGACGTAGCCGAGGTCGAGGAGACCGGCGAGCCCGACCACGATGTTCAAGCCCCAACCGAGCATGATGTAGGTGAGGACGAGAATGCCGAGGTCGAGAATATAGCGGTTCGAATAGAACAGAACCGGCGCGAGCAAGGCGAGCGCCAACAGCGCCGGCGCCACGAAGCGGCCAAGCTTCTCGAATTGCGGCGTTATTGTTTGCACCGAGCGGGTGAAATCGGCGGCGATGCGGCTGCGTGCGATCAGCGCGACCATCAGCCGTCCGGCAAATACGGCGGCCACCACGGTCGCGAGCAAACCCGGCCGCGGAGAAACCTGGAGCCGGCCGGAGGCGCCGGTGTCCGTCCGCAGTCCAAGCATCAAGGAGAAAAGTCCGAACGCGACGAAAGCGGCGAGCGCCGCGTCCTTCAACGCGCCGGCAAGATCGAGTTTTGCGGGGCGCGCGCGCGTGGCGGGCTCGTTCGGCACGGCCAAGCTTTCAAACCTTCTCGACCTCGGGCCGGCCGAGAATTCCGGTCGGCATGAAGATCAGCACGAGCACGAGGATCGAAAACGCCGCGACGTCCTTGTATTCGGCGGAAAAATAGGCCGACCAGAATGTTTCGATGAGCCCGATCAAGAGCCCGCCAAGCATGGCGCCCGGCAGTGATCCGATCCCACCCAATACGGCGGCGGTGAACGCCTTGACGCCGGCGATGAAGCCGATGAAAAAATCGATCACGCCGTAATAAAGTAGATACATAACCCCGGCGACGGCGGCGAGTGCCGCACCGATCACGAATGTGAGCGAGATCGTGCGGTCGATGTCGACGCCGACGAGCGAGGCCATTTTCAGATCTTGCTCGCAAGCCCGCATGTTGCGCCCGAGCTTTGTCGCGGAAACGAGCCAGGAAAACACGATCATCAGCGCGAGCGTCGTCACCACGATGATGATCTGCACGTTCGAGAGCTGCACGGCGAAGCCATTGTGCTCCCACAGCGTATAGCCCCCCGGAATCAGCGGCGGCAGCGGCTTGACGCGCGCGCCCTGCGCAAGCTGCACGTAGTTCTGCAGGACGATCGACATGCCGATGGCGGAGATCAGCGGCGCAAGCCGATGCGAGCCGCGCAGCGGCCGGTAGGCGAGACGCTCGACCGCCCAGCCGTAAAGGGCGGCTAACAGCATGGCGACGATCAGTACAAGGAACAGCGCGAGCGGGATGGCGGTGACGCCGATGGCGAGCAGCGCGAGAAAGGCGATCAAGGCGAGGAAGGCGCCCACCATGAAGACGTCGCCGTGGGCGAAATTGATCATTCCGATGATGCCGTAGACCATCGTATAGCCGATGGCGACGAGACCGTAGATCGAGCCGAGCACGATCCCGTTGATGAGTTGCTGCAGAAAATATTCCATGCGCGTGCCCCTGAATTTCCCCGCGCGCCGTTTCCCGCGAGCTTCGCCGTCTCGCCTGTATTAGGTTTACACGGCTCTGGGACCTCGACAAATGGGGCTTCGGCCGAAAAGCGGGGCTTGACCGTCCGCGCCCGGGACGCGAGAAAGTCGCTGTTCCGGGGGAGGAAAAATGTTGAAAACATCGATCCGTGTTGCGGTTGCAGGCTTCTTGGCGTTGGCGGGGGCGGCGCAGGCGCAAGAATGGCCGACGCGGTCGGTCACCATGGTGATCCCCTTCGCCGCCGGCGGTCCGCAGGACGGCATCGGCCGCATCGTGGCGCAGCGGATGACCGAAGTTCTCGGGCAACAGGTGATCGTCGAGAACGTAACCGGCGCGGGCGGCATGACCGGTTCGGATCGCGTGGCCAAGGCCGAGCCCGACGGCTACCAGTTCGTGCTGGGAAGCGTCGGCACGCATGCCCAAAACCAGACGCTCTACAAGCATCCCGCCTACAACGCGGCGACCGACTTCACGCCGGTGGCGTTGATCGCCGAAACCCCGATCGTGCTGATCGTGCGCAAGGACCTGGCGGTCAATAATCTGCGGGAGTTCATCGCTTACGCCAAGGCCAACCAGGAAAAAATGTCCTACGGCTCGGCCGGCGCCGGCTCGGCCACGCATCTCGCCTGCGTCGTGGTGAATTCCGTGATCGGCACCGACATCACCCATATTCCCTATCGCGGCACCGGCCCGGCGATGCAGGACCTCCTGGGCGGACGCATCGATTTCCTCTGCGACCTCGTCAATACCGCCAAGCCGCAGATCGAAGGCGGCACCGTCAAGCCCATCGCCATCATGACGAAGCAGCGCTCGCCGGCGCTTCCCAACGTGCCGACGGGGCTCGAGCAGGGCACCAAGGGATTGGAGGCCTATACCTGGAGCGCGATTTTCCTGCCGAAAGGGGCGCCGGCCGCGATCGTGAAAAAGCTCAATGCCACGGTCCTGCAGTCGATGAAGACGCCGGAAGTGCGCGCCCGGCTCGAGGGCCTGGGCGCACAGGTCGTCTCCGACGAGCGGGCGACGCCGGAATATCTCGGCCAATTCGTGAAGAGTGAAATCGAGAAATGGGCGGGCACCATTAAGGCGAGCGGTATCTCCGTCGAGTAGGCTGAAGTCGGCCGGATCGGCGTTTGCCGTCGACGCCATCTACGGGTTGCGCCGGCTCGCGGCTCGCTTATGCTCGGCGCCATGAGACCGGCCGCGGCCCTTCCGCTCTTTCATCTTTACGGCGATCCGCCGGACGACCAGGCGTTCGATTTCGTCCATGTCGAGACGCTGTCCTCGCGCTCCTCGATTCACAACTGGACCATCCAGGCGCACCGGCACCGCAATCTGTTCCAGATTTTGGTGATCGAGCGCGGCGGCGGCGAGATGTCCTGCGAGACGGCGACGATCGCCTTCAAGGCTTCTTGCGCGATCCTGGTGCCGCCCACGGTGGCGCACGGCTTTCGTTTTCTGCCCGAGGTGAGCGAGGGCTGGGTCGTCACCTTCACGGAGGACGTCGCCGAGGCGATCGGCGAGCGCTCGGGCGCGGCACTCGAACGGCTGAAGGCGCTGGCGTCGGATCCGGTGGTGCCGCTCGCCAGCGACGGCGAAACGAGGCGGCTCGCAGTGCTCTGCCGGGATCTGCACGAGGAGCATTTCCTCGCCCGCGAAGGCCACCGGATCGCGATGCGCTCCTACATCGCCCTGATCGCAGTGGAGGTGGCGCGGCTAGCGGCAAGCCGGGCGCGCACCGGCACGGTGACGTTGGCGGTTGCCGATCCCACGGTCGCGGCGTTGCGTCGGCTGATCGAGGATCATTTCCGCCGCGAGCGGCATATCGCCTTTTATGCGGCGAAATTGGCGGTGACGCCCGATCGGCTCAACGACCACGTCAAGCGCGCCGCCGGGGTCACCGCGGGTCACCTCATTCGCCAGCGTGTGCTGACGGAAGCCAAGCGCCAACTCGTCTTCACCAATCTTTCGATCGGCGAGATCGCCTACGACCTCGCCTTCGCCGATCCTTCGCACTTCGCGCGTTTCTTCCGCAAGCAAACCGGCACCACGCCGCAGGCCTTCCGCTCGCACGGCCATGCCGGCGATGGCGCCGGGGCGCAAGCGATCGAGCGGGCGGCGCGGCGGATGAGCGCCTGAATCTAGGCTTTACTCTTTCCGATTTCCTCGAATACCTGCTCGGCTTCCTTCATTGCGCTATTGGCGGCGGGAACGCCGCAATAGATCGCCTGCTGCAGAATGATTTCCTTAACGTCGTCCTTGGAGAATTTTCCCTCGACGATCGCCGCGCGCATGTGCAGGCGAAACTCCTCCCAGCGGCCGAGCGCGATCATGGTGGCGATCACGATGATCCGCCGCGTGCGCACGTCGAAATGCGGGCGCATCCAGACGTCGCCCCAGCAATAGCGGGCGAGGAGATCGAGGAAGTCGCCGTTGAAGTCGTTCCGGCGTGCGATCGAACGCTCAACCCAGGCGTCACCCAGGACCTTGCGGCGCTTGTTCATGCCGGCAGCAAAGCGTTCTTGATCGTCCATGGCATCAGCTCCTAGCCGAGGAATTTTTCGATCGTGCCCGTATATTGCTTGCTTTGTTCGATGTTCGAGAGGTGCGCGGCATCCAACTTCATGAGCTTCGAGCCCGCAATCCGGCTCGCAATCAGCTCGGCGTCTTTTACCGTGGTCGCGGGATCGTGCGCGCCGGCGATGATGAGGGTCGGTAGACTGATCGCGCCGATGTCCCAGCGCTGATCCATATCGCGGATCGCCGCGCAGCATCCGGCATAGCCGTGCGGCGGCGTGGCGAGCAGCATCGCGCGAATGCCGGCGACCGTTGGCGCCGCTTTTTTGCGGAACGTCTTGGTGAACCAGCGCTCCAACACCCCTTCGACCACGGCGTCCATGCCTTTTCCCAATACGGTCTGGATGCGGCCGTTCCAAATTACGGGATCGCCGATCTTGGCGGCGGTGTTGCTGAGAATAAGCTTGTCGAGGCGCTTCGGTGCGAGCCGGCCGAGCCACATGCCGGTGAAGCCGCCCATGGAGAGGCCGCAAAAATGCGCGCGTTCGATCTTGAGACCGTCGAGGATGGCGATCACATCCTTTCCGAGCCGCTCGAGCGTATAAGGCGTCTTGGGGGCGCCGGACTTACCGTGTCCGCGCTGGTCGTAGCGCACGACGCGGAATTTCTTGGCGAGGTGCTTCGCCTGCTCGTCCCACATGTGCAGATTGGTTCCGAGCGAATTCGAGAACACGAGCACGGGCGCCTTGTCCGGGCCCTCGATCTCCACATGGATCGGGCATCCGCCGGCATCGATGGTCGGCATCAGCGTTTCCTTCTTGCTTGCGTCGATGAACGCTTGAGGGATTTTTCCACGCTCGCGAGCGCGCGATCGAGAAAGCGCTCGGCGCTGCCGAGATAGGCAAGCGGGTCGAAAAGCCGCGCCAGTTTCTCTCGCGGCAGGACCTTGGTCACCTCGGGCATGCGCGACAGCACTTCGACCAACGGGCGGCGCTCCTTCGCCGCGCGCCTGCTCGCGGCTTCCAGCAAATCGTGCGCTTCGAGCCGGGCGAGCGAGGCGCCCAGCGCCATCTGGACCGCCTCGCCCATGATCAGCCCGTGTGTCGCATCGAGGTTCCTGTGCATGCGCGCCGCGTCGATCTCCATTCCTTCCGCGATCTCCGCCAGGCGGGAAGCGACGCCGGAGGCGAGGAGAAAGAGCTGCGGGATCGCCACCCATTCGGCCTGCCAGCCGCCGAGGGCGCGTTCCTGCTCCTGCACCATGCCCGACAGGAGGCTCGCGACGAGGCCCGGCGCCAGATTCGCGGCGGCGAGAATTTGCGCGCAGGCGATCGGGTTGCGCTTATGCGGCATTGTCGATGAGCCGCCGCGGCCATGGCCCGCGGGCTCGAACACTTCGCCGATCTCGGTCTGCATCAGGAGCGAGACGTCGCGCGCGATCTTGCCGCCCGCGCCGATCAGGATGCCGACGGCGCTCGCCACGCCCGCGACGCGGTCGCGTTCCGCGTGCCAGGGCGCATCGAGCAGAAGGTCGAGCTCCTCGGCGAGGCGCTTGGCGACCGTCGGACCCTTTTTCCCGAGTGCGGCGAGCGTGCCGGCGGCGCCGCCGAATTGCAGGACGGCGGCTTTCGCCGCGGCCTCGTGCAAATTTTCGCGCGCGCGCGCGACGAGCGCCGCCCAACGCGCGAGCTTCAATCCGAAGATCGTGGGCAGCGCCTGCTGCAGCCAGGTGCGCGCGGCGAGCGGCGTCTTGCGGTGCTTGCGCGCGAGGCCGGCGAAGGCTTTGATCGCGCGCCTCAGGTCGCGATCGAGAAGCGCCACGCTCTCCCCAATCGCGATGACCGCCGCGGTGTCGATGACGTCCTGGCTGGTCGCGCCCCAATGGACGTAGCGCGCGGCTTCGCGGTTCCGCCGCGCGACCTCGGCCGTCAGCGCCTTGACGAGGGGGATCGCCGGATTGCCGGCAAGTGCCGCCGCTTTTCCGAGTGCGGCCGGGTCGAAGCGGGCCGGATCGCAAGCGGATTTGATCGCCGGCGCGGCCGCGCGAGGAATGACGCCCGCGGCGGCTTCCGCGCGCGCGAGCGCCGCCTCGACCGCGAGCATGCGCCCGATCACCGCGCGGTCCGCATGCAGCGCGCGCATTTCGGCCGTCGCAAACAGCGGTGCTAGAAGCGGGGATGCGGCCAATTCGGTCTCGGTCATGGGGAAGGCGGATGGAAGGGAAGAGGACCTTACGCCGCGGTTTCCGGCACCGGAAGTCCGGGGGTGCAACGGCGGGCGCGGATCGCTATCTTAGGCCGAGGAGAGAAATTCATGGCCCTTAATATGAGCGGAGAATACGTGCTGCCGCTCGCACGCAAGGACGTATGGAAGGCGCTGAACGATCCCGAAATACTCAAACGCAGCATTCCGGGATGCGAGTCGCTGGAGAAGCTTTCCGACACCGAATTCGCCGCGGTGGTGCGCCTCGAAGTGGGGCCGGTCAAGGCGCGCTTCAAGGGCCGCGTGAAGCTCGAGAATCTGGTGCCGCCGGAGAGCTATAAGATCGTCGGCGAAGGCGAGGGCGGCGTTGCGGGTTTCGCCAAGGGCAACTCCGCCGTCATGCTCTCCGATGCGCCCGAAGGAACAAAGCTCGTTTACACGGCCGAGGCCACCGTCGGCGGCAAGATCGCGCAATTGGGTCAGCGGTTGCTCGCCGGAACCGCGAAAAAGACCGCCGATCGTTTCTTCGCGAATTTTGCGAAGGCGTTGGCCGATTAGCAAGCTGTGGGAGCAGATCATGACAAAAGCCCAATCGAGCGATGACGTGTTGACGATGGCCGAGCGCTGGCGGCGCGAAGGCCGCAGCGTCGCGCTCGCCACCGTGGTCGAAACCTGGGGCTCGGCGCCGCGTCCGGTCGGCAGCCACCTCGTGATCGACGAGCACGACAATTTCCTCGGCTCGGTTTCCGGCGGCTGCGTCGAGGGCGACGTGATCGCGGAGGCTGCCGCAATCATTAAGGACGGAAAGCCCAAGCTTCTCGAATTCGGCGTTGCCGACGAAACCGCGTGGAAGGCGGGCCTGTCCTGCGGCGGCACCATCCGGGTCTATGTCGAGAAGGTGGAATAGCCGCCGCGAAAATCTCGAATGCGTCTCGATCTCATCGCCGCCCTGAACGTCGAGCGCGCCGCGCGGCGCGCCGCCGTCATCGTCACCGAACTCGAAGGAGGGGCGCAGCGGCTGGTGCGCGAGCAAGCGATCGAAAAGGATCCGCTCGCAGCGATCCTGAAAGCGCAAATCCGCTCCGGCAAGAGCGGCGTTGTCGAGGCCGGCGGAGCGCGCCACTTTCTGGAACTGCATCTGCCGCCGCCGCGCATGGTCATCACCGGCGCCGTGCACGTCAGCCAGGCGCTGGCGCCGATGGCTCGCATGCTCGCCTATGACGTGACCATTGTCGATCCGCGCACGGCGTTCGCCACGCCCGAGCGCTTTCCCGATGTGCCGCTCGTGGCGGAATGGCCGGATCGGGCCTTGCCGAAAATTGGCCTCGATCACTGGACCGCCTTCGTCGCGCTGACCCACGATCCGAAGATCGACGAGCCCGCGTTAGAGGCCGCGCTCCGGGCCGGCTGTTTTTATGTCGGCGCCCTCGGATCGAAGAAGACGCATGCGCGCAGGGTCGAGCATTTGCGCGCGCGCGGGCTCGGCGATGAAACGATCGCGCGTATTCATGCGCCGATCGGACTTCCAATCGGGGCGGCGAGCCCGGCGGAAATTGCGGTTGCGATTCTCGCCGAAATCACGCTTCGCCTCCGCCGCGGCCCGGAGGCCAAGCCGTGAAATTCGGTCCGGTTGCGGTGGCCGAGGCGCAAGGCGCGATCGCGGCGCATTCGGTGCGCGCCGGCGCGAAAGTCGTGCGCAAGGGCACGGTCATTTCCGCAGCCGACGTCGCCGCCCTTTCGGCGGCCGGAATCGCCGAGGTCGTCGTGGCGCAGCTCGAGCCCGGCGACGTTGCGGAAGACGAAGCCGCCGCCGCGCTCGCCCGCGCGGTGGGGGGAGACGGCATTGCCGTCGAGCCCGCCTTTACCGGCCGTTCCAATCTGCACGCCGAGAGCGCCGGCGTGCTCCTCGTCGACCGCGAAGGAATCGAGCGGCTCAACCGCCTCGACGAGGCGGTGACCTTCGCGACGCTCCCCGCTTTCCGTCCCGTGCGCGAAGGCGAAATGGTTGGGACGATCAAGATCATTCCCTTCGCGGTCGCGGGCGAGGTGCAGCGCAAAGCCCTTGCAGCGGCGAGGCCGTTTCTTTCCGTCGCGCCATTCAAACTAAAGCGCGTGGCGCTCGTATCGACCCGGTTGCCCGGTCTTGCCGAGAAGGTGATCGAAAAAACCGTGCGCGTGACGGCGGCGCGGCTCGCGCCGATGCACGCCGCGATTTTGTCCGACGAACGCGTGCCGCACGAGGCGAAATCGTTGAGCCAATCGATTAAGCGTGCGCTCGCGGAGAACGCCGACCTGGTGATCGTCTTCGGCGCCTCCGCGATCGCCGACCGGCGCGACGTGATTCCGGCCGCGATCGAGGAAGCGGGCGGGCGTATCGAGCATTTCGGCATGCCGGTCGATCCCGGCAATCTCATGCTGATCGGCGCCGTCGGCGCGGTCCCGGTGGTCGGTGCGCCCGGTTGCGCCCGCAGTCCGAAGGAAAACGGCTTCGATTGGCTGCTCGCGCGCCTGGTCGCGGGCCTGCCGGTGACGCGCGAGGACGTCACCGCACTCGGGGTCGGCGGACTGTTGATGGAAATCGTGACGCGGCCGCAGCCGCGCGAATCCCCGCAGCAACCGACGCACGCGTTGCGCGTTGCCGCAATCGTGCTCGCCGGGGGTCGCGGCACGCGCATGGGGCCGGAAAACAAGTTGCTCGCCGATTTCAAGCGGAAGCCGATCGTGCGGTACGCGGCGGAAGCGGCGCTCGCCTCGAAAACGCGGCCGGTGATCGTGGTGACCGGCCATCAAGCAGAGCGGGTCGCGGGGGCGTTGAAAGGGCTCGAGATTTCGCTCGTTCACAATCCGCGTTTCGCCGAAGGCCTCTCGACCTCGCTGCGAGCGGGGCTGGCGGCGCTTCCGCCGGAGACCGATGCCGTGGCGGTCGTGCTCGGCGACATGCCGGAAGTGTCCGGCGCGCTGATCGACCGGCTCGCGGGCGCGATCGACCCCGCCCGCGGTGCGCTGATCGCCGTTCCCACCCGCAACGGCAAGCGCGGCAATCCGGTGGTCTGGTCGCGCCGGCTGTTCGACGATCTCGCGCGGCTCGAGGGCGACGTCGGCGCGCGCCACCTGATCGGTCTTCACGCCGACGCGGCGGTGGAAGTGCCGGTCGACGACGAAGCGCTGTTCGTCGATGTCGACACGCCGGAGGCGCTGGCCTTGCTGCGCCAACGCCATTAGCGGAGATTTTGCGCCGGCAGTGCCGCATCGCGGGCTTTTACAATCCTTCGGCCTTGGATTAAGGATTGTGCCGGCTGAGCGATCATCGGGCAGCGAAAAGGATCGAACAATGAATGATGCGCGCCGCAAGCTCGGCTTCATCAACATCGCGCACTTCCTCGATCACTACGTACTGTTGATCTTTCCGACGGTCGTGCTCGGGCTCGAGAGCGAGCTCAATCGCCCTTATGGCGAGCTGATCGCGCTGTCGACCGCGTGCTTCGTCGCGTTCGGATTGTTCTCGCTGCCGGCCGGCTGGCTTGGCGATCATTGGAGCCGACGCCGGATGATCGCGGTTTTCTTCTTCGGCTGCGCGGCTTCGTTGTTCGCGGTCACCATCGCCCCCAACATGATCGCGCTTGCCACGGCATTGTTCGCGCTCGGCGTTTTCGCCGCGATCTATCATCCGATCGGGGTGACGGTCCTGCTCGCCAACGCCCGCGACCGGGGGCGCACGCTCGCCACCAACGGCGTGTTCGGCAATCTCGGCGTCGCCTTTGCGCCCGGCGTGACCGCCCTTATCGTTTCGTGGTTCGGATGGCGGATGGCCTTTGCGGTGCCGGCTTTCCTGTGCGCCGCGATCGGGGTCGCCTATCTGATGCTGACGAGCGAGGCGAAGGAAAATCCGGCTGGTCGCGCGCAGACGGCGGAAGTGCGGATGAACTTCTCCACCGCGGCGGTCTTCTTCGGCGTCTACGCGGTGCTTTCCTTCGCCGGCGGGCTCGTGTTCAACACCGTGACGGTCTCGATTCCGAAAATCATCGACGAAGGCATCCATGGCGACGTGCCGCTGACCTGGATCGGCTCGGTCGCGACCCTCGTTCTGCTGTTCGGCGGCGCCGCGCAGCTCGTCGTCGGCCGGCTGGTCTCGCGCTTTTCGCCGCACGTTTTGTTCGCCGCGATCGGCGTCATGCAGGCAATCGGCATCGTGTGGGCGGCGGTCGCCACCGGCTTTCCGCTTCTGATCGCGCTTGCGGTCTCGATCGCCGCCATCTACGGGCAAGTGACCGTCGGCGACGTGGTCATCGCGCGCTATACCGCGGATGCCTGGCGCGGCCGCATTTACGCCGTGCGTTTCTTTCTCGCTTTCGTGTCGAGCGGCCTTGCCGTTGCGATGATCGCGGCACTGCACGGCCGCGGTGGCTTTGAGCTCGTGCTCGGCGTTACCGCGACGTTCGCCGCGGTGTTCGCGATCTGCACCATCCTGATCGCGCTGTTGGTCTCACGCGTCGAAGGCGGGGCAGGGCGGATGCTGCCGGCCGAGTGACGGCCGGGCGGTTGCGCGCTCGACGCGCTTTTTAATTTCGGCTGTTCTTTCAATGGCTTGGGGCGGCATCGACACGGCTCGCGCTTGCGATTACACTGACTGACCGGTCAGTCAGTATTTTTAAGTTTTTCCAACATGGCCACGGCGAGCAAGAGAAAAGCCATTTCCTCCGCGTCGGCTGCGATCCGCGGCAAGACGCCGAGCGCGCGCGCGATCCGCAGCGCCGCGCGGCGCGAGGCGATTTTGCACGCCGCCCTTGACGAGTTCTCCGCCCGCGGTTTCGCGGCGGCCCGCCTCGACGACGTGGCGAAGCGCGCGGGCGTCGCCAAGGGCACCATTTATCTTCATTTCCGCGACAAGGAGGCGCTGTTTCAAGAAATCGTGCGGTCCTTGATGAGTCCGTTCGTGGGCACGCTCGAAGGCGTGTTCGCAGCCGACGTTCCCCTGCGCGCGATCGCGGACCAGCTGGTCGAGCTTTTCGTCCGCGAGGTGTTCGGCACGCGGCGCAAGGACATCATCCGCCTCATCATGACGGAAGGGCCGCGCTTTCCGAAGCTCGCCGAATTCTATTATCGCGAGGTGCTTTCGCGCATCTTGCGCGGTGCGAGAGCGCGCCTTGCGCGCGCGGTCGAGCGCGGGGAAATTTCTCATGCTTCGCTCGCCCGCTTCCCGCAACTAATCGCAGCGCCTGCCATGGTCGCGATCATCTGGACGGGCCTGTTCGACCGCTTCGAGCCGCTCGACGTGCGGGAACTTCTGCGCGCCCACCTGAATATTCTATTTGGCGAGAGGAAAGCCGCATGAGGTGTCATACCGTGGCGCGGCTCATGCTCGTTCTAGTCGCGCTGGCGCTGGCGGCGTGCAACGGCTCGGGTGAGACCTTTCAGGGCTGGGTCGAGGCCGACCTCGTTTTCGTCGGCCCGGACGAGGCCGGCCGGGTGGAGACGCTTTCGGTGCGCGAGGGCGATCGCGTCGCGGCCGGCGCGCCGCTGTTCACCGTCGATGCCGATCAGCAGAAGGCCGACGTGCTCTCGGGCGAGGCGACGCTCGCCAACATGCAGCAGAGCTTCCGCCGCGCCGAGGAGCTGCTGAAAAACCGCACCGGCACGCAGAAGGATTTTGACGCGGCGCAGGCGGCGCTGCGCGACGCCGAGGCGCGCCTCAATTGGGCGAAGACGCGGCTCGCGCGCCGCAACGTCGCGAGCCCCGCGGCGGGAAGCATCCAGCAGGTCTACTACCGGCCCGGCGAGGTGGTAGCGGCGGGCCGACCGATCGTCGCGCTGCTTCCGCCCGGCAATCTTAAGGTGCGCTTTTACCTGCCGGAGGCGATGCTGCCGAAGCTCTCGGCCGGCGATCCGGTAAAGGTTTCCTGCGACGGCTGCGCGCCCGACCTCACGGCGCGCGTCAGCTTCATTTCGCGCGCCTCGGAATACACGCCGCCGGTGATCTACAGCTTGGATGAGCGCGCCAAGCTCGTCTTTTTGATCGAGGCGCTGCCCGAGCGGCCCGATGCGCTGCGCGTCGGCCAACCGTTAAGCGTGGTCATCGCGCCGAAGGAGACGAAGTAGATGGCCGTCTCGCCCGAGATTGCGATCGACGTCCACGGGCTGACCAAGTCCTTCGAGGGGCGAACGGTCGTGCGCGATCTTTCGATGCAGGTAAAGCGCGGCACGATCTACGGCTTTCTCGGCCCCAACGGCTCGGGCAAGACGACGACGATCCGCATGCTGTGCGGGCTGCTCACCCCCGATAGCGGCCACGGCACCTGCCTCGGCTACGACATCCTCACCGAGTCCGACAAGATCAAGCGCTTCGTCGGCTACATGACACAGCGTTTCAGCCTCTACGAGGACCTGTCGGTGCGCGAGAATCTCGAATTCGTCGCGCGCATCTACGGCATGACCAACCCGGAGAACGCAAGCCGCGAGATGATCGCCCGCCTCGGTCTGAAGGGCCGCGAGAGGCAGGTCGCGGGCGAGCTTTCCGGCGGCTGGAAGCAGCGGCTCGCGCTCGGCGCCTGCACGCTGCCGAACCCGCAGCTCCTGTTGCTCGACGAGCCGACCGCCGGCGTCGACCCGAAGGCGCGGCGCGAGTTCTGGAGCGAGATCCACACGCTGGCGGCCGAAGGGCTCACGGTGCTCGTCTCCACCCACTACATGGACGAAGCCGAGCGCTGCCACGAGATCGCCTACATCGCCTTCGGCGAAATTCTCGTGCGCGGCACGGTGGAAGAGGTGATCGAGAAATCCAAACTCACCACCTACACGGTGAGCGGCGACAACCTCGCCCCGTTGCAAAGCGCGATCGAGGAGAAGCTCGGCGTCGACATGGTGGCGCCGTTCGGCATGAGCCTGCACGTCTCGGGTCGCGACGCCGCGAAGCTGGAGGCCGCGATCAAGCCGTATCGCAACGACAAGAAGCTCAAGTGGGAGCACTCCGAGCCCTCGCTCGAGGACGTGTTCATCGATCTGATGAAGAAGTCGCGGGACAATTTCCAATGACGCTCGTGCAACTTTTCCGCTCGGACGGTTTCTGGCGGAAGCTCAAGGCGATGATCCTGAAAGAGGTGCTGCAGCTCCGCCGCGATCGCGTGACGCTCGCGACCATGATCACGGTGCCGTTGATGCAGCTGACGCTGTTCGGCTACGCCATCAACACCACGCCGCACGACCTGCCCACCGCCGTGCTTTTGCAGGAGACGAGCGACGTCGGCCGCTCGATCCTCGCCGCGCTCGAGAACACGAAATATTTCAAGATCACCCGGCGCGCGCACGACGTCGACGAATTCGACCATCTGCTCGCCTCCGGGAAGGTTTTGTTCGGAGTGGAAATTCCCGCGGGCTTCGAGCGGGCGCTGCGGCGCGGCGACAAGCCGGCGTTGCTGGTCGCCGCCGACGCGACCGATCCGGTCGCGGCCGGCTCGGCGCTCGGCTCGCTCGCCCAGGTGGTGCAGAGCGCGTTGCGAAACGACCGCGCCATTCCCGACATGGGCAATATGCCGTTCGAGATCCGCGCGCACGCGCGCTACAATCCGGCCGCCGAAACGCAGCTCAATATCGTGCCGGGGCTGTTGGGCACCATTCTCACCATGACCATGCTGATTTTCACCTCGCTGTCGGTGACGCGCGAGATCGAGCGCGGCACGATGGAGAGCCTGTTGTCGATGCCGATCACGCCGCTCGAAATCATGCTCGGCAAGATCCTGCCCTACGTGCTGATCGGCTTCTTCCAGGCGACGCTGATCGTCGGCGCGGGGCTCGTATTGTTCCGCGTGCCGATCGTCGGCAACGTTTTCCTGCTCGCCTGCCTCACCACGCTCTTTATCGCGACCAATCTCGCCATGGGCTACACCTTCTCGACGCTTGCCAAGAACCAGCTGCAGGCGGTGCAGATGGCGATGATGACGTTTTTGCCGTCGATGCTGCTTTCGGGGTTCCTGTTTCCTTATGCCGGCATGCCGGTGTGGGCGCAGTATCTCGGCGAGGTTTTTCCGCTCACCCATTTCATCCGCATCGCGCGCTCAGTGATGCTGAAGGGTTCCACCCTCATCGACTTGCGCTACGACACGCTTGCGCTGTTTATCCTGATGCTGGTCGTGATGGCGATCGCGGTGACGCGGTTCAGGCGGACGCTCGACTAGCGGCGCTTCAGGCGCTCGATCAACGCCATGGCCGCGGCCGGCGCGCGGATTTTTCCTTCGTGGATGAAATAGACGAAAACGTCGCGTGGGGACGAGCGGGGCGCCTTGGAATCGACGCGCGTGAGATCCGCGGGCGCGCCGCCCTTCGCCCACAGGCGAACGCGCTCGGCCCATTGATCGAGGGCCGGGGCCGGATAGCCGGTCTTGATCGAATCCTTGCCCTTCTGCAGCCGCGCATAGACGAAGTCGCCGGTGATGTCGGCGATCGCCGGATAGGTCGCATGCTCGGCGAAGACGACGGGGGTGCCGAATTCGCGCAGGAGCGCGATGAACGACGGAACGCAGAAGCTCTCGTGCCGGACCTCCACCACGTGACGTAGCCGCCGGCTGCCGATGTCTCTCGGCAGAAGCTTGAGGAAGGCGCCGAAATCGTCCGCGTCGAATTTTTTCGTCGGCGCGAATTGCCACAGCACCGGGCCCAGCCGGCCGCCGAGTTCGAGCACGCCGGAGGCGAAAAAACGCTTGATGGAATCGCCGGCCTCCGCCAGCGCGCGGCGGTTGGTGGCGAAGCGCGGACCCTTGACCGCAAACACGAAACCGTCAGGCGTTTCGCGGGCCCATTTGCGAAAGGTTTCGGGCTTCTGCGAGCCATAAAATGTCGAGTTGATTTCGATGCTGGTCAAATGCGTGCTGGCGTAAGCGAGTTCCTTGGCCTGCACCAATCCCTTCGGATAGAAGGTTCCGCGCCAGGGCGCGAAATTCCAGCCGCCGATGCCGACGAAGATCTTGCCCGGGGTATTCATCGCGAATGAGTATCCCCATCCTATTCCTGATTTTCAAATGGCCGCGTCGCGGCTTGCATCCCAGCCATGCGCGCAGGCGTGGCGTATCTCGCCGCTTCCGTGGCATAACCCGCGCCGGAATCGGGCTTCTTCTTCGAAAAGGAAATTCCATGCGCGTGGCGGTGATGGCGACCGGAGCCCTCGGCGGCTACTTCGGAGGCAGGCTTGCGGAGGCGGGTCACGAGGTCTTCTTCATCGCGCGCGGCGCGAACCTCGCGGCGATCCGCAAGAACGGCCTCAAGATCGAGAGCCCGTTGGGCAATATCCACATCAAGAGCCCGAAGGTGACCGACGACCCGAAGGAGGTGGGGCCGGTCGATCTCGTGCTGTTCGCGGTGAAGCTCTGGGACACCGAGAAGGCGGGCGAGGCGGCAAGGCCGCTAGTCGGGCCGGATACGCGGCTGGTGACGATGCAAAACGGCATCGACAGCGTCGAGCGGCTCGCGCCGATTCTCGGGAGTACCGCGGTGGCGGCGGCGCCGGCGCGCATTTCGGCGGTGATCGGCGCGCCGGGCGTCATCTTGCACAAGAGCACGTTTGCCGACTTTCGCTGCGGTTTCCTCGATGGCCGCGACGATGCGCGGCTCAAGGCGCTGGTCGAGGAGATGAAGGCGGCGAAAATCAGCGCGGAATTTTCGCGCAGCGTCGAAAAGGATCTGTGGGAGAAACTCGTCTTTCTGGTCGGCATGTCGGGCGCGACCGCGGGCACGCGCATGCCGCTCGGGCCGATCCGCGAGGACGCGGATACGCTGGCGCTGTTGCAATCGTTGATGCAGGAAGTCGAGGCAATCGGAGTCAAAAAGGGGATTCCGCTGCAAGGTGCCGCGGAAAAATCGCTCGCCTTCGCAAAGGCGGCGCCGCCCGCGGTTAAAGCCTCGATGCTCGAGGATCTCGAGCGCGGCAATCGGCTCGAACTCGATTGGCTGCAGGGCAAGGTGGTCGAACTCGGCCGGGCGCTTGGCGTGCCGACGCCGGTGAACCGCGACGTCTATGCGGTGCTGAAATTGCACCGGATGGGGAAGGGCGCGGCGTAACGGCAAAAGAAAAAGCCCCGGAATTTCTCCCGGGGCTTTCGATTTCAGGGTGGGCGGGAATTAAAAGTCCATTCCGCCACCGAAGTCGGGCTTGCCCGACTTCGGCATTTTAAGAGGTTTGGGTGCGAATGGATTTCCTTAGAAATCCATTCCGCCCATGCCGCCGCCCGGCATGGCCGGAGCGCCGCCGCCGCCCTTCTTCGGGATCTCCGCCACCATCGCTTCGGTGGTAATCAGGAGACCGGCGACCGAAGCGGCACCTTGCAGCGCCGCGCGCACGACCTTGGTCGGGTCGATCACGCCCTTGGTGACGAGGTTGCCGTATTCGCCCGTCTGCGCGTCGAAGCCGAACGCGTACTGGTCCTTGTCCAAGATCTTGCCGACCACGATCGAGCCGTCCTCGCCGGCGTTCATCGCGATTTGGCGAGCCGGCGTGCTGATGGCCTTGCGCACGATCTCGACGCCGGTCTTCTGGTCGTCGTTCTGCGTGCGAATGCGCTTCAGCGCTTCTCCGGCGCGCAAGAGTGCGACGCCGCCGCCGGGAAGGATGCCTTCCTCGACCGCCGCGCGGGTGGCGTGCAAGGCATCATCCACCCGGTCCTTGCGCTCCTTCACCTCGATTTCGGTGGCGCCGCCGACGCGGATCACCGCGACGCCGCCGGCGAGCTTGGCAAGCCGCTCCTGCAGCTTCTCGCGGTCGTAGTCGGAGGTGGTTTCGTCGATCTGCTGCTTGATCTGCGCCACGCGCGCGTCGATGTCCGACTTCTTGCCGGCGCCGTTGACGATCGTGGTGTTTTCCTTGTCGATCATCACCTTCTTCGCGCGCCCGAGCATGTTGAGCTGAACGCTTTCGAGCTTGATGCCGAGGTCTTCCGAGATCGCCTGGCCGCCGGTGAGCACGGCGATGTCTTGCAACATCGCCTTGCGGCGGTCGCCGAAGCCGGGCGCCTTGACCGCCGCGACCTTGAGGCCGCCGCGGAGCTTGTTCACGACGAGAGTGGCAAGCGCCTCACCCTCGACGTCCTCGGCGATGATGAGAAGGGGCTTCCCGGTCTGCACCACGGCTTCCAACAGCGGAAGCAGTTCGTTCAGGCCCGAGAGCTTCTTCTCGTTGATGAGGATGTAGGGGTCTTCCATCTCGACGCGCATCTTGTCGGCGTTGGTGATGAAGTAGGGCGAGATGTAGCCGCGATCGAACTGCATGCCTTCGACGACATCGAGTTCGGTTTCCAAGGACTTCGCTTCCTCGACCGTGATTACGCCCTCGTTGCCGACTTTCTTCATCGCATCGGCGAGGAACTTGCCGATCTCGGCGTCGCCGTTGGCCGAAATGGTGCCGACCTGGGCGATTTCCTCGTTGGAGGTGACGCGTTTCGAGTTTTTCTTGAGGTCCTCGACGATGGCCTCGACCGCAAGGTCG
>Ga0207505_100010_pt1 | contig 51927 bp, 48 predicted proteins | sample NitcycUWRROWE17A_FD_188207 | JGI IMG/M metagenome (GOLD analysis project Ga0207505, IMG submission 188207) | Soil microbial communities from Arlington Agricultural Research Station in Wisconsin, USA - Nitrogen cycling UWRJ-ROWE17-A (SPAdes) | ecosystem: Environmental > Terrestrial > Soil >... | reverse complement strand
ATGCGCCCCGCCGCAACATTGCCCGATCGATCGGCGAGGATCGTCTTGATGAGCCCCACGATCGTCGCGCCCCGCACCAAGCCGCGGACGAAACCGCGCACCGAGCCCGAGCGCCCGCCGCTCTATAAGGTGATTTTGCTGAACGACGACTACACCCCGCGCGAATTCGTCGTCGAGGTGCTCAAAGCCGTCTTCCGCATGGGCCGCGAGCGGGCCTATCACGTGATGATGACGGCGCACCAGCGCGGCGTCTGCGTGATCGCGGTCTATACCCGCGACGTCGCCGAGACCAAGGCGAAGGAAGCGACCGAGCTCGGCCGGGCGAACGGCTATCCGCTGTTCTTCACGACCGAGCCGGAGGAGTAACCTTTATTCGTCATTGCCGGGCTTAACTTGACTCGGCAATCCATTCGGTCTGTCAGCGTGCGCTGAACTTCATCATGGATCGCCGGATCAAGTCCGGCGATGACGACTTCTTTTTTGTCATGCCCGGCCTTGTGCCGGGCATCCACGCCTTTGCGGCAGAGCCGACATGGTAAGACGTGGATGGCCGGGACGAAGCCCGGCCATGACGAAGGAAGAATCCTGTTATTGCCGGGCTTGACCCGGCAATCCAATGTCAGTTCAGTTTTGCAAGGTGCATCAATTCAGAAACGATCCGCCTGAATGTAAGCTTCAGATCATCAACATCTTTCTGCTTAGTGATGTAAGTTCTGCTGTGCGCACCAGCATCACCAGCCTTTTTAATTTCTTCCAGGGCGTCGGGAGTACCACGAGCAAGCTTTATATATTGGCCGCTACGTGCAATACCGATGATGTCACTTAGCTGCAAGTATTCGTTATTTTTCTTAATTGCAGCCGCTTTATTATTTTGTTCAAATGACTCGATTAATAAAGTTTCGATAATCCGACGACACAACACGATGCATCCGTCATAGAAACCAAGCTGATAAGTTCCATTGATTTGAACTACCAATGCCTCAAGATAAGGTCTTTTGCCCTTGAAGTCATCGACTTCTAAGATATGGTTCTCAATTTTCGGCATTGGGCGTTTAAGAAATAACGAGTAACGATTTGTCAGGGCGGCCCTACTTGCCAACTTAAGTTTGAACGTCCCCTTTTTCTTGCCGCCGACCACGTCTGAATGGTAACCCAATTGCCCTGCGAGACGATAAACATTTATTTGCCCGCGCAAAGCGAGATCATGAATTAGTTCGGCAAGGCGTGCAGCGCTTAACTCTGTTGCTTCACTTCGCTGTTCAGTAAACCAAAGCAGTGCAACCGCAATATCAGTTTCACTTAAGTTGAGCGTTGCCAACCCTTCTCCAAAGGCAGCCAGATCGCTATCCATCTGTCAGCAGCCATTTTTCAAATTCTGCCTTTGCCTTGGCAGTCAACTGATATGTAGGAGGAGTGCCGCCTGATCGACGGGGGGCAGATGTAATGAAACTCGTAAGATTGCGATCGAGGACGGTCGAAACGGCCGAGAGTGATATTTTTATTTGGAGCGCTGCGAGAACCGCATGAATTTGGCCAGAAGTCAGCGGTCGATCGGCCGACCAGAGCGCCAAAGCTACTTTGTGGAAATAATCGCCCGTTACATGAATGACTTTTTTTTCGATTTTTTCCAACGCTGAATGATCCTTGATACTATTTGCAAGTCCGTTGGTATCGAAGGCCGTACTGTTACCATCAGTCTTAGTTGCGTGGTTCTCTGATTTAGATTTCGCTAGCTGCGGCACGCCTGATGAAGGTTGCGTTGGGCGCAGTGTCTTGTTAGCGCTAGTAAGGCGGGACCACCATTTCTCAAGTATCTCTTCAGCTTCGACGCGCGGTGCCTCGACCTCGATTTCTGAAGCACCATCACGAAGTTTTATTTTGATAGAATCTGTAGCCACTTTTCACCTCCCTTAGGAAAAGTCAGAGGTAAGTTCAGGGATTTTGATAATACCAAGCGCCGTCCTTTTTTATGCGACGAAGTTTTCCAGTCTTGGTCATGTGAATTAGCGCTGCTGAAATGTGTTTTGCTTCGTAGTTGTGCCCTTTTGTAGCAAGCGCCTCGCTAATGTTTTTATTATCCTTGAGAGCCGTAAAAAATTTCTCGCTTTGAAGTTCAGCTATCCTAGAAGCGCAGCTTGGGCCGCTTTTTTTTATCTGCACGCGCTTCTTTTTTTCCTTCCCATCTTCATAAAATGGATCCACCGCCTCATCCGCCGCGGATTTCGTCGCGGCTTGGGCTTTTGCGATTCGGTTCTTGAGCAAATCCTTCAGGTCGGCATATATTTGTTGAACAAATTTTTCTTCTCCTTCGATCTGGATCTCACCGAGAACAGCATTGATGTGAAGTTTCGCGACCATATAGTTGCCTCGCCTGTTGTACTCTATTTGTTCTAAGAGCCTCAACGCTGGATGGCAAGGACAAACTGCATCGCTAGACCGTGAGATAGAATTAGTCTGAAAATTATTATTTGCTTACAAATAAATAGCCAAAACAAAGGCTTGTGGATTGATTCGTGGGGGGCCAAAGATTGGCTCAATCATAAGCCGACTTAGTTTTCGAGAAGCAGATGGAAATGACGATGTTACTCGCATCGATTGAATAAAAAATTAGGGCGGCTCGCTGCCGCCCTAATCAGTATTGGCATAATTAGTATGTAGTCGTCAGCTACACCCCGTCGTACTCCCGTCCGGCTGCAGCTTAGCTGCAGCCGGTTGTTGAGCCGCACGTATCGCACTTGAGGCACGTGCCGTTCCGCACCATGGTGAAGTTGTGGCACTCGGGGCAGGCTTCGCCCTCGTAGCCCTTCGCCCGCGCCGCCGCCCGTTCGTTGGCGAGCTGGTCGCGTGCGTTCGGCGCGGTCGCCGCCGCAACCTCCGCCGCGGCTTCCGCCTTCAGCGCCGTCGCCCCTTGCGTGAGCGCGCTTGCGACTTGCGCCCGGAGCGCCGTGATGCTGGCGCCCGCTTGCGCCCGCGCCGCACCCGCGCCTTCGCCCTTCAGCGTTTCGCCTCCGGCCGGTCCGCCCGCGCCGCCGGCCTGGGTGCCGCCGGCGACCGAGAGGTTCTTCCCGCGCACCAGGCCCTTCGACACCGCGCGCGAATGCGCGGGCGAGGGCTTGCCTTCCTCCACGCCCTTGCCGAGCGCGTCGAAGCCCATGTCGCGCGGCTCGACATTGGCAAGATCGTAGCGGCCCATATAGGAGATCGCGAGCTCGCGGAACACGTAGTCGATGATCGAGGTCGACATCTTGATCGCGTCGTTGCCCTGCACCGGCCCCGAGGGATCGAAACGGGTGAAGGTGAAGGCCTCGACATATTCCTCGAGCGGCACGCCGTATTGCAGGCCGAGCGAGATGGCGATCGCGAAGTTGTTGAGGAGCGAGCGCAGCGTCGCGCCCTCCTTGTGCATGTCGACGAAGATCTCGCCGAGGCGGCCGTCGTCATATTCGCCGGTGCGCAAGTAAACCTTGTGCCCGCCGACCACGGCCTTTTGCGTGTAGCCCTTGCGGCGCGAAGGCAGGCGCTCGCGCTCGCGCACGCGCTCCACCCGCTCGACGATCTTCTCGACCACGCGCTCCGCCAAAGCCGCGGTGCGGGCGGCCGCGGGCTTCTCCAGGAAGTCCTCGATCGCCTCATCGTCCTCTTCATCCGCGATCAGCTGCGAGGCCAAAGGCTGCGACAGCTTCGAGCCGTCGCGATAGAGCGCGTTCGCTTTCAGCGCCAGTCGCCACGACAGCATGTAGCTTTCCTTGCACGCTTCTACCGTCGCCTCGTTCGGCATGTTGATGGTCTTGGAGATCGCGCCGGAGATGAACGGCTGCGCCGCCGCCATCATGCGGATGTGGCTCTCGACCGACAGATACCGCTTGCCGAGCCGGCCGCAGGGGTTGGCGCAGTCGAACACCGGCAGGTGCTCGGGCTTGAGGTGCGGGGCGCCCTCTAAGGTCATCGCGCCGCAGACGTGCAGGTTCGCGGCCTCCACCTCGCGCTTGCCGAAGCCCAGATGCGCGAGGAGGTCGAATTGCGGGTTGGCGAGCTCTTCGTCGGCGACGTCGAGCTTCTTCAACACCGCGTCGCCGAGCGTCCAGCGGTTGAACACGAACTTGATGTCGAAGGCGGTGGCGAGCTTCGACTCGATGTCCTTGATCGTGGCTTCGTCGAGGCCCTTCGCCTTCAGCGTCGCGTGGTTGATCGCTGGCGCGTTGGAAAGCGTGCCGTGGCCGACGGCATAGGCCTCGATCTCGGCGATCTGGCTTTCCGTGTAGCCGAGCGTGCGCAGTGCCTCCGGCACCGCGCGGTTGATGATCTTGAAGTAGCCGCCGCCGGCGAGCTTCTTGAATTTCACCAGCGCGAAGTCGGGCTCAATCCCGGTGGTGTCGCAGTCCATGACGAGGCCAATCGTGCCGGTGGGCGCGATCACGCTCGCCTGCGCGTTGCGGTAGCCATACTGGTGGCCGAGTTCGAGCGCGCGGTTCCAGGCGGCGCAGGCGTGCGCGATCAAAGCCTTGTCGGGGCAGGAGGCGTGATCGAGCGGCACCGGCGGCGTCGACAGCTGCTCATAGTCCACGCTCTCGCCGTGGGCGGCGCGGCGGTGGTTGCGGATCACCCGCAGCATCGCCTCGCGGTTCGGCGCGTAGCCGGGGAAGGGGCCGAGCTCGCGCGCCATCTCGGCCGAGGTGGCGTAGGAAACGCCGGTCATCAGCGCCGAGAACGCGGCGCAAAGCGCGCGCGCTTCCGCCGAATCGTAAGGGATGCCCGACGACATCAACAGGCCGCCGATATTGGCGTAGCCGAGGCCGAGCGTGCGGTAGCGGTAGGAGAGTTCGGCGATGTTCTTTGACGGGAACTGCGCCATCATCACCGAGATTTCCAAGACAATCGTCCACAGCCGCACCGCGTGCTCGTAGGATGCGATGTCGAAATTGAATCCGCCGCCCCCTTCTCTTGTCATTCCGGGGCGCCGCTTCGCCGCGTCCGGCGTGACGTCGTGGGGGGTGCGGAACGTCAGCAGGTTGAGCGAGGCGAGGTTGCAGGCGGTGTCGTCGAGGAACATGTATTCCGAGCACGGGTTGGAGGCGCGGATTTCGCCGCTCGCCGGGCAGGTGTGCCAGTCGTTGACCGTGGTGTGGAACTGGATGCCGGGATCGGCGCAGGCCCAGGCGGCGTAGCCGATCTTCTCCCACAATTCGCGCGCCTTCAGCGATTTCGTGACCTTGCCGTCCTTGCGCGCCAAGAGATCCCAATTGCCGTCGGCTTCCACCGCGCGCAGGAAGGCGTCGGTGACGCGCACCGAATTGTTGGAGTTCTGGCCGGAGACGGTCAGATACGCCTCCGAATCCCAATCGGTGTCGTAGGTCGGGAAATAAATGTCCTTGTAGCCTTGCTTGGCGAACTGGATGACGCGCTGGATGTAGTTGTCGGGCACGCTCATCTTGCGCGCGGCCTTCACCTCGCGCTTCAGCGCCGGGTTCTTTTCCGGATCGAAGCAATCGTCGCCGTCGGCCTCGCAATTGATGCAGGCGCGCATCACCGCGCGCAGGTGCTTCTGGTTGACCTTGGAGCCGGTGACGAGGTTGGCGACCTTCTGCTCCTCGATCACCTTCCAGTCGATATAGGCCTCGATGTCCGGGTGGTCGGCGTCGACCACGACCATCTTCGCCGCCCGCCGCGTGGTGCCGCCCGACTTGATGGCGCCCGCCGCGCGGTCGCCGATCTTGAGGAAGCTCATCAGCCCCGACGACTTGCCGCCGCCGGAGAGCCGCTCGTTCTCGCCGCGGAGCTTGGAGAAATTCGAGCCGGTGCCGGAGCCGTATTTGAACAGGCGGGCTTCGCGCACCCACAAGTCCATGATTCCGTTTTCGTTGACGAGGTCGTCCTCGACCGACTGGATGAAGCAGGCGTGCGGCTGCGGGTGCTCGTAGGCGCTCTGTGCCTTCACGAGCTTCCCGGTGAAGGGATCGACATAGAAATGGCCCTGGCTCGGCCCGTCGATGCCGTAGGCCCAATAGAGGCCGGTGTTGAACCATTGCGGCGAGTTCGGCGCCGCCATCTGCATCGCCAGCATGTAGCAATGCTCGTCATAGAAGGCGCGCGCGTCCGCCTCGCTCTCGAAATAGCCGCCCTTCCAGCCCCAATAGGTCCAGGTGCCGGCGAGGCGATTGAACACTTGCTTGGCGGAAGTCTCGCCGACATGGCGGTCTTTTTTCGCCAGGCCCGCGAGCTTGGCCTCGTCGCCGATCGAGCGCCACAGCCAGGAGGGGACCGATTCCTCCTCGACGCGCGCGAGATGCGCGGGAAGGCCCGCCTTGCGGAAGTATTTTTGCGCCAACACGTCGGTCGCCACCTGCGACCAGTGCTCCGGCACCTCGATATGCTCGAGCCGGAACACGATCGAGCCGTCGGGATTGCGGATCTCGCTCGTCGCCGGGCGGAACGGAATGTCCGCGTAGGGCGATTGGCCTTCTTGGGTGTAGCGGCGTTCGATGCGCATCGTCGTCCCCTTGCTTGCGGGCCGCGGGCCCGTCGCCCGCGTAGCCGATTTGGCCGAACTCGTTTTTAGCGTCCCCTGGGGCCGGTCCCGCCTGACTTACGGACGGGTTCTGCCCCGCAGTTTGACTCGCCCGAGAGGAGAAACGAAGGCCGTTGCCGGGGGTGGAAAATGGCCCCCGGCGGGGTCACTCGCGCTCTCGGGAATCGTCCGGGACCGAACCGAATTACGCGGCACCGGACTGACTTGAACCCTAGGCCGACTCGTCTGCACGCGTCAAGCTCTAGTATGCGCCGGTTAATAAAACTCTAAATGTAGTGTCTTACAGGGGGAATATGGGGTGGCCGGTCGCCTCGTCCATCCCGCAGAATTGCCCTCATCAGAAGGGGATTCGGCGCCGAGGTAAAGCGAATTCCGCCGCCGGCGCAGATGATTTTTTGCCGCCGCAGAATTGCGGGGATTTTTTCGGCCCAACGGCGAAAATTCTCATCGTCCGGAGTTCGGCGATCGATCCTCGACCGGCGGTACCATCATTTCCCGCAGCCGCCGCTCAACCTCTTCGTCCGAAACCGGCACCGACAGGGTGCGCGTGTTGGCGCCCGGCGTGTCGCGCAGGTGCACGAGCGCGGGGAAGGCGAGCACCAGCGTCAGCACCACGAGCTGCGCCACGAGAAACGGCGCCACCGCGCGCGCGATGGTGTGGATCGGCAGGGATTCGCGCAACGCCGTGCGCGCCATCATCAGCGCGTAGCCGAAGGGCGGCAGCAGAAAGCTCGCCTGCAGCGTCAACAGCACGAGCGTCGACACCCACACCGCGTCGGGCACGCGCACCAGGAGCGGCGGGATCAGGATCGGCACCAGCACGAAGATGATCTCGAAGGCGTCGAGCACGAAGGCGCAAAGCCCGATCGTGCCGAGCACGACGAGCGTCACCGCGAGCTCGCCGCCGGGCAGCGCCACGATCCATTGATCGAGCAGGATGTCGGTGCCGAAGGCGCGGAAGACCAGCGTGAGCGTGGTGGCGGCGGCGAGCAAGCCGAACAGCGCGCCGGTGATCGCCAGCGTCTCGTGCAGGAGGTCGCGCAGGCCTTGCCCGCGCAGCCGGCCGGTGACGATTCCGGCGCTGAACAAGACGAAGGCGCCCATCGCGGCGGCCTCCACCGCGTAGAAATATCCCGCCGCCACTCCGCCGAGCACGACGATCAAAAAGACGAGGGAGACGAGCGCGAGCAGCGCCTCGCCGCGCCTGAGCGGAATGTGCTTTTTGTCCGCCGCCGCCGGCACAATACGGCGGCCCTTCCACCAGGCGATGGCGAAGCAAAGGGCGAGGAAAATCGCCGCCGGCACCAGCGCGCCGCGAAAGACGTCTTGCGTGTTGATGACGCGGTCGGGCCGCCCGGTGGCGGTGACCGCGAGCGTATGCGCGTTCAGCATCGCGTCGCCGAGCAGGATCAAAACCAGCGAGGGCGGCACCACCACGCCCAAGGTGCTCGCCACCGAGACGGCGGCGAAGCGCTCCGCCTTGGGCAGCCCTTCGAGGCGGGGCGCGACGGCGCGCGCGAGCGACATCACGCTCGCGCCGACCGAGCCGTTCATCGGCCCGAGCAACGCGCCGAGCGCGATCCCCGAGACGAGCGGCGCCGAGGGCCGGCGCCCGAGCAGCGCGACGCCGCTGCGGAACAGCGATTCCGCGATCGGCAGCCGGTTGAGCGTGAGCCCCATCAAGACGTAGAGCGGCAGGGCCTGCAGGAGATCGTTCTCGAGGAGATTGATGATGCGGGCGGGCAGGGCGGCGAGCAGATCGACGGGAAAGGCGCCGCTCGCCACCCCGACGGCGGCGCCGAAGGTGGCGACACCGACGAGCACGGCGACGGCCGGCAGGCCCGTCAGCACGAGGCCCGCCACCACCATCAGCAAGAGCACGAGGCCGAAGCCGTTCATGGATGGCCGCCGGGAATTTTCGGCCGCGCGATGTCGAGGATCGCCTGCGCGATCACCATGAGCGCTAGAAGCGCCATCGCGCCTTTGATGAGGAAGTAGCCGGGATTAAAGGTGTCGGGGAAGGATTCGAGCTGCTCGAGCGACCACCACACTATTCTGCGGCCGGCGAACAGCATGAACATCGCCCATGGCAGGAGCCCGAACAGCGCGCCGAACCGCACGATGAGGACGCGCACCCGCGCCGGATAGCTTCGCGCCAGGGCGTCGGCGGCGAGATGCGTGCCCGCGCGCGTCGCCGCCGTGAGCGCGATTGCGACGTAGAGCGCGAAGAAAATCTGCCCGAGATCGTTGGCCTCGCGCGAATAGGCGCGCAACAAATCACGCAGCGGCCACTGCGCGAAAAGTAGCACCAGCACCGGCACCACGAGCCATTGTCCGGCGCCGATCACGGCGCGCATCAGCCGGTCGAGTGCGTCGAGCATCCGGGCCAAGCCCATTCCCCGCGAAACCTTGGCGGTTCTAGGTGAAGGCGCACGCCCTGTCACCGTGACATGAAGCGCTCGCCGGCGCGATTGAGGAAGGCGCGAAGGAATGCCATATCATCGCGACTGAGGCGGGAGGCCCGCGTGATCGACAAATCTTACGTAGAGCTGATGGCGCGCTACAACGAATGGCAGAACGCGAACCTCTATGGCGCCGCCGATACGCTCGCCGAGGAGGAGCGCCGGCGCGAGCGCGGCGCCTTCTTCGGCTCGATTCATGCCACGCTCGATCATCTGTTGTGGGGTGACCAAATCTGGATGAGCCGCTTCGCCGGCACGCCGAAGCCCGAAGGCGGCATCAAGGGCTCGGTCGGCCGCCATCCGGATTGGGCGGAGCTCAAGCGCGAGCGCGCCGCCTTCGATCGGCTCATCATCGAATGGGCGTGCAGCCTCGATCCGCGCTGGCTCGAAGGCGATCTCGCCTACTTCTCCGGTGCGGCCGGGCGCGAGATCAAGAAACCCAAATGGCTCCTGCTCACCCACATGTTCAATCATCAGACCCATCACCGCGGCCAGGTGCACTGCATGCTGACGCAGAGCGGCGCCAAGCCGGGCGACACCGATTTGCCGTTCCTGCGGCTTTAGGACGCGGCATTTTTTCCGGCACTCGTTTCCGAGCCCGGTCGTGGCGCTCGACGCACGGACCGGGAGCGATGGCCGCGAATTGCGGCACCCGCCCCACGGAAGCTGCGGCAGGCGCGTCAATAACCGGCAATTTCCGGCCAAATCCACGCGATGGCGGGCGCGCCATCCGCCAAGGTTCTGTTAACTGCGTGAATGTAGTTAGGGAACAATTGCATCAGCAAAGCGGAGCCCGTGACCCAAGATATTTCCCTCGGCCGGCGGTGCTTTGATGCGGCTCTCGTCACGCTGTTGGCGATCGCAAGCCTGTTCGTCATTGCCCGCATCGGCCTGAAGCCGCGCGATCCGGCGAACGGCGTCGCCGTCGTGTTCTCGCCCTGGACGAGCGCGGAAGCCACGCTCGTGCGCGCGACCGACCCGGGCGGCCGTTTCGTGCGCTATGGCGGTTTTGCGTTCATCGCCGTCATGATTCCCGAGGCGCCCGATTATTCCACGCGGGTTCTCGGCGAGGGCGCGCTATTGGTGCTCGACCCGCAGGCGCTCGCCGCGTGCTTCTCCGGTTTCGGCCTGAAGCGCGGATCGCCATGAAAAATCTCGAAACCTTACAGCGCACGATCGCGCACGTCTTGATCGCGCTCTCCGTGCTGCACGTCCCGATCCTCGGGCTGATCGCCTGGCTGCTCGGCCAGGACGTGACGGCCAATCTGCTGGCGGCCTCCGTCCTCGCCGCCTTGCCCGCCGGTTTCCTGTGGGCCGGCCGCCCCTCGACGACGATCGCGCTTGCGCTCGCGGTGACACTGGTGGGCCAGACCTCGCTGCTTGTCTATGACTTCAGCGGCCATCCGTGGCAGGTCGAGATGCACTTCTACTATTTTGCCGTGCTCGCGATGCTGTCGGGCTTCTGCAACTGGCGCGTGCTCGTTCTCGCAGCCGGCCTCATCACGCTCCACCACGGCAGCCTCGATTTCTTCTTGCCGCAGGCGGTCTATCCCGGCGGCGGTAATTTTGCGCGTGTCGCGGTGCACGCGATTGTCGTCGTCGTCGAGGTTGCGATGCTGATCGGGATCGGGTGCGCCATTCGCTCGGCCTTCGCGGCCGCCGAGACCGCGCGGCAGGAGGCGGAAGTTTTCGCGGCCGAATTGCAGAAGGTCGGCGCCCGGCGCGAAAAGGATTTGTCGACCACCACCATGCGCGCCGACCAGGTGAGTGCGCTGCTCGACCGCTTCAAGCATGAGATGGCGGAATCGACCGAAATCCTGCACGAGGCGGCTAAGGCTCTGCAGACGAATGTCGGCACGCTCGGCACCGCGACCGTGCATGCCAATGCCCAATCGGCGAGCGCCGCGGCTGCTTCCGAGGACACCTCGCGCAAGGTAAACCTCGCCGCGGCCGCGGGCGAGGAATTGGCGCACACGATCGCCGAGGTGGGCGCGAACGCCTCGCATTCCTCGCGCCTCGCGGCGAATGCGGTGCGCGAAGCCGAGACCACCAACGCCACCATCGACGAGATGGCCGCCGTTGCCGCCGAGATCGGGCAGGTGACGGGGCTGATTAGTTCGATCGCCGCACAAACCAATCTTCTCGCGCTCAACGCCACCATCGAGGCGGCGCGCGCCGGCGAGGCGGGTCGCGGCTTTGCCGTCGTCGCGCAGGAAGTGAAGGCGCTCGCTTCACAGACGGCGCGGGCAACACAGGAAATCACTTCCCGCATCGAGGCGATGCAAAGCACGACTGCGCGCTCGGTGAGCGCGATCCAGGCGATTTCCGGCACCATCCGCGAGCTCGAGCAGTTTTCCTCGCGCACCGCCGCGGCGGTCGAACAACAGGCGGCGGCCGCGCGCGAAATCGCCCACAACGTTAACGCCGCCGCCGGCGGCGTCGGCCACGTCTCCGAAGCGGTCGGCGAGATCGAGACCATCGCTGGCAGGACCGCGCACGCCGCCGGTGATCTGGGCAAGGCCGCGGTCGAGGTCGCCGATCAAACCCGCCGCATTCGCGAACGCGTCAGTATCTTCACCGAAGACATCCACGCGATGCAGGGGTAAGCCCGGCGTACGGCCGTCGGCTCATGAAACCTTCGATGGCCGCGCGGACGCTGACTTCTCGCTCGAAGCCGCCTTGCCTGTCTCGATCGACTCTGTTCGCTCGTGGGGGAGCGCGTGCGGCATCTCCTGCTGCAAGAATGCGATCAATTTCTCGCGCACCTCGCAGCGCAGGTCAAAGGCGTCGCCGGCGGTCCGCGCGCTCATGACGGCGCGCAGCTCGACGGCGTTTTCCTTCGCGTCGGTGACCTGTAGCTTCACGAGCTTTCCGTCCCACAGCTTCGACTCGGCGACGATTGCCCCGAGTTTTTCGCGCAGACGGTCGACCGGCGCCGAGTAATCGACGTTGAAGAATGCCGTTCCCAAAATCTCCGAGCCCTCCCGCGTCCAATTCTGGAACGGTTTTTCCATGAAATAGCTGAGCGGCACGATCAGCCGCCGCAAATCCCATATCCGGATCACCACATAGGTCGAGGTGATGTCCTCGATTCGTCCCGATTCACCCTCGACCACGACCGCGTCGTCGATGCGGATCGGCTGGGTCACGGCGATCTGCACGCCGGCGATCAAGTTGGACAGCACCGGCCGCGCCGCCAGGGCGGCGATGATGCCGGCGACGCCCGCCGAGGCGAAGAGGCTCACGCCATAGTGGCGGACCGCGTCGAAGGTCATCAGTGCCGCCGCGACGGTGACGACGATCACCAGGGTCTGCGCCGCCCGCTCGAGGATCCGCACTTGCGTGACGTGTTTGCGCGCAAGCAAATTGTCCTCCACCTCGATCCGGACCTGGCGAAGATAGAGGCGGGCGGCGAGATTGACCGCGGTCAGCGCGATCCATCCGAGCAAGACGACGAAGGCGAGCAGTAGCAGCTGCGTGAAGGCGGCCTTCAATTCGGGCGCCAGCGGCGCCGTCTGCGCCGCCGCTCCGAGCGCGAAGATGACAAGCGCGAGCCGCGTCGGTCCCGTCGTGGCCTCGATCAGCGAACGCAGGAACAAGCGGCGCGGCGTGACGGTGCGGTAGAGAAGGGCGAGCATGCCGGCATGGATGGCGAGCGCGGCAAGCGCCGCCCCCGCGACAAGAATGAGCGCCACGACCGAGTCCGGCGCCCAGGCCAGCGCATCCCGCAATGACGAGAGTGTCACGGCAAAATCCGTGGACATGGATCAAAATGCTCCACTATCGCAGATCATGACGCACGGCTGCCGCAATGACCGGCCGGCCGCCGTGCTTGAACTAACGCGCGAGCGGCAATTTTGTGCCGTCTGGACTTCAAGATCGATCGCTGGCAGAAGACCCGTGCGCTTGCGCGGGCATCGTGATGAAAAATTTCTTTCTCAAATTCTTCACTTGGTGGAACGGCCAAACCTTCGGCACGCAGCTGTGGACTTGGCTCTACGGCGAGTTCCTCGGCGAGGACGAATTCGGTAACCGCTACTACCGCACGCGCGGCGGCAAGATCGATCCGGGCTTGGGCTTCGAGCGGCGCTGGGTGATCTATAACGGCCTCGCCGAAGCCTCGCGCGTGCCGCCGTCCTGGCACGGCTGGCTGCACCACACGGTCGACGTGCCGCCCACGCAAGAGAACTACTCGCCGCGCGAGTGGCAAAAGCCGCACCGGCCAAATCTCACCGGCACGCCCAACGCCTACCGGCCCTCGGGCTCGACCCTGAAGTCGGGCCGCCGGCCACCCGCCACCGGCGATTACAATGCGTGGAAGCCGGGCGAATAAGTTCGCCATGCCGAAGCGGCATCTTTATCGCGCTTGCTTGCATTGGGATGCCGGCGCGGGGCCGGGGACCAAGTCCTTCAAATCCTATTCGCGCGAACACCGCATCAAGACCGACGGCAAGCCGGAGATCGTCGCTACGTCCGGCTTCCACGGCTCGGCGCATTACAATCCCGAAGAACTGCTGATCGCCGCGCTCTCCTCGTGCCACATGCTGTGGTATCTGCATCTTTGCTCGCAGCGCGGCATCGTCGTCACGCGCTACGTCGACGAGGCCGAGGGCACGATGATCGAGGACGCCTCGATCGGCGGAAAGTTCGAGCGCGCCGTGTTGCGGCCGCGCGTGACCATTGCGAACGGCGACAAGAAGACAGCCGCGGCGCTTCATCACGAAGCCCACCGGCTCTGCTTCGTCGCCAATTCCGTGAACTTTCCGGTCGATTGCGAGCCTACGATCGAGACCGCGTAGCTCGCGATGCGTCTAGCGGTAATAGCGCTGCGGCTCGCCGCCGAGCGCGGGGTTCCGCATGCACCACTCGCCGTTCGCGGTCCGCGACGCCATGCACTGACCGTAGGTCGCGTAGTAGCACCGGAAAACGCCGCCGCCGCGCCCCTCGTTCACGTTCAGGCACCATTGCTCGTAGGGCCGCACCGGGCGGGCTTCCGCCGCCGCGAGCGCCGTCAGCAGGGTCGCCGCTGCGGCTCCCATCATCACGAAGCTTTTCATGGGCGTGTTCTCCAGTTTGCCGAAACCTTTTCCCGTTCGCGGAAGGCGAGGATCGGATTGAGCGTGCAGCGATCGTTCGGCGCGGTCTTCGAGGCGACGCATTGGGCGAGCGTTTCTTGCTCCGCCATTTCGATGCAATAGCGCTCATTGGCGCGCGTCTCGGCCATGCCGGGCGCGACGAGGCTCAACGCAATCATCGCTCCGGGCAGCATGGCCGCCTTCATCATCGCCTCCGGTCTCCTCACAACGCCCAATGCGTCCGATTGGTTCTTATTGCGCCGCGGCGGACGCGACGGCGGCGGTCACGTCACAACCACGCGCGTTCCGATCGGCGTGCGCAGGTAAAGATCGACTACTTCCTCGTTCAGCATGCGGATGCAGCCCGAGGACACGTTTTTCCCGATGGTCCATGGCTCGCGCGTGCCGTGGATGCGGAACAGCGTGTCGCGATTGCCCTCGAAAAGATAAAGCGCGCGCGCGCCGAGCGGATTGTTCGGCCCGCCGGGCATTTTCTCCGGCAGTTCCGGCTGGCGTAAGATCATTTCCTTGGGCGGGTGCCAGTCGGGCCACTCGGCCTTGCGGCCGACGGTGGCAGCACCGCGCCAGGCAAAACCCTCGCGCCCGGTGCCGACGCCGTAGCGGATGGCGGTGTTGCCCTCGCGCAGCAGGTAGAGAAAATGCTGGCGCGGGTCGATCACGATCGAGCCCGGCTGCTCGTGGTGCGAAAAGTTCACGAGTTGGCGGCGGAATTCGGGATCGATCTTTTCCAGGTTCACCCGCCGGATCAGGAAGGGCCCGTCGTGAATTGCTGGACCGGCGTACCATTCCGAGGCTTCGCCTTCTTCCGGCTGGGGCTCCTGCTGACCGTAAGGCGCGGGCTGTCCCGGCATGCCACCCGGGCCGACTTGTCCCGGCGGCATCGTGCGCTCGCGCTCGTAGCCCGGCGGATAGGGCTGGCCCGCCCCTGGGGGAGGTAGCGGCTCCGATTGCACGCCGCCACCCGGCGGATAGGGCCGGTCGGGAAAAGGCTGCGGATAGGGCTGGCCCGGATAGGGCGCCTGCGGCGGATAGGGGGGATAGCCTTGCGCGCGTGCCGCCCCGGGCGCCGCGATCAGCGCCGCGGCGGCCGTGAGAAAGCGGCGGCGGGAAAGCTTGGAAGGGTTCAAGGGGTTCAGACTCGCTTGCGGCCTCGCCGCGGCAATGGCTAACGCTCTTCCGCCTATCTGGTTCCGAATTGTGCCATTCCAAGGGCGGTCGCAAAACTAGCCGCCCATCCACCTTTCAGCTGAGCACGACCACCCGCGTTCCGACCGGCGTGCGCAGATAAAGATCGGCAACTTCCTCGTTTAACATGCGGATGCAGCCCGACGATACGTTGGTGCCGATGGTCCAGGGCTCCTTGGTGCCGTGGATGCGGAACAGCGTGTCGCGATTGCCGTCGAAAAGATAAAGTGCCCGCGCGCCAAGCGGGTTGTCCGGCCCGCCGGGCATCACCTCCGGCAGTTCCGGCTGGCGCAAGAGCATTTCCTTCGGCGGATGCCAGTCGGGCCACTCGGCCTTGCGGGCGACCTGGGCGCGGCCGTTCCAGCCGAAACCCTCCCGCCCGGTGCCGACGCCGTAGCGCACCGCGGTCCGCCCTTCGCGCACCGAGTAGAGAAAGTGCTGCGCGGGATCGATCACGACCGTTCCCGGCGTCTCGTCGAAATTGATCCGCACAAGCTGGCGGCGATAGTCCGGGTCGAGCTTTTCGAAATTGACCCGCCGGATGAAGAATCTTCCGTCCGGGACGTCGCCGATATACCACTCGGCCGGATCGATGGCCTCGTCCGATTCGACGCCGTAGCCGACATTGGGCTCGATCTGGACACCGAACATCGACTCTTGCGCGCGCGCGCCGGACGCGGCGAGCGTGGCGGCGGCACCGGCGAGGAAGCGGCGGCGGGATAAAAGCGGGTTGGCCATTTTAGACGGGCGGATCCTCGACCGGCATGAGCGATGCAGCCGAATTTGGGCATATTTGGTTCGCTTGGCCAAGACGGGGCGCGCGCCCGACTTTGGGCGCCCTTTCACTGCCGTATTTCGCGTGGTAACGAGCCGTTGCGGGCGATGCATCGGCCGCCCCGCGATCCATCATCCATGCGATTTCGTAAGCTCCCGCCGCTCCTTGTCCTCGCCGCGATCGTGGCCGCGATTCCGGCCGCCGCGCAATTCTATCCGCCGCGGCCGCCGCGCGATGTCGATACCGCGCCTGACGATCAGCCGCCGCCGCAACAATATCCGCAACAGTACCCGCAGCAGCAATATCCGCGGCAGCAGTACCCGCAATATCCGCAGCCGCCGGGTGGCGGCGTTCAATCGGCGCCGCTGCCGCCGCCTGGGGCGAGCCAGCCCTTGCCGCCGCCCGGCCGCGACCAAGTCTTACCGCAACAGGGCCAGCAGCGCGTGCCTGCGCAGAAAGGCGCGCCGGGTACCGCCACCATCCCCGATCCCAACGCTCCGCTCCCGCCGGCGCCAAGGAGCAAGCAGAAAGCCGCCAAGCAGCCGCCCAATCAGCCCGGCCAGCCCGAGGCCGCCGAGGTGCCGGTGCAGCAGGAGCCGATCCACCGCATCTCGAATCCGACCGCGGTATTCTCCGGCCTCGACAAGATCACCGGCCGCATCATCAGCTTCGAGGTCGCGATGGACGAAACCGTGCAGTTCGGCGCGCTGCAGGTGACGCCGCACGCCTGCTACACGCGCGCGGCGACCGAAATCCAGAACACCTCGAGCTTCGTCGATGTCGACGAGATCACGCTGCAGGGCGACATCAAGCGCATTTTCACCGGCTGGATGTTTGCGAACTCGCCCGGCCTGCACGGGGTCGAGCACCCGATCTACGATGTTTGGGTGACCGACTGCAAAACGACGCCGCCCGCGATGGCGGCATCCGGCGGGAAAAAATAGAAATCCGCCTCGCCCTCGAGCGCGTCTTCGAGCAGATGATGGTAATCTTCGCGCTCGACCTCGACCGCGCCGAAGCTTTCGAGGTGCTGGGTCAGAAACTGGGCGTCGAGCAGACGATAGCCGCCGAGCTTGAGGCGCGCGACGAGGTGGACGAGCGCGACCTTCGAGGCGTCGCGCTCGAAGTGAAACATGCTCTCGCCGAAAAACGCGCGGCCGAGCGACACGCCGTAGAGCCCGCCCACGAGCCGCCCCTCGCGCCGCGCCTCGATGGTATGGCAATGCCCGCGGCGGAACAGGTCGCCGTAAAGGCGGCGGATGCGGCCGTTGATCCAGGTCTTGCCGCGGCCGGGCGCGGGTGTTGCACAAGCGTCGATCACCGCCTCGAAGTCGCGGTCGACCCCGATCTCGAAACGATCGGAGCGCACGGTGCGCGCGAGCCGCCGCGGAATATGAAAACCGTCGAGCGGGATGACGCCGCGCTGCTCGGGCTCGATCCAGTAGAGACTCGGATCGTCGGCGCTCTCCGCCATCGGAAAGATGCCGCAGGCATAGGCCTTGAGCAGCACCTCGGGCGTGATTTCCACGAAGGATTCGGCAGGGCGAGTCATGGCGCGGGAAGTATATTTCGCGCCGCGGCGTTAAAGAATAGGGTTTTTAGCCGACCCGGAACCGCACGCCGATTTCATGCGCACCGCGCCAGGCGATCTTGCAGCGGCGCCTGGCCTCGCCGCGCGCCGACAACAACAGGACGAATTCTTCGGGCAGCTCTTTAGGCGCCTCGATCCTGAGCTTCGCACCCATCGCCGAAATGTCGTCGATAACGCAATCGCGCTTCATCGTCCCGTCGAGGGAGATGACCGCGGCGCCATAGCCGAGCATGCGCCGTTTGCTCTTGCGTCTTTCCTGAACCATGGTCGAACGTCCGGACGCGGCCTTCCCGCCCGAGAAGGCCCGCGATGAAGAGCCTCCCGGAAAATGCTTGCCGCCCGGTTAAGGCGCCGGTCGCGCCCGTAACCCGAGCCGCGGCCGGCGGCGAGAGGGCTCAGCCGCTCAAGCCGCCTTCCGCCAGGAAGCGCTCGAGCCAGTGGATGTCATAGTTTCCGTTGGCGATATCGGGATTGCGCACGAGCGTACGGAACAGCGGGATCGTGGTCTCGATGCCGTCCACCACATATTCGTCGAGCGCGCGCCGGATCCGCATCAGGCACTCATTGCGGTTGCGGCCGTGCACGATCAGCTTGCCGACGAGCGAGTCGTAGTAGGGCGGGATCGAGTAGCCCTGGTAGACGGCGGAATCGACGCGCACGCCGAGTCCGCCCGGCGGATGGTAATAGTTGATGCGACCGGGAGAGGGGCGGAAGGTTTCGGGATTTTCCGCGTTGATGCGGCATTCGATGGCGTGACCCTCGAACGCGACGTCCTTCTGCGTAAAGCCGAGCGCGCCGCCGGCGGCGATCCTGATCTGCTCATTGACGAGATCGATGCCGGTGATCATTTCGCTCACCGGGTGCTCGACCTGGATGCGCGTGTTCATCTCGATGAAATAGAACTCGCCGTTTTCGTAGAGGAACTCGACGGTGCCGGCACCGAGATATTTCAGCTCGCGCATCGCGCTCGCCACGATGTCGCCGATCTTGGCGCGCTGTTCGGCATTGAGCGCGGGCGAGGGGCTCTCTTCGAGCACTTTCTGATGGCGGCGCTGCAGCGAGCAGTCGCGCTCGCCGAGATGCACGGCGTCGCCCTTGCCGTCGCCGAGCACCTGAATCTCGATGTGGCGCGGCGTGGCGAGAAATTTTTCCAGATAGACGGCATCGTCGCCGAAAGCGGACTTCGCCTCCGCCCGCGCCGTCGAAAGCGCCTCGGAAAGCGCGCCTTCCGAGCGCGCGACCTTCATGCCGCGCCCGCCGCCGCCGGCCGCGGCCTTGATCAGCACGGGAAAGCCGATATTGCGCGCGAGCCGCAAAGCTTCCTCGTCGGAGGAAACGCCGCCCTCCGAGCCCGGCACCACCGGGATGCCGAGCTTTTTCGCCGTGCGCTTGGCCTCGATCTTGTCGCCCATCAGCCGGATGTGCTTCGGCGACGGCCCGATGAAGCTGATATTGTGCTCGGCGAGGATTTCGGCGAAGCGCGCGTTTTCGGCGAGGAAGCCGTAACCCGGATGCACCGCGTCGGCGCCGGTGATCTCGCAGGCGGCGAGCAGTGCGGGAACGTTGAGATAGCTTTCGCGCGCCGGCGGCGGGCCGATGCACACGCTTTCGTCGGCGAGGCGTACGTGCATGGCGTCGGAGTCGGCGGTCGAATGCACCGCCACCGTTGCGATCCCGAGTTCTTTACAGGCGCGCAGGATACGCAGCGCGATTTCACCCCGGTTCGCGATCAGGATTTTATCGAACAAAGCGTTTCCTTCAAAGATCGCTATTCGATGATCAACAGCGGCTCGCCGAATTCCACCGGCTGCCCGTCTTCGATCAGAATCTTCGTCACCGTGCCCGCGCGCGGTGCCGCGATCGCGTTCATGGTCTTCATCGCCTCGATGATGAGCAACGTCTCGCCTTCGCGCACTTGCGCGCCTTCCTCGATGAAAGGCTTCCCTCCCGGCTGCGGTGCGCGATAGGCGGTGCCGACCATCGGCGAGGTGACCGTTCCAGGATGCTTGGCGAGATCGGCGGGCTTCACCGCGACCGGCGCATGCGCCGCCGCATGATGCACGCCGCCGCCGCCACGCGCGACGCGCACGCGCTGATCGCCCTTCTGCACCTCGATCTCAGTGAGTTTGTTTTCCTCGAGCAGCCGCGATAATTCGCGCACCAGTTCCGGATCGACTTCGATCTTGCGCCTGAACATGAAAAATCCCGCGAAGTCCGCGCCTCGTTACTTCTTGCCCAAGAGCGCCGCCAGCCCCGCAATCGCGAGCGCATAGCCCTCCGCGCCGAAGCCGCAGATCACCGCGCGGGCGGCCCTCGAGATATAGGAATTGTGCCTGAAACTTTCACGCGCATGAATGTTGCTGATGTGAACCTCGACCGCCGGCAGCTTCACAGCGAGCAGCGCGTCGAGGATCGCAATTGAGGTGGTGGTATAGCCCGCGGCGTTGATCACGATGCCCGCCGCCTTGTTTTTCCCCGCCTCCTGGATCCAATCGACGAGTTCGCCCTCGCGGTTGGATTGCCGGAATTCGATGCCATAGCCGTGCCGTTTCGCGGTCTCGGCGCACAGCTTCTCGATGTCGGCGAGCGTCGCGCGCCCGTATGTTTCGGGCTCGCGCGTGCCGAGCAGGTTCAGGTTCGGCCCGTTGATGACGTAGATCGTGCCAGGCATGAGAGACTAGGAGTCGATCGGCGCCGTCCGGAATGGCCGGCGAGCCGTCCCTTATAGAAAGACGAGGGGCGGAGGGAAAGCCTCTCCGCCCCGGTCTTGGCGTTTGCGATTAACGCAAATTCACAGCCGCTACCAGCGGCTTCAGCAAGTCGCCTTGCCGCATTTGCGGGCCGCGTCGATCTTGCTCTTGAGCGCGTCGTAGCCCTGGGCGCCGATCACGAGTTCGTCGGCGATCACGAAAGTGGGCGTGCCGTTCAGGCCCAACGACTCGGCGAGCTGCATGCTTTCCTTCAGCGTGTCGGCGATTTCGGGGCTCTGCAGATCCTTGTCGATCCGCGCCATGTCGAAGCCGGCATCCTTGGCGGCCGCGAGCGCGCGCTCCTTGGTGGCTTCACCGCGGCCGCCCAACAGCCGGCGGTGGAACTCGACATATTTTCCACCCTTGTCCTGCATGCGCACGGCGATTGCGACCTTCGCGGCGTCGACCGAGCCGGGGCCGAGCACCGGAAACTCCTTGAACACCACCTTCAGCTTGGGGTCATCCTTGGAGAGCTGCATCACGTCTTGCATCGCGCGTTTGCAATAGCCGCAGTTGTAATCGAAGAATTCGACGAGCGTGACGTCGCCCTGCGGGTTGCCGAAGGAAGGGCCGCGCGCCGATTCGAAGATGAGCTTGGCGTTCGAGGAGATCGCCTTGCGCTGCTTGTTCTGTTCTTCCTGCGTCTGGCGTTTTTCCAGCACGTCGAGCGCGTCGCGCAGCACCTCCGGATTCTTCAGGAGGTAGTCGCGGACGATCGCCTCGATCTCGGGGCGGTCCTTGTCCGTGAGCGCACTGGCGGGCGCCGCCGAAAACAGAAATCCGAGCGCGGCGGCGGCAGCGGCGGAGCGCAGCGGGAAGCGGGAAGCGGACATCGAGGGTTCTCCTGAGGCGAAGCTTAGTTCTGACTGATCTTCGGTGGCTTGAAGTTAACAATGTCGTCGGCCTTAAGCCAGCCGGACGAGCCGGAAGGAAAGGCGCGTTGCGAGCGCGCGGCGAGCTGGCGGGCGGTCTTGAAGTCGCCTTCGTTGAAGGCGGCTTGCGCCGAGGCAAGATCGGCATTCGGCTGATCGCCCTTCTGCCCGAAGGCCATCGCCAGTACGCGATAACCCAGCGCGGCATCCGGCTCCTTCTGCAGCGCGATGCGCAGTTCGGGGATCGCCTGCTCGGCGAGCGCGCGGTCGCCCGACTGCACGAGCGCCTGGCCCAACAGCATGCGGATCAATGCATTGCCGTTCGAAAGCTGCACGGCCTGGCGGAGCGGCGCGATCGCCTCGCGCGCTTTTCCCGCCTCAAGGAGCGCCTGGCCCTTCAACTCGTGAAAATACGGATTGGTCGGCTGCGATGCGATCAGCGAATCGATATTCGCGATCGCCTCGCGCGGATTGCCGAAGCGGTAATAGGCGATGGCGCGGGCGTAGCGCGCGGGCAGTGAATTGTTCGATTGCGGATAGCGCCGCAGGGTCGTGTCGAGCCGGTCGGTGAAGCCGTAGAGTTTCGCGCGCATCATGTCGTGGCGCGCCTGCAATTCGGGAGAATCGACCTTGTTGAAGTAGGGGCTCTCCTGCGCGATCGCTTGCAGCGCGGCGATGCGCTCGCGCGGCATCGGATGGGTCAGGAGATAGGGATCGACCGAGCGCGCGATGAATAGCGTGTCGTTGGCGAAGCGCTCGAAGGTCTCGAGCATTCCCTTGGGCGACTGGCCGGTCATATTCAGGAACTTCACGCCGGCGCGGTCGGCCATTTCCTCCTGTCCGCGCGCATAGGCGAGCAAGGTGCGGCGGATCGTTTCCTGCGGCGCCATAATGATGCCGGGCGCCGCCTGGCCCATCGAATTGTCGCGCGATTGCGACCCCGCCACCACGGCACCGGCCGAAAGAATCATCGCGATGATCGCCGCCGTCTGCGCGCTGGCTAGCTGCTCGCGCATGCGCGCAAGATGGCCGCCGGCGAGGTGGCCGGTCTCGTGCGCGAGCACGCCGATGATCTGGTTCGGTGTCGTCGAATCGGTGAGCGCGCCGACGAAGACGAAGATGCGACGGCCGTCGGCGACGAAGGCGTTGAAGGCGCGGTCGTTGAGGATCACGACCTGGACGTTCTGCGCCGCGAGCCCGGCGGCCTTCAGGACCGGCCGCGTATAGTCGCGCAGCAACTCCTCGATCTCGGCGTCGCGGATGACGCTGGGCATCGCCCCTTGAGCGAGCGCGACGCGGCCGGCGCCGGGAAATTGGCCGAGGAAGAACGCGGCGCCCGCGAAGAGCGCGATGGCGCGCCGCCAAACGGCCCGCCCTCCGTCGCCGGCGCGCACTTTTCTCGCGCGGCACGGCCTGCTAGCTGTTCGGTTCCGGCGCATGGGACTAGGGCCCGCGTTCATCAGGGATCGCCGACCCTGGCGGGGCAAGCTAGGGGCGGGCGGCAACAGGGTCAACGCGGTCCCGATCACGAAGCGATGAGCGGAGCCGCGCCCCGCGAAAGAGCGCGCGAATGCGGCGGTATAGGGGCGCGGATCGCGGTGAAAACCAATGCTGAAAATGAATAAGGCGCAACCTTTGCAACCCGCCGCGATCGCCGCTGCCAAGACGCTGCTTGCGCCATCTCGCCGCAGCGACGTGCCGCCGTTCATGGTCATGGACGTGATGGCGGCGGCGGCGCGCATCGAGGAGGCCGGCGGCCGGGTGATGCACATGGAGGTGGGCCAGCCCGCCGCGCCCGCCCCCTCGACGGCGATCGCGGCGGCGAAGGCCGCGCTCGAAGGCGGCCGCATCGGCTATACCGAGGCGCTGGGCATTCCTTCCTTGCGCGCGCGGATTTCCCGCCATTATGCCGAGAGCTATGGCGTGCAGGTCGATCCCGCGCGCATCGTGGTGACGACGGGATCGTCGGCCGGTTTCGTTCTTGCCTTTCTCACGCTGTTCGAGCCGGGCGATCGCGTCGCGGTCGCCGAGCCCGGCTATCCGCCCTACCGCCATATCCTGACCGCGCTCGGCTGCGAGCCGGTGCCGGTGCCGATTTCCGCGGCGACGCGCTGGGCGCTCACGGTCGAGGGAATTATGGAGGCGCATCGGCAAAAGCCGCTCGCCGGCGTGTTGGCCGCGAGCCCCGCCAATCCGACCGGAACGATGCTGGATGCCGCCCATCTCGCGGCGCTCGTGCGCGCCTCGGCGGCGGCGGGCGTCAAGTTCATCTCCGACGAGATTTACCACGGCCTCGATTATGCGTTCGCCGCCGAGACGGCGGCTAAATTGTCGGACGACGCGGTCGTCATCAATTCCTTTTCGAAATATTTCTGCATGACCGGCTGGCGCGTCGGCTGGATGGTAGTGCCCGACGCGCTCGTCCGCGCGGTCGAGCGGCTGCAGCAAAATCTCGCGATCTCGGTGCCGACGCTCAGCCAAGTCGCGGCGGAGGCCGCCTTTGACGGCCGCGGCGAAATGGAAGCCGTGAAGCGCGGCTACGTGGAGAACCGCAGGATTCTCATCGAGGGCCTGCCCAAGGCCGGGCTCGACCAATTCCTGCCCGCCGACGGCGCGTTTTACCTCTATGCCGACGTCTCGCGCTTCTCCAGCGACAGTTTTGCCTTTGCGAAAAAGATGCTCGACGAGACCCATGTGGCGGCGACGCCCGGCGTCGATTTCGACCCGGTGCGCGGCAAGCAGTTCATCCGCCTCTGCTACGCGGGCTCGCGCGACGACATGCACGAGGCGGTGGCGCGGATCGCGCGCTGGCTGAAGTAAAGGCGGCGCGCACGATCGGCATCGTGCGCGAGCGCCCGCGCGTTATCGCTTCGACCACCAGCCGGAACGCCGCGGGCGGTTCGCATCCGCCTCGCGCTCTTCTCCGCGCGGCTGATGCGCGGGTTCGGATCGCGGTGCGGGCGCTGCCGGCATCGCCGAGCCGCCCATTTCATCCAGGCTCACGACGGGCGCGGGCTCGCGCACGGTCGAGCGCCGCTTCGGCGCTTCTTCCCGCCCGAGAGCGGGTTGCGGCTCTTGCGGCTCGAAACGCGGGGCCTCCGGCTCGAAATGCGTGGGCTGCTCGAAACTTTCGGCCGAGAAATGCAGCGCGGGCTCTTGACCCGCGGCCGCGCGCGGCCCGCCTTCGCCAACTTCCCCCGGCTGCGGCCCTAAGCGGTCGCGGCGGTTGCGCCGCCCGCCGCGTCGCCCGCGCCGGCGGCGGCGCGGTCCGCCGTTTTCGCCGCGCGACTCGCCGTCATCACGCTCGCGATGCTGAGGTCCGCCCTCCGCCTCGATCGATTGCGGCGGAGGAACAAAGCCCTCGGTTTCGGCGAACGCCTCGGGCGCGCTTTCGCCGCTGAAGTTCTGCGCCGGCACGCTCTCGCGCGGCTGACCCCTGCCGCCGCGTCCTCGCCGCCCGCGGCGGCGCCTGCGCTTTCCGCCGCCTTCGCCTTCGGGACCGGCAGGACCGCGCGCTTCCCCCAGCTCCTCGCTGAGGCCGGTGCTCTCTTCCTCTTCCGCAGGCTCCTCCGCGAGTTCGGGTGCGATCGAATCCGGCGCGATCCGATGCGGAACCGGCGTCGGGCGCGCCCGTGCGAGCGGTCCGCGCTCGATCGCGAAATACTGCTGTCCCGCCAGTCCTTGGTCCGATTGGATCAGGATGGCGGCGCCGAAATGCTCTTCCAGCCCGCGCAAATGCGCGCGCTTGTTGTTGAGCACATAGAGCGCGATGTCCGGCCGCGTGCGCACGACGAGGTCGTGCGAGGCGCTCTTCATCAATTGGTCCTCGATCGCGCGCAGCAGCTGCAAGGCGACCGACGACACGGCGCGCACATGCCCGGTGCCGCCGCAGGCGGGGCAGACTTCGGTTGAGGATTCGAGCACGCCGGTGCGGATGCGCTGGCGCGACATTTCCATCAGCCCGAAATGCGAGATGCGTCCGACCTGGATGCGCGCCCGGTCGTGCTTGAGCGCGTCCTTCAGCTTGCGCTCGACGTGCCGGTTGTTGCGCTTCTCCTCCATGTCGATGAAGTCGATGACGATAAGGCCCGCGAGGTCGCGCAGGCGAAGCTGGCGCGCGATTTCCTCGGCGGCTTCCAGGTTCGTCTTCAGTGCCGTGTCCTCGATGTGGTGCTCGCGCGTAGCGCGGCCGGAGTTGACGTCGATCGAAACCAGCGCCTCGGTGGGGTTCATCACCACGTAGCCGCCGGACTTCAACTGCACCGTCGGCGAGAACATCGCGTCGAGCTGATGCTCGATGCCGTAGCGCACGAAGATCGGCTGCGGCTCATGGTAGAGGTGCACGTTGCTGGCGTGGCTCGGCATCAACGTGCGCATGAATTCTTTGGCCTCGTGGTAGCCCTCTTCGCCGGCGACGACGACTTCGTCGATGTCCTTGTTGTAGAGGTCGCGGATCGCGCGCTTGGTCAGCGAGCCTTCCTCGTAGACGAGCGCCGGCGCCTGCGATTTCAGCGTCAGCTCCCGCACGGTTTCCCACAACCGCAGGAGATATTCGAAGTCGCGCTTGATCTCGGCCTTGGTGCGGGCGGCGCCGGCGGTGCGCAGGATCACGCCCATGCCGTCCGGCACTTCGAGATCCTCGACCAATTCCTTCAGTCGCTGGCGGTCCTGCGTGCTTGTGATCTTGCGCGAGATGCCGCCGCCGCGCGAGGTGTTGGGCATCAGCACGCAATAACGGCCGGCGAGCGAGAGATAGGTTGTGAGCGCCGCGCCCTTGGTGCCGCGCTCCTCCTTTACCACCTGCACCAGCATCACCTGCCGGCGCTTGATGACTTCTTGGATCTTGTAGCGCCGGTGGCGGCGCGGCTGCCGCTCGGGCACTTCCTCGAGCGCGCCGCCGCCGACCTGCTCGACGACTTCTTCCTCGCGCGGCTCGTCGGCGCCCTCTTCATGTTCGGCCGGCGCCTCGGAAGCTTCCGCAGCGCCGCCGGACTCGCTGCCCACGGCGTCGACGTCGGCAGGATGATCGGGCTCATGTCCGGCCGCGGCGCCGGCTTCTTCCGGCGCTTCCTCGTCATGCGGAACTTCTTCCATTTGCCGCGCGTCGCTTTCCGCGCCCGCGCCGGGCTCGGCCGGAACTTCCGTTTCGCGTTCGGGCGCGGGTTCCGAAATCGTTTCTTCCCGCGCCGCCCGCCTCGCATGCTGGCGGCTGCGCCGTTCCTCGGATTCGCGGGCGGCGCGCTCTTCTTCCTCGATCAGCGCTTGCCGGTCGGCGACCGGAATTTGGTAATAGTCGGGGTGGATTTCGCTGAAGGCGAGAAAGCCGTGGCGGTTGCCGCCGTAATCGACGAAGCAGGCTTGCAGCGAAGGCTCGACGCGGGTGACCTTGGCTAGATAGATGTTCCCGCGTAATTGCCGCCGGTTGGCGGCCTCGAAGTCGAATTCCTCGACGCGATTGCCGCGCACGACCACCACCCGCGTTTCCTCGGGGTGGGAGGCATCGATGAGCATTTTATTGGGCATGATGATCTCTCGGCGCGGCGCGCTATCACGGCGCCACGCATGACCGCGCGCTCGGTGCAAAGGGCGCGCTGGTTGGGCTGGATGAAAAGACGAGGGGCGGCACTGAGAGCGCCGTCACGAATGCGAACGAAAATGTCGGCCGGAAAGTTCTTGCTTAAAATTTCGACCGGCAGCGTCATCGCGCCCATGTCCTCGACCTGATTGCGGACGGAAATATCGCCGTCCGGCTCATGGCGCTGATCCGGGGGCCGCGCGTCGCGATGTCGGTCTTCAACACCGGCGCTGCGTGCGCCCTTCGCGGATTGCCGGAACGAATCCGGCGCGAACCACGAGCTGACTCCGTATTAGGACTCGGAATCGGGATTTGCAAGGCAGGAAGGCCAAAAAAGCGCTCCCACGCCACAATTGACATTACGGTTTCAAGCACATCGGCCAACAGTTCCGGTGCGTCGACCATGGCCTCGTGGCCGGGAATGACGAGCGCGCCGAGGCGCTCGGGCATCCGGTCGGCGACGCCCGAAACGACCATGCCGCCATAGGAATGGCCGACGAGCACGATGTCGGAGAGCTGTTCGGCGCGGATGAGGCGGCAAATGTCCTCGATATGGGTCGAAAGATTCACCGTTTTGTCGAGCAGCTGCGCGCGCTCGCCGAGGCTGGTGAGCGTCGGCGCGAACACGCGCCCGCCGCGGCTTTCAGCCGGTCGGCGACGAAACGCCAGCACCAGCCGCCGTGCCAGGCGCCATGGACAAGGACGAAAGTCGTGGGTGGGGGAGCGCTCATGCGGCGCACTTTATAGCAACTCCCCGATCGTCACCGGCAACCTCCCTTTAACCATGGCGCGGTAATCCATGGGATCACGGCGAGTGGGTAGTAACGCGTCATGGGTCGGGTTCTGTTGCGTCTGTCGGGATGGGGGCTCGTTTTCGCCTTCGCCACGTTTTTTTACCTGCAGCCCCTGGAATCGGCGCCGAAGACCGTTCCCGCTCGGAGCGCCCCGCCGGCCGATCCGATCAGTCCCGCCCGTTTGCAAAAGGGCGTGGTCGCGCTCGACGCCCGCCTCGGCGGCGACGAGCAGAAGACGCGGCTCGTCGTCGACCTGTCGCGCAAGATCGAGATTTCCGCCTTCACCACCGCCGATCCCGACCGCGTCATCGTCGACCTGCCCGACGTCACGTTCGATCTTCCCGCCGCCGCCGGCCGGCTCGGGCGCGGGCTCGTCATCGCCTATCGCTATGGCCTGATTGGTCCGGGCAAGGCGCGCATCGTGCTCGATACCCGCGGGCCGGTCGCCATCGACCGCGCCTTCGTGCTGGCGGAATTCGACGACCAGCCGGCGCGGCTGGTGATCGATCTCGTGGCAAGCAATCGCGCGAGCGTGCAGAAGGAAGGCTCAGCCCAAAAAACGATCGCAATGGTGGCCCCGCCCGCGCCGCTCGCCGCCGCGCCGCGCCCGATCGAGCCAAAAATGCAGCTCGCGAGCGAAGGCCGCCCGACCATCGTCATCGATCCCGGCCACGGCGGCGGCGACAGCGGCGCCCATTCCGCGAATGGCGACGAGGAAAAGGCAGTGGTGCTCGCGGTCGCGCACCGCCTGCGCGAGAAGCTCGAGCGGCTCGGGCGCTTTCGCGTGGTGATGACGCGTACCGACGACGGCTTCGTCTCGCTCGCCGACCGCGTCAAGATCGCGCGCGACAATCAAGCGGCGCTGTTCATTTCCATCCACGCCGATTTCCTGTCGAAGCGGGAGGGCGACGCGCGCGGCGCCACCGTCTATACCGTCTCCGACCGCGCCTCCGACGCCGAGGCTGCCCGCCTCGCCGAGAAGGAAAACAAGGCGGACCTCATCGCCGGCATGGACCTGTCGGCGCAGAGCGAGGACATCGTCAACATCCTCTACGACCTCACCCACCGCGAGACGAAGAATTTCTCCTCGCTGTTCCAGCGCACCCTCGTCGCGCAGATGAAGGCGGGCGGCGTTCTCACCCACCAGGACTCGATGCGCTCGGCGGGCTTCGTGGTATTGAAGGCGCCCGACATTCCCTCGGTGCTGGTGGAACTCGGCTATCTGTCCAATCCCGAGGACACCAAGAACCTCGTTTCCGATGCCTGGCGCGACCGGACCGCGGACAGCATGATCGCCGCGATCCAGGCCTTCTTCGCGACCCGACCGGCGATAGTGCAAACGCAGGTGCGATAAGGCTCAGCTTTTCTTGAACGCCCCGTGGCGGCCCTCGCCGCCGGAGAAGCGCGCGGCCCCCGCGAGCGTTTCGCCCGAGCGGATGGTCGAAAGGCCGCGGGCGATCTCGTTCTTGATCGCATCGGCGTCGGACAATTCCCACTGCTCGAGCGAGGAAAGCCGGTCGCCGCGCATGCAGGCTTGCGGGAACGCGCAAAGTTGCTCCGCGAGTTCGATCGCCGCCTCGAGCGCCTGACCATTCTCCGCCACGCGGTTGACGAGCCCCATTTGCAGCGCCTCGTCGGCCCCGACCGGACGGCCGGTAAGGATCAGGTCCATGGCGCGGCTCTGGCCGATCAGGCGCGGCAGCCGGATGGTGCCGAGATCGATCAACGGCACGCCAAAGCGGCGGCAAAAGACCCCGAAGACCGCCGAGCGCGCGGCGACGCGCAGGTCGCACCACAGCGCCAATTCGAGGCCGCCCGCCACCGCGTAGCCCTCGATCGCGGCGATCACCGGCTTCGACAGCCTGAGCCGCGTGCAGCCCATCGGCGCGAAATCGCCCTCGGGCTCGATCGGGCGCCGCTCGCCGCTCGCGAACGCCTGCAGGTCGGCGCCGGCGCAAAAGTTTCCGCCGGCCCCGGTAAGAATCGCCACATCGAGTGCGGCGTCGGCGTCGAACGCCTTGAAGGCGTCATGGAGCGCGCGGGCGGCGGCGAGATCGACCGCGTTCCGCCGCTCGGGACGGTCGATGGTGACAATGGCAAGACGTCCGCGCTGTTCTTCCTTGATCAATCCGGCCATCGCTTCGCTCCCCGCCTCACGCCAGCATAACCCCACTCGCCGCCGGCCCTGCAAACGAATACCATTGCGCGAGCACGATTCACCCGGGTCGCGCGCCGGGAATTGTCGCGCGAATCAATGAGGGAGGCGAACGATGTCGATGGTGAAAGCGGAACTGTTCTGGCTCACTTTGACGACCGTACTGACCGGGCTCATGTGGGTGCCCTATATCTTGGATCGCGCCGCGGTCCGCGGCCTCATGGGCACGATGGACAATCCGAGCCCGCGGCATAAGCCGCAAACGGGCTGGGCGGTGCGGTTGATGAATGCCCACATCAATCAGGTCGAAAATCTCGTCGTATTCGGCATCCTGGTGCTGGTGCTCGATGCGCTCGCGATCTCCACGCCGCTCACTGTGCTCGCCTGCGCCGTCTTCTTCTGGGCGCGGCTCGCCTATGTGGTGATCTATACAATCGGGGTTCCGGTACTCCGCACGCTCGCCTTCACGGTCGGCTTTCTCGCCGAGGCCGCCCTCGTGCTCGCCATCTTCCGGATCATTTGAGGGCCGGTTTCGGGTATTTTCGGCGAACCTTGCCCTTAGTGCCGCATTAAAGGATTGGTGAGACCAAAGGGAATTCGATTCGAAAAGCTGTTCCAGCCCTCGTTTTGCCATAGGCGAGGGTGAAGCAGACGTTATGATGTGATCGTTCCGGGCGTCGGCCTCGCCAGAGACGGCGCGGTGCCGGAACGTAGATCGAGGCGCGGTCAGGCGAAGCATGCGGCTCCTGTTGAGGTTCTTGGGATTTCTGTTCGCCTTCGGCGCGATCCTGTTCGTCTGCGGCGCGGTCGGCGCCACCTGGATGATCTGGCAATACCAAAAGGACCTGCCGGACTATTCGGCGCTGCAGGATTACGAACCGCCGGTAATGACCCGCGTGCACGCCTCCGACGGCTCGCTCGTCGCCGAATACGCCAAGGAACGGCGGCTCTATATTCCGATCCAGGCGGTGCCTTCGCTGGTGAAGAACGCCTTCATCTCCGCCGAGGACAAGAATTTCTACGAGCATGGCGGCATCGATTTCGGCGGCATCGCGCGCGCCGTCGTCACCAACCTCGAGAATTACGGCAAGCGCCGGCCGCAGGGCGCCTCCACCATCACCCAGCAGGTCGCCAAGAACTTCCTGGTCGGCAGCGAGACCACGTTGAACCGCAAGGTCAAGGAAGCGCTGCTTGCCATCCGCATCGAACGCGCCTATTCCAAGGACAAGATCCTGGAACTGTACCTGAACGAGATTTATCTCGGCCTCGGCGCTTATGGCATCGCCGCCGCCTCGCTCATTTATTTCGACAAGTCGGTCCACGAACTCACGCTCGAGGAGACCGCCTATCTCGCGGCACTTCCCAAGGCGCCGACCTCGCTGCACCCGTTCCGCCAGCGCGAGCGCGCGATCGAGCGGCGCAACTACGTGATCGACCGCATGGTCGAGAACGGTTATGCGAGCCGCGAGGATGGCGAGCGCGCCAAGAAAGCTCCGCTCAACGTCAGTCCGCGCCCGACCGGCGCGCACGTCTTCGCCGCCGAATATTTCGCCGAGGAAGTGCGGCGCGAGGTCTACGAGCGCTACGGCGAGAAGAAGCTCTACGAGGGCGGGCTTTCGGTGCGCACCACGCTCAATCCGAGGATGCAGCTGATCGCGAAGAAGGCGCTCTCCGACGGTCTCGTGCGCTTCGACGAGGCCAAGGGCTGGCGCGGCGCCCCGGCCAACATTCAGTGGAGCGGCGACTGGGGCGCGAAGCTCGCCGACCAGCGCGCGTTGAACGACATTCCCTGGCGGCTCGCGCTCGTGCTCGAGGTCTCCGACCAGGCCGCCAAGATCGGCCTGCAGCCGCCGCGCGGGCGCGACGGCCAGCTCACGGCCGAGCGCGAAACCGGCGTGATCCCGCTCGAGGCGGTGAAGTGGGCGAAATGGTCGGACGGCCCCGAGCGCGGCAAGGCGATCGCCAAGACCGGCCAGGTATTGCGCGTCGGCGACATCGTCTATGTCGAGCCGCTCGCCGGCAAGGACGGCCAGCCGCTCCAGGGCCAGTGGCGGCTGCGCCAAGTGCCCGAGGTCGAGGGCGCGATCATGGCGATGGACCCGTGGACCGGCCGCGTGCTCGCCATCGTCGGCGGCTTCTCCTACGACGAAAGCCAGTTCAACCGTGCCACCCAAGCGCTGCGCCAGCCCGGCTCCTCGTTCAAGCCCTTCGTTTATGCCACGGCGCTGGACAACGGCTACACGCCGTCATCGGTCATCTTGGATGCGCCGGTGGAGATCAATCAGGGCCCCGGCATGCCGCTGTGGAAGCCGGAGAATTACGAGCGCAAATTCTACGGGCCGCAGACGATCCGCTTCGCCGTCGAGCAATCGAGAAACGTCATGACGGTGCGGATCGCGCAGGACGTGGGCATGCCCTTGATCGCCGAATATGCCAAGCGCTTCGGAATCTATGACGACATGCTGCCGGTGTTGTCGATGGCGCTCGGCGCCGGCGAGACGACGCTGCTGCGCATGGTCTCGGGCTATTCGATGTTCGACAATGGCGGCCGCCGCATCAAACCGACGCTGATCGACCGCATTCAGGACCGCTACGGCCGCACGATCTATCGCCACGACGAGCGCGACTGCCAAGGCTGCGACGCCGACAAGTGGGCGAACCAGCAGGAGCCGGTGCTGCAGGACAAGCGCCCGATCGTGCTCGATCCGATGAGCGCCTATCAGATCACCTCGATCATGGAAGGCGTCGTGCAGCGCGGCACCGGCACGGCGCTGCGCGATCTCAACCGCCCGATCGCCGGCAAGACCGGCACCACCAACGACGAGAAGGACGTCTGGTTCATCGGCTTCACGCCCGACCTCGTGGTCGGCGCCTACATGGGTTACGACAAGCCGCGTCATCTCGGCTCCGGCCAGACCGGCGGCCACACCGCGGCGCCGATCGTCAAGGACTTCATGCGGCAAGCGCTCGCCGACACGCCGGCGCAGCCCTTCCGCTTGCCGCCCGGCATCAAGCTGATCCGCATCAACGCCAAGACGGGCCTGCGCGCCGGGCCCAGCGACGACCGGGTGATTTTGGAAGCCTTCAAGCCCGGTACCGCGCCGCCCGATTCCTATTCGGTGATTGGCCTTTCCGACGAAACCGGCACGCCCTACGGTCAGCAAGGCGTCACCCCCGAGACCCAGCGCCAGTTCGGCCGCGGCCCGCACGGATTGTGGTAAGAGCGAGCGGCGTATTACGCCGCAGATCAGGCCTATCGCTCAGTAAAAAGCATAGTGAAAACAGTAAGTTAGCGTAGTATTGTCCGATCTAGGGTTCAATGGTCGCGGACCGTGCGTTTGTTCCGCGCGATCCGCGCGCATTGCGAACGCCGCCGGCCCCGGCTAATTGCCGAACTTGTAGTTCAGGCCGAAACGAACCACGTCAAAACGCGAGGCGAGGGGAAGCGTTGAGCCAAGCGCGGGATCGACGGTGAAATTCTTCGTACCGAAATCGACGCGCAGATATTCGAGCCTGACGAACCAGTTCGGCGCGAAGGCGTAATCGACGCCGCCGCCGGCGGTCCAGCCCTGAACCCAGCGGCTGTCGGAAGAAGCAAACGGTACGAAGCCAATAAAAAAGGGAATGCAAAAACAAAATGTCGACCCCGACGTGGTCAAGCTCGCGCGCGTCCAGGCCAAACCGCCGGTCCCGTAAAACAGCAGATTGCCGGCGGCATAGCCGAGACGCCCGCGAAGCGTGGCAAGGGAGTCGGTCTTAAATTCCGCGGTCCCGTTCGGGCCGGGAAAAGGGAATCCCGGGATACTAAACGCGCCGCTGCTGCTGCTGTGCGAATGAGAAAAATCAGCCTCGACGCCGGCGACCCAGTTCGACAGCCATTGCACGTTATAGCCGAGCTGCCCCCCAGCCACGACGCCATTGGAATGGAACGCGATCGGAGGGGTCGGCACCACGGTCACCACCGGAATGCCAAACGTGGAGCCGGCCGGCAGACCACTAAGCTGCCCGTCTTGCACGCCGCTGCCGACATGGCCGCCCACGTAAAAGCCCGTCCAATTGAATACCGGCGGCGAAGCGGCGAGCGCGGGCGCGTTGCAAAGAACGATTGCAGCCGCGGTGGCCAGAAACCTCTTCACCGAGACGCCCCCTGCAATCCAAGCTATTTTCCCGCCAGGGTAGCGGGAGTCGCGCGGTATTCGAAGGCTCGAAAGAACGATTCCTGCGTGGTGTGGCTTCCCGGAAACAGCCGCGGAACGGCGAATTGCGTTATCGAGTGCCGCGAGTTCTTGCGCGGACCTACCCCGGGACGTCGCGCGGGCTGAGCGCGCGCGCCGCAATCAATACGCCAACTCCTATCGCCGCCGGCATGAGCGCGAGCAGGCTTTCGCCCGCGGCCAAAGCCGCCGTCGCCGCCCAGGCGATCGAGGAGAAGGCCTCGGCGAAGGTGGCGACGCGCGACGAGGTGTGCCGGCGGCGGAAGTGGCTGCGCTTGGCCTGGTTGCGGAACCAGAGCTGAATCAAGGTCGCGGCGATCACCGCGATCGCCATGCCGGCGGCCGCGACGAGCGCCTGAAACGGGGCGATCAACGCGAGCGCGGCGAGCAACGGCGCGAACACGATAGCGACCGCGCCGAGCACGCCCTCGATTTTCGCGCGCACGAGAAAGCCCGCCGGCACCGGCGCGGTGGCGACCAGATCCGGCGCATCCTCGCCGGAGATCGCGAGCCATGCGAGCCCGCCGGCGAGCTGCCCCGCCGCCATCACCAAGACCGGCACCAGCACGGCGAAAACGCCGCCGTCGCCATAGCCGCGCCACAACATCAGCGCGGGCGGCAACAGATACAGAATCTGCATCAACGTCTGCGACACGAGCCACGGATCGCGCCGCAACAGCGTCCATTCCTTCCGCCGCAGCGCCCGCCTTGGCGAGGCATGGCGGAAAGCCGCCGCAGGCGCTTGCTTGGTGCGGGCGTTCGCAATGCCCGCCGCCGCGATCGCATGCTCGCCGAAGCGCCCCGAGAAAACGAAGATGGCGGCGCCGAGCATCGTCAAACTCGCGGCGGCGACGGCGGCAAGCGCCTGCCAGTCGCCCAGCATGGCGCGGGCCGGCCACCACATCAGGCTCGCGACATCCGGCGCGCGCGCCGCCAGCGTGTCGGACCGGAGAAAGGCGAACCGCGACAGCGTGTCTTGCGAAAGAATCGCCGCCACCTGCAGCCCGATCACGAAGGCGGCCCCGATCACTGCGGCGACGATCTGCGCGGCGAGGCGGGTGCGTTTCGGCCCGATGGCGCGGAACAGCACGACGGTGAGCGCGACCGCGAGCGCGGCCGCCGTCGCGCCCATCGAGACGACGACGCCATAGGCGGCGAGCCAGCGCGCGCCGAAGCGGATCACGAGCACATGGATGAATGGCCCCGCCAACAACGTCGCCATCAGCGCGGTGCCGAGCGCCATCGTCACGATGCGCACGGAAAAAACTTTTCGCGCGGCGATGGGGGAGGAAAGAATGAGATCGAGATCGGAGCGCGTGTAGAACGCGCGCGTCACCGATTCCATCGCCTGCGAGATCATCAGCGACCACGACAACAGCGCGCAGCCGGTGACGACGACGAGCGCCGTCTTGCCGGGCGAAAGCCCCGGGTCGGCGACATTGCGCAGCGCCAGGAAGGCGATGAAATGCATGAATAGAACGAAGCTCGCGAGCGCGAGTGCGGCCATGCGCAGGCGGCTCGCCTTGCCCGCCGTCATCATCGACAGCCAGTCGCGCCACGCCAGGCGAAACTCGTGGCGCGCGAACCAGGAAAGCGTGGCGGGCGCGCTCACGCGGCGACGGCTTCTTTGGCGACAAGCGCGAGAAAGGTGTCCTCGAGCGTGAAGTCGCTTTTTCCCGCTTGCCCGCGCAATTCCTCGAGCGTGCCCTCCGCGATCAGCCGCCCGCTTGCGATGATCCCGATGCGGTCGGCCATGCGCTCGGCGACCTCCAGGATGTGCGTCGTCATCACGACGGTGCCACCGGCGCGGGCGCGCTCGCGCAAGACGCTTTTCACCTGGCGGGCGGAGCCGGCGTCGAGCCCGGTCAGCGGCTCGTCGAGGATGATCACGGTAGGCTCGTGCACCAAGGCGCCGGCGAGCGCCACCTTCTGCCGCATGCCCTTGGAAAATCCCTCGCAGCGCTCGTGCGCGTGCGGCGCCAAGCCCAGCCAGTCGAGGAGCTCGCGCGCGCGCGCTTCCGCCGCCGCCGCCTCGACGCGCCACAGCCCGGCGACGAATTCGAGGTATTCGAGCGGCGAGAGCTTGTCGTAAATCATCGGCTCGTCGGAGATCCACGCCATGACTTGCTTGGCCGCGACCGGATCGGCGAGCGCGTCGATGCCGGCGATCGTGATCGCGCCGGCATCGGGCTTCAGCAGACCCGCGACCATGCGCAGCGTCGTCGTCTTGCCGGCGCCGTTCGGCCCGACCAGGGCGTAGAATTCCCCGCTCTGCACGCGAAGGTCGAGCCCGTCGACGGCCGGGCGGTCGAAGCGCTTGACGAGCCCGCTGATGTCGAGGGCGAAAGGCTTACTTGTGTCTTTCATGATGACCTGCGGCGGATTGCGAAAACGCGCCGCCAGATTAGATGACGAGAAGTTTCGCCGGCGTGAATCGCCGAGCATGACCCCGAAAAGTGGAAACCGGTTTTCGGAAAAGATCATGCTCCAGGAAAATAGTGGGGGAGCCAGCTAATTTGGCCTAAAGGGTCTGTGTACTGGATCGCTAAAATTGTAGGGAATTTGCTTTTCCTTCGGAGATGATGGAAAACGCGGACGCGAGGGAATCATGCGCGCCGAGACGCAAAGCATCGTCGAAGAAATCGAGCAGTCGGTCGGGCTGCTGAGGAGGGCGCTTTGACGTCGAACGGTCGCAAAAGCGCCTCGCCGAACTGAACCGGCTCGCCGAAGATCCCAAGCTCTGGGACGACCCGCAGAAGGCGTCGAAGCTGATGCAGGAGCGCACCGCGCTCGGCGACAGGCTCGACATGCTGCGACGCCTCGAGCAGGAGCTCCAGGACCATCAGGGAATGATCGCGCTCGGCGAGGCGGAAAAGGACGAGGGCGTGGTGCGCGAGGCGGAAGCGGCGCTCGCCAAGCTCAAGGACGAAACCGCGCAAATGCAGCTGGCAGCGCTGTTGTCGGGCGAAGCCGACGCCAACGACGCCTATCTGGAAGTCCACGCCGGCGCCGGCGGCACCGAGAGCCAGGACTGGGCCGAGATGTTACTGCGCATGTACACGCGCTGGGCGCAGGCGCATCGCTTCAAGGTCAGCGCGATCGAGGAAAGCGCGGGCGAGGGCGCCGGCATCAAGTCGGCGACGATCGAAGTGAAGGGCAAGAATGCTTACGGCTGGCTGAAGACCGAGACGGGCGTGCACCGGCTGGTGCGGATCTCGCCTTATGACGCCAATGCGCGGCGCCACACCTCGTTTTCGAGCATTACCGTCTATCCCGCGGTCGACGACGACATCAAAATCGATATTGCCGAGAGCGACGTGCGCGTCGACACCATGCGCTCCGGCGGCGCCGGCGGCCAGCACGTCAACAAGACCGAGAGTGCCGTCCGTCTCACGCACATGCCGACCGGGATCGCGGTGGTTTGCCAGAGCGATCGCTCGCAGCACAAGAACCGCGCCGAGGCCTGGCGCATGCTGCGCGCGAAGCTCTATGAGGCGGAATTGAAGAAGCGCGAGGAGAAGGCGGTGGCCGATCAGGCGGCGAAGACCGACATCGGCTGGGGTCACCAGATCCGTTCCTACGTGCTGCAGCCCTACCAGCTGGTGAAGGACCTGCGCACCGGCGTCACCTCGCCGAGCCCCGACCGGGTGCTCGACGGCGAGATCGACGAATTCATGGAGGCCGAGCTGGCGCGGCGCATCTTCGGCGGCGGGCCGGAAAAAGTGGAGGACGTGGAATAGCGGATATGGCCTACATCGATCCCAGCAAGGCGCAGTTCAAGGAGTTCCGCGAGCGAACGCGCGCGGGTCCGATCCACATGCTCAATCTGGTGCGCCTGCGCGAACGCGCCGCCTATCCCGACGGCCGCGCGGCGACCGGCGCCGAGGCCTACGCGGCCTACGGCCGCGACAGCCTGCCGGTGTTCGTGCGGCTCGGCGGCAAGATCGTCTGGCAGGGAAAATTCGAATGGATGCTGATCGGTCCTACCGACGGTGAAAACTGGGATCACGTTTTCATCGCCGAATATCCGTCGGTCGAATCCTTTGTCGAAATGATCCGCGATTCCGTCTACCGCGAAGCCGTGAAGCACCGGCAGGCGGCGGTCGCCGATTCGCGGCTGATCCGCTTGCAGCCGCTGGCGCCGGGGAAAGGATTTGGCGAGAGCTGAGGGCCCTATTTCTTCTCCAGCATCAGCGTGCCTTCCTTCTTGATCGCGGGCGTGATCACCTTGGCGAGCTTGGCCAACAGCCACGGCAGCTCCACGTCGAGCTTCACATGGTCCTCGGCGACCAGGATCGTGCCCGCGGTTTCCTGCGCGAGCGCGCTCGCCCGGAAGGTGAGGGTGTCGCCGGCCCAGCTCTCCTCGTTGACCGTCAGTACGCTTGCGAACGTAGTGCGCGCCTGGCCGATGCCGTTCTTGATGCGCCGGAGCGCCTCGTCCTTGCCGAGGTGATGGGGAATGCTGACCGTGATTGTTTCGCGCATATCCGCCCGCCTTGCCGAAGGCTTAAGCCTTGTTCCCATGTAGGCGCGCTCCGAGCCGGCGGAAGAGCACGCAGGCCGCGCCGAGCGAAAATATTTCCCGCCTCGCCGCCGCCGCCATGGCCACATTCTGGTCTGATTGCGTTGCGAAGAGGCTCGTGGGGGGCGCTCAGTGCGGGGAAGCCCGCGGGGAGCCCTGAATTCATGTCGACGGTTTTACGGGAAGGCGTTCAGCGCCTGGAAATCACCACGCGCGTGACGCTCGGCGTGCTCGCGCTTGCGAGCGGCGTCTACACCTATCTCGGCGTGCGCGAGCTTTTGAACGGCAACGCGACCGTCGTGTTCTTCGCGGCCGTCATCTATTCGGTCGCGGTCTCGGTCGCCATCTACGCCTTTTGGGTTTACCTGCTGCGCTTTTTGCCGCACGTGCGCGACCATTCGAGCCGGCTCCTGTTGTTTGCCTGCATGGGGCTCGGCGCCTTCATGATCATCTGCATGTCGGCGTGGCTGAATGCCTCCGCGCTCGCGGGCGCCGCCGCGATCCAGCAGCATCTCGCCAACGCGACCCAGGGCTACACACGCGATCTCGACCGCGCCTATTCCAATGCGCTGGCGGCGCAGGGGCTGTTGCCGGACATCCAGATGGCGACGACGCGCTTTTCAAAGCTCGCGGAATCGGAGCGCCAGGGCTCGCTCACCGGCACCTCGGGCTCCGGCACCGTCGTCCAGCTTTTGACCCAGATGTCGACGCAGCTCGACAATCTTTCGCAACAGGTGACGCAATCGAGCGACAAGGTGCGCAAGCTCTTCGAGCAGGGCGGCCGGCATCTCGCCAAGATGCGCGAGCTCGTTTCGGCGCGCGGCCCGGTGGCGGCCCGCAGCGACCAGTTCGGCGCGGAAGCGCTCGCGCTCACCGGCGTGATCGGCGCCCTGCAGCAGACTTCGGTCGCGCCGGCCGTGAAGCGGGCGGCGGACGGCCTCACGGCGGGCTTCATCGCGCCGGCGGCGGGCGGCCGCGGCGATCTCGGCGAGCGGCAGACCTCGGTTGTCGGCAAGGTCGAGAGCGCGGTGCAGGCGCAGGCCAGGGCGCTGGCCGACGCCGCCGACAAGATTCTCGACGCGCCGCCGGTCGAGCCCGAACGCTTCCAGCCGCTGTCTCCCGCCGAGGCGGTGCTGCGCTACGCCGGCGATTTCGTTCCCAGCTGGGCGGGCGCGATCTCGATCGACCTGATGCCCGCCGTGCTCGTGCTGGTGCTGTGCGTCGTGCAGGCCGGCATTCGCCGCGACGCCGAGCCCGTCGCGAACGCGAGCAACATGACCGCGGCGGAATTGATCACCGCGCTAAAGCTCGCGCGCGAATTGCAGGAGGCGAATAAAGGCGTCTCGCCGGCGACGCACGAAATCCTCGCCGAGGCGGCCGCGCGCTCCGCCCACGAGTCGGAGCAGAACGTGACGACGCTGCCGATCCCGCGCGCAAAAAAGGATTGACCGTGCCGTTTTTCGCCCACATTCGCGAGCGCTTCGTCGCGTGGCTCAACGGCCACCCGGACGATTGGATTCTGAGCCGGCTGCTTGCCGCGGTGATCATGGCGGCGGTCGTGGTGCTGGCCTACGATTATTACCAGATGGCCACGGACACCGACGCCGAAGAGGTGGGCATTACGGAAAACGAGCCCCCGCGGCAGACGGTGATTCCCAACCCTTCGCCGGCGCTCCTGCCCTCGCTCCGCCCCGGCGACCGCCGCATGCCGTTCAGGCGGCCCGACGGCAAGCTCGCGGAGAAGATGACCTTCGATCTCGTCGGCGACGGCAAGCTTGTCGCCACCGGCATGATCCTGCCCGGCACGGTGGAAGCCTTTAAGGCCGAGGTCGACAAGCGCGGCAGCTACATCAAGACGGTGGTGTTGAACTCCACCGGCGGCTCGGTGCAGGACGCGATCGCCATGGGCCGCCTCATCCGCGAGAAGAAATTCTCGACCGCGGTCGAGAACGGAAACTTTTGCGCCTCCTCCTGTCCGCTTGTCTTCGCCGGCGGCGTCGAGCGGCGCGCGGGCGAAAAGGCCGCCATCGGCGTGCACCAGGTGTTCTCGCCCACGGACAATCCTGCCGCCAACACCATGGATCAAGCCCAGCGCATCTCGGCCGACTGCCAGAAGTTTCTCGTCGAGATGGGCGTCGATCCGCGTCTTTGGATTCACGCGATGGAAACGCCGCGGGGCGAGTTGTACCATCTCAGGCCCGACGAGTTATTGACGCTGAAACTCGCCACCCAGCGCGGCGAGCAGAAATCGGCCGCGGCGGCCACCGCATCGGGTTCGTGAATCATGAAATTCAGCGCTGTCGCGCTCGCCGCCTTGTTTCTCGCGAGCGCGGGGAGCGCCGCCGCGCAAGAAGAGGCGTGGAACGCGGGAATGATCTTCGTGCCCGCCTCGCTTGCGCTTGCGGGCAAAGCATGCGCGAGCCGGATTGGCGGCAAATGCATCGACCGCATCGCGCCGGGCCGCCATCCGGTGATCCTGTTCATGCACGGCTGCAACCGCGCGCGCCGGCCGGACGCGCTCCTCAGTCTCGGTGCGATCGTGGTCGAGCCGAATAGTTTCTGGCAGGGCGAGCGCTGCACGCTCAACGTCGGCGAGATGGCGAAGCTTCTCTCCGTCCGCATGCGGGACGCCGCCGATGCCGTGAAGCAGCTGCAGGCCGCGCCGTGGGCCGATCCCGCGCGGCTAGTGCTTGCGGGTTACAGCCAAGGCGGCATCGCGGCGGCGCTTTACGACGGCCCCGAATTCAAGGCGCGCATCATTATCGCCTGGCCGTGCCAACTTCGCTCATCGGGGCCGTCCGGCCCCGAAACGGGCGTGCGCGGCGAAGGCCCGGTGCTTGCGATCCAGAGCCGCAACGACGCGCTTTACGAGCGCCTGGGCATCGAAGGCGATTGCGGACCGGAGATTTCCGGCCGTCCCGACTCGCGCTCGGTGCTGATTCCCGGCAACGCCCACGACATCATGGACCACCCGACGACGCGCGAGGCAATCGCCGCCTTCGTGCCCGACGTCGTGCGCTGAGCTCTTCAGGCGAGGAGCAGAAGCACCACGCCCGCGACCGTGACGGTTACGCCGAGACCGACGCGCGGCGCGAGCGGCTCGCGCGCGAATAGAAACCGGCTGAAGATCATGGTCGGCACCGGATAGCAGGCGGCAAGCGGCGCCACCACCGCGACCGGCCCGCGCGCGAGCGCGGCGTACATCAACAACAGCCCAAGCCCGTTGCAAATGCCGACGAGCGGAAACCACAGCCAGCCGCGGCCGTGGAAGCGATAAAGCCCGCGGCCCTCGCGCAGGATCCCCACCGAGATCAAGACCGCCGCGGAGACGACATAGGCGAGCAGCGTCGCCGCGAACGGGTTCGGCCAGGCGGCAAGCCCGAGCTTGACCACCGGCTGCACCAGCCCGCGGATGAGCGCGGCCAAAAGCGGCAGCGACACCGCCCAGTCGATCGCCTTGGCGCCGCGTCCGAACGGGTTTCCGAACAGGAGCGCGACCCCGAACAGGATCACGACGATGGCTGCGAGCTGGCTTGCGCGCGGCGTTTCGCCCAGCAAGACAAACGCAACGAACACCGCGCAGAGCGGCGCGAGATTGCCGAGCGCGCCGGTGAGGCTGGGGCCGATGCGGCGGGTGGCGCCGTAATTCATCAGCGTCACGGCGGCCGGAAACAGAAGGCCCGCGAGCGCGAACAGCCCCGCCGCCTTGGGCTCGCCGGCGCCGAAATCCACGGTCATCGGCGCGAGCAGGAGAAAAAACAGCGCCGTAGTGGGGATGCTGACGCACGCCCCGCGCAGCGGCGGGAGGTGGCGCACGCCCATTTGCGTCAGCGCGAGCCCGAGGCCGATGAAAACCGCCGCCGCCAGCGCCAGGAGAATGACCGCGTTCATCGGGTATTCATTATGCCTCGCGCGAAGCACCCGCGCGAAACGGCTTTACGGCAGCGGGTGGAACACGCATAAACTGTCCCAAAGCATAAACAAGATGAGGGGAAGCGTTCCATGGACCGCATTTGGCTGAAGCACTATCCGCCCGGGGTTCCCGCCGACATCAATCCTTCGCAGTACCGCTCGATCAACGCGCTGATGGACGAGAGCTTCGCGAAATTCCGCGCCGCCAAGGGCTATTCCTTCATGGGCAAGGAGTTCACCTTCGGCGAGGTTGACGATTTGTCGAAGGCGCTCGGCGCCTGGCTGCAATCGAAACATCTCCCGCGCGGCGCCCGCGTCGCCATCATGATGCCGAACGTGGTGCAATATCCGGTGGCGATCGCGGCGATCCTGCGCGCGGGCTACGTGGTGGTGAACGTCAACCCGCTCTATACGCCGCGCGAATTGGAGTACCAGCTCAAGGACTCCGGCGCCGAGGCGGTCATCATTCTCGAGAACTTTGCCTACGTGCTGCAGCAGGTCGTCTCGAAGACTTCGGTGAAGCAGGTGGTGGTCGCAAGCCTCGGCGACATGCTGGGGCTCAAGGGCAAGATCGTGAACTTCGTCGTGCGCAAGGTGAAGAAGCTGGTGCCGGCCTGGTCGTTGCCGCATTCGACCTCGTTCAACGACGCGATCGCGGCGGGCAAGAAGCACGCGCTCAACCCGGTCGACGTCAAGCCGGACGACGTCGCCTTCCTGCAATACACCGGCGGCACCACCGGCGTCTCCAAGGGCGCCACTCTCCTTCACCGCAACATCGTCGCCAACGTCTTGCAGAACGACGCATGGTTGCAGCCGGCGATCGCCAAGGCGCCGAAAGACGAGCCGTTCATCGTGGTGACGGCGCTGCCGCTCTATCACATCTTCGCGCTCACCGCCTGTTTCTTTCTGGCGCTGCGCACGGGCGGCATGTGCATCCTGATCCCGAACCCGCGCGACTTGCCGGCGCTGATCGCGGAAGTGTCGAAATACAAGGTCAGCTCCTTCCCGGCGGTGAACACGCTCTATAACGGGCTCCTGCATCACCCCGATTTCAACAAGCTCGACTTCAGTCATTTGCGCGCCGCCAACGGCGGCGGCATGGCGGTGACGCGTGCGGTGGCGGAAGCCTGGTTCAAGAAGACCGGCGCGCCGATCATCGAGGGCTACGGCCTTTCGGAGACCTCGCCGACGCTGACCTGCAACCGCGCCGACGCGTCGGAATTCACCGGCACCATCGGCCTGCCGGTGCCCTCGACCGAGATCGCCATCCGCGACGACGAGGGCAAGGACGTGGCGCTCGGCGAGCCCGGCGAGATTTGCGCGCGCGGCCCGCAGGTGATGGCGGGTTACTGGAACCGCCCGGACGAGACCGCCAAGGTAATGACCAAGGACGGCTTCTTCCGCACCGGCGACATCGGCATCATGGACCCCAAAGGCCAGGTCAAGATCGTCGACCGCAAGAAGGACATGGTGCTGGTCTCCGGCTTCAACGTCTATCCCAGCGAGATCGAGGACGTGGTTTCGACCCATCCCGGCGTGCTGGAATGCGCGGTGGTCGGCGTGCCGGACGCGGCCTCGGGCGAGGCGGTCAAGCTCTTCGTCGTGAAGAAGGACCCCAACCTCACCGAGGATGCGATCCGCAGGTTCTGCGCCGAGCAGCTCACCGGCTACAAACGGCCGAAATTCATCGAGTTCCGCGCCGAGCTGCCGAAGACCAATGTCGGCAAGATCCTTCGCCGCGCGCTGCGCGAGGAGGCGGGAAAGGGCGCGCAAAAGGCGGCGTGAGGCGCATTCAAGAAGGCTTTATCCTGACGTGCGAGCGAACGAATGCGAGCGAGCCGCGAAGGGTGGCGCCGTCGTCATCCGCCGATCTCGGGTTTACCCGAGATCGGATTTCGAGGGGCAAGTCGGCGGTAGCCGATTTGCCTGGCTCGTTGCGCTCGCGCCTCGGGATGACGGATTGAAGCTCAATCCTGCCCTCAACCCCGCTCGCCAACGCCTGGCAAGGACTCAACAATTCCGCCCCGGACGCTCTTACCGCTGCAACCCGGGCAAAAACATCAAGGGAGTAGATTCGTGAATCTTCGCATCCGCTTCGCCGCTCTCGCTCTCGCACTGCTTGCGCTCGGCGCCGCGCCCGCCCGCGCGCTCGATTATCCAACGCGGGCGGTGCGCGTGATCGTGCCCTATCCCGCGGGCGGCACGACCGACATCATGGCGCGCCTCGTCGCCAATTATCTCTCGGAAAAGCTCGGCCAGACTTTCGTGATCGAGAACAAGCCCGGGGGCGGCACCAATATCGGCACGCAGGAGGTGATCAACGCCGCGCCCGACGGCTACACGCTTCTCATTCCGAGCCCCGCCAATGCCATCAACGCCACCCTCTATAAGCAGCTTCCCTTCGACTACCTGCGCGACACCGTGCCCGTGGCGGGCATTGCGCGCGTGCCGAACGTGATGGAGGTGAACCCGGAGGTGCCGGTGAAGACGGTGCAGGAGTTCATCGACTACGCCAAGAAGAATCCCGGCAAGCTCAACATGGCCTCGTCCGGCAACGGCTCTTCGATTCATCTCTCGGGCGAATTGTTCAAGGCGATGACCGGCGTCGACATGGTGCACGTGCCCTACAAAGGATCGGCGCCGGCGATCACCGATCTCGCCGGCGGCCAGGTGCAGGTGATGTTCGACAATCTCCCGTCCTCGATCAGCTTCATCAAGGCGGGCAGGCTGCGCGCGCTCGGCGTCACCTCGGCGCAGCCGGTGTCGGTGCTGCCCGGCGTGCCAACGGTCGCCGAAACGGTCCCGGGCTTCGAGGCAAGCTCTTGGTTCGGCGTCGCCGCGCCCAAGGGCACGCCGAATGAAATCGTCGAGAAACTGAACAAGGAAATCAACGCCGCCATCGCCGATGCCAAGATCAAAATGCGGATCGAGGATCTCGGCGGCATTCCGTTTCCCGGCAGCGCCGCCGACTTCGGCAAATTCGTTCAGGCCGAGACCGACAAGTGGCGGCCGGTCGTCATCAAGTCCGGCGCGACGGTGGATTGAGGGGCGGCTGGAGCGGATTTCGCCAACGTCATCACCGCCGATCGTCAAGGCCGCGGGCGTCACGGCCGCGTAGACGCGGTTCGCGCGGATTGATCGGAGTTCATTGTGCGCTGCGATAGCTGAACGAATGTTCAGAAAGCTCGCCCGATGCTGTGGGGATTTCGCCACGGTGCGGGGCCAAATCGATTATGGCAGCGAAATGGCACCTTTTTGGCGGGAAAGCGATTGACGGGCAGGGGCTTCGTCTGGAATCGTCGGCCGGTCTGAATCGACCACCACCTAGCTAGGAAATTGGGGGAGGAAAACATGCGTTTGATTGGAACGGCTGTCGCGATCGCGGCGGCTCTTATGATGGTGACCGCGGGTGTCGCGGACGCCAAAGGCAAGAAGCGCGGACATCGCGGTCCGGCGGCCTACAAATTCACCGTTGAGTGTCCGGTTATAAGCCCGATGCCCTGGACCCGGGGCACCTGCTCGGCGAAGGGCAAGAACATCGAAGCGGCCCGCGCCACTTGCCAGACGCAGAACCAGTTCTGCTACATCAAAAATGTCAGCAAGAAGAAGAAGCACAAGTAATCGCAAACGCTTGAGGGCTTAGCGATCAAGGCCCGCCGTACCGGAAGGTGCGGCGGGCCGCTGCTTTTCGAGCCGGGAGCGGGTGTGATGCCCGCCGGCTTTTTCGCCGCCGGCGGGCTCGATATATATTTTCAAGGATACGGAACCCGGGGAGTACTTGCGCGTTTTGTCGGTGTTCGCCGCGTGCGAACCTGTCGGGCATCTCCCCACCGCCCCCTTACCCCCCGATCGCCCGGCAGCTTAGGACCCGGTCCCCCCGACCGGGTCCTTTTGTTTTGGAATCGCCCGCGCCGGCGCTTACGGCGCGTCGCTAAGCCTGACGCCGGCCCGCAAATAGCGCTGCGGATCGACCGGCTCGCCGGCGACGCGGACCTCGTAGTGCAGATGTGGGCCGGTGGAGCGCCCGGTGGTGCCGATGCGGCCGAGCCGCTCGCCGGCCTCGACCACCTGCCCTTCGTTGACTTCGATTGCGGAGAGATGGCCATAGCGGGTCGCCAGCCCGTTGCCGTGGTCGATCTCGACCAGAAGCCCGTAGCCGCCCTGATAGCCGGCGACCGTCACCCGGCCCGCCGCGGTCGCGCGGGCCGCATCGCCGGGCTCGCCCTTCAGGTCGATGCCGGAATGAAAAGCATATTGTTTGACGAACGGATCGAGCCGCGGGCCGAACCCGCTCGTCACTTCCGCCCCCGGCGGCACCGGCCGCCGCACCGGCACCCGATCGACCAATTGGCCAAGCTCGGCCATCGTGTCCGCGTTCGAGCGCACGCGCGCCATCTGCCGCTCGAAGGGATCTTCGTTGGAAACGAACGGCAGCAAAGGACCGCCGACCGCCAGCACGCGCTTGGCGAGCGAGGGCGGCGGCGCGCTCACGCCAAGATCGACCAGAACGGAGCGAACGCGCGCTTCCGTCCCCTCATAGCCCTCCTCCAGCGTGTTCAAGCTCTCGGCTTGGCGGGTCTGCAAACGATCGAGCGCGCGCGACAACTCGCCCACGCGCGCCTCGGTCGGGTTGGAAACATCGAGGGCGAGGCGCGTCGTGCTCGGCGCCACCGGGCGGGATTCGAGCTCGGCGGAACGATCGGGCGGCGGCATGAAAATGATCGTGTCCGAAATCGGTGAAGGCTTCGCAATGGCGCCGGGCGCAGGCGGCGCCGGCGGGCCGCTCGGCGCGATCGTGCCGGTGACATCGTCGCCGGCCAACGCGCGCGCGCTTCTTTTCGAGGAAATATTCGCGAGTTCCTTTTGCCGTTGCTCGACCAACGCCTGCCGGCGGCCGAGATCGAGGACGGCCCGATCGACCCGCTCCTGGTCGACGAGTTTGAGCGATTTCAGCCGCTCGATTTCGGTTTCGAGGGCGCTGAGCTGGGCGTCATAACTTTGAACCATCTCGGTCTGACGGCGAGCCAGGAACATCAGCGCATCGTCGCGATAGACGAAGTAGAACGTGGCGGCCCCCGACCATAGCGACAGCAAGAGGATCGTGACGAGGCCGATTATTTTCCAGCCGCCGGCAGCGGCGGGCCGCCGCGCCGGCCGATTGTAATCATGATGGGGGTAATGGAGGTCGCGCCGACCGAATTGGGAATACGCCATTCGCGGGGTCTCGAGCCGGATTCGCCGGCGGATCCCGCGATCAAACGCTTTCCGTGGTTAACGCTTCGTCAACGGCGACTCGTCACAATGACCCGGTCAAAGTGATTTGGCCGCTTCCAGCACTTCATCGGCATGGCCGTCGACCTTCACCTTGGGCCAGACCTTGGCGATTTTTCCTTGGCCGTCGATGAGGTAGGTAACCCGCTCGACCCCCAAGAAAGTTTTTCCGTACATGCTTTTCTCGCCCCATACTCCGTAGGCCTCGAGCATCCGATGGGTTTCGTCCGATGCCAGCGGGAATGCGAGGGAATGCTTGTCGCGGAATTTGTCCTGCGCCTTCACCGGATCGGCCGATACCCCGAGGATGACGGTGTCGGCTTCTGCAAAGGCGGTTCGCAACGCGTTGAAGTTGATCGCCTCTTTGGTGCAGCCGGGCGTGTCGGCCTTGGGATAGAAATAAAGCACCACCTTGCGGCCGTTGAAATCCTTCAGCGACACTTGGCCGCCGCCGTCCCGCGAGAGGGTGAAATCCGGGGCCGGCGTTCCCACGCTCAATGGCTTACCCATATGCCTTCCTTTCGTCGCCTTTCACGCTTTGATACGGCACAATATACGTTCGATCCGCGGCTGGCTCGTTTCGGCCATAGGGCACAACCTCAGCGACGGGGCTGCGACGGATAGGGGCAGGGGGGCGGCTTGAGGATCGCGCGCGAATGAATGCGAAGCGCCTCCATGGCCATCGCCGGGGAGAGGCGGAGCCAAGGCCGGCTCCGCACGAATCTCATCATCCGGAGCACCATCAATCGCACGCGCACGCGCACGCGCACGCGCGAATTCATGATCGGCCCGCGCGCAAATGGGGTTTCCGGCGCGCGGTGCAGTTCGTGTTTTGCAAACGCAGCGGACGCCCGTCCCTCGTCAAATGTTGCGGGCTCGGCTTCGCCGCTCTGATCTCGCTCTACGTCATCGTCGTGACCGGTTTATTGCCGATCGATATCGGCGGTTCCCTGGTCAAGCGCGCGTTGCAAGAGAAGCTCGGCAAGGGTCACAAGGTCGAGGTCGGTGAAACCCGGCTCGAACAGGACGCCTCGGGCCAACCGGTCTTGCGCGTGCACGGCATCACCATCCGCGGCGCCGGCGGCGAGGTGGTGGCGACTGCGCCGCGCGCCGACGTCGGCCTCGATAGCGGGATATTGGTCGGCAATTTCCGCGCGAAGCGGATCGACCTGGTCGAAGCGGAAATGACGCTCCGCATCAACGAAGACGGACAGATCGACATGTCCGCCGGCCGAAAGCCGAAGCAGCCGAAAAAGGAGGCGGCGGACGCCGCCGCCGCGCCGGTTTTTCCCGCCGTTCGGCCCGCCAAGCCGCCGGAGCCGCCGTCTGCCCCCCTCGTATATCCCGAACTCGCCGCCTGGCTCGGGCGGCTCGAAGAGAGCGGTCTTGACGGAATTTCGCTCGCCGAGGTCGGCCTCAAGCAGGGCACGCTCGTGGTGGAGAACGCCAAGACCGGCCGCCGCTGGGTTTTCGCCAACACCAACCTGTTGATTTCCCGCCCGGCCGAGGGCGGCATCACCTTTTCGCTGAGCTCGGGCCGGGCCAACGAGGCGTGGAGCTTGAACGCCACGATCAGCGCCGTTCAGGACGGAGCGCGCGCGATCGACATCATCGCGCACGATATTGCGCCCGAGGATGTCATGCTCGCAGCGGGGCTCGCGAACAACGAGTTTCATGTGGAATCGCGCATCTCCGGCATTCTGCGCGCGCAAATCGCCCAGGACGGCCGCCTGCTCGCGGGCGGCTTGCGGGTGACGGCCGGCCACGGATGGCTCGGTAATGCCAACGATCAGGACGCGCGGATCAACCTCGACGGCGTTCAACTGCAGGCGACCTTCGATTCCGAACACCGGACGATCATTTTCGACCCGGTACGCATGCGCTCGGGCCCGACCGAGATCGCTCTTCAGGCGCTCGTCGAAGCGCCGAAAAGCGGCGATCAGACTTGGCCGGTTTCGATCACGCAAGGCCAGGCTGTGTTGGGAGCCGAGCGAGGCGACGAGCCGCCGCTCGTACTCGATCGTATTTTCATGCGCGGCAATTGGGATCCGCGCGCGGCGCGATTGGTGTTGGAAGAGGGCGGTCTGTTCGGAACGACGGCGGGCATTGCGTTGTCTGGCTCGCTTTCCTTCGGCGGCCCGACCCCGATGGTTTCGTTTGGGCTCGCGAGCAATCAACTGCCGGTTTCCGCCGCCAAACGATTATGGCCGGCACCGATCGCGGCGGGCACGCGCGCCTGGGTCATGGACCATGTCGACCAGGGCCTGGTCGAAAAACTGATTATCGCAGGCAACATCCCGCTCGACAAAGTCGGCAAGGCCGACGTGGAGCTGCCCGAGGAAGCGGTGAAGGTCGATGTTTCCGTGATCGGCGGAGTGTTTCGCCCGCTGGCGAACCTGCCGCCGGTCAGGGACGCGCAGGTGACGGCCACGGTCACAGGGAAAGTGGCGCGCGCCAGAATCGTGCGCGGCGTTGTCGAAACGCAAGGCAACCGCCGGTTCAACGTCTCCGACGGTTTGGTCGAGGTTCTCGATCACGCGCCGCCAAACCCGAAAGGAACCATCCGCTTCCGCCTTGATGGATCGGCCGATGCGCTGGCCGAGACAATCAACATTGAGCCGCTCAAGAGCGCGCTCAACTTCAACTTCGATCCGGCCGCGACCAAAGGAATGGTATCGGCCAAAGCCAACTTCGACCTCGTCTTCAGGCGCGAGCTCAACGATAACGAGATCGACTATCTCGTCGATGCCGATCTGGCGAATTTTTCCAGCGATCGCGTCGTGCGCGGCCAGCGCGTCGACAACGTGACGGCAAAACTCACGATCACGCCGCCGCAAATTCGCGTCAAGGGCGATGGCAAAATTGCCGGCGCGCCGGCGAGTTTCGAATATCGCAAGGATAGAAAAACCAATGACGCCGAATTCCGCCTCGTCGCGACGTTGGACGACGGCGCGCGGGCTCGCGTCGGGCTCGATCTCGCGCCATGGCTCACCGGCCCCGTCGGCGTGAAAGCCCAGGGTCGTTTCAACGAGCGCGAAACCGGGATGGACGTCGATGCCGATTTGACCGCGGCCGAAATCGCCGACCTTGTGCCGGGATGGTCGAAATCGGCCGGCAAGCCCACGCGGGCGGTCTATCGGCTGACCGAGCGCGACAACATCGTCAAGATCGAGGGTCTCTCCATCACCGGTTCGGGCACGACGTTGCGGGGGTCGGCGGAACTCGAATCCGATGGCGGCATCATCTCGGCCAATTTCCCGACCTTTCAGCTTTCCGACGGCGACAAGGCAAGCCTGCGGACCGACCGCGCCCCCGACGGAACGCTAAAAGCGACCGTGCGCGGCGATGTCTTCGACGTGCGGGGGATGCTGAAGCGCATGACCGAAGGCTCGGTGCAAACGGGTCCGGTGCAGGCAAAAGGCTATCATCCGCGCGACCTCGATCTCGAATTGCGCATCGGCGCCGCCAGCGGACATAACGGCGAAGTCATTCGGCAACTCGAACTCAGGATTTTACGCCGCAACAGCGAAATCCGCAGCTTCGCGTTGCTCGGCAAGATCGGAAAAGACGCGACGATCACCGGCGAATTGCGCGCCCGCGACGGCGGCAGACCGGTGCTCTACATCACCTCGGGCGACGCCGGCGCGCTGTTTCGCTATGCCGACTACTACTCCCGCATCCACGGCGGCGAGGGCCGCATTCTGCTCGACGCGCCCCGTTTCGACGGCTCGGCCCAAGAAGGCCAGATCGACATCCGGAATTTCTGGATCCGCGGCGAACCCGCGCTGGATCGCTTGGTGTCTGCGGCCCCCGCCGATCGCAACGCCAACCGTCCCAATTCCAGCGGCGGCATCGGCTTTTCGAATTTGCAGATCACCTTCAATCGCACGCCTGGCAAGTTCGCGATCAAGCAGGGCCTTATGTACGGAGATATTATCGGCGCGAGAGTCGACGGCGTGCTCGACTATTCGCTCAATTACGTGAAGCTGCGCGGCAATTACATTCCGGCTTACGGCTTGAACAACGCGGCGGCGCGCGCTTTCTTCTTTCTCGGCAGCGCGCCGAACGAGGGCTTGTTTGCCATCGCCTTTGAAATCGCCGGTCCCGCCACCGGCCCGACGCTGCGCGTCAACCCCGTGTCCGGCATGATTCCGGGAATCATGGGCAAGCTGTTTGATTTTCCGGCCCTGGAGGCCATGCCGCCGGCCAGCGCCAGCGATCGCTAAA
>Ga0207505_100009_pt1 | contig 55243 bp, 53 predicted proteins | sample NitcycUWRROWE17A_FD_188207 | JGI IMG/M metagenome (GOLD analysis project Ga0207505, IMG submission 188207) | Soil microbial communities from Arlington Agricultural Research Station in Wisconsin, USA - Nitrogen cycling UWRJ-ROWE17-A (SPAdes) | ecosystem: Environmental > Terrestrial > Soil >... | reverse complement strand
GAGAACGCGAAGGTCGCGGGCGAGCGAGGCATCCGAATCGTCGATCGACTGATTTTGGCAAACCATGCAGCGCAATTCTCGCGAAAGGTTGCGCGCGCGGGTTTCAAGCTGCTGATCGGGCAACACTTCATCGGGCTGCACGGCAAGAACCGGCGTCGCGCCGACCCCCATGAGCCAAATGAGCAAGAACAATCGACGCATAATCACTCCGCCGGCTGCAAGGCGGTCTTGGACCTTGCCGGTCTTGGCGCCCCGATACGCAAACGGCGATCGGACAGCGACAGCGCGCCCCCGAGCATCATCACGACGGCACCCAGCCAGATCAAGAGCACCAGCGGCTTGTAATAAATCCTGACCGCAACGGACTCATCGGGTTTTTGATCCCCGAGCGAAAGATAGAGCTGACTAAAGCCGCGGGTCATCAATGCGGTTTCCGACGTCGACATTTCGCGCGTGGCAAAACTGCGCTTCGACGGGTTCATCATCCCGATCACGGCTCCGTCTTTGCGCACGACGAAATTGGCGGAAAGCTCGCGATAGTTCGGTCCGTCGCGCTGCGTGAGGCCGCGAAAGGTAAAATCATAGCCGCTGAGCGACAATGTCTGCGCGGGTTTCACCATCGCGATCTGCTCGGCGCCCCAGTGCGTTTCGAAGACAATGCCGAGCAGCGTGACGCCGAGGCCGAAATGCGCCAAGGCCGTACCCCAGGCTGAACGCGAAAGTCCTCGTGCACGGATCCACGACAAGGCCGCGGGCGCGCGAAACAAGCTCGTCCGCTCGGCCAGATCGGTGACCGCACCGACCATCACGAAGAACGCCAGCCCGATCGCAAAAGGCACCAGAATCGATCCGCCGCCGGCGATGGCGAACGTCACGACAATGGCGGCGGCCGCAACGGCAAACGCGCCCGACAATCTTTGCGCGACGCCAGGGAGGTCGCCCCGTTTCCATGCCATCAACGGCCCGAACGGCACGGCGATCAACAACGGAACGAAGAGCGGGCCGAAGGTGGCATTGAAGAACGGGGCGCCCACCGAAATCTTGGCGCCGGTCAGCGTTTCGAGCGCGAGAGGATAGAGCGTCCCCACGAAGACGGTCGCGCAGGCCGCGGTCAGAAAGAGATTATTGAAGATGAGCGCGCCTTCCCGAGAGATCGGCGCGAACAGCCCGCCTTGCTTCAGCATCGGCGCTCGCCAAGCATAGAGCGCCAAGCCGCCGCCCACGAAGGCGACCAGAATCACCAAAATGAACACCCCGCGCAACGGATCGGTGGCAAAGGCGTGCACCGAAGTCAGCACGCCCGAGCGCACGAGAAACGTCCCGATGAGCGAGAGCGAGAAGGTCAGGATGGCCAATAGAATCGTCCACACCTTCAGCGCGTTGCGCTTTTCCATGACGACCGCCGAATGCAACAGCGCCGTGCCCGCGAGCCAAGGCATCAACGAAGCATTCTCGACCGGATCCCAGAACCACCAGCCTCCCCACCCGAGCGTGTAATAGGCCCAGTACGAGCCCATGGCGATGCCGAGGGTGAGAAACATCCAGGCCGCAAGCGTCCACGGTCGCACCCAGCGCGCCCAGGCGGCATCGATCTTTCCCTCGATCAAGGCCGCGATCGCAAAGGAGAACGTAATCGAAAATCCGACATAGCCGAGATAAAGCAGGGGAGGATGGATGGCGAGGCCGAGATCTTGCAGGATCGGATTGAGATCGCGTCCTTCGAACGGCGGCTCGGCAATGCGGGCGAACGGGTTCGAGGTAATCAGAATGAAAAGATAGAACGCCGCCGCGATCCAAGATTGCACGGCGAGCACATTGACCTTCAGCGTCAGCGGAAGATTGGCCCCAAAAATCGCTACGAATGCGCCGAATAGCGAGAGAATGAGAACCCACAGGAGCATTGAGCCCTCGTGATTTCCCCACACGCTGGTGAATTTATAAATGAGCGGCATCGCCGAGTGAGAATTTTCGAACACCGTGGCGACGGTAAAATCGGATATCACGTAACAGGCGATCAGTGACGCAAACGCGATCGTAACGAAACCGAATTGCGCAACCGCCGTCGTCTCGGCGACACCCATCAATACGGTGTCACGATAGCGAGTGGCGACAAGCGGAACGATGCTTTGGATCAGGGCCAAAGCCAGCGCCAGCACCAAGGCAAAGCGACCAATTTCGGCAATCATCGCGCCCGCTCCCCCTGCTGCGATTTCGCCGGCCGGCCGGCGCCGGCCTGCTTGTCGTAGTCGTCCACCCAATGACCTTGTTTCTTGAGCGCGTCGGCCACCTCTCTCGGCATGTACCGCTCGTCATGTTTGGCGAGCACGCTATCGGCCCTAAATGTTCCATTCGGCTCGAGCGCGCCCTCGGCCACCACGCCCTGCCCTTCGCGGAACAGGTCCGGCACAAATCCCTCATAAACAACCGGAATTTCCTGATTGCCGTCGGTGATATTGAAACGGATCAGCAGCTTGTCGCTGCGTACGAAGCTTCCGGACTTGACCAGACCGCCGACGCGGATGCGCGTTCCCGGAGCAATGTGTTTCTCGACGACGTCGGTCGGCGAGTTGAAGAAGACGATGGATTCGCGCAAGGCCGACAGCACCAGGGCTACGGATAGCGCCAGCACGCCAAGACCTGTCCCGATCAATGCAAAACGTCGTTGTTTACGGGTCATCTTGTTTTTCAGGTCCGGCGGCTCACGCAGCCCTCAGAGACCAAGCTCCTTTGCGGCCTCGTCAAGCTGTCGCAATTTCTGCGGTTCGCCGGCGAATGTCCGGCGGGCGTCCGCGGTAGCAGCGCGCGCCTTTTCTATTTGTCCGAGGACCTTATAGGAGCGCACGAGTCTGAGCCAGCCGTCGAAGTCGGAGCTTTCGGTCTTAAGCCGCTCGGCCAGCCGATCGACCATATTCTGAACCATGGCGCTTTGCTGCTCGGGCGCCAACTTCGCGGCCGCCGCTACATCCTGCGCGCTCGGACCGACAGTTCCCACGGCCGGTTTGCCTTCAACGCGGGCAAGTGCGTCACGCACAAAGCCGACCCAATCGGCGTCCGCCGGTGCCGACGCGAGAATATCTCGCCAGATCTTGGCGGCTTCCCCTCTTCGACCGTCCTGCTCGGCGGCGAGCCCCAAATAAAAACGTGCAGTTACCGAATTGCCATCGATCGCCAGCGCCCGATCGAAGGCGGATTTTGCCTCAGCTGTCACGATACCGTTGGCCGAGGCGACCAGCGATTCTCCAAGATAGGCCTCGCGCTCGGCGTTCTCTCCAAGCAGCCGCAATGCATTGCGCCACGCCTTGGCGGCGGCGTCGTAGCGTCCTGACCGCGCATAGACCGGCGCCAGCACCTCCCAGCCGCGGCCGTTCTCGGGATTGCGCTTGAGGTGCGCCTCGACCTGAGCCACCAGGTGCTCAATCGAGCTTTGTTCGGAAGAATCGTCGAGGCGCTGCGCCAACGGCAGCGTCGGAATGCCCGGCGATCCAAGAGAATAGTAGACGCTGCCCGCGCCCACCGGCAGCAACAGCAGCGCGACCGCGGCCACCAGGCGACGCCGCCGGATCGCCGGCTCTGCGTCGGCGAGGATCTCACCATCGTGAGTGCTGTCTGCGGCGGCGATGAGACGGCGTGATACTTCCACCCGCGCGGCTTCCGCTTCCGCCTTGCCGATGCGGCCGGCGGAATGGTCGCGTTCAATTTCGTCGAGCTGGTCGCGATAGACTTCGACGTCGCTGCCGGCGCGGCCGGCCTTGCGCCTGTCGCGCAACGGCCACAGCACGGCAAGCGCCGCAGCCGCGGTCATCAGCGTGAAAATGAGCGTCAGGATCATCCAGATATCCCTAGCAGATCGATAGATGTCGATTGCGGCGAAGCATTGAACGTCTGTTTCGGACCATTTTGAGGTGTTGACCGGCGGGATGCCGTCCCGCGCAAGACAAGTCCACCCGCACAAATGCTCGCCTATCCCGATTGGATCCGCAAACGGCGATGACCTTCGCCCATACAATCTGGTTCAACCGCCGAGCGCCTTCTCGATCTCGCGCTGCACGAGCGGAAAGGTTCCTTCGACGATCGGACCGACATGCTTGTAGAGGATCCGACCATCGCGGCCGACGAGAAATGTTTCCGGCACACCATAGACGCCCCACTCGATCGCCGCCCGCCCGCCCGTATCGACGCCGACGGCGACGAACGGATTGCCATATCGACCCAGAAACCGCCGCGCGTTTTCCGCTGAATCCTTGTAATTGATCCCAACCAGTTGAAAACGCCGGTCGGCAGCGAGCCGCTCAAGCTGCGGATGCTCCGAGCGGCAAGGAATGCACCACGATGCCCATACATTCACCAAGGTGACCCGTCCCTGAAAATTTGCCGGATCGAGGCCAGGTACCTGCGCGTTCTGACGCATTAGACCTTCGAGCGCGGGTAACGAAAGATTCGGCGCCGGCCGTCCGATGAGCGCCGAAGGCAAGCGTGATGGATCGCCGCTTTCCAGGCCGCGAAAAAACAAGGCGGCAAGCGCCATAAAACCCAGCAACGGCAACGCGATCAATAGCCGGCGCCGGAACGCTGGAGTTTGGACCGTATCCGTCATCATTGGCAGTTTAGCGCCTTCCGCTGGATAGCCGGTAGTCTATCCGCGAGCCGCATCAGCCGAGATAGGCTCCGCCGTTCACGTGCAGCGTCTGGCCGGTGATGTAACGCGCGCCGGGGCCGGCGAGAAAGCGCACGGCGGCGGCGACGTCCTCGGGCGCTCCTAACCGGCCTGCCAGCATGTTCCGGGTCTGATGATGCTGCGGCTCCGGGGTGCCGGGTTTGCGGGCGGTGTCGATCAAGCCGGGCGCGACGCAATTCACCGTCACGCGATCCGCCGCGAGATCGTGCGCGAGCGCCCGTGTGAGGCCGATGATTCCGGCTTTGGCGGTGATGACATGCGCCCGGTGTTTCGCGCCGGTATGACCGCTGAGCCCGCCGATATTGATGATCGCGCCGGCGCCGCTCTTCTTCAGGTGCGGCAGACAGGATTTCGCGCAATTGAAGGCGCCGTCGAGGATCACGCTTAGAATTTCCCGCCATTCCACCGCCGTCATCGTTTCGAGCGACGTTTCTTTTCTCACCGCGGCGTTGTTGACCAGGATATCGACGCCGCCGAATTGCTTGGCGGCCGCCGCGACCATCGCTTCGACCGCGCCGGGGTCGGTGACGTCCGCGATCGCCGCGAGCGCACGCCCGCCTCGCTTCTCGATCTCGGCTACGACGGATTCGACTTCCGTACGATTGGAGCGTGCATTGACCACGACGGCGGCGCCGCCGGCGGCAAGCGCGAGTGCGATCATCCGCCCGATATTGCGGCCGGCGCCGGTGACGATCGCAACTTTTCCTTTGAGTTCTTGCCCGCTTTCCTCGATCGCCATGCTTCACCCGCGAAGAGCTGAAAGATCGTAGGAGCCCTGATAAAGGCTGTGCGCAAGCTGCAGCGCCTTCTCGGCGCGATCAAGGGGCCACCCGCCGTGCCGCGCATTGCCCATGAATTTCTCCTCGATCTCGCGCCGCGTCAGCGGCTCGCGGGCGCCGCCGCGCAGATGCGGCTGGCGCTCCTCGATCATCATTCCGTCTCGAAGCGTCGCGCGAATATGTCCGGTGTAGTTGCTGGGATAAGGATTATGCGGGTCGATCTTGTAGCGCACCTTCGCGGCGAGCGCGAGCACGCGGGGATCGTTGACGCGATCATCCGCGAACGCATCGAGCCCGATGGAGCCATGGGTGAAGGCCGCGGCAATGCAATAGGGCGTCGAGAATTTCGCCGCATAGCCGTTGGGCGGCCGCTGCTTGTCGGCGAGCGGCTCCCAAAGACGATGCACGATTCCTTCCGCGGTCTCGCAAACCATTTCCTGAATGTCGTCGGCCGAAATTCTTTTGGCCGCAAGCCTGCGGGCGCAATCGATATAGGGATGAATCATCGTCCCGCACGGATAGGGTTTGAAGGCGAGCGTCTCCATCACCCAGCGCTTCCCGAAGTCGCCGAGAAGTGCTGCATAATCGCCTTCGCTTGTGTGGGCAAAACCATGAAACAAACCGTGCGCCCCCTCGAAAACCGTGCGCGGGCCGACGAAATTCGCGCGCCCCAAGAGCGCGGCGCGCAGCCCCGACTGCGCGGCCCAGCCTGGATGCAGGCGTTTTGTCCATGCGCCCTCTGCAAGATACTCGATGATCCCGCCCGCCATGCTGCCCGCGATACCGAGCGCATTGACGATCTGGTCCGGTTTGAGCCGCAGGGCCGCACCCACGCCGGCGGCGGCAGCCATCGCGCCCAGCACCGCGGTCGGATGAAAACCGGCGCGGTGAATGGCCTTCGGCACCACCAGGCTCAACCGGCAAAGGGTTTCCACGCCGACGGCGATGCCGACGAGCGCGGACGGCCGCTCGGCCCGGTGCTGTTCGCAAATGGCAAGCACGGCGGGAACGATCACCGCGCCGGCATGGACCGGCCCGCCCTCGAACGTGTCGTCGAAATCTTCGCCATGCGCGGCGGTGCCGTTGATGAAAGCCGCGGCCGCCGCGCTGGCGGGAGCCGAATGGCCGATCACCGTGCAGGGCCCCTGCTCTTCCCAACCGGCGAGCGCGCTCTTTACATAGTCTTCGTTGCGCGCGGTCACGCAGAGGCCGATGACGTCGATCAGCAATTCCTCGCACTTGTTTCTCGCCGCCGACGGCAAATCTTTCTCGGCGATGGCCGAGATTGTTCGCGCCAGGGTTTCGGCGACTGATTCTTGCGAATGACCGCGCATGGTTTTCGGGTCAGGCATTGCGCAGGCGAACGTCGCCGCCGAAGCCGGGGATTTGGTTGGCGGCGACGACAACGACGAAGGTGATCGCCAGCATCATCAGGCCGAGCACCGAAATCGCCGCGAGATCGCCGCTTTCGTTGAGGTCGAAGATCAGAACGGAAATCACCTTGGTTTCCGAGGTGAACAGCATGATCGCGGCCGAAAGCTCGCGGATCACGCCGACAAAAATAAAGCACCAGGTCGCGATCACGCCGGTGCGCAAGAGCGGCGCGGTGATGCGGCCGAGCGTCTGCAAACGCGTGGCGCCGAGGATGCGGCTCGCGTCCTCGAGCTCAGGATGGACCCCGCGCAACGCCGCTTGCAGTTGCTGGTAGGCCGATGGAAGGCTGATCGTGATGAAGGCGAGGAGCAGGATCCAGAGCGTGCCGTAAAGAACGAACGGCGGCCGCGTATAGCTCAAGAAGAGACCGACGCCGAGAACGATGCCGGGAATCGCGACGGGCGCCGTCGCCAGAAATCCGAGCGCGCGATAACCGGCAATCGCCTTGCGCGTGGTTACATAAGCGATGACGAGCGCGAAAACCGTACCGATCGTGGCCGCGAGCGCGCCGAGCAAGAACGTGTTTTTCAAAGCGAGCTTAGTCGCCGAAAGGTCGAACAGCACGAAGTTGATGTTGTGGAGCGTCACATTTTCCAACGAAAGCAGTTGCGAGGGCACGCGCGAAAAGGCCGCGTTCAGCAGCGCGCCGTAGGGCAGAAACACGGGATTGAGCAAAAGCAAGAAGCACAGAACCAGCGCCGGCCACCGCAACATGCCGAGCCGCACGAGCCGCGGATCGCTATTCCGGCCGCCGACCACCGAATAGCCGCGCCGCCCCAAAATCATATATTCGGCGCGCAGCAACAGGACCGTGATAACAAGCAGCGGCAAGGATGCCGCGGCGGCAAGTTCGGGCTTGGGCGGATACTGGAACAGACTCCAGATCTTCGTGGTCATGGTGTGAAAGCCGGCCGGAATCGCCAGGATCGCCGGCGAGCCGAACAGCGTCATCGCCTGCAGAAAAGCAACGAGCGCGCCCGCGAGCAACGCCGGCAGAGCGAGCGGAATGGTCACGCGGCGCGCGGTAATCCAGGCCGTGCCGCCGAGGATGGCGGAGGCATCCTCGAGATCGCCGGGAATGCGGTCGAGCGCGTTCGCCACCAGAACGAACACGTATGGAAACGTGTAGCAAGCGATCACGAAGATAAGGCCGGTGAGCGAGTAAATATCGAACAGATGAACGTCGGGCGAAACACCCGTGAGCGAGCGGTACAGCTGATTGAGCAGGCCGCTATTCGGCGCCGCAAGCAGCTCCCATGCGATCGCGCCCAAGAACGGGGGCGTCACGAAGCAAGCCATGACCAGAATCCGCACCGTGCGCTTGAAAGGCATGTCGGTGCGCGCCACCAGCCAGCCCATGGGGGTCGCGACCAGGCAACAGATTGCCCCGACGCTCACCGCGATCTTGACCGTCGTCACGAAGGGGTCGATGAACGTGGGATCCGTCGCGAGCCGCAGGAAATTATCGGGCGTGAACGCGCCCGTGCGATCGGTCATGCTGTAATAGACAAGCCACGAGACCGGCAGAACAATCAGCACGCACAGCGCCGCGGCAACGAAGAGCAAGACCGGCCAGGAAAGATCGACCCCCGCCGTTCGCGAGCGAGCTTGTTCAAGCGATCCATTCACCGCGATTTTCCCCGCTGCCAGGCGCGAAGCCCGCTAGACATGGAAATATTGGGTGTAGCGAGCCTTGATCTCTTCGCTGCCTCGTTCGACGGCGACCGGATCGTCTTTCATCAGCTTGATTTCTTTGAGCGGCTTGCGGCCCGGCTTTTCCTTCGCCAATGCGTGCAACGAGCGCAGACCGCCGACTTCGATCATCAGCTGTTGCGCCTCGACGCTGAACATCCAGCTTTGGAACAAGCGTGCCGCATTCGGATTCGGGGCATTGGCAAATATTCCATTCGGGCCGACGATCAAGGGGCTGCCTTCCGTCGCGTAAACGATCTCGACCGGCTGGCCCGACTCCTTGAGAAGGAATAGATTGTATTCGTTGCCGTCGGCCATGACGGCGCGCTCGCCGAGCGCGAGCTTTTTCGGCGGCTCGGCCGAGGACTGCACCTGCAGCACGTTCTGCTTCGCGAGCTTTTCAAAATAGGACCAACCAAGATCCCGCGACATCTGAAACGTCGCCGTGAGAATCGTTCCGCTATAGCTCGGGTGTCCCTTTACGATCTTTCCATTCCACTTCGGGTCGAGCAGATCGGCGAAGCTTTTCGGAGCGTCCTCGGCCTTCACCAGCGTCGTGTTGTAGCCGATCACGCTCAGCCAAGCGCGCCAGGTCGCGAACATCCCGTCCATATCCCTGTGTTCCGGTTTATAATGACGCGCAACATCTTCGGGAACATAAGGCGCGAGCCATCCGTCGCGCTTCCACGCGATAAAGTGCGCGGCATCGGATGAATTCACCACATCGACCGCATAAATTCGGCTGCCCTGTTCCTGGCCGATGCGCTGAAATATACGCTCGGCGCCGGAGCGCTCGACGCGCGTGGCGATGTCTGGATATCTGGCTTCGAACGCTTTGGCGATCTTTTCGGCGACCGGCAAATCCACCGAGGTATACCAAGCGACCTTGCCTTCCTGGCGCGCCGCCTCGATCAGGGCGGGCGTGACCGGAATCGCCTCGGGAGGTGCCGCCTTCAGCGGCGAGGCGAACCCGCCGAGCGCCAGCGCCGCCGATCCCTTCAGCAGTGCTCGCCGGGAAAATTTGCTATTCCTCATCGCGGCATTCTCCCTGATGGTTTTTTTCGATGGCATCTTATCCCATCAATGCACGACAACGTTCCGGCGGCAAATGCAGCCAGACCGCCGTCTCAGGCAAAATATTCTGCTCGGCCGGCGCGATGACGCGCAACAGCGCTCCGGCCTGGGTTTCGATCATGTAATCGCGATGACCGCCGAGAAAGACTTGCCGAATCACTTTGCCGGCGACGATATTTTCCGCCCCCGCAACAGGCGCCGCGGAGAGCCGGATATCGTGCGGACGGATCGAAAGCGACGTCGTGCCGCCCGCCGAAAGCTTCGCGCCGCTGCAACGCAATTTTGCATCGCCGAATGCGACGTGCGATTCGTCGATATTCTTGCCGCGCAGGATGTTGCTCGCGCCGATGAAGCGCGCGACAAATTCTGAGCGCGGCTTGTCGTAAATCTCTTCCGGCGTGCCGAGCTGTTCGATTCTCCCCGCGTTCATCACCGCGATCAGATCGGCGGTGGTCATCGCCTCGGACTGGTCGTGGGTCACATAGACGGTCGTATAGCGGAATTGATCGTGCAGGCGGCGCACTTCGAAGCGCATTTCTTCGCGCAAATTGGCGTCGAGATTCGACAACGGCTCGTCGAGCAGAAGCGTCTCCGGCTCCACGATCAGCGCGCGGGCAAGCGACACCCGCTGCTGCTGGCCGCCGGAGAGTTCGCCCGGATAGCGGTCGGCGAGTTCGCCCAAACGCATGGTGGAGAGAAAATTCGCCACGCGCCGCCTGACCGCGCCGCTCTCCACCTTGCGAAGGCGCAGGCCATAGGCGACGTTTTCCGCCACCGTCATATGCGGCCACAGCGCGTAACTCTGAAAGATCATCGACATGTTGCGCTGCTCCGGCGGCAGCGTTCGTTGCGGCGAAGACACGACGCGGCCGCCAACGATGATTTCTCCCGCCGAAGGCTCGAGGAAGCCCGCGACCAGGCGCAGCGTCGTTGTCTTGCCGCAACCGGAAGGACCCAGCAGGCAGACCAGCATGCCGTGTTCGATCTCGAGCGACACATCGTCGACGACCGCGATCGCGCCGAAGCGCTTGGTCAACCCCCGCAACTCGACGCTTGCCACTCGCCCCTCGCCGCCGTTTTCCGCTTTTGATCAGCTGCCCGTGAACTCGGGCTTGCGTTTTTCCATGAAGGCCTTGCGGCCCTCTTGGTAATCGGCGCTCTTGAAGCACTCCGCGACCGCTTCGGCGCAGCGCTTGAGATCGCGTTCGGCCGGATCCTTGAGCACTTCGCCGACGATGAACTTGGTCGCGTTGACGGTGAGCGGCGCGTTGCTCGCGATCGTGGCGGCATAATCCTTGACATAGGGCTCGAGCTCAGGCCCGGCCAACACGCGATTGACGAGACCCATCGCCAGCGCCTCGGCGGCATCGAATTGGCGCGCGGTGAAGAAAATTTCCTTGGTAAAGGAGGGCCCGACCGTATCGACGAAGCGCTTGATGCCGCCGAACGAATAGCCGAGCCCGAGCTTCGCCGCGGGCAAGGCAAAGCGCGAATTGTCGGAACAAATCCGCATGTCGCAACCGAGCGCGAAACCCAGTCCGCCGCCCATGCAGTAGCCGCGGATCATCGCGATCGTCGGTTTGGGAAATTGCTCCATCGCGCTGTAGGTCGCCTCGACGGTGGCGTTATAGTGGGCGATGGCTTTTTCGTTCGCGCGCTCGTCGCCGAATCTCGAAATGTCGGCGCCCGATATGAACGCCTTTTCGCCGGCGCCGGTGACGACGACGACGCGCACGCCGTCATCCTTGGAAAATTTTTGCAGCATGTCGCCCGCCGCCGCCCACATTTCGAGCGACACCGCATTGTGCCGCTGCGGATTGTTGAAAATCAGATAGCCGACGCGGCCCTCCTTGCGCGCGATCATCTTGTCGGTCTGGCTCATGTCCGGCTCCTTCAAACCTTTGCTTGTCGTGCGGCTGCGTCAAATTACCTTCGAGCGGCGAAGCGTCGCAATCTCTTGCGCGCTAAAGCCGAATTGCTGCAGCACTTCCTCGGTATGTTGCCCGAGCTCGGGCGGAGGGGCTGCGATCTTGCTCGGCGTGCGCGAGAGCAACACGGGCTGTCCGACGACCTGAAACGCCTCCCCTGTTGCCTTGGCTACATCCGTCGCAATGCCGAGATGCTCGACCTGCGGATCGGCAAACATAGCATCGATCGAATAGATCGGCCCACAGGGCACACCGGCCTTGTTCAAGATCGCGATCCATTCGTCGCTGCTCTTCTCGGCGAGAAAGCCGTCGATTTCCGCGTTGAGCCGGTCGCGGTGCTGCAAGCGCCCGCCCGAGGTTTCATATTCGGGCCGAGCTAAGAGCGTATCGGCGGAAATCGCCGCGCACAGGCGCTTCCACATTTTCTGCCCGGTGGTGGCGATGTTGATATAGCCGTCGGCCGTCTTGAAGACGCCGGTCGGAATGCTGGTGGGATGGTTGTTCCCCGCCTGCCCCGGCACTTCGCGCTTCATCAGCCAACGCGCCGCTTGGAAATCCAGCATGAAAATTTGCGCCTGCAACAGCGACGTTTCGACGCGCTGTCCCTCGCCCGATTGCTCGCGCTCGAACAGGGCGACCAGAATGCCGAGCGCGCAAAAAAGCCCGGCGCTTAAATCGGCGACCGGGATGCCCACGCGCATCGGTCCCTCGCCCGGCTTGCCGGTGATCGACATCAGGCCGCCCATCCCCTGCGCGATTTGATCGAAGCCGGGGCGCTCGTGATAAGGCCCGGTTTGGCCGAAGCCCGAAATGCTCGCATAGATCAGCCGCGGATTGATTTTCTTCAGCGTCTCGTAGTCGATCTTGAGGCGCGCCTTCACGTCGGGGCGAAAATTCTCGACCACCACATCCGCTTTTTTGACGAGGCGGCGGAAGGTGTCGATCCCGCCGGGCTCTTTTAAATTGAGCGTGATGCTTCGTTTATTGCGGTGAAGGTTTTGGAAATCGGGGCCCTCGCGCGGACCGCCGGGCCCTTCCCCCTGGGTGAGATGGGCGGGCGGCTCGATCTTGATGACATTCGCGCCCCAATCGGCGAGCTGGCGGACGGCCGTCGGCCCCGCCCTCACTTGCGTGAGATCAAGCACCGTAATTCGTGCGAGCGCGGCCGAGGATTGTGGAAGCATCTGGGCTCAAGCGTTGAACGTCGGCGAGGCGTTACTGCGGATACCGATGTGCCCGCGGTTTATCCCAGGTGGAATGTTAGTTTAGCGTTTGCATCGGCGCCAGCGGGCACGTGATGGTTTTAAGCGAGCCCTTCTGGTAGCCGCGTCCGGCTGGCCGGGCAAGGCACAATATTGCCTCGGCGCATTGGCCACTCGCGAAAACCCCGGCGCCTGGCCGGGGTTTTCTGCCGCATTCGTCAATCCGATAGCGCGCTTCTTGATGGCGACCCCGTCGTCATCATCAGTATGCGCGCGGTTCGCGACCGCGAAGCAGGCCGACGATCGCCGAAATCGCAAACAAGATGATCGCGACGAAGAAAACGATCTTCGCCAGTTCGATCGAGACGATGGCGAGGCCGCCGAAGCCGAGAAACGCGGCGATCAGCGCGATGAGGAGGAAGGTGACTGCCCAACCAAGCATGGGGATTCTCCCGAGTAGAATGATTTGCAGGAGAACGCGGCTTCGGTAATTTAGTTCCTCACGCCGATTTTTGGATCGAGCGGACGGCTTGCCTTTTCGTTCCGCGCCTTTGGCGATCGAACGAAATGCTCCGTCGAGCGGCGATAAATCGGCCGCGCTTTAGGCGGCGCGCTTGGTGTCGTCGGCGTGCGCCCGGCGTTTGTTCGCGCGGGCACGACCGGTCAGCAAATCGGCCGCGCCAAAGGCCGTGACGGCGGCGAGCGCGAGCGGCAATAGCCGAGCGATGCCGACGGTGCGAACGAGCTGGGCCGCCGTCAATAACATTGCGGGATCGGCGAGCCAGGCGGGCACGCTGTTGGCGGCCTCTTGCTTGGCTTTCGCGGCGCGGCGGCGGGAGATGGCAAGCATACCCAGCGCACCCAGCGCAACCAGCAAGAACAGGCCGGCGCCGGCACCGCAGGCGACAATCGTGTCATAGCGCTGTTGCGCCCACAGAAACACCGCGATCACAAAAAACAGGAAGGCCGCGACGCCAGCCGCAGCGGCGATGCTTCCATAGACGACCGCCCGGATGGCGGCGTCGATTTGCTTGCTCACATCAGCTCCTCGGCGAACGAGGCCTCGGTAACCGGACCGGTCCTAGCGGCGCCAGGTCGCGCCGATCACAAACCCGATCCCGAGCGCGATGGCGAGTGTGGCGAAGGGGCGTTCCTGCACCGATTCTTCAATCGCATCCGCGAACGTGTCGCGGACTTCGCGCACGGCGTCGGCGGCCTCTCCGGTCCTGGCGTCGAAGTTCTTTTTCGCCCGCTTATAGGCGGCGCTGCCCTTGGCGGACAAAAGGTCGACAACTTGCTGGCTCAGTTTGCCTACATCGTCGCGCATGGCGGTTAGGTCCTCCTGCAAACTTTCGACGGTCGCTGAGGCGTTTCGGGTAAATTTGGTGGTTGAGTCTGCGGCAGCCATTTGCGGCTCCCTTTCCAAGAAAGTTGAACGGCTGCCTCGACAACGCGGGAGTTGTCAAAAGGTTCAGATTATGGCGACGCTTGGAAACCGCGCGGATCCGATGAACTATATTGCCCATGATGCGTTGTACTGCCCGGTTTCTCGGCCATGCGCGTTTTGAAAGGGTATTCATTGGCTCCCGGTGGTAAGGTCGCCGAGGTAAGGGCTCAGAATCCACGTTTCTTTTATCGAACGCGGCTGTCCTGACCGCACCATCGCGCCGAATTTTCCCACGCAATGCAGAGAGAGCCCGAATGAGCTTTCAAAGCCAGCGGCGAGAGAGGGCGCAAGCGAGCCTTGCTCTCGGCTATCTGGTCTTTGCTCTTTTGCTGATCGTTCCGGCGCTTGCTCTTGCGCAGGAAGGCTCGAACGGACCGAAGCCGTCCGAAGAACTCCTATTCGCGCAGATCATCATTCTGATTTTTTGCGGACGTCTGCTCGGCGAATTGATGCAGCGCATCGGTCAGCCGGCGGTGGTCGGCCAGCTCGTCGCCGGCCTCATGCTCGGCCCTTCCGTGCTCGGGGTCCTTTGGCCGGGCGCCGAACAGATGCTTTTTCCGAAGCAGGCGGCGCAAAAGGCGATGCTTGATGGCATCGCGGAGATCGGGATCCTGCTTTTGCTGTTGCTGACCGGCATGCAGACGGATCTGCGGCTGGTGCGCAAGGTCGGCAAACCCGCGATCGCGATCTCGCTCACCGGCATTGTCATTCCCTTCGCCTTTGGCGTCGCGCTTGGTGAATTCATTCCCGATGCGCTCTTGCCGCATCCCGATGCGCGACTGATTACCGCGCTGTTCCTCGGCACCGCGCTGTCGATCTCTTCCGTGAAGATCGTCGCCGTGGTCGTGCGCGAGATGAATTTCATGCGCAGGAATGTCGGGCAGATTGTGATCGCGGCCGCGATCACCGACGACACCGTCGGCTGGATCATCATCGCAATTACCTTCAGTCTCGCGCAGCACGGCACGATCGAGCCGCTCTCGCTTGCCAAAATCATTCTCGGCACGGCGGCCTTTCTTGCCCTCAGTCTGACGATCGGCCGCCGCGTCGTGTTCAGCCTGATCCGTTGGACCAATGATCACTTCGTTTCCGACGTTCCGGTCATCAGCACGATCTTCGTCATTATGGGCGTCATGTCGCTGATCACCTACGAGATCGGGGTTCACATGGTGCTCGGCGCTTTCGTCGCCGGCGTGCTGGTCGGCGAATCGCCGATCCTGACGCGGCATATCGACGGGCAACTGCGCGGCATGATCACCGGCTTTTTCGCTCCCGTTTTCTTCGGGCTATCGGGCTTGAGCGCGGATCTCACGATCTTCCAAGACTGGAATCTCTTCCTGCTCACGCTCGCATTCATCGGGATAGCGAGCGTCGGCAAGTTCAGCGGCGCCTTCGTCGGCGGAAAGATTGGCGGGCTGAAGGCGAGCGAATCCTTCGCGCTGGCTTCGGGCATGAACGCGCGCGGTTCGACCGAGGTCATCGTGGCGACGATCGGGCTGTCGCTCGGCATGCTGAGCGACAGCCTCTTCACCATGATCGTGACGATGGCGGTTATAACCACCATGGCGATGCCGCCGATGCTGCGCTTCGCGCTTTCCCGGCTGCCGCTCGACGGCGAGGAGAAAAAACGGCTTGAGCGCGAGGAATTCGAGGCAAAGGGTTTTGTCAGCAACATGGAACGTCTGTTGCTCGCCGTCGACGAGAGCGCGAACGGAAAGTTCGCCTCGCGGCTTGCGGGCCTGATCGCCGCGTCTCGCGGCATGCCGACAACCGTCTTCCAGCTCGACAAGAGCCGTGCACGGCCCGCCGCCCAGGCGGAAAGGGCGCAAATCTCGGCATCGACCGTCGAATCGGCGGCGGAAAAATCAAAAGAGACGAATAGGAAAAGGAAGAAGGAATCCGAGGAAACGCCCGAAAAAGTCGAGGTCACGGCCCGCATCCAGAAGGCGCCGACCCGCCAGGCGATCGAGGACGAGGCAAGGCGCGGCTACGATCTTCTTCTCGTCGGAATCGACAAGGCGGTGACGTCGGAGGGCGCCTTCCGCAATGAGGTGAGCCGCATCGCCGCGGGTTTTTCCGGTCCGATCGCTATCGTTGCCACCCGCGGCCGTTACGCGGACAGGCCGCTCACGGGCCCGCTCAACATCCTGGTCGCGGTCGCGGGCACCGAGGTATCGCGGCGCGCGGCCGAGGTCGCGATCGTGCTGGCGCGGGGGCGGCGCGCCCGGATCGGCGCGCTCTACGTGTCCGACGCAGCCGCTTCCGGCGAGAAGCGCGGCCGCCGGGAAAGCGCCACGCACCGGCAAGAAGAGGCAATCCTGAAGGACATTGTCGAGATCGCCGACCGTTATGCGCTCACGATCCGCACGACCGTGCGCGCGGACATCGCACCCGACGCGGCGATCTTAAAGCAGGCCGAGGTCGGTCGCTATGATCTGATCATCATGGGAGTTTCCCGCCGTTCCGGCGAAAAGCTCTTTTTCGGCAATACCGCTCACGCCGTGCTGGCACGAGCAAAGTGCTCGGTCATGTTCTTGACTGACGCCGCTTCGGCACGGCAGCCGGCGACGAAAGAGGATAAGCGGATTCACTGAACGCAAAGGCGGCGTTTGATGCCGGCAGGATTTAGCCGCCGCGTTTCCCGATACCCCGCCATGCACTTGCCGCGAGCGCTGCGTGAAATGTCAGCGTTTGCGCCGCCGCGGAACTTTCTTGCCCTTCTTGCGCGCTTCCGAAAGACCGATGGCAATAGCCTGCTTGCGGCTCTTCACCTTGCCGCCACGGCCGCCTTTTCCGCTCTTCAGCGTTCCGCGTTTGAACTTGTGCATCTCGCGCTTGACGTCTTTGGATGCTCCGCGTGAATATCGTCTTGCCATCGGATCCTCCTCTTTCGTTTAAGCGCGATCGTCGTCCGATCGATATCGCGCATCATCCATTCACGATTTCTCCGCCATTTACATGAATTACTTGTCCGGTGATGTAACTCGCCTCACGGCTGGCGAGAAACACATAGGCCGGCGCGACTTCATTCGGCTGCCCCGCCCTTTCCATGGGGGTGCGGGTGCCGTGCTTCCGTACATGCTCGGCCTCGAAAGAGGCGGGAATAAGCGGCGTCCAGATCGGACCCGGCGCGACCGCATTCACGCGAATTCCCCGGTCCACGAGATGTTGCGATAGCGAGCGGGTGAAGCTCACGATCGCGCCCTTGGTGGCCGAATAATCGAGAAGCGTCTTATGGCCTTGGTACGCCGTGATCGACGCGGTGTTGATTATGCTCGATCCCTGCTTGAGATGCGGCAGCGCGTGCTTTGCCATGAAGAAAAAGCTGAAAATGTTCGTGCGGAATGTTCGCTCGATCTGCCGCGCCTCGATTTCCGCAAAATCCTTGGTCTCGTGTTGCTCGGCGGCGTTGTTGACGAGGATATCGAGAGCGCCGAATTTCTCCGTGGTTTTTTCGACGATTTCTTTGCAAAATTGCTCGTTGCCGACGTCGCCCGCAAAGTTGATTGCCTGTGAATGTTCCCGCTCGATGGCGCCCGCGGTTTCCTCGGCATCCCGCGCTTCTTCCAGATACGCGAACGCGATCTTCGCCCCTTCACGGGCCATCGCCACCGCCACCGCGCGGCCGATGCCGCTGTCGCCGCCGGTGATCAAGGCGATCTTGTTCGCCAGCCGGCCGGAGCCGGCGACGAGCGGTTCGTAATCCGGCCGCGGCCGCATTTTGCTCTCCCGGCCGGGTTGATGCCGTTGCCGTTGTGGAGGCTGAGTTTGTTTGTTCATCGCCGAACGAGCGCCGCCTTGATTCAGGAATAGCCCGGTTCGCCCGGGCTCAATTTTCGGCGGTCACTTGTCCGTCGTTTCCTTTACGGCATCTTTGATGCCGCCGATCGTGTTCTGCAACTTACCTGCGGCTTTTTCCGCCTTGCCTTCCGACTCCGTCTTGGCGTCACCGGTCACTTTGCCGGCCACCTCTTTCATCTTGCCTTTGGCCTGATGGGCCGAACCCTTGATGCGATCCTTGTCCATGACGTTCGCCTTCTCCTGCAAAAACGGTTTTGAAAAAAAACATTCTCACCGCTGAAATGTTCCTGCGCTTTATGAACGCGTCGGCGGAACCGATCCGGTGGCCGGTAATTGGTGAATATCCGCGCAACTCGCGCCGATAAAATGTTGTCAACCGAACAAAAGGACCGCGCCAATGGGTATCTTCACGAAAGACATCAAGACATTCGAAGACCTCTTCCTGCACCTGTTGCAGGACATCTACTACGCCGAAAACAAGATCACGAAGAAACTTCCCGGCATGATCGAGAAAGCAACCAACCGCGAACTCGCCGGCGGCTTACGCGAACACCTCGAACAAACGAAAGGCCATGTGGAGAGGCTCGAACAGGTATTCAAGAAACTCGGAAAAGCGCCAAAGAGCACCGACTGTCCGGCCATCGACGGCATCATCAAGGAGGCCGAGGAGGTCGCGGGCGAGATCGCCGACAAAGAAGTGCTGGACGCCGCCATTATCGCCGCCGCGCAAGCCGTCGAACATTACGAGATCACGCGATACGGCACCCTGATTGCCTGGGCGCATCAGCTCGGCCACGACGAGGTGACCCGGCACCTTTCGGCGACGCTGAAGGAGGAAGAGGCCGCGGACAAAAAGCTGACCAGCATTGCGGAACGCAAGGGCGTCAATCGAAAGGCGGCAAGTTAGGACGACGCCCGACGGCTTGGCGCAGAACCAATGGAGAGGCGCGTGCCCCGCGCCTCTCCAAACTTGTCTCGGTCGGGATACCGGATAATGGAGCTGATGCCGGATCAGCCTAGCGGAAAAAACCGAACAGCCACAGCAGCAGGCGGACAGACAGTTCGACGGCCCCAACGAATCATGACAAATTCATGGAACTGTTTTTGCCGATCGGCGGTTGATTGTCAGCAATTTGGCCGCCGCCGTTCGCCGAATAGTCTTTTCACGGCCCAGGGAGAAGCCAAAAATCCTAGTTCGACGCCGCCTGGGGAGCAATAAGTCGAAGTTTGCCTGCTCGGAGACGACTCCATGAAGGCCCCTTCGCCCGCGCGCCGGTTTCGACTCGATCTTGTCGAGCCCACGCCTGTTGCCAGCGGAGAGGTCTTTTGGCGCGGCACGGTTGAGATCGCAATCGTCGGTATTTTTCTGCTGTTCGCGCTGGCGGCCTTGCAATTTTCCCGCGCGCTTCTTCTGCCGGCGACGCTTGCAGTCGTAATCGGCACGATGATGGCGCCGCTGGCGGAACGCCTGACGCGGTTCAGAATTTCACCGTGGCTGGCCTCGTTCATGCTGGTCGCCGCCTTTTTAGCGACGCTTTGCGTCGTGATCGTCGCGCTGTCGGGCCTTGTGACCGACTGGGCGGCGAAGAACCCGAACATCGGACTAACGCTGCGGGACAAACTGCAAGTCCTCGATCGGCCGCTGGCGGCGCTGCGGGATTTACAAGGCGGAATTTCAGGGCAGCTCGGCGTTGATGTCGGCGCGCTAAAGTTCGACATGACCGCTAATTTCATTGCGCCGCTTCTGTCGATTCTGACTCCGGCCATCGGTCAGCTGTTGCTTTTCTTCGCCACCTTATTCTTTTTTTTAGCCGGTCATGGAAACTTTCGGCGTCAATTGATTGCGCTTTCCCACAAGCGGAGGAACCGCCTTCGCGTCCTGCGAATCTTCAATGATGTCGAGCGCAATCTGTCGAGCTATGTCGGAATTCTTACGATCATTAACGTCGCGATCGGCTCGCTCACCGCGACGCTTGCGGCATTGATCGGGCTCCCCAATCCCATTGCGCTCGGCGTCCTCGCCTTCGGGCTCAATTACATTCCGCTGATCGGGCCCGCGATCATGGCGATTGTCTTGTTGACCGTGGGGCTCGTCGTATTCCCCTCGATCGGCTACGCGCTGCTGGCGCCGGCGATTTTCATCGCGCAGTCGGTGATCGAGGGACAGTTCGTTACCCCCAGCGTCGTCGGACGGCGGATGACCATGAACCCGTTCGCGATTTTTCTGTCGGTTGCCTTCTGGGTATGGTTATGGGGACCGCTGGGCGCGCTGCTGGCGATGCCGCTTCTGATCGTGTTTATGGTGGTCCGCGGCCATCTCTATCCGAGCAATGACGTCGCGCCGGAGCGAGCGACGCGCCAGGCGAAATTCGGCCGGCGCCCCGACGCCGTCTAAACAACGGCGCGGCGGCGGATTTGGCGCGGGCGACGCAAAAGCTGCTTTCGATCTTTGATGAGGAGAAGCCCCGCCGCGACGCTGCCAGAAGGCCCGCTGGGAGGGTTTGTCCGACGACCTGCACACACTCGCAAGCAACCTCTCCTCGCGGCCCGATGGAACCCATCCGTTTGGAGCGCGTTGTGGCACGGGCCGACGGGAGCCTGGAAACTTTTCTCCTCCTTCCCGCGGGAGATCGCAGATGGATGCATCCATACTCATCAGCATCTTGATTACATTCCTGGTCATCGTTCTCGTGCTCTACCTCGTCAACATGCTGCCGGTCGACAGCCGCGTGCAGCAAATCATCCGATTGATCGTGATCGTGATCGGCATCGTTTCGATGCTGAAATATTTGGCCGTGTTCTAGAAAACCTGTCCCGTCTAAAAGCCGGACTGCTCTAAATATACGTTTTAGCGACCGCGGGCTTCGGGCCGCGCTACGCGTTGAACAGGGCGGGCGGGAGCTTTGAATTCGTTGCATAATTGCTAACCTGCGGCGCAAACGCGTTAACTCGACATTCCTGACCACTCAGTGTCAGTAGATCAATGCCGGCCAAGCCTTTAACTGGCGGGAGCGATGGACTCGAACCCGCGACCTCCCGCGCGTGATGCATAGAGTGGCGATACGCTCAAAACGGAGAATTTTTACAACCGCGTTTATGGGCGGATGCCTGCTGCTGGCAATGCAAAACACGGCGCGGTCGCTCACCAATGCCGAGGAGGTGGCCGAAGATGATATCGGCGCAAAGGCGTCGGCATTCATCCGTAACGCCGGCAGAGGCTGGTGCAGCGGCGTCGTTTACGGCGAAAGCTTCGTTCTTACCGCCGCGCATTGCGTAATCGACAGGAACGGAAAGAAAGTGAGCGCTAAAGAACTCAGGGTTTTCTATGGGAAGAGCATAGCGGGAACCGGCGCATCCTCTCGGAGGGTCGCTAAATTTGCATTTCACGAGCATTACGCGAGGCAAATGTACTATCAGACCCACCTCCAGCCGGACGAAGATATTTGGGAAAATATACCGCTGAATTGGGAGGATATCGCGATCCTGAAGATCGACGGCACGCATCCAGCGGGGACCGTTGGGGCTTTTCTGCCCGGCGTCGACAATGATTACTCAACGGATCGAGACGGGTCGTCTTTGGACCTTCGTCGCAAAGGTTCGATCTGGTTTTATTTTTATGGATACTTCACGCGAGCAAGATCAGTCTTCAAACTTCAAAGGGGTCTGTCGGGCAACGACGAAAAACTGCAAAAAGTCATCTTGGGACGAAAGCAGGGACCGTGGGCCGAAGAGTATGTTTACTCCACCAGACAGTTGCTCATCCCACAATTGTTCAGCCCGCTCTATGTCAGGCAAATAGGCATGTGCCGCGGCGATTCCGGCGGCGGCGTGTTTCTCGTTAAATCGGACGGCCTGAATTACGACATTTCACTTGATAGCGGCGCTCCGAGCGGCGGTATCGAACTCAGGGATGGCCGCCCGGTACTCATCGGATTGTTGGTTCAGTGGTTCGTCAACAAAGAAAATAACGACCGGTGCTCTTCAAACGAAGAAAAGGGGGCGGTGCGCATCGACTATTATCACGATTGGATTGTTGAAAAAATCAAGGAATTGCAGTGATACGCCGGCCTAGCTTGCCTGAATATCCATCGAGTAGCTTTGGCATGAGTCCGCGGCGCGAACGCCACAAGGTATGATTGGATTTCCGGGAACAAATCGAAGCGGCTGCGGTTTTTTCATGTAGACCGTCAGAAAACCGACAGGAGCTTCAAATGCGTTCCATACTTCTGAGCGGCGCAGCCGTCGCCGCTCTTATGACGACTTCGCTCTATACCTCCGCTCAGGGCGCCGACACCGACAGGTACTGCGTGAAGATACAGGGCAGTCCGATCGCTTGGCGCTGTGGCTACGAGACATTGGGCGCGTGTCAGGAAGCAACAAATTCCGGCGAGGGCACCTGCGTGGAAAATCCAAAATTCAGGCATTTTCGATATTACAGATAGTGACGAGACCTCGATAACAGCAATTCGCAAGGCATTTGCGACGATATGATATTGTGCCGGAGACGCCGCAAGCATTCGCTTTACGGGTGCGACATTTTGGCCGCTCAGCTTAAGATACCAAGGTGCATAGTCGAGAATGCAGCTTCGGCGTCCGGGCTCAGGGGGAGAGCACAATGCGTAATCTTGTCATGCGCGGGCTCGCAATTTCCTTCGGCTTACTGATCTGCGGGTGTTCCGAACTGGTCGCTCGCCTGGACGGCGGCCGTCAGCCGCAACAGGCAAATTTAAACGAACAAGATGAAAATACCTGCCGGAGCCGTGGCGCCACGCCGGAATATCATGGTTTTCTTGAATGCAAGAAGCAGATAGCCGATCAACGGGCGAGCGCCGAAGCCGCCGCCAAAGCCAGCCGCCAAGAGGGCGACGACACGATTTCCATGCCTGGGCGATGATTTTCCTGCGATGACCGCGGCTAACGCCCCCGCGTCATTCGGGGCTTTTTGTTTGCCGCACGCGGACGAGAAGGAAAAGCACGGCTAGGAGCGCGCGGGATCGTATATGATCGTCACCACTGATGCCGAACATGATTGATCGATTACTGGATCGCGTGGCGAAGGACTGGCAGGCGATCATTTATGCCAGAACAACTCTCGGCGTCGCGTCGCTTTTGTTGGTGGGCGCCACCGCCTATGCCACATGGATCATCGCAGAGTCTTTCTACGCCGAGCGGTTTGCGGAGATCGAGACCACGACAAGAAATTTGCTGGTTCAGGTTGGTCAACTCAACAAGGAAAGCAGCCCGCAAACACCCCAGGTATACGGCAGTTCCAGGCTGCAATTGCTGGATATTCATGTGGTATTCGACCCGCCGCACAAGCCGAATATATTCGGCAATGTCGTCAACAAGGGCGCGTTTGCGGCGCGAGAGCCTTCAAGCGGCGCTTCATACCTGGTCGCGCCAAGAGAATTGACGGCACAAGAAGTGGACCGCTTGGCCGCACAGGCGATCAATTCCCGAATCGGCAATCGAAGTATCGAATTCAAGCCGAATGAGGTTCACGGTTTTTCGTTGGATTTTAATATGACGCAAGAGCAATTCGGGGATGTGAGAGACGGGAAGCAAATGTTTTATTTGGTCTATGTTGTTTCGTACCTTGATGAAGCGCTACCCGCGGGAAAGGTGAGACTGACCGAAGCGTGTTATGTTTATACGAGGGGATTAAATCAGGGACAATTGTGCCCGGAGCACAATGGCGCCTTCATCGTCGATGCTCGATAATGCGACGATTCTCGCGCCGAAATATTTTCCGGGTTCAGCTCCGACGCAGCCGCGCATGCGCGAGCCATGATTCCGAGGTTGGAAAAAGGCGGGTCCGTTACTTCTTCTTGGACGACTTGCACGTGGCCGCCGGGCACATGCCGCTCGGCGTGTAACAGGGGAAGACGCCCGTGGACATCGTGCCCTTGTAATTGCACTCCTTAACTTGGGCCCAGCGGGTGACACGGCCCGTCTTATCGAGCTTCACGGTGCACATTTGACCCGTGCTGCATTTCGGCTGTTTTGCCTTGTGCGACTTCCTCTTCGCGAACGACTCGGTTGACGCGAAGGAGAGCGCGATGGCCGAGATTCCGGCTGCAATCACGATTTTCTTGATCATGTCGTTTCCCCTATGGCCCCTTGGCGAGGGCTGGCGGCATTAGAACGTCGGCGAAAGTCATGGCTCGCCGTGTGGATCCTCAAGATGCTAGCGAGCCATGCGTCCGCGAACCGATCCTTAAAACGTCCACTTCATGCCGGTGGAAACACCCACCACCGTCGTGCCCGTGAAGCAATGCGGCGAGGCGCCAGCACCGCCGCTCGCCGGCATGTCTTGGGCGTCGTGGCAATCGGTGGTCACCGCGCGTCCGCCGGCGCCGAGATCGAAATGGGCACTCGGGCCGTTGAAGGTCGCCGCGGCATCGACGTACCACTGCAAGTTCGGAGAGAACTGGTGTTTATACGCCGCCGTGACCATGTCCGCCTGGTTTTGATTGGGAGCGAATGCGAGGCCACTGGCGTCCGGGAACGGAAGGGTGGCGTCGTTGTGCTGACCGGGATCGCCCTGCGCACGGAATGCATGCGCCCAACCAAAATGGATGCTGTCGGCGTCGGTCAGTTGCTGGCTCACGAATAACCAGGTGCCGTTGCGAGAACGCTCGTTCTGGAATGCGAGGAACGCCGGGATGTCGCGACGCATCCATTCAAAGATGCCGCCGATCGTGGTCTTGGTCTCGAACGTATACAGAGCCCCGATCTTGGCTGCCCACTCATTTCCTATGTCCGCGTTGAAGAACGCGGCAGAGGCCCCCGTAAGGTCGCTCATCCGGTTGACGGCCTGATGCCATTCATAAGCGCCGGTGACCAACAACGGGCCGTTTTTATAAGTGAGGTTGGCGCTCACCAGGTTTCGGAACGAGCCGTCAGAGCAATTCGTAAATCCGCCGCTTGTGGGGTCGTTGCCGCCGGCGCAATCGGATTCGCCCGAGGGGATATTGTCACTGATGGTAGAGCGGTTCTGGCCCGGCGAGAACAGTGCATTGAACTGCCAGCCGCCGACGGTCGGCGATTCGTACCAGATCGCGTGGGCGACCCGGGTGCCGAACTCGACGCGATTGTCGCCGCCGGTATTGCCCATGATAACCGCGTAATCGCCGAGCATGCCGTTAAACGGATTGAACATCGCCGTCGAGTTCTTGTAGGGCGCGTCCGACTTGCCGATCTTGACGGCGCCCCAGTCCGGTGAAGCCAATCCGATATAGCTGTTTCGACTGAATAAGGCGCCGTTGACCTGATTGCTCAAGTTGCTGTTGCTTTGTTTGTTGCTCGGGAACGCAGAAATATCGATTCCGGCTTCCAACTGGTACACGAAGTTGAAGGGCTGATCGCCAACCCGCTGGAAGCCGCGGACGCCCAAATAAGAAAGATTGGTCGAGATGGCCGGCATCCAACCGAAATTTCCGATCGGAGGCGAGTTTCCGTTTAACTGTAGCCGCTTGACGTCCTTCGAGGTGTCGTCGAACGAGACGTCGAAATTGCCGTAGGCCGTGATCTCACCGCCGGGCGTATAGAAGGTGAGCGGGTTGCCCCGCTTGTGCTCCAAGTAGGTGTGGCCGTTTTGGTCGACTTCCACCACCCTTGCTTGGGCGCGGGCCGCCTCGGCCTTGGCTTGATTTGACTGCTTCAGCGCGGTCTTGGCTTCCACATTGGTTTGCGCCTGTCCCTTCTTCAGATCGTTGACCGTGCGCTCGAGCTGGTCGATTCGAGCGAGCAGCGCCTGGACTTGCGCTTCGGTCGCCGCCTGGGCGTTGGCAGTACCACTCGTGCCCAAAGCCAGAATAAGCGCCGAAAGTGAAACCCCCGCGCACAGCCGGATACGTCGCGATGATTTATTCATGGTCAGCCCCCGCCGAATTCAGCCCCGATTTCGCCTTGCGAAAATCTTCTGGCATCCCAGCGAGGGCGTCAATGAATCTTCAGCTTTTGTCGCGGTCGTTCGTGCGCCTAAGGCGAGATTCCTTTTTCACGTGACTTCTTCGCCACGCGACCGTTTAACGCGCGTTGTTTTGTCACACGCAACTGTTGCAGTGCGATTTTTTTTCGTTCGACAATAACTCGGTCAAAAATCAAATTTGTGCATCGCACATCACTCAACATTCAAATTGGCGCAGAAGCCTCCAGCCGCGAACCCTGAAAAGAAACTCATGAACCGCGGACGGCACCGGTTCGGTCTCGCCTCACCCGGGAAGATCCAGCAAGCGGCGCGCATTGCCGCCGGCGATGGCCGCGATCGTCGACGAATCGAGCGTGCCGACCGAGGCGAGATGGCCGATCGGATCGTATTCGCCCATGTCGAACGGATAGTCGGTTCCCATCAGGATCTGATCGGCCCCGAAAACCTTGATCAGCGTCTCCAACTGATGCGGGGTGAATACCACCGTGTCGAAATAAATTTTCTTCAGATAGGAGGTCGGCGGCTTGGGCAGGCTTGCCTGCGCATCGGAGCGCGCGCCCCAGGCATGATCGATACGGCCGCAATACGAGGGTAGATAGCCACCGCCGTGAACCGCAAGGATCTTCAAATTCGGGTGGCGCTCCAAGACGCCGTCGAAAATCAGATCGTGAAGCGCAAGCGCCGTTTCGAGCGGATTGCCGATCACGTTGTTGAAATAGTACCGGCTCAAGCGCCGGCCTTCGGTAAATCCGTTGGGATGGATGACGACGAGCGTGTTCAGCTCCTCGGCCTTCGCCCAAAACGGCGCGTAGGCCGGCGCGGAAATCTCGCTCCCCGCGACGTTGGTGAGGATTTGAACCCCTTTAAAGCCGAGCTTGCGCACGATGCGCTCGAGCTCCAGTGCCGCCTCCTTGCCGTCCTGCATCGGCACGGTGCCGAACGGAACGAACCGGTCGGGATATTTGGCCACATATTCGGCGATGCCGTCGTTCACCATACGCGCGGCTTTGACCGCGATATCGACGGGTAGCGACACGTAGCATTGCGGCGGCGGCGGCATGACGATCTGCATGTCGATGCCCATGGCATCGAGATCCTTCAGCCGCTCGTCATACTGCGTAATTCGCGAACGGCGGTCGGCTTCCTGTTGCTGATTCAATTGTTTGGTATCGGCGGTGGCAAAATGGGTGAGCGGGATCTTCGAAAGATCGAGGTGCGGCCGGACGAACGCGCCCGCGGCCGGCACCGCGACATGGGCATGAATGTCGACGGTCGTGGTCTTCGGCCGCAGTTCGCGGCCGGGTTTGCCATGTTTGCGGGCGGCCGTTGGTCCATATTTATTCCATATGCCGCTCATCGAAAGCCTTTCCGCATGTTTCCGTCGCTCAGAAAACGCCGAGATATTGCTTTATCCGCGGGTCGTTCAGCCGGATTTCCTTCGCCGAATCGATCAGGGCGATCTCGCCGCTGTTCAGAATCGCCACGTCATCGGCGATGTCGAAAACAAGGGCTGGGTTTTGTTCAACCAGCAAGATCGACAGACCGCTCGCCTTCAGCATTCGGATCGTGCTCATGACCTCGACCACGATCTGCGGAGCAAGACCTTCCGAGGGCTCGTCCATCAACAGGACGCGCGGGTTGTTCATCAACGCCCGGCCGATCGCAAGCATCTGTTGCTCGCCGCCGGACAGGTAGGCGGCCAAATGCGAGCGGCGATCGCGTAGCCGAGGGAACATGGCGAGAACTGTTTCCTCGGTCCACGTCGATTTCTGACCCTGGCCGTTCCGCGCCGCGACGATCAGATTTTCGCGAACGGTGAGACTGCGAAAAATCCGCCGCCCCTGCGGGACCAGGGCGACACCGCGGTTCGCAATCAATTCGGGCGACATGCGGCTCACGGTTTCGCCGAAAACCGAGACATCGCCGCGTTTCGGAGGCAATAGACCGACAATGGTGCTCATGCAGGTCGACTTCCCCGCCCCGTTGCGGCCCAAGAGCCCCAACAGGCGGCCCTCGCCGAGCGAGAACGACACGCCATGCAGAACATGGCTGTCTCCGTAAAACGCATCGACGTTCTCAAGCGCGAGCGCGCTAGTGGCCAAGATAGACCTCCTTGGTGCGCGGATCGTTCACGACGTCGCCGCGGGTGCCGTCGACGATCACTTCGCCGAAATGCAGCAAGGTCACTTTTTCCGCGAAATCGAGCGCCACGTCCATATTGTGCTCGATCATCACGATCGACACGTCGCGCGGGATTCGCCGCAGCAGTTGCTGGACGTCGCGGCGCTCATCGATCGAAAGCCCGGCGAAAGGTTCATCGAGCAGCAATAGCCTTGGTTTTTGCGCGAGCGCCATCGCGATTTCAACGCGCCTTCGTTCGCCATACGATGTTTGCGCGAGCGGGCGCGCGGCGATGCCCTCCAACCCGACATGCGCCAGCGCTTCGCGAGCGCTTTCGGCAATATGGCGCTGATGATCGAGATTGCCGAAGAAGCTCCAGCGCAGCGGCGACAGGCCGAGCAAGGCAAGCGAGACGTTGTGCAGAATCGTCTCGCGCGCGAACAGCGTGATGATTTGGTAGGTCCGCGCGATTCCGAGATGCGCGCGTTTTCGGCTAGCGACCTTGGTGATGTTGTCGCCGAACAGTTCGATTGATCCGCTGTCCGGCGAAAGCTCCCCGGTGATCAAATTGAACAGCGTCGTCTTGCCCGCTCCGTTCGGGCCGATGATCAGCCGGCGCTCGCCCGGCTCGACCGAAAGGTTGACGCTCGACGTCACCCGCAGGCCGCCGAAGGACTTGCAGAGCGCGTTGACCGCCAGGGCCGTCATGGCGCTCGCCCGGCCCGGGATAAGGCAACGCGGGCGCGAAGGGCTCGCCAGCCGTGGCGCCATATGCGTGTCGTTCCCGGAATCAAGCCGTCGGGCATGAAGCTGATAATCAGCACGAATATGACGCCGAGCACCAGATTCCAGCGCTCGACATAGGCGCTGATCACGTTTTTCATGACGACGACGATCGCCGCGCCCGCGATCGGGCCGACGAGCGTCGCGGTGCCGCCGGAAATCACCATCAGCAGGATTTCGGCGGAGGTCTGCAAGGCCATGATCTGCGGGCTGATGAACTGATTGTAGTAGACGAACAACAGGCCCGCGACGCCGGTCCAAAATCCCGAAAACAGAAAAGCGATGAAGCGGATCAGCCAAACATTGTATCCGAGCGCGTTCATCCGGCGCGCTTGGTCGCGCGTCCCGCGCAGGCTCGCGCCGAAGGGAGAGCCGACAAAAATCGCCATCGAAATGGCGGCAAGCACGAAGACGGCGAGCACGGCGTAATAAAATGCATCGGCGGTGGCGAGGCTTATTCCGAAAAGCTGCGGTCTTGTCGCCACGTTCACGCCGTTGTCGCCTTGCGTGAGACTGGCCCAACGATAGGCGATCCCCCATAGGATTTGACCGAGCGCGAGCGTGATCATCAGAAAAATAATTCCCGTCGAGCGGAGCGAAAGGACCGCGAATACCGCCGACACGAGCAGCGTGAAAGCAATCGCCGCGAGATCCGCCGCGAAATGTCCGTGCCCGGCCTGCAGCAGCAACGCCGCCGTGTAGCCCGCCGTTCCGAACAACGCGGCGTGGCCGAGCGAAACGAGGCCGCCATAACCGACGAGAACGTTGAGCGCGAGCGCGGCGACAGCCCATAAAAGAATCTGGCTCGCGATATTGACGTAATAGGAATTGGCGATCCAACTCGGCAGCGTCAGCAAAAGAACCGCCGCGACGCCGATCGCCGCAAATCGCGGGACGCGCCGCTTCATGACACGCCCCTGCCGAAAAGCCCCTGCGGGCGAAGCACCAGCACCAGCACCATGGGCAGGAACAGAATGACGTAGGCGAGATCGGGAAACATCGCCTGCCCGAAATTGTAGAGAAAGCCGATGACGAAGCTGCCGACGAACGCGCCCACCAGGCTGCCGATGCCGCCGAGAATGACGACGATCAGCGCGAGCGGAAGCATCTCGGCGTCCATGCCCGGATAGACCGAGAGATACGGCGCGCCGATGACGCCGCCGAACGCCGCCAATCCCGCGCCCAGCGCGAAAACCAAAGTGAAGAGCCGGGAGACAGGAATGCCGACCATGCGCGCGATCGGCGCGTCATCGACGCCGGCGCGGATCTTGGCCCCGAGCCGGGTCCAATCGACCAACAACCAAAGCGCGATGGCGACGACGACCGCGACGGCGACGATGACGAGGCGGTAGAGCGGGAAGAACAGGCCGGCGATTTGCAGGGCGCCGCGGAGCTCGGCGGGCGTCGCGGGCTGCCAGGGATCGCCGGTCCAGATCATCAGGCAGAGATCGGCGATGATGAACGAGAAACCGAGCGTCAGCAGAACCTGCGGCAATTCCTGGCCGGAGAGGCGCTTGAGCAAGAAGCGTTCGATCAGGCCGCCGATCAGCGCCATCGCGACGCCGCTGAGCAACGCGGCGAGCCAGAAATCGAGACCTCGTTCGAGAAAGGTCACGCCGAAATAGGCCCCCAGCATGAAGAAGGAGCCATGCATCAAGTTCGGAATGCGCATCAGTCCGAAGATGAGCGAGAATCCGGCGGAGAGCAGGAACAGCAGGCCTCCCAAGGCAATGCTGTTCACCGCCAGTGTCAGCCAAAGGCTCATCGTCTCGCTGCCTACTCGCCGACCGCGGAAAACTATTCGCCGCGCTTACTCGAGATTTTTCGCCGGCGGATAGTCTCGTGAATAGACCGGGTTCGCAAGAAACGCCTTCTCGTCGTAGGTCCAGAACTGACTGACGCCGGGATAGGTCTTGATCACCGTGTTGACGAGTTGGCCGCCCCTGCGCTCGCAGCGGCGGATGAAGACGTCGCCGATGACGTTGCCGTACTGGTCGAACTTGACCGGTCCGCGCGGAGTATCGGTCAGCGACACTTTGTGCAGGGCGGCGGCCAGCGCCGTCCTGTCGTCGGCCTTGCCGCCGAGCGCCTGGATCGCGGCCTCGACGCACTGACCGGCCACGTACATGCCGGCCGAATAACCGCCGGGGAGCGTGAGGTAGTTCTTCTGCATCGCCTCGACAAAGCGCTTGTTGCTCGGCGTGTTGGTTTCGGACGAATACCAGGCCGCCGAGATCACGCCGACGGATTCGTCGCTGAGGCTCTTGAGCAAGGCATCGTCCATCGCCGTCCAGCCGGCGAGCAGCGGGATTTTATATTTGACGCCGAGGTCGGCATAGGCGCGCATGAATTTCACCGGATTCGAGCCGGCAAAACCGTTGAATACGCAATCGGCATTTCCGATCTGCGCGATGTAAGGCGTGTAGTCCGGGGTCACCAGCGGCGGCCACAGCTTCTTCACCACCTTGCCGCCGTTATCCTCGAACACGTGCTGGAAGCCCGCCATCTGCTCGTAGCCGAAGGCGAAATCCTCCGAGATCGTTATGGCGCGCTTGAACTTCAGCTCCTTCGCCGCGTAGTCGCCCATCGCGTGGCAGCATTGCGCCGAGGTCGCGGAGGGACGAATGACGAACGGATTGGCCTTGCGCTGGGTGACGTCTTCCGCGGCGGCGATGCTCATCAGCGGCGTCGCGTTGTCGCGCACGTAATCGGTGATCGCCAACAGTTCGAAGGCGGCGAGCGGGCCGAGGATTATGTTGACTTTGTCGCGCTCGATCAATTCTTGCGCCTTGGTTTTGGCGCCGGCCGGATTGCCGCCGGTGTCGGCCGAGATGAAATCGATCTTGCGCCCGGCGAGCGTATTGTTCTTTTCCGCCAGAAAGGTGAGGATGCCCTGCTCCATCTGGTTGCCGCCCTGCGCGAGCGGGCCGGTCTTGACGGTGAGCAAGCCGATCTTGAAGGGGGCCGGCTGCGCCTGCGCGCGCAGAAACGGCGGCGCCGCGACGGCGGCGCTTGCCGCCAGCATGCCTTTGAGGACGGTTCGGCGTTGGATCTTCATCGGCTCTCTCCCCCTTGCGTCTGCGGTGCTTTCGATCGGGCTTTATCATCGCCCTTTTTACAAGTGTTGCGCCATTCCGCGCGATTGTCACCCCGTATGGTCGATGGGGCGGACTTGGCTATTCTTTATACAATTGGGTGCGGCGCAGCGTTGGCGGTCTCTTTTGCCGCGTGATAACTGAAGCGCGAGGATCCGGACGAAGCATCGCAGGGATGAGACAGCCATGAATATCGGGCTTGCCGGCCTCGGCCGCATGGGAAGCGCCATCGGCGCGAGATTAATCGAGGCCGGGCACAAGCTGACCGTTTGGAACCGGTCGGCGGAGAAGGCGAATACGCTCGCGCAAGCGGGCGCCGAGGTCGCCGCGACGCCCGCGGCGCTCGCGGGCGAGGCGGATATCATCATCACCATTCTGACCGACGCCGCGGCGATCGACGCCGTCTACCACGGACCCCAGGGACTGCTCGCGGGCGACGTCAAGGACAAGCTGTTCATCGAAATGAGCACGGTCCGGCCGGAGACCGAGATTGCGCTGGCGAAAGACGCGCGAAGCAAGCGGGCCGCATTTGTCGAGTGTCCCGTCGGCGGAACGGTGGGCCCCGCCCGTCAAGGGAAGCTGCTCGGGCTGATGGGGGGAGAGCCCGCGGACACGGCGCGCGCCAAGCCCGTTCTCGATCAGCTCTGCCGCCGCCTCGAGCATGTCGGCCCGATCGGCAACGGCGCGGTGATGAAGTTCGCGATCAATCTGCCGTTGATGATCTATTGGCAGTCGCTGGGAGAGGCGCTGTCGCTCTGCCGCCCGCTCGGCATCGAGCCCGCGCGCCTGATGGATATTTTCGCCGACAGCTCCGGCGGCACCAACGCGCTGAAAGTGCGCGGACCCGCGATCGCCGCGATGTTGGAGGACCGCGATCCGGGGCCGGTGGGTTTCGATATCGATTCCGGCCGCAAGGATCTGCGGGCGATGGTGGCGGAAGGAGGCGCGCGCGGCCTCGACCTGCCGTTGGTGGAGGCGGCGCTCGCCTGTTTCGATGAGGCGTCGGCGCGCGGCATCGGCGCCAAGGACGGCTCGAGCCTCGCGGTGTATTGGTCGGGCCGAAAAGCGGGCTGAGCGCCGGCCCTGCGGACCGCTCGTCGAAAAAACGAAATCCGACGGCGCGCGCAAGCTTGGCTGGTTCGGCCGGGCTTTCTATCGAGAAACAGCGCCGAATTATTTCCGTTTCGGCGGAGTGAACCAGAACAGAAGCCCGCAGGTCGCGGCCTCTTTTGCGGTGAGCTGCCGGTTTTGCTGCCAATTGGCGACTATCGCGGCGAAGATGATTCCGCTGCTACAGCCGAATATGCCCCACACCCAACCAGTGGGTCCGGTGCCGAATTTAGGGCCCGGCACTACATCTCCCGCAAATGCGACGGTCGATGAAAACGCCATAGATGCCGCCAATACGGCAGCAAGGATTTTCGATTTCATAGCCCACCTTTCCCCAAATTCGATCTATGCAGCCACGAACCATCTAATATCATCGATTCGCCGATCGCAATGCTTTTGTAGCCGCAACCCACGCGTGGTTTGCCTGAGGAACTTTGCATGATCCGGGAGACGCTCGAAGGCATCCTGGCGTCGTTATGGTTCGACGCGGATATGCTCTGGTTCTTCGCTTATTGGGGCCTGCTCGCCCTGCTTGCCGGGCTGGAAGCGTTGATCCCCGCGTTTCGACAACCGCCGCAATGGAACAAGCGCTGGCCGACAAATCTCGGCCTCGGCATCGTGAATATGATGCTGGCGCCGCTCGCACCCGTGTCGGCGGTGTGGGGCGCGCAATGGGCTCATAGTCAAGGATTCGGCCTGTTAAATGTTGCGGGGGCCCCCTTATGGATCGCCGTGATCGCCACGTTCGCGATCCGCAGCCTCGCCAGTTATTCGTTCCATATTCTGATGCACAAGGTTCCGCTGTTGTGGCGGATGCACCGGGTTCACCATTTCGACACGCATCTCGACGTCTCGACCGGCCTGCGCTCGCACCCGCTGGAATTCGCCGGGTTGCTTCTCACCATGGTGCCGCTCGCCATTCTGTTCGGGCTCGATCCCTGGGCGCTCGCCGCCTACGAGATCGTTGAAAGCATCGCCAATCTCCTCATCCATGCGAATCTGCGCCTGCCGGAGCCGCTCGACCGCGCGCTCCGCTGGCTTCTCGTCACGCCCAACATGCATTGCCTGCATCACTCATCCCATCGGCCGGAAACCGACAGCAATTACAGCCAGGTTTTCTCGCTCTGGGACCGGCTGTTCGGAACCTATTCCGCCGCGCCCCGGGCCGGCTACGACGCGATGCAGATCGGGCTCGCCGAGATCAGGGACGAGCGGACCGCGGATCTGTGGTGGCAGATCAAATCGCCGGTGCTCTCGATCGAGCGATCGAGCGCCGAGGCCACGACGCCTGCCGAGATGGTCGTCCAATCCGACCGAGCCTGAGAGCGGCGGCGCGAAAGGCCGCCCGCCGTTCGACTGCTGCGCTCGTTTTTTGCGGTCCTGGATATTGCCGCCGCGGATGCCTTGTAGTGACATGGGCACAAAACCCGGCGTAAGCGAATGACCGGGCGACGGGGCGAAAACGAACATGGTGACACCCACGGGCAAGCTCGCGGGCATTATTCCGCGTAAACAGGATTTCGACCCGATCGAGATCGCATCCCGCGACGAGATCGCGGCGCTGCAATTAAAGCGGCTGCAATGGTCGCTGAAGCACGCCTATGACAACGTCGCGCATTACCGCAAAGCCTTCGATCAGGCAGGCGTCCGTCCCAATGATTTGAAGACGCTTTCCGATCTCGCCAAATTTCCGTTCACCACCAAGGGAGATCTCCGCGCCAACTATCCCTTCGGCATGTTTGCGGCGCCGCTGGAGCGGATCGCGCGCATTCACGCTTCCTCCGGCACCACCGGCAAGCCGACGGTCGTCGGCTACACCGCGCGCGATTTGGAGATGTGGGCCGACGTGATGGCACGGAGCTTCCGCGCCTGCGGCGGCCGGCCCGGCATGAAGGTGCATAATGCCTATGGCTATGGCCTCTTCACCGGCGGCCTCGGCGCGCATGCCGGGGCGGAGCGTCTCGGCTGCACGGTCATCCCCATTTCGGGCGGCATGACCGAGCGGCAGGTGCAGCTCATCATCGATTTCGAGCCCGACATCATCACGGTGACGCCGAGCTATATGCTCGCGATCCTCGACGAATTCCGCGCCAAGGGAATCGACCCGCGCAAATCCTCGCTCAAGATCGGCGTGTTCGGCGCCGAGCCCTGGACCAACGCCATGCGCGCCGAAATCGAGGAAGCCTTCGACATGCACGCGATCGATCTCTACGGGCTTTCCGAAGTGATCGGCCCCGGTGTCGGCTGCGAATGCGTGGAGAGCAAGGACGGCCTGCACATCTGGGAGGATCATTTCTATCCGGAGATCGTCGAGCCCGAGAGCGGCAAGGTGCTGCCCGACGGCTCGCGGGGCGAGCTCGTATTCACCTCGCTCACCAAGGAGGGCATGCCGGTCGTTCGCTACCGCACGCGCGACCTCACCCGGCTCCTGCCCGGCACTGCGCGCTCGATGCGCCGTATCGAGAAAGTCACCGGCCGCTCCGACGACATGATGATCATCCGTGGCGTCAACGTGTTTCCAACCCAGATCGAGGAATTGATCCTGACGGACGATCGCCTCGCCCCGCATTTCCAGATCGAGCTTCGCCGCGAGGACCGGCTTGACGAAATAAAGGTGCGGGTCGAGGCGCGGGCGGACGCGGCTGATGAAAGCGCACGCGTGGGCGCAGGTGTGGAACTCGCACACCGCATCAAGGCGCTGATCGGAATCACCGCGGACGTCGAGGTCGTCGCGCCCGGCGGCATCGAGCGTTCGATCGGCAAGGCGAAACGGATCGTGGATTTGCGCAAGAAGTAAAGCGCGGCTCACGCCTTGCGATTTTGCGCGTTCCAGTGCTTTTCCAAATTGGCGATGAGCGCCGGGCTGAAATGGCAGTGCGCCTGCTCGCGCGCGTAGACCGCCATGTAGCGGCGGAAGAGATCGAGCGGCTCTTGGCCGACGCGGAAGGCGCGGCGGTTGCTCGCGGCACTCACCACGCCCGAACTCGTGAGCCCCTCGATCACGCGATCAAGGGCCGCGTCCATCTCGGCGGGCGGCACCACCTCGTCGCAAATCATCCGGCCTTCGGGGCTGTCGCAATCGAGCCTTCGCCCGTACATGATCGCCTGGCGCGCGATGCGGTCGCCGACGAAGCGCGGCAGCCGGAGATTGGCGGCGCCGGGAATGATGCCTTCCTTGCGCGCCGGCAAGGTCATGTAGGCGTCGCTCGCGGCGAGTACGTAATCCATCGTCAGCAGATACTGGCAGCCGCCGCCGATGGCGAAGGTGTCGACGGCTGCAATCCACGGCTTTTCGGCGTTCGGTCCGCTGATGTCGTCGGGCGCCAATGCGGTATTGCCGATGCCGCGGAATATCTTGTTCACCGGTCCCATGTCGCGGCGGATGTACCAGAGGTAACCGATCTTGCCGTGGTAGAGGTGGGTGAGATTGATGCCGCTGCAGAAGATACGCCGGCCCTTGTACTTCGGATGCTCGACGAAATCGCCGCGGAAGACCGCGACCGAGGTCTCGATGTCGAGCGTCGCAAGATCGATCGCGGTCTCCATCTCGTCGATGGTCTCCTCGTCCTCGGCGTTGAGGAAGCGCGGGTGACGAAGGGTGACGAACGACGCCTTGCCGCGCCGCTCCACCGTCGCGGTTTTCATCTCGATCGAGCCGCTCACGCGGAAGTGGGACAGCCGTGCCAACGATTCCTCCCGCGGCAGCAGCATGGCTTGGCATAAGTGCATTCCGGAACGCGGATGTTCGACCACGCGTGAGAGAAAAATACCCTGATCGATCTCGATGCCGTCCTTGTCCTTCTGCGGATGCTCGGCTTCCACCGCGACTTCAGCGGCGGTCGGTACAAGGCCGGGAACAAGCGCGGCGGCATCGTAGACGAGCCGCTCGACGCGGATATATTTTGCGTAGTCGTTGGTCAGCACGCGGTAGAGTGCTTCAGCGTGTTGGGACATAAATTGATCGCGCGCCGAGCGGTTGATCCCCAACATCAATTCAGCGGCGCGTTGTTCCTTGGCGCTGCGTTTAGGCTTCTTCGCCAGGCGCTCGCGCAAATCCACGCCGATCATCCCGAAACGAGAAAAGGCTTCGCAGTCGCGTTTGAAATCGCCGCTAGCGACCGGCCACGCCGAGAGCCACATGCGAACGATGTCACGGGGAAGTCCGCCCTCTACGAACGGTTCGTGAGGATCAGGCGGTTCTACTAAGGGAGCGCGCTGGTGCATCACTCGACCGTGTTTTTGCTTGGTCGCTTCCGAAGCGTAAGATGACCCAAATGCGCGGCGCGGTCGAGACCGGGGGAAGGAACCGAAATCCCCGCCGTCTGTTCTAACAGGCGACCGCGCCCGCAAATTCAAGCGCCGCCCCGCCACAGGAGCGTTTCATGAGCCGAGCCGCCGCCGTGAAGAAAAGCAGCCGTTTCACTTCCATCAACCCGGCCACCGGCAAGGAAATCGCCTCCTACGACGAGATGGAGCGCTCCGAAGTCACGCGCATCATCGAGCAGGCGAACGCCGCTTTCCTCGATTGGCGGAAGAAAAGCTTCGCCGAGCGCGCGAAACCGATGAAGGCCGCGGCGAAAATCCTGCGCGATAAGGCGCCCGAGTTCGGCCGCCTGATGGCGGAGGAGATGGGAAAGCCGATCAGCGACGGCATTGCGGAAGCGCAGAAATGCGCCAGCGGTTGCGACTATTTCGCGGAGAACGCGGAGAAATTCCTCGCGCGCGAGGAGATCAAAACCGACGCCGCCAAGAGCTTCGTCACCTACCAGCCGCTCGGCGTCGTGCTTGCGATCATGCCGTGGAATTTTCCCTTCTGGCAGGTCTTTCGCTTCGCCGCCCCCGGCCTGATGGCGGGGAACGCCGGCGTCTTGAAGCACGCCTCGAACGTGCCGGGATGCGCGCTCACGATCGAAAAAATCTTTCGCGACGCCGGTTTTCCCGCCAATCTCTTTCGCACGCTGATGGTGTCGAGCCGGCAGATCGACGGCATCCTCGAAAACCCGCTCATTCGCGCGGCGACGCTCACCGGCAGCGACGCCGCCGGCCGCGCGGTCGCAAGCAAAGCCGGCGCGATGCTGAAGAAGACGGTGCTCGAGCTCGGCGGCAGCGACGCCTATGTGGTGCTCGACGACGCAGACCTCGAAAAGGCGGCGAGCGTCAGCGTCAAGGGACGGCTGGTGAACGCGGGGCAAAGCTGCATCGCGGCGAAGCGTTTCATCGTCACCGAGAAGCTCTGCGCCAAGTTCGAGGAACTATTCGTCGAAAAAATGCGCGCGATCAAACCCGGCGACCCGATGGACAAGGCGACGAAAATCGGCCCGATGGCGCGGCACGATTTGCGCGACGCGCTGCATGCGCAGGTGGAAAAGAGCATCGCCAAGGGCGCCAAGCTCTTGCTCGGCGGCAAGATCCCGCAGGGACCCGGCGCCTTCTATCCGCCGACCGTGCTCACCGGCGTCAAGAAAGGCATGCCCGCCTATGAAGAAGAATTGTTCGGACCGGTGGCGGCGATCATCGCGGTGAAGGACGAAAACGAGGCGCTGAAGGTTGCGAACGATTCCGTCTTCGGCCTCGGCGGCGCGATCCTGAGTACGAACTTGCAACGGGCGGAAAAGCTCGCGGCGGAGGAAATGGAAGCGGGCGCCGTGTTCGTGAACGAGGCGGTGAAATCCGACGTGCGGCTCCCCTTCGGCGGCATCAAGCAGAGCGGCTATGGTCGCGAGCTTTCCGCTCATGGGATTCGTGAGTTCGTCAATATCAAAACGGTTTATGTGGCTTGAAGCATCGCCCGTAAGCGCGGTTGTGGGCGGCCGGATTCGCGAGTCGCTTCAAGCGTTTGGCGAGGAACATGAATCTTCACGGGTTGATTCCGCGCGTTCTCGTTTTGATTCAGCTCGACTTAAAGCTTCGATTCATCAAACCCGGCCGGCAATTCAGCGGCTACTGCCCATCCCGTCGTCCCGGAAGCCGCGAAGCGGCTATCCGGGACCCAGACTCACCGCATTCAGTTCTGAGCTCTAGCTTCAGCGATATCGATTCTGGATCCCGGGTCTCGTGCTTTGCACTCGCCCGGGATGACAAGTTCATTATAACCGCTCAAGCGGCGCGGCCATTGTTCTTTTTGTGCCGTTCGATGACCGCAACAATCAAGCTCAACTCCGCCCCATCGCCTTGGCGCGGATCGCCGAGAGCGTGGTCGTGGGCGTGATCGCCTCGGGGTCGAGCTTGACGTGGATGACGGACGCCGACTTCGCGGCGAAGGCGGCTTCCAGCGCCGGCACCGCTTCCTTGTCGTTCTCGATGGTGAAGCCTTCGGCGTCGAAGGCGCGAGCGTAAGCGGCGAAATCAGGGTTGCGCAAATCGGTGCCGAACACGCGGCCCGGATATTCGCGCTCCTGATGCATGCGGATGGTGCCGTAGGTGGTGTTGTCGATCACGAACAGCCGCACGGCGAGGCCGTATTGCATCGCGGTCGCGAGCTCCTGGCCGGTCATCAGGAAATCGCCGTCGCCGGAAAACGCCATCACCGTGCGCTCGGGATGGATGCGCTTGGCGGCGACCGCGGCCGGAACGCCGTAGCCCATCGAGCCCGAAAGCGGCGCGAGCTGGGTCCCGAATTTCGGATAGCGATAGAAGCGGTGCAGCCAAACCGAAAAATTTCCGGCGCCGTTGCACAAAATCGAGTCGGCCGGCAGATGCTCGCGCAGCCAGCGCACGATCGTGCCCATCTGCGCCGCGCCCGGATGCTTCGGCACCTCCTCCGACCAGGCGAGATAATCGGCGCGCGCCGCCTTCCGCCACGCGCGCCAGCGGATCTCCTTCGGCGCCTGCAGCCCTTCGAGGGCGGCGGCGAAGGCGACCGGCGTGGCGTTGATGGCGAGCGCCGGCTGATAGACGCGGCCCAACTCCTCGATCCCGGCGTGCACGTGCACCAGCGTCTTGCCCGGATCGGGCGCCGCGAGCAGCGTGTAGCCCTGGCTCGGCCATTCGGAGAATCGCGCGCCGAACACCAGCACGAGATCGGCGTTCTTCACGCGCTCGGCGAGCTTCGGATTGGGGCCGGTACCGAGATCGCCGGCATAACCATCGTGCTGGTTGGGAAACAGCATCTGGCGGCGGAAGCTCGCCGCCACGGGGATGTCGAAGCGCTCGGCGAAGCGCACGAGAGATGCGACCGCGGTCTCGTTCCAGCGCGAGCCGCCGGCGATGACGATGGGACGCTCGGCGGCCGCGAGCAACTTCTGCAGCCGCGCCATGGCGGAAGGCGGCGGCGAAATTTCCACCGGCTCGAAGGCGGCGACGTCGGCGGCGGCCGCCTCTTCGGTGAGCATGTCTTCGGGCAGCGTGACGACGACCGGTCCCGGCCGGCCTTGCGTCGCCACGCGCACGGCGCGCGCGATGAACTCCGGCGTGCGCGCGGGATCGTCGATCTCGACCACCCACTTCGCCATCGTGCCGAAGACGGCGCCGGCGTCGATTTCCTGAAACGCCTCGCGATGGCGGAAATGGCGGGGAATTTGGCCGGCGAGCAAAATCATCGGCGTCGAATCCTGCTGCGCCACATGCAGCCCCGCGCTCGCATTCGCCATTCCCGGCCCGCGCGTGACGAAGCAGAGGCCGGGCCTGCCGGTGAGCTTGCCCGTCGCTTCCGCCATCATCGCCGCGCCCCCTTCCTGGCGGCAGACCACGAAATCGATCTTCGAATCGAGAAGCGCATCGAGGGCGGCGAGGTAGCTCTCGCCCGGCACGCCGAAGGCGTGCGTGAGCCCGTGGCCTTGCAGCGCGTCGATGAGGATGCGCGCGCCGGTGCGGGAATTTCCGCGAGGTTTGTGCATGCGCTCAGCCTAGCGCGCGGAATGCGGGACGGCCAGCGCGCACGGCAGCGCGGATCTCCTCGCCATGCTCGCCGAGACGCGGCGAGGGATGGTCGTAGCGCAGCGGCGTTTCGGACAGCGCGATCGGCGTGCGCACGCCGGGGATGGTGACGCCGCCTTCGACTTCTTCCGCGAGATCGACGCGCACCTTGCGGTGGCGCACCTGCGGGTCGGCGAAGGCGTCGGCGATGTCGTTGATCGGGCCGACCGGCACGCCCGCCTTTTCGAGCGCCGCGGACAGCTCGGCACGCGTGTGCTTCCTGGTTTCGGCGTGCATCAGCTCGATCAGGAGCGGCCGGTTTTTCACCCGGTCGGAGTTGGCGCGGAAGCGCGGATCGTCGGCGAGTTCCTCGCGGCCGAGCACCTTGCAAAAACTGCGGTACTGGCCGTCATTGCCGACGGCGATGATCATGTAGCCGTCGCTCGTCGGAAAGACGCCGTAGGGCACCACGGTCGCGTGCGAATTGCCGAGGCGGCGCGGCGGCGCGCCGGAGACGAGATAAAACAGCGCCTGGTTGGCGAGCACGCTCATCTGCACGTCGAGGAGCGCCATGTCGATGTGCTGGCCCGCGCCGGTGCGCTGCCGCGCCAAGAGCGCCGCCTCGATCGCGAGCGCGGAATAGACGCCGGTGAACACGTCGGCATAGGCGACGCCCGGCTTCTGCGGCTCGCCGCCGGCTTCGCCGGTGATGTCCATAATTCCGCCCATGCCCTGGATGACGAAATCGTAGCCGGGGCGGTGCGCGTAGGGCCCGCTCTGGCCGAAGCCGGTGATCGAGCAATAGACGAGGCGCGCGTTGATCTTGGCGAGGGCCGGATAATCGAGGCCGAACTTGGCGAGATCGCCGACCTTGTAATTCTCGATCAAGACATCGGCCTCGCGCGCGAGCGCGAGCACAAGCTCCACGTCTTCTTTTTTGCGAAAATCAGCGGCGACCGAGCGCTTGTTGCGGTTGATCGCGTGGTAATAGGCGGAGGAAAGGTTTTCGCCGTTCTTGCCCTGCACGAAGGGCGGGCCCCAGGCGCGGGTCTCGTCGCCCATGCCCTCGCGCTCGATCTTGATCACGTCGGCGCCGAGATCGGCGAGGATTTGCCCGGCCCAGGGTCCGGCGAGCACGCGCGCGAGTTCGAGCACCTTGATGCCGGCAAGCGGCGCGGGCATGACGTTTCCTCTGATTTATTTCAATCGGACATGATTTCAATCAGACATGGGCCGCATGCCGAGCTTGCCGAGCAGCCGCCGATCGCGATCTTGATCGGGGTTCGGCGTCGTCAGCAACTTGGGGCCGTAGAAGATCGAGTTGGCGCCGGCGAGGAAGCAAAGCGCCTGCGTTTCCTCGCTCATGTTTTCGCGCCCGGCGGAAAGCCGCACGACGGAGGCGGGCATGGTGATGCGGGCGGCGGCGATGACGCGGATGAAATCGAACGGATCGGTCCGCTGGCCCTTGGAAACCGGCGTGCCCTCCACCTGCATCAAGAGGTTGATCGGGACGCTTTCGGGATGCGCGGGGAGGCTCGCCAGCGTCGCGATCATGCCGATGCGGTCCTCGATCCCCTCGCCCATGCCGACGATGCCGCCGCAGCAAACATGGATGCCGGCCGCGCGCACGGCTTGCAGCGTGTCGAGCCGGTCTTGGTAGACGCGCGTCGTGATGACCTCGCGGTAATATTCCGGCGAGGTATCGATGTTGTGATTGTAATAATCGAGGCCCGCTTGCTTCAGCTTTCCTGCCTGCGCGACCGTCAGCATGCCGAGCGTCACACACGTTTCCATGCCGAGCGCTTTGACGCCCTCGACCATCTTGCAGACCTCGCCGAGATCGCGCTCCTTCGGCGAGCGCCACGCCGCGCCCATGCAGAAGCGCTGCGCGCCCGCGGCCTTGGCGGCGCGCGCCTCGATGAGCACCGCATCGAGCGGCATCAATTTCTCCGCCTTCACGCCGGTCTGGTAATGAACGCTCTGCGGGCAATAGGCGCAATCCTCCGGACAGCCGCCGGTCTTGATCGACAACAGCGTCGAAATCTGCACCTCGCGCGGATCGAAATGGAGCCGGTGGATGCGTTGCGCTTCGAACAGCAAATCGGGGAACGGCAGCTCGAACAGCGCGCGCACCTCGGCGCGCGTCCAGTCGTGACGCACGTCTCCCCATGGACTCGGCTTGATCGGCTCCGCGCTCAGCGACACATCGATCTCCTTCGGCGCATTATCCTCGATACCTTGTCCCAATCCGCGGCCCGGTTCAAACCGCCGCAATGGCCTGAATTTCGAGCAGATATTTCTCGTTGACGAGCCGGTTGATCACCAGAAGCGTATTCGGCGGATAGCGGTTGCCGGGGAACATCTTGGGAAATTCGCGTAAGCGATATTCGTAAAGGCCGGCGATGTCGGAGGCGCGCACGATATAGGTGATCGACTGCACCACGTTCGCCCACGAGGCGCCCGCGGATTTGAGCCCCGCCTCCAGGTTCGCGAACACCTGCGCGCATTGCTTGGCAAAGTCGTTTTCGCCGACAAGCTTGCCGTTTTGGTCGACCGCGACCTGACCGGCGATGAAAACGAGCTTGGCATGGCTTGCCGTCGCCACATGGCTATAGGGCCCGACGGGCTTTGCCAGCCCCGGCGGGTTGTAAATTTCGATCTCGGTCATGGTTTCCTCCCGGAACGGATTGCGATTCTGTCGGTTGTCGCCCGAGACCTTAATTTAATCGGTCGCCGCCTCAAATAGCCGGATCGCATAATGTCGGAAATGTCGGTCGAACTCGCCTCCGCCCAATGCTGCATTGCCGGCGGCGGGCCGGCAGGCGTCATGGCGGGCCTCCTGTTGGCGCGGGCCGGCGTCGACGTCCTCGTGCTGGAAAAACACGCCGATTTCTTCCGCGACTTTCGCGGCGACACCATTCATCCCTCCACCCTCGAATTGATGCACGAACTCGGCTACGACCGGGGCTTGTTGCGGCTGCCGCACCAGGAGGTGCGCGAGCTCGCGTTTCACGTCGGCCGGCAGGAATTCAAGATCGTCGATCTCACGCATCTGCGCGCGCGCTATCCCTTTATCGCGCTGATGCCGCAATGGGATTTCCTCAACTTCCTCGCCAGCAAGGGCGCGCGCTACGCGGGTTTCCGCCTGCGCATGAACGCGGAAGTCACGGGGTTGGTGGAGCGCGAGGGACGGATTACCGGCGTGCAGGTCAATACCAGCGAGGGCCACCTCGAAGTGCGCGCCGACCTCGTGCTCGGGGCCGACGGGCGCCACTCCGTCGTGCGGCAGAAGGCCGGTCTTACGATCGACGAATTCGGCGCCCCGATCGACGTGTTGTGGTTCCGGCTTTCGCGTCCGGCGAGCGACCCGGAGGAAACGATGGGCCGCCTCGGCGCCGGGCATTTTCTGGTGATGCTCAACCGCGGCGATTACTGGCAGTGCGGCTTCGTGATCGCGAAGGGAGCCGCGGAGGAAGTGCGCCGGCGCGGGCTGGCCGCCTTCCGGCGCGACATCGTCGAACTCGCGCCCTTCGTCGAGGATCGCGTCGCGGAATTGAACGAGTGGGACGCGATCAAGCTGCTCACCGTCGCCATCGACCGGCTGCGCCAATGGTATCGCCCGGGACTGTTGTGCATCGGCGACGCCGCCCACGCGATGTCGCCGGTGGGAGGCGTCGGCATCAACCTCGCGATCCAAGACGCGGTGGCGGCGGCGAATATCCTGGCGATCCCGCTGCGCGAGCGGCGCGTGCGGCCCGATCATTTACGCGCGGTGCAGGAGCGGCGGGAGTGGCCGGCCAAGGTCACGCAGGCGATCCAGGTGCAGGTTCAGAACCGCATCGTGCGGCCGGTTCTCAGCAACCGCGGCGAGCCGAAGCCGCCGCTGTTCGTCCGGCTGCTCGATCAAATTCCTCTTCTGCGCCGCATCCCCGCCTATGTCATCGGCATCGGCGTGCGGCCGGAACACGTCCGGACGGCGGAATTCGTTCGCTGAGGTTCTATGACCGTCATGGCTGGGCTTGTTTGCTATTCGGTCGAGAAGACCCGTTTTTCGCCGTCGGTAATTTCGTAAATTACCAGCGGTGCCTCTTTCGTTCCGTACATTCCCGGCGCGCCGAGCGGCATGCCCGGCAACGAGATGCCCTTGATCGCCGGCCGCTCGCGCACGAGCTTGCGGATCGTGTTGATCGGCACATGGCCCTCGATCACGTAACCGTCGTAGAGAATGGTGTGACAGCCCTCGAACTCCGGCGGCACGCCATGGGCCTTTTTGACGGCGGATAAATCGGGCGCCTCGATGACCGTCACCGGGATGCCGTTCCGTTTCAGATAGCGGGCGTGGCCCTCGCAACAGGTGCAGTCGGGCGACTTGTAAAGCGTCGCCTGTTTCGGCGCGTCTTCGGCGCGCGCCGAGACAACGAGCGAGACCGACAAGAAAATCAGCGCGAAGAACCGCATGACCGCTTTGCTTTTCAACATTTGCGAACGACCAATTGCGCCCATTCCTCGGGCGCGGAAAAAACCACCGATGCCCGGTCGCCCATCATACCGGCGCCGACGATGGCCGGCGCGCCCTTCGCCGGCCCTTCATCGCTGGAATCGGTCTTGAAGCGCAAGTTTCGTTCCCAGAAGGCGCGCGTCTTGCCGTCGGCGGTCGTCACCCGGTAGGTGTCGCGGCAATAGGTAATCGCCTGCACGCGGTCTTCGGGGTCGAGCTTCTTCAAGTCCGGGGCGGCGCCGCCCATCATCCCGCCCATGCCGCCGCCCTGCGTTTGCGCCGTTTGCGCATAGCCGGGTTTCGTCGCTTCTTTCAGAAACGCGAGCAAATCGGCGCGCGCCCCGGCGTCGGAAATTCCGCGAAACGTCATGTCGTTGTCGGGAATGAAGGCGCGCGGATTGGCGAGCCAAGCGTCGAGGCTGGTGTTGTCCCAAATAATGCCGGAAGACTTGAGCGCGTCCGAATAACGCGAAAAGCTCTTCAGCCCGCCCGCCTGCCGGTCCCACAAATCGGCAAGGCTCGGCCCCGACAGGTTCTTGTCGGGCTCCAGAGAATGGCAGGCCGCGCAGGCCCCGAACACCCGGCGGCCGCGTTCGGCGTTGCCTTCGTCGGCGGCGAAGGACGCCGCGCTGATCAACGTCAATCCAATCGCAAGAAATATCCGCATACCCACTTCCTCCATTTTTTTCGACGCCATGCGAACTCGCCCCGCAAACACAGGGCGCGCACGATCCGTCGCGGCACGCGCGTGCTGCGAACAACGCTCAGCTGAAATATTTGGGTATTCCGGGGTCGAGGGGGATCCAACGGCCGTAAAGACGCGGGTTGACGTCCGAATAAACAACCGATGAAACGATCATATCCACCACCTGCGGCGGGGTGGCCAAAATGCCGGACGCGGACGAGGCGCACATGCTCCAGCAATCGACCGCGGCCTGCTTCAGCGAATTTACTTGGTTGCCATGATGCTGCTGATGGTCCGCATGATCGGCATTATGCGCATCCATCATTTCCGCAGTCGAAATGCAGGGCTGCCCAACGCTCATCGCCCGCGCAAAACCGCTGCCGGATAACGCAAGTGCAAGAAAGACAACAAAGATGCTGTAGCGCGATGCACGCATAGCGTCGAAGGTTAGCGTCGTTGAAGAGCGCATTCAACGGTTCAATTGCAATGTCTGCAATCGGCGCAAAGCCGCCATGTTGATCGCGTCGGCGAATTTCCGCGCTATCGAGAACGGCGGATGTAGCGCATCGAGACGCCGGAATTCGCCCGGCGCATCAAGCTGGCGGCGGTTGCGTGTCCCAATGCTCGACATCGCTGAATTGAGGCGACCAAGCGTAACGCGCTTCCTCCCAGAATGATACGGACGGCGCGGGAATTGAGGGATCGTTAAATGCGCCTACGGGAATGCCGAAGCGTGTCGATCCAATCTCGCGGGTCCAACAAACAGTGACCCCGCAGTTCGGACAGAAATGATGATTGATGCGGGTCCCAGCGTTGCTGGTGCGGGTGTAGATCTTATTCGGTCCATCTAGACGAACGTATTCTTTTGCAAAATAGGCATTGCTGGTCCAAGGCACGCCTGACCGTCGTTGGCAGTCGCGGCAATGACAGACGTTGACCACAGTCGGCTCGCTCGTGACGATGACGCTAAACTGACCGCAAAGGCACTTCGCGGTTCTTTGCATAATTCAGCCTCCAAATTCTCGATTCACGGAATGCGGGCTAAAGCAGATCGGGTCCTTGCGGTTCGCGCGCTAATGCGTCCGCGCCCTAGAAGAACGCCTGGATCCCGGTGATCGCGCGGCCCACGATCAGCGCGTGGATGTCGTGCGTGCCCTCGTAGGTGTTCACCGTCTCCAAATTCGCCGCGTGGCGCATGACGTGGTATTCGAGCGAAATCCCGTTGCCGCCGAGCATGTCGCGGGCGGCCCGCGCGATGTCGAGCGCCTTGCCGCAATTGTTGCGCTTGACGATGGAGACCGCCTCCGGCGGGCAGCGCCCCTCGTCCATGAGGCGGGTGACGCGCAGGCTCGCCTGCAGACCGAGCGAAATCTCGGTCGCCATGTCGGCAAGCTTCTTCTGCACCAGCTGGTTCGCCGCCAAGGGCCGGCCGAACTGCTTGCGCTCGAGCACGTAGTTGCGCGCGACCGCGTAGCAGGCCTCCGCCGCGCCCATCGCGCCCCAGGAAATGCCGAGGCGGGCGCGGTTCAAGCAGCCGAACGGCCCCTTGAGGCCGGAGACGTTGGGAAGGAGCGCGTCTTCCTTCACCTCGACGCCGTTCATGGAAATCTCGCCGGTGATGGAAGCGCGCAAGGAAAGCTTGCCTTCGATCTTACCGGTCGAAAGCCCCTTGGCGCCGCGCTCGAGGATGAAGCCGCGAATTGCGTCGTCGTGCACGGCCGACTTTGCCCACACCACGAACACGTCGGCGATCGGCGCGTTGGTGATCCAGAGCTTGGAGCCGGTGAGCTTGTAGCCGCCGGGAGTTTTCTCGGCGCGCGTCTTCATGCCGCCGGGATCGGAGCCGTGATCGGGCTCGGTCAGCCCGAAACAGCCGACCCACTCGCCGGAGGCGAGCCGCGGCAGATATTTCTTGCGCTGGCCTTCGTCGCCATAGGCGTAGATCGGATACATCACCAGCGAGGACTGCACGCTCATCGCCGAGCGCATGCCGGAATCGACGCGCTCGATCTCGCGCGCCGCCAGCCCGTAGCAAACGTAGGAAAGCCCGGCGCCGCCATATTCCTCCGGGATGGTCGCGCCCAAGAGCCCGAGCGCGCCCATCTCGCTGATGATGCCGCGGTCGAAGCTCTCGTCGCGATAGAATTCGATGATGCGGGGCATGAGCTTCTGCTGCGCGTAGCCGCGCGCGGTGTCGCGCACCGCCCGCTCCTCTTCGAAGAACTGACTTTCGAGGTCGAAGGGGTCGGCCCAATCGAAGACGGCCCTGCTCGCCTCCGCCGCCTTCTTGGTTTGCGTTTTGCTCATGGCCGCTCCTTCGTTCCGCCCCGCAGAATTGACGGATGGCATACTCTACCAAGCTGTTATGATGGCGGCAAAAGAAGGCGCGCCTCGGTGCGCCGCATAAGAGGGAGAAACGATGAATCTCGGTCGCCTGTTGAAAGAACGCGCGGCTGCAGGCCGCCCGGTGCGCGTCGGCGTGATCGGCGCCGGCAAGTTCTCCTCGATGTTCCTGGCGCAGGCGCGCACCACGCCGGGCCTGCATCTCCTTGCGCTTGCCGACCTTACGGTGGAGCGCGCCGCGAAGGCGCTCGCGGCGACGGGCTGGGATGTGAAGGCCGAGACCGCGAACAGCCCCGGCGAGGCGCTGAAGACGGGGCGCACCTTCGTCACCAACGACGCCGGCAAGCTGATCGCGGCGAACGGGCTTGACGTCGTTGTCGACATCACCGGCAACCCCGCCGCCGCGATCAGGCATACGCTCGCGGCGATCAAGCTCGGCCGCCACGTCGTCAACGTCACGGTCGAGGCCGACGTGCTCGCGGGCCCGCTCCTCGCCGAGCGGGCGAAGCAAGCCGGCGTCGTCTATGCGCTCGCCTATGGCGACCAGCCCGCGCTCGTTTGCGAGATGGTGGATTGGGCCGAGGCCTGCGGCTTTCGCGTCGTCGCCGCCGGCAAGGGCACCAAGTATCTGCCGCATTACGTGCGCTCGACGCCGGCGACGGTGTGGGAGCACTTCGGGATGTCGGCCGCGCAGGCCGCCGCCTCCGGCATGAATTCGCAGATGTTCAACTCGTTTGTCGACGGGACCAAGTCCGCGATCGAAATGGCGGCGATCTCCAACGCGACGGGGCTGAAAGCGCCGCGCGACGGCCTCGCCTTCCCGCCCTGCGGCGCCGACGATCTGCCGCGCCTCCTGATCCCGCGCGCCGACGGCGGCGTGCTGGAGGAGCGCGGCCTCGTGGAGACGGTGTCGAGCTTGCAGCGCGACGGCAAGCCGGTCGCACGTGATCTCCGCTGGGGCGTCTATGTCGTGTTCGAGGCGGGCAGCGACGACGCGCGCGCGGCCTATACCCGCCGCGCGTTCCGCGAATACGGCATGGCCACCGACAAGTCCGGCCGCTATTCGGCGCTCTACCGGCCCTATCACCTGATCGGGCTGGAGCTGGGCATTTCGGTCGCCGCGGCGGCGTTGCGCAACGAGGCGACCGGCGCGCCCGACGCGTTTCGCTCCGACGTCGTGGCGGTCGCGAAGAAGGCGCTCGCCCCCGGCGAGACGCTTGACGGCGAAGGCGGCTACACGGTGGGGGGCCGGATCATGCGCGCCGAGGATTCGCTGGCGCGCGCAGCACTTCCGATCGGGCTCGCGCACCAGGTGAAGCTTGCTAAACCCGTCGCCGAGGGCGCGATCGTCACGTGGGACGACGTCGCGATCGTCGAAGACGAAACGGTGCGGGTGCGGCGCGAAATGGAGCGGCGCTTCGCGCCGAAGAAGGCGGCGGCGGCTTGAGCCGCCCTAATTGAGCGGAACGTCTTAAGCCACTTTTCCCGAGGGCGCACAACGCGCCGTCTTCCAAAGTTGCGCGGACGCCGTCTGCCAATCAAACGCGTGATCGCTCGGACCATGCTGCTTCAGATGCTCCATGCGCGCGACCGCCTCCTCGACGCTCGGCCGATGGCCGGCCGGCACCCACCACAACACGACCGACGGGCCTTCAAAATGCTCGAACCAATCGGCGCGGCGGCCATAGAAGCGCTTGTGTATTGTCTGCCAGACAAAGCGCTCCAGTGCATCGAGGCTTTCCCACACCGAAAAATTGACGATGATGCGCGGGTCAGCATAAGGCCGCGTGTTGGTGGCGTTGCCGCTCTCGTCGCTATAGCGCCAGATGAAACCGGCGCTGCGTTCGGCAATGCCGTTCACCAATGTAAGATTCTTCGTGAAATCCGCCATGCGCGGGTCGTCGATGTCGTATCGAATGCGGCCGATGTTCAATTGCGCAAGATGATGATTGGGTGGCTGGTGCAAGGGCCCTACTCCGTCGCAGATAAGCGTGATGAATCGACGATGACATATTCCTTGGCCAACGAATAGCGGGTGCACATTTAGATGCCTACTCGAAAAACCGCATGAATTCCTGATAGCGAAAAGTGTTCCTTCCATGAAAGAACTAAGCGGTTGTAATATTTCACCGACAAGTTTTATATCCTCTACGTCGCGTTTTACTTTGATGGTCGCGTTTGCGTAGGCGGGATTGGGCAGGATCACTCTGCCCCCAAAAGCGGACTCTCCCGTGCGGGCGCGGAATGTTCGCTTTGTGCCATGAGCGGACATCTCGGCGCGAGTGACAAATTGCCGATCACTCCGGCACCCCTGCCTTTCGCAGGCCCTCCGCGTATCGGGCGAAATCTTGCGGTCGACGAAATGCCGGAAGCCGATCTTTCATATTGGAAATGCTTAAATCGGGATCAAGTTGACGCATGCGGGCAATGGCTTTCTGCGCTTCCTGAAGCCGTCCGGCGAGCGCATGGCTTGCCGCGGCGGTTCGTAATGCCTGTTGAAGATTCGGATTCTCCCGTAATGCCTTTTCCGCCCAGGACGAAGCCTCGTCATAGCGGCCGGCGGAAAAATGCGCCGATGCGGTTGCGCCCTGCATCCGAAAAAGGATCGGATCGAAGGGGCTCAGGCGCATAGCACGCGCCAAATGCTCAATCGCTATCTCGGGCTCGCCCAGCCACACTCTCACCCAGCCGCTATTGAGCCACGTCCCCGCCAGGTTCGGATTGAGCACGAGCGCCCGTTCGATGAAGGCGGCGCCGCCGGCAAGGTCGCCGGCGATGTGGGCAAGGGCATAACCGCCTGCGGACAGCGCGATCGCATCATCTTTGCCCAATTCCACCGCGCGCTGAGCCAGCCGTGTGGCTTCGCCGGTCTCTTGCACGTCATCGGTTACCCAACCTTGCGTCTTGCGCCAGACATAGCACCATGCAGCCATGCCATAGGCGGCGGCAAAATTTGGATCGAGTTCGATCGCCCTGTAGAACAGCCGCAGCGCTTCGTCGTTGGACTCTTTGGTCCATTGATACAAGCTCGCCATCGCACGTAGATGGTAATCGTAGGCATCGAGATTTTCGGTTGGCTTGCGCTTAGCACGCTCGATCTCGGCCTGCTCCAGCTTCGGCGCGATCGCGCCTATGACGCTCGCCGTCACCTGATCTTGCAGATCGAAAATATCTTCCAGCGCGCCGTCTGACCGGTCTGCCCAAAGATGAGCTCCGGTTAAGGCGTCAATGAGCTGGCCGGAAATGCGCACGTGGCCTCCCACCTTCCGCACACTCCCTTCGAGCACGTAACGCACGCCGAGTTCACGACCAACCTGCTTTACGTCGACCGCTCGACCTTTGTAGGTGAAGCTCGAATTGCGCGCGATGACGAATAGCCAGCTCATTCGCGACAACGCAGTGATGATGTCTTCCACCATTCCGTCGGCGAAGTATTCCTGCTCTGGATCGCCACTCATATTCTGGAAGGGCAAGACGGCAATCGACGGTTTATCGGGAAGCGGCAACGCCGGCACAAGGCTTGTTTCGTTGGATCTTATTGGCGGCGTCAATTTAACGGGACGTGGATCATCCGAAGTTTGTGTTTTGACCTCGCCGACGAAGCGTAATCCCTTGCGGGCAAAGGTGCGGATCAGGTGCTGTTTCTTGCCGCTATCGCCGACCGCCTTACGCACCGCCGTGATACGGCTGGTGAGGGTCGACTCCGACACGATACGGCCACCCCAGACCCCCTCGATCAGATCATCCTTGCTGACCACCCGATCGCAATTCTGCACGAGATAAACCAGCAGATCGAAGACTTGCGGTTCGAGCGTGATGAGCTTCGCGCCGCGCCTCAGCTCTCGCCGATCAACATCAAGTACATGATCTTTAAAGAGAAACTGCATATCAGCTCGTAGTCTAAAACGCCGGGGTGTTTCTGAGGAATAATCAGGGGTTTCGCAGCGATAAATCAAGCTTTCCGCAAAGCCTTTCCACTCGCATCCCGGCATCCTCCGCGCATATCGATCACGATCGTCGCGATCGAGCGTGGAGGATCAAATGACAATGAAGACAATAACACTGCGTCTATGGAGCGTTTTCGCCGCGCTCACTATGTCGGCACTTCTATTGGCGCCACTCACGGGCGACGCCGTCGCTCAGCAAAAGTTGCTCAAGGAGCAGCTCGTCGGAGACTGGACGCTGGTGTCGGTGGTCAACATCCGGCCCGATGGCACCAAGTTCGACCCGTTCGACGGTAAAGCGAAGGGCATGCTGTTTTTCGCCAGCGCCGGTCAGTTTTCTTGGCAGGTTATTCGGTCTGACATCCCGAAGTTCGCGTCCAACAATCGGCTACAAGGCACCGCAGACGAATTCAAGGCCGTGGCCCAGGGCATCAACTCATATTTCGGTCTCTATTCGCTCGACGACAGCGGCAAGACGCTCATCCAGCACGTCAAGATCAGCTCATTCGCGAATTTTAATGACACGGACCGGAAGTGGACCATTACGCTCACGGGTGACGAGCTGACGTTGGCCAGTCAGGTCGCTGCCTCTGGGGGCGCAAATGAATTGAAATGGAAGCGCATCAAGTAGACGCGCTGCGTCGCGGAATATCGGTTAGAATGAACAGTTGCCAAATACTTATGGTTCACGACACCGCGCCGATCAGGAAACCCCGGGCAATGTCCCGGGGTTTCTCTTTGTTGGATTCACTCCATGTCCGCTTCACCAGCGGACATCGGTCAGATTTATGTGCAGTAGGCTCCGGGATTACTCCGCCGCGACAGGGCGGCGGGCCTTCGGCTTCAGCTCCGGCTCGTCCTCGCCCACGGCCTTCGCGATCCGGCGGTCGAAGCGGTCGAGATAGAGATAGATCACCGGCGTGATGTAGAGCGTCAGTAGCTGCGACAACAGCAGACCGCCGACCACCGCCACGCCCAGGGGCTGACGCAGCTCTGCCCCGGCGCCGGAGCCGAGCGCGATCGGCAGCGAGCCGAAGATCGCGGCGAGCGTCGTCATCATGATCGGCCGGAAGCGCAGCAACGCCGCCTCGCGGATCGCCTCCAGGGGCGCCATGCCGTGGCGGCGGCGCTCGATCGCGAAGTCGATCATCATGATCGCATTCTTCTTCACGATGCCGACGAGCATCACGATGCCGATGATGGCGATCACCGAGAGGTCCATTCTGAACAAGAGCAGCGTCAGCAACGCGCCGATGCCGGCGGAAGGCAGGCCCGACAGGATCGTGATCGGGTGGATGAAGCTCTCATAGAGAATGCCGAGCACGATATAGATCACCAGGACCGCCGCGACGATCAGGAGCGGCTGGCTCGAAAGCGAATCCTTGAACACCGCCGCGGTGCCCTGGAAGCCGGTCGAGATGCTGGCCGGGAGATTCGACTGCCGCTCGATTTCCTGAATCGCCTGCACCGCGTCGCCGAGCGCCACGCCCGGTTTCAGGTTGAAGGAAATCGTGACCGAGGGAAGCTGCTGCAAATGATTGATCTGCAAGGGCCCGATCGATTGGCGAATCTTGGCGACGGCTTCGATCGGCACCAGGCGTCCGCTCGCCGTGCGGATATAGGTCTGCGCGAGATCGGCGGCGCCCTTTTGATATTTCGGATCGTTCTCGATGATGACCTGGTACTGGTTCGACGCGGTATAGAGGGTCGCGACCTGACGCGTGCCGAACTGGCTGTAGAGCGAGCTGCGCACCTGATCCTCGGTGAGGCCCAGCGCCGCCGCCTTGTCGCGATCGACGTCGATGGTGAGCTGCGGATTGGTGATCTGCAAATCGGAGGTCACGTCGCGAACCATGTCGAGTTGCGCGATCTGATCCAACAATTTCGGCGCGGCGCTGTAGAGCGCCTGGGTATCGGGCCCGAGCAAGGTGTACTGATATTGGCTCTTCGACGCGGTGGCGCCGACGGTGATGTTTTGCACCGGCTGAAAGAATACGTTGACGCCGGGGATGCCCTGCACCTTCGAGCGCAGGCGCTGAAGCAGGTCGTTGGCGCTCAGATCGCGCTCGTTTCTCGGCTTCAGGCTGACGAAAGCGCGCCCCGTATTGGTGGTCGGGCTGATATTGGTCGCGCCGGCGATCGAGACGGCGTAGGCGACGGCGGGATCGGTGCGAATCGCGGCGGAGACGTCGCGCATGTGCTGGCGCATCGATGGGAATCCGATATCGCTGCGCGCCTCCACCGTTCCGGAAATGAAGCCGGTGTCCTCGATCGGGAAAAAGCCTTTCGGCACCCAGGCATAGAGCACGACCGCGATAAGGAGCGTGACGAAGGTAAGACCGAGCATGACCGGACGATGATGCAGGACGAAATCGAGACTGCGCCGGTAACCGGCGAGGCACCGGTCGAACACGCGTTCCGACCACTGCAGGAGCAGCATCGGTTTTTTGCTTCGATCCGGCTGTTTCAAGACGCGCGCGCACAGCATCGGCGTGAGCGTCAGCGAAACGAAGCCCGAGATCAGAATCGCCACCGAGATCGTCACCGCGAACTCGCGGAACACGCGGCCGACGATGCCGCTCATGAACAGGACCGGAATGAACACCGCGACCAGCGAGGTCGTCATCGAAATGATCGTGAAGGCGATCTCGCGCGAGCCCTCGATCGCGGCCTTAAAGGGCGGCATGCCGCGCTCGACGTAGCGGTAGATGTTTTCGAGCACGACGATGGCGTCGTCGACGACGAAGCCGACGCAGAGCGTCAACGCCAAGAGCGTCATGTTGTTGATCGAGAATCCGAACAGCCACATGGCGCCGAAGGTGGCGACGATCGACAAGGGCAGCGC